>ERZ761610.1799-NODE-1799-length-11118-cov-12.339600_pt1 | contig 11118 bp, 11 predicted proteins | sample MGYA00512164_ERZ761610 | MGnify/ENA primary metagenome ERZ761610 (study PRJEB28899, sample SAMN02850038) | bioreactor sludge metagenome | biome: EBPR Sludge; feature: EBPR Bioreactor; material: flocular biomat | place: Australia: Thorneside Wastwater Treatment... | reverse complement strand
GCCCGAGCGTATTGTCGCTGAACATCAACTCGAAATCGGCGCTGTACGCGGCGTATATGCCGCTGTTGCGCAACGGCGGAATTTTCATTCCGACGACCCGCAATTACGCCATCGCTGACGAGGTATTCATGTTGTTGTCGCTGATCGACGATCCAGCCAAGCTGCCGATTGCCGGTACGGTGGTCTGGATCACCCCGGTCGGCGCCCAGAACAACAAGGCGCAAGGTATTGGGGTGCACTTCAACAACGACGAAGGCGGTCTCGAAGCCAAAAGGCGCATCGAAGGCCTTCTCGGCGGCGTGATGCAGTCTGGTCGCCCGACCCATACGATCTGAGGAATACCTGCCGAAGAACACCGATGCTGATCGACTCGCACTGCCATCTCGACTTTCCGGATCTGTCGGAACGAATCGCGTCAATCCTCGACTTGATGAAGGATAACGAAGTGGCATGCGCGGTGTGCATTGGCGTCACGCTCGAAGACTTGGGTCGGGTGCTGGCGCTGGCCGAAAGCTGGCCTGCGATTCTGGCTTCGGTCGGCGTCCATCCCGAGGCCACCGCCGGACGCGAACCCTCGGTCGGCGAGCTGGTCGAGCTGGCTGCTCATCCGCGAGTCATTGCCATTGGCGAGACCGGTCTCGATTACTACTGGCACAAGGACGCACCGGAGTGGCAACGCGAACGCTTTCGCACCCACATTCGCGCCGCCCGCGAAGCGCAGAAACCCTTGGTGATTCATACCCGCGAGGCGGCTGCCGACACACTGCGGCTGATGCAGGAGGAGGGGGCTGCGGCGGCCGGCGGGGTGATGCACTGCTTCACCGAGAGCTGGCCGGTCGCCGAGCAAGCGCTGGCACAGGGCTTCTACATTTCGATGTCCGGCATCGTGACCTTCAAGAAGGCCGCCATCGTGCGCGACGTGGCGCAGCGCGTGCCGCTCGACCGTCTGCTGCTTGAAACCGATTCTCCCTATCTTTCCCCGGTTCCCCATCGCGGCAAAACCAACCAGCCTGGCTACGTAAAACACGTCGCCGAAGAGGTCGCGCGCCTGCGTGGCCTCACTTACCAGGAAGTGGTTGAGGCCACGACGGAGAACTTTTTCCGCCTGTTCCCAGAAGCCCGTTCGAAAGTTGCTCGATGAAGACACTCGTTCTGCTGTTTGCCCTGCTTCTGCCCAGCCTCGCCACGGCAGGCGCCCAGGAAGATATGGAGGAGGCGCTGATCTCTGGCGATACCTCGTGGGCCCTCAAGTTGCTCGACAAGGGCATGGACGTCAACTCGGTAGACGCTGCCGGCAACACCTTGCTGATGCAGGCTGTGCAGCGTGACAACGCCGACTTGCTGGGCCAGCTGCTGCTACGCCGTGCACGCCTGAACACCCGCAATCGCAACGGCGAGACGGCGCTCAGCCTGGCCGCCTTCAAGGGTGATCTGCCGGTCGTGCAACGACTCGTCGAAGCCGGGGCGGACGTCAACCTCTACGGTTGGCCGCCTCTGATCTACGCAGCGTTCAATGGCCACACGGCGGTCGTCAAGTACCTGCTCACGAGGGGTGCCGACGTCAATGCAAGAACCGAGACCGGTTCGACAGCGCTGTTCTTTGCGGCCCGCTTTGGACACCTGCAGATCGTCGAATTGCTGCTGCAGAACCAGGCCGATGCGACCATTGCCAACGATCGGGATGCGACGGCTGACGCCTGGGCGCTGCAGACCGGGAATACCAATATCGCCGATATCCTGCGCCAGGCAAGAGACCAGACACGGGAGGCAAGGGCGCAGGCAAAGAAGGCAAGGGATCAAGCGAGGGAGGCAAGTGACCAGGCGGCCAGGGCCGAGCTCGAGGCCGAGCTCGGGGCCGATACCGAGGTTGATGAAAGCGAGCCGTCAAAGTGAGAACGGGGGCAGGGGACGAATGCCGATCTTGCCGGCCTGCAAGAAGCGGCCGATGACGCGGTAAGTGTCGGGATCGAATGGCAGGCCGGTCGGCCCGTCCGCTAGCCGCGCCTGCAGCGCCTCTTCATTGGCTACGCTGGCTACCAGGCGCCACCGGTCCACCAGGTGAAACTCTTCACGCATTCCGAATTCGTCGCGCTCCCGTAGCAGCAGTGGCCCCTTGTAAGGCCAGGGCTTGAGCTTGAATTTCGCCAGCGCGGTCAATACGCGGGCGCTGTGCAGGGCAATGGTTTCCTTGCCAATGCAGACGCCGCGGCAGCTTTTCTGGCGATAGGCGGCGCAGGCTCCAGGCTTGGCGCTGTCATCAAGACCGAGCAGCTTGTAGCACAGGCGGTGGGCATCAGCGAGTTTTCGCAAGCTGCGCGAGGCCTCACGATGACTCGGGTAGAGGCCGAACAAGTCGTCGGCGATGGCAAAATCGATGTCCTCGGCGAGGACGAGTTCGGGCCGAAAGTTACCGTTTTGCAGTGCCCGAAGTTGCCAGGAGCAAAGCGCCTTCGCCGCCGCGCCGGGGCCGTCGCCTGAGCCTTGTGGCCGCGTCTGGGGTCCACTCTGCGCCGCCGAACGGGACATTTCGATTTCACGCAAGCGAGCACCCAGATCGCCGGCTGCGTCGCGCCAGTCGACACGGCGGAGATCGCGCAGCAGCGGCGTGTCGTGCTTGGTGGTGGTGAAATGCGCCAATACCTGCTGGCGAAGGTTGCTCGCCCGCCGCAGTAACAGCAGGCGATCGTCTTCGCCGTAGAAGGCGTAAGCACCGGCAGCCTCCGGCAGATCGTCGATCAGCGCGGCGTCGAGCTGCGCTGGCAGCTGGGGACGGCCAACAATGTGGGCGACCACGCTGCGCATCGTCTCGACCGGCAGTTGCCCATGCCAGCAACGCCACAAGTCCCACAGCAGGCGCGCATCGGCCAGGGCACGGTGGCGCGAGCCAGCCACCGCCAGCCCATGCCGGACCACCAGGCTGTCGAGATTGTGCCGGTGGTGCTGCGGGAACAGCTTGCGCGAGAGCTTGACGGTGCACAGCGTGGGCGCTCGGAACTCGATCCCGAGTCGCTTGAATTCGCATCTCAGGAAACCGTAGTCGAAACGCGCGTTGTGCGCGATGAGCAGTCTTCCCCGCAGTCTTTCGAGCAAGGACGGCGCCAGTTGCGCGAAGGTCGGCGCCGTGCTGAGCATCGCGTCGTCGATGCCGGTAAGACCGGTAATGAAGGAAGAAACAGGGGCTTCCGGATTAACCAGCGCACTCCATTCACGCGCCCCCTCGCTGTCCACCTCGACCAGGCCGACTTCGATGATCCGGTCGTTCGCGAAATTGGCGCCGCTCGTTTCCAGGTCGACAAAAACCAGCGCCTCGGGGGCAACAGCAGGATTCATGGGCAGCGACGGGCGAGCGCTTGCGGGCGAGCGGGAAGAGCCGCCAGGCCAAGGCGGACCATCTGGCCAAGCCCGGCCGCTTGTTGCTGGCCCTCGTTGCTCACCGCCTGCCAGAGAATGCTCAGTGTCGGCAGCGCTCAGTGCTCCGACAATCGCGCGATCGCCGCAATCGCATCGGCGAACACCTCGGTCAAGGCCAGCGGCAGGTCATGGGCCATTCCTTCGATGACCTGCAGTTTCGCGCCCGCGATGTGTGCTGCCACGTCGCGACCACAGGCGACCGGAATCAAGGGGTCTTCGCTACCGTGCAGGACCAGTGTCGGCGCGCTGATCGTCCGCAGCAGGGCGCGCCGATCACCACTGGCCAGAAAAGCAGCCAGCTGACGCGCCACGCCGCGCGGATAAAAGCCTCGCTCGTGCTCGTCGACGAGCACCTCGCGCAAGCGTTGCGGACAACTCGGGTAATCGGGGCTGGCGACAGCCAGCTGGCGCTTGAGCGCGTCTTCGATCAGGGTTTCCTTGTCGCGAGTCGCCGGCAAGGGGGCCAGCAGCGCTTGCGAGGCCTCAGCAGTCGGCGGCGGCAGATCCGGATGGCTGCTGGTGGACATGATGCTGGTCAGCGACAAGGTGCGCTGCGGATACTGGGCGGCAACAATCTGCGCGATTGCGCCACCCATCGATGCGCCGACAAGATGCGCCTTTTCGATGGCCAGGGCGTCGAGCAGAGCAACGCTGTCAGCGGCCATGTCCGCCAGGGTATAAGGCACGCTCAGTGGCTTACCCGTGCGCAGCGCCTGGCCGACATTCGGCACCCCGGCCTCGTCGAACTTGCTGGACAGGCCGCAGTCGCGGTTATCGAAACGAAGCACACGAAAACCGCGCTCGACGAGTGCGTCACAAAATTCGCGGTTCCAGCGGCTCAATTGTGCACCGAGTCCCATGATCAACAGCATGGCTGGTGCTGACGGAGGACCGAATGACTCGTATTCGATTTGAAGATGGTTGGCGGTGATCTGGGACATGAAAGCGGAGAAGGGGGTTCGCAATGAGGGGCAGTGGCGGGCCGGGCTGCAGCCTCGGCAATCTACCACTTGCGCTTGATGGCAGCAAATGCGCGCGGGCGCTCAGGGCAGTCTAAAACGCTTTCCGCGCCCGCCCAAGCACTCTATCTGTGCTCTCCGGGAAATTTCTTTGCGGCGCTTTGCGACATTGTTCTCGTTCGCCGATCAATTGCCAATCACCCGCAGCCGCGCCTCATTTAGACTTCGTCCATGTCATATTTCTTAATGAGGAGAACGCATCCGATGAAGCACTTTGTCCGTCACTCAATCATGATCGCCTGCCTGGCCGGTTCACCAACGCTGGCCTCTGCCGAGCCACTGCAGCGAGTCGATCCTGGCGATGCCCAGCTCGACTGCTCGGGGCTGACGGCGCAGCAACAGGCGATGGCTGAATTCATTGCCGCTGGCGATCCCAGCGCCCCAAGTGTTGGCAAGGCGGCGGCGGGCGGTGCAGCAAACGTCGGTGGACAGGTCGCTGGCGCAGCGGTGGCGCAGGGTTCCGGACTGTTCGGCGGACTTGGCGGTCTGGTCGGCAAGGTCGCCGGCGTCGTCGCACAGCAGCAGGTGGAAGAAAGCATGGCTCCGGACGCCGCGGCGCAGCAGCGCGCCGCCGAAGCCAGGGAACGACAGGTCTTTCTTGGCAAACTGGCCACAGCCAAGGAGTGCCGGGCGGATGAGCCCGGATACCCGGGAAAAATGCTCTCCGCCGACGAATTCAGGATGCTCGCCGAAGGGCCGGCCGGAGGAGAGGTTCAAGCCTTTACGGTCGCCGCGGTGCAGGCAGCCGCGTCTGAGCCGATCGTCGTGCTTGATGGCAGCGGGCTCCTGGAAGGAAAACTGCATACCGCCGGCAAGCGCGTCTACATCAGTGAGTTCCGGGTGCTCTTCGAAGTGGCTGGCGAGGTTTCCGCCAACACTCGTGCCGGCTATCTGCCCGGGACCAACTACGGCGGCACCCGTTCACGAATCAAATATCAGGTCGCCAATGTCGATGTTGCCGCCTTGCAGGCCTTGACCGACAAGGCCTGGGCCGATTTGCAGGAACGGCTCGCGGCCGGTGGCATCAAGTTTGAGGATGCCGCGGGTTTCACTGCCGAGAACGGCGCGGTGTATGCGGCGACCGAGGCAGCCAGCACGGCCGAGGCGCCTGTGTATGTAGAGCAGGACCTCGGACATACGACGCGCAGGTATCTGGTACTGACGCCGACCGGCATGAAGCTCCATGAACGTGGTTTCGCCGGCATGGGCGCCGGTGACATGGGCAAGCGTATGGACTGGAGCAAGAGTGGCTTCGACGGAATCACGGTCGGCGTGGCGATCAATATCGCCGCGCTGGAGACTTCCGGGTCGGGCTCGTCGATCTGGAATCGCGCCGGCGCCAGCACTGGCGCGGGCGAAGGAATGACGATTACCGCGCCGCCACAAGGAGTCGCCGCCAGCGGCCATGTTGACGGCGGTAGTCTGCGAGCGCCAAAAGGCATCGCCGTGGCTGGAAATTTTGCCCGCTTCCGGGAAGTCGGTGGCTTCGACTCGCAGAAAAACGCAGCCGTCGTAGCGCTGCAAGTCGTCGGAAATCTCGCCGGCGTCGCCGCCAACAAGTCAAAGGTCGTCGAAATGGAAATTGATCTGGACGGGCCTACGACCAGCCGCATGATGCTAAGTGGTTTGGCAAGCTTCAACCAGGCCTTGACCGAGCAGTTCAAGGTCGGGCAGCAGGCAAGTGGCAGCTAGGATCTAGCGACCAATCGCCAGGCCCTTGAGAGCGAGCACTTCACACGCTCCCAAGGGCTTTCCGACCGCGACCCAAAAGAATTCGCATAATTTGTATTATGTAAACTCACAGACAAGAAAGGCAATAAGGAAAACGGGGCCGCAGCCCCGTTCAGATCTGGAAAGCGAGGCGCACAGAGCCTACTTGTTAGCGAACTTTGCTTTCGCATCGGCGAAGGTCTGGCGCACCGTTCCCCAGATGCTCTCGCTGCCGTTTCTGAGTTCTTCCCAAGCATCGTCCGCTGCCTCTTGCAGGGCGTTTATCCGGCCCTGCGCCAGCGTCTTTTGATATCTGAGTTCCTCGGCCTTGGCCTGGTATTTTTCCTTGAATTCGACGTCTGCTTGTCGAGCCTTCGCTTCGATGGCGTCGAGGTCTGCGCTCCACTCATCGAGCTGCAGTTTGAGTTTTCCAATATAGGCATCCTTGGTCTCTTTCAGACTCATGTGTCGCTCCTTTCGCAAGAGTTAACAAAACCGGCTCCAATATTACCAGCGCGCGGGCCATGTGGTCAGCCTTAATCGCCAGCCAGGCCTTTGACTCACGGACAGCACGCTCCGAGTACGCTGATCAGCGGTGGCCGCACTTATTTCTTGGCCACCGGTTTCCGACCACAGATCGGCCTATACTGGCCTCACACCTGCGTTCGCGGGTGCTCACGAGGAGGACGATCATGGGCAAGATAAGACAAGGAAACAAGGAAGCGAAGAAGCAGGCGGCTTTGACCCCAAAGGAAAAGAAGGCCGTCAAACAGGCGGAAAAGCATGCGGCTGGTGTCGCGCCATTGATTCAACGTTGAGCCTGTAGGTTGCAGATCGCACGCCAGAGTGCGATCAGGCCGTCGGTAGCCCGATGCTGGTTGAGCAGCCAGCAACCTGGAGCACCGGCGGCCTTTTTCCCTTCAGGAGGCTCCGAATTGCGTGCTGAACTCCCTCACGCACTCCAGATAATCACTCCCAGATCATTTCCCGGGCTGACTTAAACGATCGAGTCGCAAGCGTTGACGTTCGTCGAAAAGCCGCCTGGCAGCAAGGCCGACGGCGACGACGGTGCCGAATCCGGTCCCCCCGGCGATAAGAAACATCACCAGAATCTGGTACTTGACGGCCTCCACCGGTGGCGTACCGGCGAGGATTTGGCCGGTCATCATGCCCGGCAGGCTGACGATGCCGGCGGCCGACATGGCGTTGATGATCGGAATCAGGCCAACGCGGATGGCTTCGCGGCGGCTGTCTGAAATTGACTGCTGCCAACTCTGCCCCAGCGCCAGGCGACTCTCGATAATCGGGCGTTTCTGGGCGGCATCCTGCGTCAGACGGTCGAGTCCCAGTGAGATGCCGTTCATGGTATTGCCGAGAATCATTCCCAGCAGAGGAATGGCATATTGCGGCGCGTACCAAGGGCTGGTGCCGATCACCAATAGCAGCGCCATGACAGTGACGGTGAACGACGAGATAAACATCGACAGGGTACCGACGCCAAAGCCCCACCAGCCAATGAAGCGACGTTTTTGGCGGACCATGACTTCGCGTCCGGCCACCAAGATCATGACGCCTGCCATCAGTGCCACCCAGGCCAGATGGACGTTATCGAACAACACTTTGAGCACCAGACCGATGAGCAACAGCTGGATCGTGCTGCGTGCCGCCGAGGTCAGCAATTGACGCTCGACGCCAAGGCGCAGGCGCAGCGACAGTCCGGCGAGGGCGAGAATCAGCAGCGCGGCAATCGCCAGATCCAACGGCGAGAGGTTGATCACGTGCATCGCAGCCCCCTCTCCTCTTCCGCCAGGCGGCCGTCGCGCAGAAGGAAGCGTCGCTGCGCGACGCGTTCGATTTGCCCGGAATCGTGACTCACCCAGAGCACGGCGGCTTGCCGCTGGCGTCGATACTCGGCCAGCAGCTGCTCGACGCGATAGGTTGTCGCCTGGTCGAGATTGCCGGTCGGCTCGTCCAGCAACAGTGCGCCAGGGTTCTGCATCAGCGTTCGCAACAATGCCAAGCGCTGTCTTTCGCCGGTTGAACATCGGGACAGCTGCCAGTCGATGGCCGCCTCGGGCAAACCGAGCTGCTGCAGCCAGCTGGCGTTAATCTCCCCCTCGAAATGCTCGCCAACACGCTCGCCCCACCAGTGGCTTTCCGCTGCCACCAGGGCAACCGAACGCCGCCAGTCCGGAGCCTGCAGCTGCGAGCAGCGTTGATCATCGAGATAGGCGTCGCCGGCATGCGCATCAAGATCGGCGATGGCACGCAACAAGAGCGTCTTGCCGCTGCCGGACGCTCCGTGGATACAGACGCATTCACCGGCATCGATATTCAGTTCGATAGGGCCGACATGGCGGGCGCGCAGATGCTGGAGACGCAGGCTAGGCATGCTCAAATTTTTCCGAAACCGGCATCACGAAGGGACGGGAAAGCGGGCTGCGCGTGCATACGGCATCCAGACGGTCCTCGCCACGAAAACATGCCTCAGTACTCACGGGATTTGCCAGAGCGGCGATTGTAGAGGGAATCATGGCGATGAAGCCTCGCCGTCAGCTCTAGCGGCCATAACACGACGGGACACCCCAAATCGTGAAAGTCGTAATCGCCCCCTCCCCTCGCCGCGCGGAGGCGACTTTCAACATCAAGGAAAGTGCTGAAAAAGCGCGGGGCGCTCTGGGCGCCCCGCGCTTTGCTGTCGTTGCCGATCAGGGCTACAGAATCGGCGTGTGCCCGCCTGATGGATGACCTGTCGTTCCGCTGGGTTCGTAGACCACATGCGGACGGCCGACGAGCAAGGGGTCAATGGCGCCGATGGCGTCAACGTCTTTGCCGGTGTAGTTGAGCTTGTGCAGGACATAGCGCATGGCGTTCAGGCGCGCGCGCTTCTTGCAGTCGGACTTGATCACCGTCCATGGCGTTTCGGCGGTATCGGTATGGAAGAACATCGCCTCCTTGGCCTTGGTGTAATCGTCCCACTTGTCGAGCGACGCGAGGTCGATCGGCGACAGTTTCCACTGCTTGAGGGGGTGGACCTGGCGCTCCTTGAAGCGACGGCGTTGTTCCTTGCGGCTGACCGAAAACCAGAACTTGATCAGGTGAATGCCGCTGCGCACCAGCGTACGTTCGACTTCCGGCGTTTGGCGCATGAACTCGGTGTACTCCTCTTCGGTACAGAAGCCCATCACCCGTTCGACGCCGGCGCGGTTGTACCACGAGCGATCACAGAAGACGATTTCACCGGCAGTCGGCAGATGACGCACGTAGCGCTGGAAATACCATTGCCCGCGTTCTTGTTCACTGGGCTTCTCGAGTGCCACAACGCGTCCGCCACGTGGATTGAGGTGCTCGGTAAAGCGCTTGATGGCGCCGCCCTTGCCCGCCGCGTCACGACCTTCAAAAATGACCACCACGCGCTGCCCGGTTTCCTTCATCCAATTCTGCAGCTTGAGCAATTCGACCTGCAGGCGGTATTTCTGCTTCTCATACGCCTTGCGCGACATCAGGTTGCGATAGGGGTAGGAACTCGTTTCGCGCCAGCTCGACGCCAGTTCATCGTCCGGGCTGCTTGGCGGCCTTGCTTGCGGCTCCTTCCGGTCTTCCAGTAGCGCCTTGCGCAAGGCCGCGGCGTCATCGGGAGACGAGCCGGTCATGATCGCTTCGAGCGTCTTCGCCAGCGATGCAGTGTCGCCGACGGTGGCATGGGCAATAATGTCGCGCAGGGCGACTTTCTTGTGCTCAATCGCCGAACTGGCCGCTTCGGCAACATCGAAAGCTTCCATGGCGGCAGGCGTGCGCGCCGGAGCCACGTCTCCTGCCGCTGCCCGACGCGGCTGAGCTGCCGCCCGCGTCGATCCTGAAACAGCCCGTGCCCGAGGGGCTCGTGCTGCCGGCTTGACGGCCGGAGATTCAGTACTTTCGGCTTCCGTTGTTCCTCCCGCCGTGCTGCCATCGCTGCTTGGGGTGGGCGGCGGAGTTCTCTTGTCCATCTGTGTCTCTCCCAGTGGGTGTGTTCTGCTGCAAAAATGCCGCCAGATCAACGCTTGACGACGTCTGCCATAATAGCGCCGACATGTTCGTCGTTTCAATCGCTTGAGAGCCAATAGTCGCCTGTTTTGCGCACTTTTCGAACTTTTTCCCGGTCAGCCTGCAAATCTGTCATGGCTGATCGACAAGTCGGAATTTCTTGTCCCGACCAAGGTTTTCTGCAGCAACGGGCACAACCGCTTCCCGCCAGCGGCAGCCAAGATTCCGGCCGGCGCCAGTCTTCCGATCGCCAGCAGCGTCGTCATGGGACTTGCGATATTCCGCACGTTCGTATGCCACCGGGCATCGGCGCGGCGCGCAGTCTGCTCGTACAATGGTACATTCGGCTTTTGGCGATTGCCGCAGGGTGGTTCGGTGCAGCGGAGGGAATCGATGCTTGCGTCAATACTAATGACGGTTCGCAAACGGCGGCAGCCAATCATCCGTCTGGCACTCTCCACGATGGTCGCAGCCCTCCTGCTCGGCGCGCTTGCTTGTTCGCCGCCGGAGCCGGTGCGCATCGGTTTTCTCGGCGGACTCTCGGGGCGCGTCGCCGACCTCGGTATTGGCGGTCGCAACGGTGCCATGCTCGCCGTCGAGATGCGCAACCGACAAGGCGGAATCAACGGTCGACCAATCGAACTGATCGCCGAGGACGACCGGCAGGACGTCGAAGTCGCCAAACAGGCCGCTGGCCGACTGCTGGCCCAAAAACCCGAGGTGGTCATCGGTCCAATGACCAGCGCCATGGCTTTGGCGATCCTGCCGCAGTTCAACACTGCCGGCGTCCCTCTAATCTCTCCGACGGTGACGACGAACGCGCTGACGGGTCTCGACGATCAATTCTTCCGAGTCGTCGCACCCACTGCGGCGCACGTCTCCAAGTCGGCTGAATACCACTTCCGAGAAAACGGTCTGCGGCGCCCAGTACTCGTCTGTGACCTCCGCAACA
>ERZ761610.1797-NODE-1797-length-11120-cov-298.382377_pt1 | contig 11120 bp, 8 predicted proteins | sample MGYA00512164_ERZ761610 | MGnify/ENA primary metagenome ERZ761610 (study PRJEB28899, sample SAMN02850038) | bioreactor sludge metagenome | biome: EBPR Sludge; feature: EBPR Bioreactor; material: flocular biomat | place: Australia: Thorneside Wastwater Treatment... | reverse complement strand
TGGACCACGAACTGGTCGAGTGGATGGCGACTCTGCCCTCTTCGCTGAAGGTGCGCGGTCAGGAGGGGAAGTACCTGCTGAAGGAAGCGATGAAGTCGCGCCTGCCGCACGATATCCTGTACCGTCCCAAGATGGGTTTCGCCGTGCCGCTCGCGCGCTGGTTCCGCGGCCCGCTGCGGGAACGCGTGCAGCAGGCCGTGCTCGGTCCGCGCCTGGCGGCCACCGGCTGGTTCAACCCCGTCTACCTGCGGCATCTGATCGAAGCGCACCAGTCTGGCGCAAGGGACTACAGTGCGCCCCTGTGGACGATCCTGATGTTCGAGGCTTTTCTGCGCAACGTCATGGACCCGCCGGCCGAGCATCCCGCTGCGGTTTCCGTGGTCGACGCATCGCGATGAGCCTGCGCATCCTGCACGTCCTCGACCACTCGTTGCCGCTGCACAGCGGCTACAGTTTTCGCACGCTGGCCATCCTGCGCGAGCAGCACGCGCTTGGCTGGCAGACGGTGCATCTGACGACGCCCAAGCAGGGCGCCAGCGATGCCCTGTGCGAGGAGGTCGACGGCTGGACGTTCCACCGCACGCCGAGCGCGCCGGGCTGCGGCCTGCTGCAGCAGATGCGGCTGACTGCGGCGCGCCTGCAGCAAGTGGTCAGTGCCACCGCGCCGGACCTGATCCACGCCCACTCGCCGGTCCTCAACGCCCTGCCGAGCCTTTGGGTCGGGCGGCGCCAGCGGCTGCCCGTGGTCTACGAAATGCGCGCCTCGTGGGAGGATGCGGCGGTCGATCACGGGACGACGCGTGCCGGCAGCCTGCGCTACCGTGCATCGCGGGCACTCGAGAGCTTCGCCCTGCGGCAGGCCGACGAGGTGACGACGATCTGTCAGGGACTGCACGCAGACATCGCCGTCCGCGGCATCGCGCCGGAGCGCATCACGGTGATCCCGAACGCGGTCGATGTCGAGCTGTTTCGCCTTGACGCGGAACCGGACTCCGCCTTGCGGCGGTCGCTCGGACTCGATGGCGCGACGGTCGTCGGTTTCGCTGGTTCGTTCTACGGCTATGAAGGGCTCGACCTGCTGCTCGAAGCGGCCCGCTTGCTGCTGCCCCGCCATCCGCAACTGCGTGTGTTGCTGGTCGGTGGCGGGCCGCAGGAAAGCAGCCTGCGGGCGCAGGCGACAGCGGCCGGCATCGCGCAGCACGTCATCTTCACCGGTCGGGTGCCGCATGCGGACGTGCAACGTTACTATGGACTGATCGACGTCCTCGCCTACCCGCGCCTGCCGATCCGGCTGACCGAACTGGTGACGCCGCTGAAGCCGCTCGAGGCGATGGCGCAGGGGCGGATGCTGGTCGCTTCCGACGTTGGCGGCCACCGCGAGCTGATCCGGCACGGCGAGACCGGCTTCCTCTTTCGCGCCGGGGATGCCGGTTCCCTGGCAGCGGCCATCGACGAGTTGCTCGCCAGGCGCCAGCGGTGGCCGGACATCCGCCAGCAGGCGCGCCGCTTCGTCGAGGTCGAGCGAACCTGGGCGACCAGCGTGGCGCGTTATCGCGAGGTCTACCGGCGGGCTCTGGCCCGCCATGGCCGCAGCCCATCCATCTGAGCGCGAGGTTCCATCGTGTGTGGCATTCACGGCATCTATCGTTTTGACGGGTTGAGCGTCGAGCCCGGGCTTCTCTCCGCCATGGGTGATCGCACCCGGCATCGTGGGCCCGACGACGAAGGCAGCCATCTCGATGGTCCCTGCGGCATCGCCATGCGTCGCCTGTCGATCATCGACCTTGCCGGTGGCCATCAGCCGCTGTCGAACGCCGACGGCAGCCTGTGGCTGGTATGCAACGGCGAGATCTACAACTACCGCGAACTGCGACGCGAGCTGCAGGAGAAGGGCTACCGCTTCAAGACTGGGTCCGACTGCGAAGTGCTCATCCACCTCTATGACGCCGAGGGTGACGCGTTCATCCAGCGGCTGAACGGGATGTTCGACTTCGCCCTCTGGGACGCGCGCCGGCACCGGCTGTTGATCGGGCGTGACCGACTGGGCGTGAAGCCCCTGTATGTCCTGCACGACTGGCAGCGCCTGGCCTTTGCCAGCGAAGCCAAGGCTCTGCTGGCGTTGCCCGGCATCAGCGCCGAACTCGATCGCGAGGTGCTGGCCGACTACCTGCACCTCGGTTACGTTGCCGCGCCCGGCTGCATCTTCAAGGGCATCCGCAAGCTGCCGCCGGCGACACTGCTGGCGGTCGAGGCGGGTCAGGTGCGCGAGTGGCGCTATTGGCGCCTGCCCGACCGCTGTACGCCGGGCGTATCCGAAAGTGAATGGTGCGACCGCGTGCGGCTGCAGCTCGACGAGTCGGTGCGCATGCAGATGGTCAGCGACGTGCCGATCGGCGCCTTCCTGTCAGGCGGAGTCGATTCGAGTGCCGTCGTCGGCCTGATGGCCCGCCATTCGGAGCAACCGATCCGGACCTACGCCATCGGCTTTGCCGGCGGCGAGGCCGAGGCACTGTACAACGAGCTTCCCTACGCGCGCCGGGTGGCCGAACTCTTTGCCACCGAGCACCGCGAGATCCTCGTCCGCCCCGATGTCGTCTCGCTGCTGCCGAAACTCCTGTGGCACATGGACGAACCATTGTCCGATACCGCCTTCATCACCACCTTCCTCGTCTCCGAGTTCGCGCGCGAGGATGTCAAGGTGATCCTGTCCGGCGTCGGCGGCGACGAACTGTTCGGCGGCTACCGGCGCTACCTCGGCGGGCACTATGCCAGGCGCTATCGCAAACTGCCGGCGTGGCTGCGCAGCCTGGCAGGTCTGGCTGCTGCACGCTTGCCCGCCGACCGGCACGCCGGTCTGCTCAACCGGCTGCGCCTGGCGAAGGGCTTCATCGCCTCGGCCGGGATGAGTGCCGACGAGCGCTATCGCAGCTACCTGCAGGTTCTCGACCGGCAGGCCGTGGCGGCGCTGTTGATCCAGCCACCCGGCCACGCCTCGGATCCGCTGACGCGCGCCTTCGCCGCGGCGGGCAATGACGATGAGCTGAACCGCATGTTTGCCGTCGATGCGGAGACGCAGTTGCCGGACGATCTGCTGCTGCTGACCGACAAGATGAGCATGGCGGTTTCGCTCGAGTGCCGGGTGCCGTTGCTGGATCACCAACTCGTCGAACTGGCGGCAGCGATCCCGGCTTCGGTCAAAGTGCGCGATGGCCGGCTGAAGAGCCTGCTGAAGCTGGCTCTGACCGACCTGCTGCCCGACGACATCCTGAATCGCCAGAAGCGCGGGTTCGGTACGCCGATGGGTGCCTGGCTGAAGCGCGAACTGGCGCCGCTCCTGCGCCGTCTGCTGGCCCCGGCGGTGGTCGACGCGCGCGGCCTTTTTCATTCCGCGCTGGTGGCACGGCTGATCGCCGACCATGACGCCAACCGGATCGACGGCACCGATATCCTGTTGGCGCTGCTCAACCTCGAGGTGTGGAGCCGCATCTACCTCGACCGGCGTGACCCGGCCGATGTTGCGGAAGAACTCAGGAGCTACGTGGCATGAACATTCTCTACATCTGCCACCGCTTCCCCTTTCCGCCGAAGCGCGGCGGCAAGATTCGTCCCTTCAACATGATCCGCCATCTCTCCGCCTGCGGCCACCGGGTCACCGTCTGCTCGCTCGCCCGCTCGGCGGCGGAGGCCGAGGAAGGGCAGGGGATTGCCGCCCATTGCGAACGCTTTGCCATGGGGATCGTTTCCGAGCCCGTGCAGACGCTGCGGATGGTCGCGCGTCTGCCGCTGACGACGCCCTCGTCGATGGGCTATTTCCATTCGCCCGCGCTGCAGCGGCAGGTTGATCACCTGCTGCAGGCGGAAAAGTGGGACCTGATCTTCGTGCACTGCTCGTCGGTCGCACAGTACGTCGAACGTGTGCGGACGGTGCCGAAGATACTCGATTTTGGCGACATGGACTCGCAGAAGTGGCTCGAGTATGCCAATTACAAGCCCTTTCCACTGTCGCTCGGCTATCGTCTCGAAGGCACCAAGGTGCTTGCCGCCGAGAAGCGCCTGGCCAGGCTCTTCGATCTGTGTACGGCGACGACGCGCGCCGAATGGCAGACGCTCGAGGACTATCGCACGGGCGTGGCGACGGACTGGTTTCCCAACGGAGTCGATGCCGACTTCTTCTCGCCGACAGCGGACGCCTGCGATCCCGACACCCTGAGTTTCATCGGCCGCATGGACTACTATCCGAACCAGGAGTGCATGGCGCGCTTCTGCGCGCAGATCTGGCCGCTGCTCCGCCAGCGTCGCCCGCAGCTCAAGCTGTTGATCATCGGTGCCGACCCGTCGCCCGAAATGCGCCGCCTGGGCGAGTTGCCCGGTGTGACCGTCACCGGTTCGGTGCCCGACGTGCGTCCCTTCGTCCGGCAGTCGGCGCTGATGGTCGCGCCGCTGAACATCGCTCGCGGAACGCAGAACAAGATTCTCGAGGCGATGGCGATGGGTGTACCGGTGGTCACCAGCCGGGTTGCCGCAGGCGGCGTCGACGCCGAGCCCGTGAAGCATTTCCTTGTTGCCGACACGCCTCAGGAATATTCTGACGCCATTCTGGGGGTGCTGCAAAACCCGGTCGAAAGGCAGAGATTGGCCGTCGCCGGTCGGCAGCGGATGCTCAGCAACCACGCCTGGTCGCATTCGATGGCACGGCTCGACGGGATCATCGAGCGCTGCCTCAGGGATTTTTCGCACAGCAAAGGAAAAAGCGCATGAAAATCAGCATCTTCGGTCTCGGTTACGTGGGCGCGGTATCGCTTGCGTGTCTCTCGCGCGACGGCCACGAGGTGATCGGAGTCGACATCGATGCCAGCAAGCTTGATCTGATCGTTGCCGGCAAGACGCCGGTGGTCGAGGAGGGCATGGTCGATCTGATGGCGCTCGCCGCGAGCAGTGGCCGCGTCTCGGTGACCACCGATGCGCAACGCGCGGTGCAGGACAGCGAACTCTCGCTGGTCTGCGTCGGCACGCCTTCGGCGGCCAATGGCAGCCAGGACCAGGGCGCGATCCTGCGGCTGGCGGGGGAGATGGGCCTTGCCATCGCCGGCAAGAGCACGCCGCACATCGTCGTCTTCCGGTCGACGCTCGTCCCCGGCACCGTCGAAGACATCCTGCGCCCGATCATCGAAGCGAAATCGGGCAAGAAGGACGGCGAGGGCTTCTTCCTCTGTTTCCAGCCGGAGTTCCTGCGTGAGGGATCGTCGATCCGCGACTATGACAAGCCGCCGTTCACCGTCGTCGGGGCCAACCACGCCTATCCGATCGATCGCCTGCGCGAGCTGTTCGGCAAGCTGCCCTGTCGCTTCATCGCAACCTCGGTGCGCTCGGCGGAGATGATGAAGTACTGCTGCAACAATTTCCATGCCCTCAAGATCACCTTCGCCAACGAGACCGCCCGTCTGTGCGATGCGCTCGGCGTCGACCCCTTCGAGGTCATGAACCTGGTCTGCCAGGATACCCAGCTCAACATCTCGACCGCCTATCTGCGGCCCGGCTTTGCCTTTGGCGGTTCCTGCCTGCCGAAGGACCTGCGGGCCACCACCTATCTGGCGAAGATGCACGATGTCGAGGTGCCGATGCTGGCCGGGATCATGCAGTCGAACCGCGATCACCTCGCCCTGGCGTTGCGCAAGCTGCTTGCCCTCGGCCGGCGGAAGATCGGCTTCATCGGCCTGTCGTTCAAGACCGGCACCGACGACCTGCGCGAGAGCCCGCTGGTGACGCTCGCCGAACAACTGATCGGCAAAGGCATGCAACTGGCCATCTACGATCCCGAGGTCCATCTCGCACGGCTGCTCGGTGCCAACCGCAGCTTCATCGAACGCCACCTGCCGCACATCGGCGACATGATGCGTTCGGAAATAGAGGAGGTGATCGCCGAGTCGGAAGTCCTGGTGCTCGGCCTTGGCGGGCAGGAAGTCGCCGACAGCCTGGCGCGTTGCTGTCGCCCCGAGCAGATCGTTCTCGATCTGGTTGGACTGCGCGACCGGCAGGCGATCGGCGCCGTCGTCGAGGGACTCTGCTGGTAGCGGCGCGGCAGGGGTTCGGGACAGGCGGCAGGAACTGAGGATGGCGAGTGCAGGCACGGTGTTGTCCGGCGGTGGCGCGCAATGGCCAGCGGTCTGCGTCGTCGGCCCGCTGCCGCCGCCATCGGGCGGCATGGCCAACCAGTGCGAACAGCTGGTGCGCCTGCTGCGCGCTGACGGAGTGAGCGTGGAACTGGTGTGCACCAACCCGCCCTATCGACCGCGCTGGATCGGCAGCCTGCCGGTGCTGCGCGCCGGATTTCGTCTGCTTCCCTATCTGCTGCACCTGTGGCGGGCGATCGGCAGGGCAGCGGTGGTGCATGTCCTGGCCAACTCCGGCTGGGCCTGGCATCTCTTCGCCGCGCCCGCGATCGTCGTCGCTCGCTGGCGCGATACCCCGGTGATCATCAACTACCGGGGAGGCAATGCAGACAGCTTTCTTGCCCGTGCTCCGCGGCACGTCCGCCGCCTCCTGGCCGCGGGCTCGCTGCGCGTCACGCCGTCGGTCTTCCTGCAACGGGTCTTCGCCAAGTACGGCCTGAGCGCCGAGGTGGTCCCCAACATCATCGACCTGTCGCGTTTCGCACCGGTGCCGCACCGATCCTTCGGCGACGCGCCCCATCTGGTGGTGACACGCAATCTGGAGGAGATCTACGACATTCCGACGGCACTGCGGGCCTTTGTCCGCATCCGCACCGTCTTTCCGCAGGCGCAGTTGACGGTCGCCGGCAGTGGCCCGGAAGGCGAGCGTCTGCAGGCCCTGGCGGGCGAACTTGGCCTGCGGGACAGCGTCCGCTTCGCCGGCCGCATCGCCAACGTTGCCATGCCGGCGATCTACGCTGCTGCCGACTGCATGCTCAACCCGAGCACCGTCGACAACATGCCGAATTCGATCCTCGAGGCCTTCGCCAGTGGCGTTCCGGTTGTCAGTACCGATGCCGGCGGCATCCCGGACCTCGTCCGCGACGGGGTCTCCGGCTTGCTGGTGGCGGTCGGTGACGAGCAGGCCATGGCGCGTGCGGCGCTGCGCGTGTTGCAGAATGGCGAACTGGCGACTGCCTTGCGGCAGGCTGGACTCGAGCAGGCGGCATCCTATGCCTGGCCGCAGGTCCGTGCCCGATGGCTGGCCGCCTACAGCCGGGTTGCCGGCGGGAGGAGTGCGTCATGAATCCATACACCGCGCTCTGTTCGGGCCTGTTCTTTCCCCTGCATGAGCGCCTCAAGGGGCACGATTCGGTCGCCTTGCGCAAACGGCTCGAGGCAAGCCAGTGGTGGTCGGCCGAGCAGCTCGGCGAGCAGCAGGCCCGGCGCCTGCGCGAGTTCCTGCAACGGATCGGCCGTGACGTGCCCTATTACCGCGACCTCTTCCGGGCGGTCGGCTTCGACGCCGCTGGCGTGCGTTCAACCGACGCCCTGCGCACCCTGCCGCTGCTCGGCAAGCCCGAGATCCGGGCGAATCTGGAGCGGCTGCAGGCGGCCGGACACGGTCCGCTGACGCGTTACAACACCGGTGGCTCGTCGGGTGAACCACTGATCTTCTTCATGGGCAAGGAGCGCAAGAGCCACGACGTCGCGGCGAAATGGCGGGCCACACGCTGGTGGGGCGTCGACATCGGCGACCGCGAACTGGTGGTCTGGGGCAGCCCGATCGAACTCGGCGCGCAGGATCGGCTTCGCCGCCTGCGCGACGGACTGCTGCGCAGCACGCTCCTGCCGGCCTTCGAGATGTCGCCGGCCAACCTCGACCGTTTCGTGGCAACGATCGTCGACTGCCGCCCGGCGATGTTGTTTGGCTATCCGTCGAGCCTCTCGTTGATCGCGCGCCACGCGCAGCGGCAGCAACGGGACATGCGGGGCCTCGGAATCCGGGTTGCGTTCGTCACCTCCGAGAAGCTGTACGACGAGCAGCGAACGCTGATCAGCGAGGTCTTTGGCTGTCCGGTGGCCAATGGCTACGGTGCCCGCGATGCCGGGTTCATCGCCCACGAGTGCCCGCACGGCAGCCTGCACATCAGTGCCGAGGACATCGTCGTCGAGACGCTGTGCCCCGACGGACAGCCTGCCGCGCCCGGTGAAGCCGGTGAGATCGTCGTCACGCACATGGCGACCGGGGATTTCCCCTTTGTCCGCTACCGTACCGGCGACGTTGGCATTCTCGGCAGCAGGCCCTGCGCCTGCGGCCGCGGTCTGCCGGTACTGGAGGAAGTTCAGGGACGGACGACCGACTTCGTCGTCGCCCGCGACGGTACCGTGATGCATGGCTTGGCGCTGATCTACACGGTCAGGGACTTGCCGGGGGTCGAGCGTTTCCGGATCGAGCAGATGTCGCTTGACCTGACGGTCGTCCGCATCGTTGCCGGACCGGCCTTCGACGCTGCGGCCGAGGAGCGGATCGTGCGCGATTTCAAGGCGCGCCTCGGCGATGCCGTCGCCATCCGCGTCGAGCGTGTGCCGGTCATCGCCGCCGAGTCTTCGGGCAAGTTCCGCTACGTGGTCAGCCAGGTCAAGGCTCCCGGCAGCGACAGGGGCGCTGCGCATGCGTGACCTGCTGCTGGTCGGGATCTTTCTCGCCGTCCTGCCCTTTGCCTTGCGCCATACGTGGATTGGTGTCCTGTTATGGACCTGGCTGAGCATCATGAATCCGCACCGCCTGACCTTCGGCTTTGCCCAGGATGCTCCCTTCGCAGCGGCGGCTGCCGGAGTCATCTTCCTGTCGCTGTTCATTACCCGCGACAAGCTGCGGATGCCGTGGTCGCCGCCAGTCATCGTGCTGTTTCTTTTTGTCTTCTGGATGTGCATCACCACCGCTTTCGCGCTGAGTACGGAGGACTCCTGGCACCAGCTCAACAAGGTGCTCAAGATACAGGTGGTGACGGCCATTGCACTGATGGCCCTGCACGAGCGCCGGCACATCGAACTGTTCATCTGGGTGAACGCGCTTTCGATCGGCTTCTATGGCTTCAAGGGCGGGCTATACACGCTTACCACCGGTGGCGGCGGCAGGGTCTGGGGTCCGGCGGGGACCTTCATCACCGACAACAACCATCTCGCTGTGGCAGTCATCATGGTGATTCCATTGCTCAACTACCTGCGTACCGTCGTCACCCACAAGCACCTGCGCCTCGGTCTGCTGCTGCTGATGGTGTTCTGTGCTTTTTCCGCCTTGGGGTCACAGTCGCGCGGAGCACTCCTGGCGATCGCTGCCATGACCATGGTCCTGTGGGCGCGGTCGCCGAACAAGGTGGTGACGGGCGTGATTCTCGCAGTGATCGGCGTCGCCCTGATCGCGTTCATGCCTTCAGCCTGGGAGGATCGCATGAGCACGATTTCCACCTACGAAAGCGATGGTTCCGCCATGGGCCGGATCCAGACCTGGCAGTTCTGCGCCAACCTGGCTGCGGACCGGCTGACCGGTGGTGGTTTCTCGATCTACAATGTTCAGAACTTGGCGATCTGGGGGGCCCCCGGCGCGCGCAGTGTGCACGTTGCACACAGCATCTATTTCTCGGTGCTGGGAGAGCACGGCTATGTTGGCTTGCTGCTCTTCCTGCTGCTCTGGTGGCTGGCGATGCGCCAGGCCGCACGCCTGCGCAAGACCAGCAAGGGCAAACCAGAGCTGGCCTGGGTGTTTCATCTGGCAGGAATGTGCCAGGTCTCTCTCGTCGGCTACTTCGTTGGTGGCGCGTTCCTGCAACTCGCCTACTTCGATCTCCCGTACAACATTCTGGTCATCCTGGTCGTCACGCAGCGCTGGCTGGATGCGGGTGGCTGGAAAGGGGACGCAGCGGGGACCGTGGCCTCTGCCGAGAGCGCCCAACAGCGACCGTCGTCATCATCGGCGACGCAGCAGGTGGCACCATCATGATCAGGACCCTGGCCAATCTGCTGTCGCCAGCGGGAAAGAATGGACGTCTCTCCATTCTCATCTTCCACCGGGTCGTTGCCCAGCGGGATCCGGTTTTCGACTGGCATCCGGACGCAATCGCGTTCGAGCGGAGGATGCAGTGGCTACGCACCTGGTTTCACGTTCTACCGTTGGACGAAGCCGTTCTTCGGCTGCGCGAGCAGTCCCTGCCGGCGCGGGCGGCGGCGGTCAGCTTCGATGACGGCTATGCCGACAACTATCATGTCGCGCTGCCGATTCTGCAGCGATTGGGCGTTCCAGCGACCTTCTTCGTCGCCACTGGCTACATCAACGGCGGCCGCATGTGGAACGACACGATCACCGAGGCCGTCAGGCACTGCGGCAAGGCCACTCTTGACCTTTCCGGTGCAGGGCTTGGCACACACGACATCAGTTCGGCGGAGGCCATGCGTCGGACGACCGCTGTCCTGCTCGACGGCCTCAAGTACAAGGCTGCACGCGAGCGCAGCCAGGCGGCCGACTACGTGGCGCAAGTGGCTGGCTGCCGGCTGCCTGCGGACCTGATGATGACCTCGGAGCAAGTGCGGGCGATGCGCCGGGCGGGGATGCTGATCGGTGCCCACACCGTGACGCATCCGATCCTGGCACGCCTCGACCCGGATGAGGCGCGCCGCGAAGTCGTCAATAGCAGGGATCATCTGGAGGATCTCCTGCAGGACCGCGTCGGGCTGTTCGCCTACCCCAATGGCCGCCCGTCGGTGGACTACCGCGCAGAGGATGCCGAGAGCGTAAGGGGTCTTGGCTTCGACGCGGCCGTGACGACTGCATGGGGCGTCGCCGATGCGGGTAGCGACCGCATGCAGTTGCCTCGATTCACCCCCTGGGATGGTACGCGCTTGCGCTTCGGGGTACGACTGCTGAGAAACCTGCTCGACGATTCCCGGCGGGCAGGCACGCAGATTGCCAGCTGAGTGTGGTGCCGGACAAGCGATGACGTGCAGCCAGGATCACCGCAGGCGGGCAAGGCAGGAAGAGGCCTGCCGGGAGCGGGCGCAGCCTGTCGCAGCGCGCGACGCCGCCGGCAGACCGTGGCCGCCCGGCGTCAAGCCGCCATGCATCGACACCTGCCGCGTGCCTTGCTCCTTCAACCACAACATTCTTGAGAGCCGCGAACCCATATGTCACTG
>ERZ761610.1794-NODE-1794-length-11131-cov-15.637053_pt1 | contig 11131 bp, 10 predicted proteins | sample MGYA00512164_ERZ761610 | MGnify/ENA primary metagenome ERZ761610 (study PRJEB28899, sample SAMN02850038) | bioreactor sludge metagenome | biome: EBPR Sludge; feature: EBPR Bioreactor; material: flocular biomat | place: Australia: Thorneside Wastwater Treatment... | reverse complement strand
CTAGAAATTTTGTTTGAATATGCTAGAAGGGGCTGGCTAATTGGGGACTAAGGGGACGTAGCTCAGCAGGATAGAGCAAGTGATTCCTAATCACTAGGTCGGACGTTCGAATCGTCTCGTTCCCACCAAATTCGCTTATAATTCAAATGCTTAAAGAAAAGGTTGTTTTACTAATTTTCTTCATTTTTAACAATACTGTTTCCAATTTTGTTGGTCGCTTTGTTAATTAACTCATCTTGAAGATGGGCGTATCGAGCTGTAGTTTCAATTGAGCGATGCCCTAAAAGTGCTCCTATTACCTCTAAAGAAACTCCATTTCCAATTGCTACAGAAGCAAATGTATGCCTTAAATCATGAAGCCTAACATCTGTTATGTTGGCTCTTTTTCTAATCCGCGTCCAAGGTTTTTGAAGGTTAATTAACCTGTTGCCGTCTTCTCTGCCAATTATTACATAAGGGTTGCCTTTGACTTTTGGGGTACTTTTCAAAATTTTAATAGCTTGCTCTGATAAGTTGACTATTTTTTGACCAGTTTTTGAATCAGGCAACTGAAAGCGAGATTTGTCAAAATTAATATAATCCCACTTTAAAGTTAGTATCTCACTCAATCTACAACCTGTAACAAGTAATAACCTTATAGCGTTAGTTACATAAATTGGGTCTAACTGTTTATCGTCGTTATCATCAAGGACTTTAAAGAGGTTATTAATTTCATCTTTGGTTAAATAACGCTCTTTTCTGTTTTCCTTATATTTTTTAACCTTCCTACATGGATTCTTCCCTTCTGGTAACAATTTCCAGTCTTCAGCTAAATTAAATGCTTTAGATAGCAATGATAGAACCCTGTTTGCTGTAACAGGTATTTTTTCCATCGAATTATGAAGTTTAACAATATCCCTGTTTGTAACTTCTGAAACCTTAAGATGACCTATCTTGGGTATAACATGCAATTTAAAGTTATTTTCATCCTGTTTAGCCGACCTTTTCTTCTTTTTAGGTGCATACTCCTTATTGTATCGTTCTGACAGATCCTGAACGGTATAAATGCGTTTATCTTTGTTCTCTGTTGAAAATGGATCTCCACCTCTTGAAACTTCCAAAAGATACTCTTTCGCTGTTTGTCTTGCAGTATCAACAGTCATAAATGAAAAACTACCAAGTTTTGGCTTCCTTTCCCTGCCACCCTTAGTTTTATAATATAACATGAATACTTTATTGCCTTTGGGGGTAATTTTACACAGCAACCCCTTAACCTCGGTATCACGCAAAATGATGTCTTTTACATCTGGCTTGGTCTGTTCAATCAATGATTTTGTAAGTTTTGGCATGCTTTTTCTAGGTCATTATTAGGTCGATTTATAGGTAAAAATAGACTAATAAAGATATACTTAAATAACAAGTAAAAACTAGGAATAGCCTTAAAAATCAACAGGTATCAACACACTTGAAAAACAGTGAAAAATATTGGAAAAAGATTCCTAATCACTAGGTCGGATGTTCGAATCATCTCGTTCCCACCATTTTCAGCTATATACACCACCAAAGAATTATGCCTGCAAGGCTGCTATCTAACGTTAACACCCCCAGCTTTTTTTTACATGCCATGAGTAGTTTTTAAAACCTGCATTTTTCACAGAATTTTTTAAAAATACCCGTTTTTTCTATCATAATGTCAGACTTCTCTATCAACTCATCAAAGCTGGCTTTTGCCTCCATTAGCTTCATTCTTTCTGATTCTAATATTTTGGTTTTTGCCGCGAATTCTGCATCAAACATCTTTTCCAGCACCTGTTTTACCTTGCGAGCTAAACGTGGAGCAGTGCCATTGGTAGATGAGGTAAGCAATAGGTTACCACTGCGATGAATAGCGGGAACGTGAAAATCACATAATGGTTTTGTATCTTCTACATTAATAAAAATCTTATTTATCCTTGCTTCTACTGCAATTTTTTCTGCCTGCGTAAATTCAATATCACCAACATATACTAAGTTATAATCTGTTATATTATAATTGGTTATAGCAGGGTTTTCGATATGGGTAATATTAGTTACCCCAGATTGCGCCAAAAGCTCCATACGCTTGTCAGTTGCCCTACCCTTACCAATTACAAGCACATTAAGAATTGATGGTTTAAGTATAATCGGTAACATTTTTTTAGGAGTTAAAATATATTTCTATCACTCGTTTATAAATGTCTTTTAACTTGTATAGATCTTCAACCTTAACTTTTTCGTCTATCTTATGTGCGGTTTCATTGGTCAGACCAAATTCAGCTACCTCACAATAATCTTTTATAAAACGTGCATCTGATGTGCCGCCTGTAGTTGAAAGCTCAGGGGTTTTATTAATTACTTCCTTACATGCTTTCTTTATAAAATCTGCAAGTAAACCAGGGTTTGAAAGGAATGGCTCTGCGTTTGACTGGAAAGATCTAAGCTCATAGTTTGAAGTATATTTTTTGCACACTTCATTTATTTTTTCAATTAAGCCTGCACGAGTCTGTTCATTATTGAACCTTATATTAAAACTTGCCGTTGCTTTACTGGGAATTAGGTTGGTTGTAGGGTTTGCCACATCAATTGTTGTAACCTCAAGGTTTGTAGCTGAAAAAAATTGATTGCCCGAATCAAATTTTACATCTGATAGTTCATTAAGTATTTTTATAATTATTGGATTAGGGTTTTGCGCCTTTTCTGGGTATGCAACATGCCCCTGAACACCATTTACTGTTAGTGTGCAGCTTAAACTTCCACGCCTACCTATTTTTATCATTTCCCCCAGCTTTAATGGGTTTGAAGGCTCACCTACTATACAATGGTCTATCCTGTAGCCTTTAGTGGTAATTGAGCTTAACAATTTAACTGTTCCGTTTACAGCGTCCGCCTCCTCATCACCAGTTATTAGCATTGATATTTTTCCAGCATCAAAACCTCTGTTCTCATTAAGAAATTCTGAAACTGCACAAAGCCACGCAGTTATGCTGGACTTCATATCCACAGCACCACGCCCTATAAGGTAGCCATCAACTATTTTGGGGTAGAATGGGTTTACCGTCCATTTAGATTCATCACCTGCTGGCACTACATCAGTATGCCCTGCAAAACACAAATTACGCCCAGACTTTCCATATTCAGCGTAAAGATTGAGAACATCATAAGAGCCATCACCTTTGAAAGTTTCGGTAATTGTTTTAAACCCCAAAGATTCAAGCTTTTCCTTAAGGTAAAGAATTGCGCCTTCGTCCTGAGTGCCAGTAACTGACTTGTAGGATATTATTTCCGAGGTTTCTTTTAGAACATCTAATGGCATAGGAAACTTAATTAAAAAAGTAGAAAAATTGCTGCCTACTTTTAATTCAAATAACTCCCTTCATCAACCAGTAATTTCATTTTTGGCTTCTCACCTATATTCTCGAACAATTCCTTACCGAAAATTGCATTGTAAGTTTGCCCAGGGGTAATAATGCCATTATGCCTGTATAGTGATTCCGTAGTTTGGGTTACTGCCTTAACTGAAAGGTTTTGCACTGGCTTTAGACCATTATATTTTATCTCCATTGCAAAGCTTCCATCACTATTACGCTTGCCACCTGTTATCTGCATATTTTCCTGTATCTGCTTAAGGGTGCTTACCCGTGCAAGCTCACTTGAAGCTATTTTTTTCGCCTCTTTTTTATCTTTGTAATAGTTCATAAATGTTTCAGCAACTGCCAAAGCCCCTGCCCCTGCACCAGCTTGAATACCACTACCCATTGACTGCGGAGCTGCCGCCATAGAGTTTTCAGGGCCGTAATTATTCTGCTGATAAGCCTGCTGCCCACCAGAAGTAAGCGATGCTAACGCTTGCCCCAGATTGCTTTGCCCCACTATGTCATTATTGCGTAAAACATATTCAAAATTAGGGTTTTTTTGACCAGGAATATAATATTTTTTTGCTATAAGAATTGTGTCCCTGTTCTTTAGCATACGGTCAGAGGATATAGGGTGGGTTGTTATCATCTGCCCATTATTTCCTGATCTGTTATATATTTTCTGCCATATTTTTTCTGAGGCCTCAGGGTCATAGCCAGCTAGGGTCATGTATAATATTCCAACCTTATCTGCCTCCAGCTCATCTTTCTGGGAAAATGCCGCCTGAAATATTTCCGATTTTGCAGTTTTACTGCCAGCAAGGCTTGCAGCCATTTGTGAAGCATTCCTCTCGGATATATGCCCTGCTGCTGCATGGGCAATTTCATGCCCTACTATTGCCGCCACCTCATCATCAAAAGGAGAGGCTTCCATCAAACCGTAATTAACAAATACCACTGTGCCACCTGTTACAAAGGCGTTATATTCTTTTTCAGGCAACATAACAACTTGCCAGTTTTCTCCCCTTAAGTGAGATACTGCAACTATATTCTGCACAATGTTAACCAGCCTTTTATATTGGTTTACGTTTATTTGCTCATTAAGCTTTTTCCCAGCCTGCTGGTATTTATCAATAATCTGAAGTGCGGCAGCATTACCCTGCTCTATCTGTGCATTTCTGTTGGCAAAGTTTAACCTTCTTTCACCCGTTACCAAGTCTCTTGAACTAACTTTACCAGCAGCGTTATAAAGCATTTTATCAGCTTCCATTGCCATTTGACATGCGAATAAAAACTGGCCAGCGATTAATAATGTAGAAATTTTTTTTAACATATCATCAATTCTAATATCTAATTACATACTTCTAGGAGCGAGACGTGCGCGGTTATCATCATTATATATCACATAAACTTTTTGCCCTGGAGTGAATATCTGGTCAATACCCTGCACCACTGAAATGAGTTTTGTTTTATATGAACCTGTTTGGATATTGCCTTTTAGAGTTTGAGCTACACTGCCACTGTTAACATTATAGTTTCTGGTTTGAATATTCCTTTCTGTTTCATCAGCGTAAACATTTACTATATATTCCATGCCCTGCTGCTGGCTTAACTGGTCTTCAAGAACTGCACCCAAAGCAGCACCAAGCAAAGCACCGCCAACTGTTGCCGCAGTTCTGCCACGCCCTTTACCTATGTTATTTGCACCAACACCACCAACCACACCGCCCGCCAACATTCCTGTTTGATTTTCCTGAAGATTATCCTTTTCACGGATAGTGACCTGACGTGCAGAAACAACCTCCCCCTCCAGCACAACGCCAACCGCATTAGCAGAAACATATTCATTTGAGGACATTTTTCTGCTGCATGAAGTTAAAGCAACGGCCATAAGGACTACAGATAGAATTAAAATATTTTTCATATTATTTTTATTTGTGGTTTATAGAGAGTAATTAGTATTTTTGGGGTTTTTGTCAAATTATGTTTGGGGTACACAATTTTATTTACCTTCTACCAAAGAATAAACCAACTAACAGCCCCAGCGCAACGGCTATCAAAACACACACCAAACCATATAAAAGTGAATTTTCATGGGCAGAATTATAAACAAACTCCTCAAAGCCAACTTTATCAACAATTATCGGCAGGCTTTGGAAGCTTTGCAATTGACCATCATTAAATAAATAGAGATCTATATTATAAACCCCTTTGGAAATATTTTTAGGAAACTCAATAAAGGTTTTAAATAAAGTTTCTCCCCAGTAGAGAATTTCATTGGTATTTTCAGAATATAGTTTCTTTGACTGCATCAGCCTTAGCGCTTCATTTTTTAGCCCCATAGCATCATTGAACGATAAAATGTTTCTGCTTTTCACTGGCTGAAAATTAATATTATCAAGCCCAACCTCAAGGTTTTCCAGTAATGACTTATTGTTAATCCTTTCCAGTTCCGTGGTGGAGCTTATTGAATAATAATTATAAAAATCCTTAACTTTTAAATTGGTTACGTTGGTCCACACACCTGCTACTTTGCCTTTTTCACGCAGTATCTGGTTAACTTTTGGCCCACGAACTATAATTACCACATTACCAACATCATTTTGAACACCATAAACTAGAACTTTTACACCTTTAAAATTATGGTCAATATCAATTTTTCTAGGCATTACATCGGCTAATATTGGGCGTGAAAAAGCATAATCTGGAAAAAACACAGAACATAAAAGCAACATGAATGTAACTAAAGTTTTCATTCAAACACCTGTTCTATTGTAAATAATTCTGAAGGTTCAAAAAACAATCCAACAGCCAACCTTAAGCAAACTATCAGGATTATGACTGACAAAACGAAACGCATTTTTTCTGCTGGTAACTTTGCACCCATTTTTAGCCCCATTTGAGCGCCAATTACACCGCCAACAATCAATATCAGGGCAAGCACCACATCAACTGACTGGGTGGATATTGTGTGCATTATCGTAACGATTGAGGTAATGAATATTATCTGGAACAGTGAAGTACCTACAACAAGTTTAGAAGGCATTTTTAAAAGATATATCATGGCTGGTATCATTATAAAGCCACCACCTATGCCCATTATTGAAACCAGCACCCCTGCAAATAAGCCAATACCTAAAGGTAATATTGCGCTAATATCCAGCCCTGAAGCTTCAAATTTCACATGGAAGGGCAGTGTTTTCGTTTTCAGGTAAGCTTTAAGCTTGTAAATACCCAGTATCTTTGCAAAAATATTAGGAGCTTCTTTTTCGCCTGAAACTTTTTTATGCTTGCCAAGCAGACTTCTACCGCTTTCAAGAGCCATAATTACGCCTATTGAACCGAGGAACAGTACATATATCAGTGAGATTGCAAGGTCAATCTGACCAATTTTTTTCAGTAAGGAGAATATCATTATACCTATGTAAGAGCCAGCAACACCGCCAACCAGTAAATACATACCGAGCTTTATATCCACATTCTTTTTGTACCAATGCCCCATAAAGCCAGTAACTGATGAGGCAATTATCTGGTTTGCTGAAGTTGCAACCGCAACTGATGGCGGTACACCCAGAAATATCAATATCGGGGTTATTAAGAACCCACCACCTATACCAAACATTCCAGCTAATATTCCCCCTACCCCACCAACGAAAAAAAGCAGGAAGATGTTTATTGGTATTTCTGCAATGGGCAGATAGATAGTCATATCACCTGAATTATTTATTAATTAACCGTGTCTAGTTTAAACTCTATTCTATCGCCAATTTTAATATTCTTATTCTTTATTTGCCCTGCATTTAATTCAATAGTGTATTTAATCGGAACAAGAGATGGTATCAACTCCTCCGAAAAAGGTACAGCTCCTTCTTTCATATGCACTATTTTCATATCACTTGAAACAAAAAGCATATCAAGCGATATATAGGTATTTTTCATCCACATATACCGCAAAGATTCATCATCATAGATAAACAGCATCCCCTCATCTTCTGGCATATGCTCTACAAACATCAGTCCTTTTTCACGCTTAGTGAAATTATCGGCTATTTTTATCTTATATTTAACTTCTATATCACCTGATATAACAAGGCTGCCTTTACTAAATTCAAAATCCTTCCTGTAATAATTATTATAGAGGTAGTAACCTACATAAAGGCTTGTGGTTGCTAATAATAAAATTACTGTTTTCATAAACTATAGTTTGGATTAGATATAAGAAGCACTTCATAATTACACCAACTCAGTGTATAAGGCATTTAAAAATATATAAAATTTCAAATGATTCAAGCAGTTAAACTAACTAAAATGAATGGTTTAGGTAATGACTTCCTGATATATGATGAACTTACCTCACAAAAAGAGCTTACTTTCTCCAGAGAGCTGATAGTTAGCCTCTGCTCAAGGGAAAACAAGAAAACAAATGGCTGCGACCAGTTCATTATTATAAAAAAACCAAAAACCAATGAAGATGGTTTTATGGAGATATTCAACTCTGACGGCAGCGAGGTTTACGCCTGCGGCAATGCCACCAGATGCGTCGGCCTAATTCTAGCAGATTATCTAAAAAAAAGTGAGGTTATTATAAAAACTAAAGCTGACTTGTTAAAAGCAAAAAAAATAAATGCCAAAGAAATTGAAGTAAATATGGGCACGCCTAAATTTTCATGGGAGAAAATTCCATTAAGTAAAAACCTCGATACTATTCAATTACCTATTGAGCTTGAAGGTTTTGGGGTAATGCCCTCTGCGGTTTCTATGGGCAACCCACATATGGTATTTTTTTTACAGGATGATGTTTCAAATATTAATATTGAAAAACTTGGCGCACCACTTGAAGTTCATGAATTATTTCCAGAAAAAGCAAACGTTAATTTTGCCAATATAATTGACAGAAAACACATAAAACTACGCACTTTTGAGCGGGGCGCTGGCGTAACGCTTGCCTGCGGCACTGGTGCATGTGCTACAGCAGTTTCAGCAATAAGAAAAAACCTGACCGAAAGAAATGTTACAGTAGAAATGCCTGGAGGGATTTTAAACATAAACTGGGACAAAAGCACAGATAACGTTCTTATGACTGGCGCAGTTGAGTATGAAAAAACGATTGAGCTTTTTAGGTATAATTAAGAAATTCAGTTATATCTTATGCGCTAAATCCTTTACCTCTAAGTTTTTCAACGGCAGTAACAATATCTGGATTTCCCCCTTAACTGACGGGGATATATTAAATTAAATACATATCCGAAAACATTAACCAATTTTGCAATAAAGGCGCAAAAGCGGCCTGATTGGGTGATGCTTATTTCATCAATATCTGCCTGCGGCCTACATGATCTGGGGCAGAGATTATTCCGTCTTTCTCCATCTGCTCGATAATGTTTGCCGCCTTGTTATAGCCTATTTTCAGCACCCTTTGGATGTAACTGGTGGAAACTTTCTGGTCACGGATAACTATGGAAACCGCCTCATCATACATCTTATCCCCGCTGGATGATTTGCTTGAGCTGCTGCCCATATCACCAAACTCCTCATCACTGGTGGTTACATCGTCTACATAGTTAGGTTTTGCCTGCTTACGCAGGTAATTTGCTATCTCCTCTACCTCATTATCGGAAACGAAAGGGCCGTGAACACGGGTTATCTTGGTTCCCGCAGCCATGTATAGCATATCACCCCTGCCTAATAACTGCTCCGCCCCTTGCTCACCTAATATGGTGCGTGAGTCAATTTTTGAAGTCACCTGAAAGCTGATACGGCTTGGAAAGTTTGCCTTGATTATACCCGTAATTACATCTACCGAGGGGCGCTGAGTAGCCAGTATAACGTGAATGCCTGCTGCACGTGCCATCTGCGCTAGCCTTTGAACTGAAGCCTCTATCTCCTTACCTGCAACTATCATGAGATCCGCCATTTCATCCACTATCACCACTATATAGGGAAGTTTTTCCATCTCCAGCGGCACTTCTTCCATTGTTGGCCTGCCTGTATCAGCGTCATAACCTGTTTGAATGGTACGGGTCAAAGTTTTTCCGATTTTTTTAGCTGCAAGTATCTTTTCATTATAACCGTCAATATTACGGACATTAAGTTGCGCCATCAAGCGGTAGCGGTTCTCCATCTCCTTAACTGCCCATTTTAGCGCAACAATTGCCTTATGAGGTTCCGTTACTACAGGTGAAAGCAGATGCGGAATATCCTGATAAACTGATAGTTCAAGCATTTTGGGGTCTATCATTATGAATTTACATTCATGCGGGGCAAATTTATAAAGCAGGGAAAGTATCATGCAGTTCAGACCCACTGATTTACCTGAACCAGTAGTACCAGCAACCAGTAAATGCGGAGTTTTTGCAAGGTCAATTACTATAGGGTTGCCAGCAATGTTTTTACCAAGAATTATTGGCAGCGACATTTTACTTTTCTTGAAATCGTTAGATATTATCATTTCTTTCAGATAAACACTTTCACGCGCAGCATTAGGAAGTTCAATACCTATGGCATTTTGCCCTGCTATCACCGAAATACGAGCAGATATTGCAAGCATTGAGCGGGCTATATCATCAGAAAGACCTATCACCCGAGATGATTTAAGACCAGGAGAAGGCTCCAGAGAGTAAAGCGTAACAACTGGGCCAGGCTGCACTTCAATTATTTTACCCTGTACCCCAAAATCATTCAATACCCGCTCAAGCAATTCTGCATTGGCAGAAAGGGAGCTTTGAGAAGGCTTTGAAGCAACCTGATCATCAGGTATGTTCTTCAGCAATGCAAGTGGGGGCAATTGAAAATTACCACTCATTTCCATATCAAGAGTTTCCTGCTTAGGAACTTCCTTTTCAGCCTTTTTTCTGCCAGCAGTTTCAACTATTTTCCTTGCACGCGTTACCTGTTTTTCAGTCTCCTCTTGCCGTTCTGTTATCTCAGTTGTTTTTTTGACCCATAGTCTTTTTGCAAAAGAAAAAAGCAGCATTGAAAACCTTTTTATATTTCTTCTGATATAACTCCCGAAAGTACCTATACATATTGCGGTAATAGCAATTATCTTGAGCCATGTATCAACCGAAAGACCAATTGCCATAAGAGCGGTTGCAATGAACAGAAACAGAAATATGACCAGAAAAAACTGGTAACCTATGACATCCTGTAGTAATGATTTTACCAGCATTCCCACATGACCGCCATAACTACTTGTTACCCACTCATCAGGCACTTTTACTGCATTATCAAGGCACGAAAGCAAGCCAGAAAGTGAAACAAGCGATAGTATAAAGAATGTGAATCTGGCATAGCCGTTCTTGTACCATGGAGTGTCTGCATCAGGAGTGATAAAGGTATAACGCACTATCTTTACGCCCCATATCAGAAAGCATATACTAACAAAATAACCAGAAAGCCCAACAAATGCAAGATATGCGGAGGATATGTTAGCGCCAATAACGCCACCCCAGTTTTTAACTATGGTTTCAGTTGAAAAATCCCATGACTGGTCATAAGGGTTATAGGAAATAAGTGCAAACACGCCTATTACACCGAGCACAAACAACATCAGCCCCATCAACTGGAAATAAAATTTTTTAAACAACTCCGACATTAAGAAAAAGCAGGATTATGATTAAGATTTGATATTTTGCTTGCAAATTAGCTCTGCGTCAAATTAAAACAAAATTACTTTTAATAAAAAAAAATAAAATTTATAATTGGTTGTAAACTTGCAAACACCTGCTCAAACCTATCCCAAAAGGGATATAGAAATTGAAGATATCCTACAGCAATGGGGC
>ERZ761610.1793-NODE-1793-length-11134-cov-16.891958_pt1 | contig 11134 bp, 9 predicted proteins | sample MGYA00512164_ERZ761610 | MGnify/ENA primary metagenome ERZ761610 (study PRJEB28899, sample SAMN02850038) | bioreactor sludge metagenome | biome: EBPR Sludge; feature: EBPR Bioreactor; material: flocular biomat | place: Australia: Thorneside Wastwater Treatment... | reverse complement strand
TGTAATCGAAGGATCCGCCGCTGTCGCTCTTCAGCGACAAGCCGTGGATCTGGTGCTCGATGGTCTGCCGCTGCAGCGAGATGTCGGCGGCGCCCAGCGTGTAGCGGCGGCCATCGACATTGATGTTGCCGCTGAACACCGGGTTGCCGCTGGCGTCAGTCAGGAACGTTTCGGAATTGCGCACCGCGTCGTTGTCCCACCAGCCGAACACATAGGACAGGCGCAGCGTCGGCGTAAAGTCGTAGGCCGCCTTGAGCTTGGCGTGGTCCTGCACCGTGTTGATCTGATTGGTTGCGCCGAGCAGCAGCCACGGCTGGTTGCGCGGATTCAACCCCGGCACTGCCCCCGTCACAGGTGTGCCGCCGGCGCCCGCCACACCGGCGCTGACCAGGCGGTTGGCGAAGACCAACGGATGCCCTTCGGTATCGAGCCGACTCAAATTGATCCACCAGGAAAAGTCGCCGCTGCGATTGCCTACCGAGGCGCTCGCCTGCCAACTTGGAAACCACTCGTCGGTGGCATACAGCTCATGCTTCTGGTTGTAGTAACCGAACTTGGCATGCGCCTCGAACTGCTGCGGCATGCGCGTCACATAGTCGACCACCGCACCGACCGAGTTGCCCGGATAGGCGGCCGAGAACGGCCCGTAAAGCACGTCGACACGCTCGATTTCCTCGGGCGTCACCAGGCCCCAACGCGGCGTGAAGCTGGCGCCGTTGCCGAGCAGATTGGACAGCAGGATGCCGTCCGCATAGATCAGCGAGCGCGCGCTGTTGCCGGTGCCCGAGGCGCGTGTCGCCAGCACCGCGTGATCGTAGTCACCGATGTAGCGCTTGCGTACCAACAGGCTGGGGAAGTACTTCAGCGCGTCCGGGCTGTCGATCGCGTTGATCTTGCGCTCGATCTCGTCGCTGCGGATGCCCTCGATGGTGGTCGGGATCTGCGTTGGAAGCGAGGTCGGTTGCAGACCGACGACCGTCACCGTACCAAGCTTTTTCTTCGCGCTGTGTGCGCTGTCGTCAGTTGGACGTTCCTTGGGCTCTGGAGCGGCGAGCAGGCTTCCGGACAGCGAAAGCAGCAGGCACAGGCTGAGCGGGTGGAGCGACAGACGCCAAGCGGAGGCAGACATGCGCGTGTCCGAAGGAACAGGGACTGCGCATGATCAAGAAGCATTCTCGTTTTGGGGATGCGACCGATTGTCGCAGGCGGGTGCTCGCTTCTTCCGTCTGCGACAAAAGTCCGGCGCTGGGCGGACGATGAAAGGCCGGCCTCGCGAATGCGGCGGCCCAGAAGGTCGATTTCGACGGCATCGCGCGCTACGCGGGCGTAGTCGCCGATGCCGGTGATGCTGCCGAGCAGGTCAAGTGCGCCGAGGTCCGTGTTGAGGTCGAGATTGTTCAACCTGGTAACCTCAGTTGGACGGGGTAGAGTGTGCGGTTATGGGGGTGCAGGGCAAGGCGCAATGAGGAGGAATAGCGAGCTATTCCGACGAGTTGCAACGCAGCCATGCGCCCGCAGAACCGTGCGATCTGCCCCGTAGCGTACTCACCCGATGGGGGAGGAAGTCGAGCGGCCCCAAAGCCCGTAAAATCAAGCTGCTTCGTGGATCTGGAAGCCGTCAACTGAGGTTTCCAGGTTCAATGCCACGCCGGGCGCTGGGTCGTCCAGGAAGGACAATTGCGGAGCAGAGAGCCGATGCCGTGGATGGCAGTCGCGGAACGCGACGCGCAGCTTTTCGATGGTGTCTGGCGTCAGCGCCGTGCACACGTCCAGATCTCGAGTGAGCAGGCTTGATCCGTGCAGCATCGCGGCATAGCCGCCGGCCAGCGCGAAATCGATGCCGGCATCATCAAGTCGCAGCAGAAGCGTTTGCAGATCGCTCACGAAGTTTCCGTCCAGCGCGTTCGATCTCCAGCGCGAGATCCAGCGCGGCCTGGTGCTGCAGCGCGCGCTGCTCGAAGCTCAGGCGCAGGTTGTCCTCGGTCAGGCCGAGGTCGATGCCGGCACGCTCGGCGATGTCGACGGCGGAGGGGAGGTGAGGCATGTTGGAATGGTACCTGTCTGACGCCGCGCTGGGAAAAGGGGCCAGCGTGCAGTTTCCGTGCCTTGGAACTTCGCAGGAAGCAGGCCGTTGTGACCCGCGCCGCATCATGCCGTCATGCCGTCGACCCGAAGGACCGCACCGCCACCGAACCACCCCGTGCCCGTACCCCAATCCGCCATACACCGCGCCCTGGGCCCCGACACCACACGCGCCGATGCCCATCGCGCACCCGACCAAACACCACCTACGCCACCTCAATCACCCCAGCGGCCCCACAACCCGCCACCGGTGTAGAGTCCAACCAGCCCCCGACGCGGGAGTCATGGCGTGGAACCCGATCCGCCAAGCCAAAGCGGTATCAGCCCGAGCGTCGCGCAGCGCGCGGTGCAACAGCGCGCCGATGACCAGCGCAACCGCCTACGCGCAACACCCCGCCGCCAAACCCGTCAACCGACCAGTACAAGCTGGCAACGTCAAACAACGTCAATCCTCGCCCATCGAATGCGAGAACCCGCGCCCGGGGCGGACGAGCTTAGGCAGAGTGATGGTGCTCTCGCATGGCCGCGGCTATCGGTCCGTCGCAAATCGCTCTTGGAGGCAATCGGTAGCACCCGAAATTATGGTTAGGCTTCACAGGAGGGAAATGGGCAATTCCAAGTTCACAGATAGGTTGAACGATTCACTCGGGCTTTTGGAGGCTAGTCTCGCGAGGAAGGTGCGTGTACCTAATAGCAGGTCACTTTTCAGTCCGATTTACCGGGGTGGAAAATATACTTGGGTGAAGATCATGGACTCAGATGGTGTTTTGCTATCGCAGCGAACGGTCCACGACGGAGAGGGCGCGAAGGTTCCAAGGCCTGCGAGATTGCTAATGGGAGTGATCATTCAGTCTGAGGACTCTACGTCTCAAACAAAGCCTAATCCGATGGGGAAGGCGTCGCTCTCGCATATTTCAAACGGCGTGTGGGTTAGCCTGAAGGACAAACGAGTGCGGCTGGATCGCCTTTTGGTAATATTTGTACTTCCAAAGGGTGCAACGCCGCAGGATTCCGCGAAGTTCGAAACAGCGAAGCGCAACGTTCTGAACGCGGCAGAAATGATGCCAGATTCAATTGCCATCGAAGTTCCCCGCGGGGCCTCAGCTTCCGATATTGCGGATGCGCTTCGCGGAAAGATCAACCCATTTCTGATCGGTGCGGGAAGACCAGTCGGGTGAAGCTCGAAAGTTGTTGTGTCGGCGCGCAATGACGAGGGCGGATACCGGTACGGACGCTCGGCCGCATTGATCCGCGACAGATGAGCATAGTTAGATTTCATATTGGTATACTTGGCCACATTCTCCACTCAGCGAGAGTCGACATGCGTTCTAAGTTCAGCTGGTACTTTGCACCGAACACGATCGAGATCGATGAGGCATGGAAAAATGGGGTGCTCTCAATAGACACAAACGTGCTCCTCGACCTCTACCGCTATCACAAAGAGACGCGCGATAGCTTGCTGGCGAGTATTCGTGGGTTTGAAGGATCGAAATGGCTCTCTTATCAGGCGGCTACCGAATTTTTCCGCAACAGAACCAAGGTAATTGTCTCATCGGAAAAGTCTTTCAAGAACGCTGAGGATGAAGTGAACAAACTTTCCGTAAGCTTGGAAAGCGTCGCCAATCAGCTCAAAGGCAATCGGATCATTCCTGCACATGTAGCAGCTCAATTGGCGGCATCAGTTAGTCCGGCGCTTGCCAAAGCGAAAGAACAGATTGCTTCCGCAAAGAGCGACTATCCGAAGTTCCTTCAGGAAGACCCTATATTGCAAGAGCTCGCGGAGATCTTTGATGGAGCGGTTGGAAATGACTTTCCTGAAGATCAGCGAGATTCGATCAGGGCTACGGCGGATCAAAGAAGGACGAACAAAACCCCTCCAGGCTACGCCGACGATGAGAAGGATGAAGATCGCCCATTCGGCGACTATTATCTTTGGAGGCAGATACTCGAGCATGCCGTTGAAATAAAGAGGCCCGTGGTCCTTGTGACGTCCGAGCGAAAGGAAGATTGGTGGGAAAGGATATCGGGTAAGACGACGGGACCAAGGCCAGAGCTCTTGCGTGAGGCGATTTTGGTCTCAGGCCAGCGCGTGCACATCTATCAGACGGAGCAGTTCCTGGAGTACTCGCTACAGCGAGCCAAAAAGCCGGTCAATGCGAGCGCAATCGAGGAAATACGCGCCGTCAGCCAATGGCGGGCGGAGCTTGAAGCCGCGGTTGTTCTCAACATGCAGGATGCAACGGACAGATCGTCGCTCTGCAACTTAGGCACCCTCTATGTTGAGTTGCGGCGTCCAGTCCGAAACTTTACCGTCAGCGGCCACCTACTACCAAAGATGGCTGAGGTTCCACAGGTGAGCGCAAGACTAGTTAGTGGGCCAACAACGCTTCCCGAGTACTCCCTTAATGTGGGCGCTGGAACCGTCCACGATTTCAACATTCACGTTATCAGCAGACAGCAAGGAGTGCGCTTGCCGGTTGGAGACTACGTCTTCGCGTACGAAGCAAAATGCGACCTGTTTGAAGATCAAGGTCAAGGTAGCGCAGATGAAATCTAGCCACGCAGTCAATCCGTCGGGGGACCTGACGCTTCGCTCGAACCGGCTTTCACGCTGCGGCTTGGTGTGCCGTCAGGTGCCACCGAGATCACCGCCGCGGCAACGCAAGCTGCCGGAAGTGTGGAGTCCAACCTGCCCCGGCGCGGAAGAAGGGGCGGCACACCAGTGTCGCCCGGGCAGTGCGCGTGGCGTTGGATTCAGCGAAGTGGTGTGGGTGCTGTGGGTGCGGGTCCCGCCTGGCGTTCGGTTGTAGCCCGCCTTACGGGGTTGGTGGTGTCGTCGTGGGATTGAGGTTGTGCGAGATTGGTCACGAACTGGCCAGATTTGGGGGTAGACGGGCGTGCCGCGCGAGAGTCAGACTCGCGTCTTGCGCTGCCTGAAAGCCTGCACGAAAGGCCCGTTCGAAGGGGTTCACTGGAGTGCAGTTGCGCCGTGCGGAGCGCTTGACAACCAGGGCCAGCTAATGCGGCGAGCAATTCGAAAACCCTCGCTGAAACGAGTTCGAGCGCCAGAGTGCTTCCCTTCGGAAGCGAGTCTGGTTAGCAGCTTTGTCGATCAATTGAGTTCCGGCACCACGCCGTTCGGCGTGGTAGAGATCGCGACCGAATGGAATCACCGTGCTGGACTCGTCGACCTGCTGCTGCGTGACAGCAGTTTTGGTATTGTTGCACTTGAAGCGAAACTCTATGACTGGAAGCGCGCCTTCTTGCAGGCATATCGGAGCACAGCGTACGCTAACCGCACTTACTTATTGTTGCCGTCAAGAGCCGCGCTGCGTGCACTGCAAGAGCGTGAGGAATTCGAATTCAGAGGTGTCGGGTTGTGTTCGTTCGACGGTGGTCAATGCCAAATCCTAATCGAAGCCGTAGAGCAGGAAGCGCTATTGAGCTGGGTGCGACAGCGGGCGCACGATTACTTCGATCGACCCAGTCCAAGTGAGCGCGCAGCCTGATCTAACAATCGCCGCCGAAGCGCTATGCAAGGAGCGCGGTTATAGATTTCGTGGCAAGCTCGGCCAAGGGGCTTTCAAGAGTGCATTTCTGGTCGACTCCCCAGATGGCCAGTGCGCGCTAAAACTTGCAGTTGTTAGCGGCCCGCCTGATCGCCTTCTTCGCGAAACACAGGCGCTTCAAGGGTGTTCGCACCCGTGCATTTCCCGCCTAATCGAGGCCTTTCCTCATCAATATGGCTCTCTGGTTCTATGGGTCGTACGTGAGGAGTTTCTGCCGGGTGGAACACTGGAGGCTCGTCTTAGCGACTCAATCCTGGCACCAGGCATTGTTCGCGTCATCGGCGTTCGGCTTGCGGAGGTTCTTGGTCATTTGCATGAGCGACGCCTTGTCCACCGCGATATCAAACCAGCCAACATTCTTTTCCGAACGGACCCTACAGTGCCGGTGTTGACAGACTTCGGCGTGGTTAGAATGTTGGACGAGCCGACACTTACCCGTGGGTTCGCGCAGATGGGCCCGGGAACTCCAGCCTATGCGGCACCGGAACAACTGAACAACGAAAAGGCGCAAATCGACTGGCGAACGGATCAATTTGGGTTGGCTGTGGTTCTTGCCGAGTGCCTTACCGGTCATCATCCATTTCAACTCCCGAATACGAGTCTCTACGACGCGATTTATGCGGTAACGGCGAAGCAGCCTCTTCCCGATTCCACTGCCTCTGAACTCACATCGTTGGGATTTCCGTCATTGGTCACTGCATTGCAACCCTGGCCGGTAGGCCGCTTTCGCAAGCCCAGCCAGTTCATTGAGGTTCTAGGTCGTGCTTAGCCGGAGGTATTGTGGCGACGTATCTTCAACTTGGACATGAGTCGTGGAGCCTACTCACCGAGCCAGATATCGGTCAACTGGTGGGGGCCGTACTTTCTCCCGTCAATGACAGCCCGGCAACAGCTGCTGCGCGTATTCGTCGCTTGCGCGATCGGCGTGCAACGCTTGAGCTAGTGCTCGACCCGCAGCTCTACAACCCGTCAGCCGAGCGAGGTGAGTTGGCGAACTGGTCCTACTACTCTGCGGAGTTCGAGACAGGAGACCATGGTGATCTTGGTTGGTGGCAAGGACGCGCAAGAGCTGTCGTTGACGCTGCTCGCGCTCTGCATCTCGACGCCGTTTGTTCGCCTGCCATGTTTCCGAACGAGTTCTCAGACGACTACTACAGGTTCATCGTCGAAATCGGGGATGCAACGTACACGTACGCCAGAGCGCAAGGCATCGATGCGCTGTTGACCGTCATCGTCGAGCTTCGCAGTCTTTCTAACCCCGTGCGGGCAATGTCAATAGCTTCAATCATCTCGCAGTCGGAATGCGAGCGCATTTACGTCGTCGTTGTGACTGCTGGGACGGCGGGGAAAGAGCCAGTCACGGACACGGCTGGCCTTGCAACAGCAATTCACTTGCTGAGACTTCTTAAGCCCCACTTACGCGTTCATATAGCCTTCTGTGGTCACGATGTGGTGCTTTGGAAGTTCGCGGGTGCGACGGACGTTTCAACTGGCAAGTGGATGAATGTCCGGAGGTTTACGCCTGGCCGATGGCAGGAAAAGGATGATCAGGAGGGGCGCCAAGTCGCTTACTGGAATGAAGGTTCACTGCTTACCTTGATCCGTGATCAGGAGTTCCTTCGCCTTGACCGCTTGGGCTGGTACCCGGCGAATGCGTTCGTGGACAACCCCTCCTCGCGGGTCATCGCAGATCAGCTTCGAGGTGGTTCTCCCGTCCCGTGGCTGAAGCTCTCATGGGTGCAATATCTTCGCTGGGTATCGAACGTCGAATCCTCATGGCGGGATCCGGTCCTAGCTGAGGAGGCCTTGGAGCATTCGGATAGACGCTGGCGCGAAGCTATGCAAGCAAGGATCCTCTTTGTCGACCGCTATAACGACGGGGCACACGTCCGTTCCTGGATCAACGCGGTGAGGGAAGGGGGCGCGCGATGACCCCAGACCCGCGTACGGCGTATTCCCGCCATACGTGGATGCCGCACGCGCTTCACCGTGGGGATTCCAATGCTATTCGTACGGCAAGTCGACTGTCGGTTTGTCTGCATGCGGACAGTGGAATCGCCAAACCCGCGTAACCCGCGTAAGGCGTATTCCCAGTCAGGGTGTATTCCGCGGCCATCCTTCACCGTGCGGAATCCACGGCCACGCGCAAGGTGTCACGAACGACGGGTGATGGTGTGCGGCGATCCGGTCGGCGGGAGCGCTTTGCCTGCGTAGCAAAACCGCGCGGTTGGACCACGGCAGGGTCATCGTCCTTGGGGTGTGGGTTCCGCCCTTGTCAGATTTTTCTGGCAGTTTGTCGCAGGGGAAGCTGACAGACATCCTTCAGCCCGATGCGCACGCCGGTGCTTCGGTTCTATCGGATGATCGGGATGTCGAAATATCGACCCGTATTGACGCCTGGCATTGCGTGGCTCTCAACGATCAACTTGTTCCTTCGGTTCACTCGTCGAGTTCGAAGCCGGCCTTGAACACGAATGCCGGATCGACCCGTCGCGCAGCGGCCGGAATGGTGACGTAGCCGGAAGTGCCGTCGCCGGCCTGACCCACGATGTTGTATCCCCAGCAGCGGGCGCTGCCGTTGGCCAGGATGGCGCAGCTGTGATCCACGCCGACCGTGATCGCCGTGGCGCCGGTGATGCCGATGACGTCGACCGGCGTCAGTCGTTGGGTCGTGGTGCCGTCGCCCAATTGGCCGGCCGCATTTGCGCCCCAGCATTTGACGCTGCCGCCGCTGGTCAGCGCACAGCTATGACGGCCTCCGGCTGCGATTCGGGTAATGCCGGATGAGAGCCCGACGACATCGGTCGGAAAAATGGCGTCGCTGGTGGTTCCGTCACCCACCTGGCCTGAGCGGTTTTCGCCCCAGCACTTGACGGCGCCGCCACTGGTGACGACACACGTATGTTGGTAGCCGGTACTGATTGCAGTGACGTTGATGGGTGGGAGAAACACCTCAACCGGCGTCAAGGATTGCTCTGCGCCGCCGATGCCCAGCTGGCCGTAGAAGTTGTCGCCCCAGCACAGGACCACCCCGAGGCTGGTGAGCGCGCAGCTGTGCCAGCTGCCGGCGGCGACGGCGGCGACGCCCGAGCTCAAGCCAACGGCCGTGGTCGGGGTCAGTCGATCAAACTCGGTGCCATCGCCGAGTTGGCCAAGGGCGTTCTTGCCCCAACATTGAGCCGCACCGCCCGCGGTGACGGCGCAGCTGTGAAAGGTCCCTGCCGTGATCGCCTGGGCCCCCGCGGACAGTCCGGTCACGCCGGTCGGCGCGAACTGTCCGACCACGCTGCCGTTGCCCAATTGGCCGTTGCTGTTGCTCCCCCAACAGCGGGCGGCCCCACCGCTGCCCAAGGCACAGGTGTGCGCGCCGCCGGTCGCGATTGCCGTGCTGCCGCTGGTCAAGCCGACTGCGTCCACGGCGATCAGCCGGTTCTCGTTGCTGCCATCGCCCAACTGGCCACTCTCGTTCCATCCCCAGCACCTGGTGGCACCGGCGGTGGTCACCGCGCAGGTGTACCCGTCACCGGCCGCCACGCGATTGATCGCAGCCGAACCGAGCGCAGTGACCGCCACTGGCTGACTGCGATTGTTGCTGGGTCTGCCATTGCCGAGCTGACCGGCGAGATTCCAGCCCCAGCACTTGACCGCGCCGGCGGTATCCAGCGAGCAGCTATGGCGTGCGCCCGCAGCGATCGACGCGACGCCGCTGGACAAGCCGCTGACGTTCACCGCGGTGAGCTCCCTGCCGGTTGTCCCATCGCCGAGCTGACCTTCATGATTTCGCCCCCAGCAGCGCGCACCTCCGCCAGTGGTCACGGCACAGGTATGAAAACCGCCCGCGGCCACCGTTGCGACGCCGGAAACACCGCTGACCGGGGTCGGCACCAGGCGCTCCGTGGTCGAGCCATCGCCGAGCGCACCAAACTCGTTGGCGCCCCAGCAACGAACCGTGCCCGCGACCACCGCGCAGGTGTGCGACGCGCCGGCGCTGATCGCGGTGACGCCGGTAGAGAGGCCACTGACTTCAACTGGCGCCATTGCCGGCAGCGTCGAATCGTCGCCTAACTGGCCATTGACGTTGTTGCCCCAACATAGAGCCGCCCCCGCCGAGGTCCGCGCGCAGGTGTGATCTTCGCCAGCGGTGATCGCCGTGACGCCGGCAAGCCCGACGACATCGGCCGGGGTGGGCTCATTGTCCGGGAACCCGGTGCCGAGTTGCCCCCAATTGTTGGCTCCCCAGCACTTCACGGTCCCCCCCGTGAGGGCGCAGCTGTGCCTTCCACCCACCACAATCGCGGTGACGCCAGTGAGGCTGCTGACGTCCACGGGGTTCAAGCGATTGCCGGGCCCGCTGCCATCGCCGAGTTGGCCGGAACCGTTGTTGCCCCAGCACTTCACGCTGCCGAGACTGGTCATGGCGCAGCTGTGGTTGGCGCCTGCAGCAACTGCCGTCACGCCCGAGGCCAGACCAGTGACCGGTGTGGCCAGACGGCGCGCGGTCGTCGTGCCGTCACCCAGTTGGCCGTTGATATTGCTGCCCCAGCATTCGACGCCGCCCTGCGCGGTGATCGCGCAACTGTGGTCGGCGCCGGTGGAAATCCGGGTGGCGCCGGTGATCGCCGTCTGCGCCGACGCCTGCAGGGAAATCGATGCAAGCGTCAGCAGGGCTGCCGCGACGAGTCCGCTGCGGTGCGCGGTCCGGCGGGCTGTGGGTTGGGTTCGAAACAGCGTACGAAACTCAGGCACGGTGCGAGCGTCCTTCCAGGGATCGAGTGAACTCAAGGGGCGTTCAGCGATCCGGGAAGTGACGGCTGACCCTTCGACTATGCCTGCTGGCGAGATCGAGAAGTCGTGAAAAAGCGCGACGTCGATCGTGTGGCGGGCGGCCCTCTTGATCGCCGAGTTGCACTCGGCGCTGTTCGCTTTTCCGACAGAAGGTCAACAGCGCCGACTGCAAGTCGGCGATCCGGAACGGGCGACGCGGGTCTTCCCACGCGGATGCGAAGGTTCCGGCAGCCCTTCGAAGACGCCAGCCGCCGCCCCCAGGCACGGCGCAACCTCAATTCATGGGTCGGCGAGCTCTCGATCGGCGAGGTTGCGCCGGCATGGCTTGAGCTTGCGCCGTCCGCTCTTGTGGGAGCGGGTTCATCCCGCGATCTTTGCGCGTGCAAGTGCGCCATCGCGCGGTCGTCGAAACCGACGCGGCGAGTATCCGACACCCTTGCGCCGGCAACTGTCGCCTTTGATTTGGTGGTTGCTGACTGCGCATGGATCAGGATTCTGGACACCCCTGAAATCGGCGGCCCGACGGGCGCCTGCGGACGCCAATTGGGTGTCCGCTTTGGCCCCTCCATCCCGCGATCTTTGCGCGTGCAAGCGCGCCATCGCGCGGTCATCGAAACCGACGCGGCGAGTATCCGTTGCCCTGGCGCCGGCAACTGTCGCCTTTGATTTGGTGGTTGCTGACTGCGCATGGATCAGGA
>ERZ761610.1792-NODE-1792-length-11136-cov-27.699215_pt1 | contig 11136 bp, 9 predicted proteins | sample MGYA00512164_ERZ761610 | MGnify/ENA primary metagenome ERZ761610 (study PRJEB28899, sample SAMN02850038) | bioreactor sludge metagenome | biome: EBPR Sludge; feature: EBPR Bioreactor; material: flocular biomat | place: Australia: Thorneside Wastwater Treatment... | reverse complement strand
CGCTGACCACGAACAACACGCCGGAGGTGCCGAGCGACAAAAAGCCCTGACCGGGATCGATCACGCCGACCCCGACCGCGCCACCGGCGTTGTCGCCCGCCCCAGCCACCATGGGGACGCGAGGTAAATTCAGTACTGCCGCAGCAGCTTCGGTCAGATGGCCGACAATCTGGCAGCCTTCATGCAGCGTCGGCAGGTGCGAGCGATTCAGGCCGGTGATGGCCAGTAGTCGATCATCCCAATCCCGCTTGGCCGGATCGAGCCAGAGCGTGCCCGAGGCATCGGACATCTCGGAGGCGAACTGGCCGGTCAGCCGATAGTTCAGGTAATCCTTGGGTAGCAACACCTTGGCGATGCGGGCGAAAATTTCCGGCTCATGTTTTTTCACCCACAACAGCTTGGGCGCGGTGAAGCCGGGCATTGCCATATTGCCGCAGCGTTGCCGAAAATCGGGCAGGCTGGCTTCCAGTTCGGCGCATTCGGCGTGACTGCGGCCATCGTTCCACAGGATGCAGGGCCGCAGTACCGCATGGTTCGCGTCCAGCAGCGTCGCGCCATGCATCTGGCCGGACAGGCCGACCGCCCGCACCGCGTCCAGCGCCGCGCCGTCCGCTTTCAGAGTTGCCGTCGCGCGGCGGCAGCTTTCCCACCATGAGTCAGGGTCTTGCTCCGACCAGAGGGGATGCGGGTTGGAAACCGGATGGTCGGCGGTGGCCTGCTGGCGCACCGCGCCGCCTTCATCCAGCAGCACCGCCTTGACCCCGGACGTGCCGATATCGAATCCGAGATACATGCTTCTGCCCTCGCGCTGCGGCGTTAACGCTGCAAATACCGCTGTAAGGTGGCCCGCGTTCCGTTGGCGTACAGGCTGGCCAGCACCTCGCGCACCGCGCTGACGAAAGGTTCGGCTTGCGGCAGGTCGGAGCCGAAGATGGGATGCAGCCCCAAAAACGCCGAGGGATCGGAATCACCGAAACGCACTTTGCTTTGCAGGGTATCCTTCATCGGGTCGGTCGGAATGATGGCCTTACCCGCGTCGTCCTGGCCGCCGAGATAGCGAATCCAACCGGCCACCACCAGCGCGAACACCTCCATCGGCCCGCCGCTTTGCAGTTGTTCGCGGGCGATGGGCAGGACGAATTTGGGAATGCCGGAGGAGGCGTAGAAGGCAATCCGCGACAATTGATCCTTGACCGCCGGATTGGCGAAGCGGGCCAGCAAGGTCTGCTGGTACTCCGCCAGATTCACGCCCGGCGGCTCGTGAATCAAGGGCCGCACGGTGTCCATGTAGCGATTGAGCAGGGCGCGGACGTCGGCATCGCGCATCGCCTCGTCGGCGGTGACGTAGCCCAACAGCACCCCGTGATGGCACAGCGCCTGATGGCCGGCATTGAGCAGATGGATTTTCATCAGCTCGTAAGGGTGCACGTCCGAGGTCATCTGCACGCCGATCACCGCTAGATCCGGGCGGCCGTTGCAGAAGGTGTCCTCGACCACCCATTGCCGGAACGGTTCGGCGACCACCGGCCAGGCGTCCTCGACTCCGCCCAGCAGCGTTTTGACCTGTTGCCGCAGCGCGTCGGTGGTGACCGGCGTGATCCGATCCACCATGCAGTTGGGAAACGCCGCGTTGGCCTCAATCCATGCGCCCAATTCCGGGTCGCGCAAGCGGGCAAAGCCGGTCAGCATCCGCCGCGCCAGTTCGCCATTGCTTTGCAGGTTGTCGCAGGACAACACGGTAAATGGCGCGGTTCCGGCTTTGCGGCGGCGGTTGAGCGCCTCGGCCAGATAGCCGTACAGCGAGACCGGCGCGTCAGTCGGCTTTTCCAGATCGTGGCGCAGGTTAGGGTGGTTTTGATCCAGTTCACCGGTGCCGTGATCGAGATAATAACCGCCCTCGGTGACGGTGATCGACACGATGCGGGTGGCGGGGTCGGCCATCCGCGCCAGCACCGCGTCCGGCTCGCTGGGGGCGTGCAGATAACCGCGTTGGGTGCCGATCACCCGGACCGTCTCCACGTCTTCATCGCGTTCGACCAGGGTATAGAGCAAATCCTGCGGGCGCAGCGCCTCGGCCATCGTTTTGTCCTGCGGTAGCAGCCCGACTCCGCAGATCCCCCAAGGGCCGGGGCCTTGAGCGTTGAACAGGTCATCCAGATACAGGGCCTGATGGGCGCGGTGGAAATTGCCCAAGCCGATATGGACGATGGCTTGGCCGACTTTGGAACGGTCGTAACGGGGAACGGCGACCGTGGACGGTAGTTGGCCGAGCAGGGCCGGGTTGAGACGCCGGTTCTGGGTATCGCTCATGAGCGGAACTCCTGTGCCATTAGCAATGCTTTAGGTTTCCGAACCGGCCGCGATTCAACCAGCGGCCCGGACGGTTGCTGAATCTAAGCGGCGCTAGGCCAACCGTTCACCCATGCGGGTAAAGTGTCCATCCGGTTGAGGACGACAGCGGCGCCCACATCGCGCAGCCGTTGCGGTTGATCCGCTGGCGTGTGGCTGGCTCCGGTGAAACCGATGACCGCCATGCCCGCCGCCCGCGCCGCGCGGACGCCCGATACGCTGTCTTCAATCACCAGGCAGCGGCTGGCCTCCACGCCCAGGCGTTCGGCGGCGTACCGGTATAAATCGGGAGCCGGTTTCGGATTGGCCACCAGCTCGGCCGAGAACAGCCGGTCGCCGAAGTAATCCGCCAAACTTGCCCGCCTCACTGACCGTCGCACGCTGGCCAGCGAGCTGTTGGACGCCACCGCCTTGAGCGTCGGTATCTGTTCGATGGCGGCGCGCGCGCCCGGAATCGGTTCCACTTGTTCGTCCAAGGCCCGGTCGATGGCGGCGATGATGGCGGGAACCGCGCCGGGCGGCAGCGTCTGGCCGGTGCGTTGTTGCACCATCGTCAAAATGTCGGCGGTGCTGATGCCGGCGGTGTTGTGGAGCAACGGCGCGGCGTCGATGTCGGGCAGCAACCGGGCCAGTTCGCGCTCCAGCACGCGCAAGGCGAGGATTTCGCTATCTACCAACACGCCGTCGCAGTCGAAAATCACCAAGTCCACATCTTTTCTCGGTAACTGAAGCGATTTCCTAGAGATCAAAATTCGTCGGCATCACCACCACATCGCGGATGGTCATCCCGCGCGGCCGGGTCAGCATGAACAGCACCACGTTGGCGATCTCGCTGGCCTCGACCAAGCTGCCGGATTCCTTGGCTTCCTTGAGTTTCTCCTCCGGCCAATCGGCCAGCAGCGAGGTAATCACCGGGCCGGGCGAAATCGAGCCGATGCGGACGCCGTGCTTGAACACCTGACGGCGCACGATTTGCACGAAGGCGTTGATGGCCCATTTCGATGAGGCATAGACCGGCTCCCAGGGCGTCGGAAAGTGGGCCGCCAGCGAGCTGGTGACGATGATGTCGCCGGTGCGCCGCGCGATCATATGCGGCAGCGCATCGCGGACGTTTTTCATCACCACGTTGATATTCAAATTCAGCATCCGGTCGATGGCGGCGGTGTCGGCATCGACCAGATCGCCGCCGATATAAAGACCCGCATTGGCGTGCAGGATGTCGAGCTGGCCCGCTTTCTCCAGCACCTGCGGCAACAGTGAAGCGCAGTCCTTGGGGTCCAGCAGGTCTATTACCAGCGGAATCGCCGCATCGCCCAGCCTGTTACAGACCGTCGCCAGCGCGGCTTCGTCACGATCCACCAGCACCACTCGCGCCCCGGCGGCCAGCATCGCCTCGGCGCTGGCCAGTCCGATACCGGATGCCGCCCCGGTGACGGCGGCAACTTTGCCTGCTAACTCTGCTGCCATCTCGCTTCCCCTTATCGCACAAACCCTCACCCCAACCCCTCTCCCAGAAGAGAGGAGGGTTTGAGGATCGGCGGTTAATGCGCTCCCGACTTGCCCCGGCTGATATCGGCCAGCGGATGGCGGGCGGATTGCGCCAGCGCCAGCCCGTCCGCGCCGAACAGATGGCAGGTCTCGCTGCGCACTCCCAGGCGAATTTGATCGTCGACGCGGATGTGGCTGTTGCCGTCGACTTCCGCCGTAATCATCACGCCGCTGTCGAGGCGGACGTAGGCGTAAGTCGCGCCGCCCAGACGTTCCACCACCAGCGCCGTGCCGGTCAACTGGCCATCGCCGCTGCCTTCCTGAAGATGTTCGGGCCGCACGCCCAGCGTCAGCTTATCGCCGGCTTTGGTCGCGCCCGCTTGGACTGGCGCGGTGAGGGTATCGCCGCCGGGCAATTCCACCGTCACACCTTCGGGCGTGACCGCCTTGACCGTCACCTCCAGGAAATTCATGGTCGGCGAACCGATGAAACCCGCGACGAAGCGATTGCGGGGATGGTGGTACAGCTCCAGCGGCGAGCCGACCTGTTCCACCACGCCGCCTTGCAACACCACGATCTTATCGGCCATGGTCATCGCCTCGACCTGATCGTGGGTCACGTAAATCATGGTGGCGTTGAAATCGCTGTGCATCCTGGCGATCTCGATGCGCATCTGCACCCGCAGCGCCGCGTCGAGATTGGAGAGCGGTTCGTCGAACAAGAACACCTTGGGGTTGCGGACGATGGCGCGGCCGATGGCGACCCGCTGGCGTTGGCCGCCCGACAAGGCTTTAGGCTTGCGATCCAGCAGCGGGTCGAGCTTGAGGATGCGGGCCGCCTCGTTGACCTTGCGGTCGATTTCCGCTTTCGGCACCTTGGCCAACTTCAGACTGAACCCCATGTTGTCGCGCACCGTCATGTGCGGATAGAGCGCGTAGGTTTGGAACACCATCGCGATGCCGCGCTCGGCGGGGGACAGATCGTTGACCCGCCGGCCGTCGATGCTCAGCTCGCCGTCCGAGATGCTTTCCAGACCGGCGATCATCCGCAACAAGGTCGATTTGCCGCAGCCGGACGGACCGACGAAAACCACGAATTCCTTGTCGTTGATGTTGAGGTCAACGCCTTTGATCACGTCGACCGGCCCAAAGGATTTCTTGATATTGCGCAATAAGACTTCAGCCATGATCGATGTCCTAGCAAAGGGTTACTTGACGGCGCCGAAGGTCAGGCCGGACACCAGTTGCCGCTGGCTCATCCAACCCACCACCAGAATCGGGGCGATGGCCATCAGGGACGCGGCCGAAAGCTTGGCCCAGAACAGGCCCTGCGGACTGGAGAACGAGGCGATGAAGGCGGTGAGCGGCGCGCCCTGCGAACTGGTCAGGTTGAGGCTCCAGAACGCCTCGTTCCAGGACAGGATGACCGACAGCAGGCCGGTGCTGGCGATGCCCGGCACCGCCAGCGGCAGCAGCAGCAAAAACAGCTCCTGCATCGGCTTGGCGCCGTCCACTCGTCCGGCTTCCAGAATCTCGCCCGGCACGTCCTTGAAATAGGTGTACAGCATCCACACCACGATCGGCAGATTGATCAGGGTGTAGATGATGAGCAAGCCCGTCACGGTGTCCAGCAAGCCCAGGGTCTTGAACAGCAGGTAAATCGGGATCAGCACGCCGACCGGCGGCATCATCTTGGTGGACAGCATCCACAGCAAGGTCGAGGGCGTGCGCTTGGTCGGGAAAAACGCCATCGCGTAGGCGGCGGGAATCGCGAACGCCAGCGCCAGCAGGGTGGAGCCGAACGACACCGCAATCGAATTCCAGACGAAGCGGGCGTAATTGCTGCGCGCGATCACGTCGTTGAAGTTCTCCAGCGTCGGCGCGAACAACAGCGACGGCGGCGTGCTGATGGCCTCGGTTTCGGTCTTGAACGCGGTCAGCGCCATCCAGAAAATCGGGAAGAACACCAGGATGGCAATGACCCAGGCCAGCACGGTAATCCAGGTTTTGCGTTGAGGATTGGGAGCGGATGTGGACATGACCAGCCCTCAGCCTTGTTGTAAGTTGCGGGAGACGGTCCGCACCAGGAAAAACGCCACGACATTGGCCAGAATGACGGCGATGATCCCGCCCGCCGAGGCGTAGCCGACATCGAACTGGAGCAGGCCGACCGAGTAAATCAGCCAGGCCAGATTGGTGGTCGCCGTGCCCGGCCCGCCGGAGGTGGTGACGTAGATCTCGGCGAAGATGGTCAGCAGGAAGATGGTTTCGATCATGATCACGACCGAAATCGCCCGGCTCAGATGCGGCAGGGTGATGTAGAAGAACATGGCGAACGGCCCGGCCCCGTCGATGCGCGCCGCCTCTTTTTGTTCGGCGTCCAGCGATTGGATGGCGGTCAACAGGATCAAAAAGGCGAACGGCACCCACTGCCAGGCGACGATGACGATGACCGAGAACATCGGGTAATCGCTAAACCAGTCGGTGGGCTGCATCCCCAAAGAACTCTGAATCGAGGCGATCAGGCCGTAGACCGGATGCATCATCATGTTTTTCCAGACTAGCGCGCTGACCGTGGGCATCACGAAAAACGGCGCGATCACCAGCAGCCGGGCGATGCTCCGGCCGGGGAATTCCTGGTTGTAGAGCACCGCGAACAAAGTGCCCAGCACCACGGTGATGATCAGAACCGAACCGACCAGCACCAGAGTGTTCCACAGCGAGGTCCACAGCGCGGGGTCATCGAAGAGAAACTTGTAGTTTTCGAGGCCGGCAAAGCCGGTCAGCGTCGGGTTGAGCAGGTTGTAGCGGATGACCGAGAAATACAGGGTCATGGCCAGCGGCACGATCATCCACAGAAACAGCACCCCGACCGAGGGCCAGAGCAACGGTCGGGTGTCGACTTCGCGGTTGGTTTTCGCCGCGGGGGCGATGGGTGAGGTCTTGGCGAGTGTCGTCATGGAAAAATGCTCTGGTGAGATTTTTTATCCAGCCCTTTCCCTCGCGGGAACCAGGGAGACGGGGGCGCATCCACCCCGGCTAGCGGCCGAGGAAGGCCAGCCGGGGTCGATACGGACTACACGCGATTATTTGTCCTTGCCGTATCCCGCCTGCTGCATGGTGCGGGCGGTGGCGGCCTGAGCGCTCTTAAGCGCCTGATCGAGCGGCATCTTGCCGGTCAGCACGGCGGCGATGGTTTGGCCCACCTGGGTGCCGATGGCCTGAAACTCCGGAATGCCGACGTACTGAATGCCGACATAAGGCCGGGGATTGAGGGTTTGGTCGGTGGGATCGGCGCTGTTAATCGCCGCCAACACCGGCTTGGCGAAGGGCGCGGCTTCCAGATACTTGGGATTTTCATAGGTCGAGGTGCGGGTGCCGGGCGGCACGCTGGCCCAGCCTTCCTTCTCGCCCACCAGTTGGATATACGGCTTGGAGGTGGCCCACAGCACAAACTTCTTGGCGGCGTCCTTGGCGTCGGATGACTGTGGGATCGCCAGCGTCCAGGCCCACAGCCAATGCGCGCCCTTCGGAGTCTTGGCGACCGGCGCCTGGGCGAAGCCTACCTTGTCGGAAACCTTGGACTGTTTCGGGTTGTAGAGCAGGCCGGCCGCCACCGTGGCGTCAATCCACATCGCGCACTTGCCGTTGGCGAACAAAGTTAGATTTTCATTGAAACCGTTGGCGGCCGCGCCGGGCGGGCCGTATTTGTTCAGCAGTTCCACATAATCGCCGATGGCCGCTTTCCATTCCGGGCTGTCGATGGTCGGCTGCCATTTCATGTCGAACCACTGGCCGCCGTAGGTGTTGATCATGGTGGAGAGAAAGGCGAAGTTCTCGCCCCAGCCCGGCTTGCCGCGCAGGCAGATGCCGTAAAGGTCGGCTTTCTTATCGGTCAGCTTCTCCGCCCACTGCTTGACGTTATCCCAGGTCGGCTGTTCGGGCATGGCGATGCCGGCTTTTTCAAACAGATCCTTGCGGTAAAACAGCATGGAGCTTTCGGCGTAAAACGGCGCGGCGTAGAGCTTGCCTTCATACGACAGGCCATCGCGCACCGACTTCAGCAGATCGTCCAGCGCGTAATCGGCGGGCAGATTCTCCAGCGGCATCAGCCAGCCTTGCTTGGCCCAGATCGGCACCTCATAAGTGCCGACCGTCGCCACGTCGAACTGGCCGCTCTTGGTGGCGATGTCGGTGGTGAGGCGCTGGCGCAATACGTTTTCTTCCAGCACCACCCAATCGAGTTTGATATCCGGGTTTTGCTCCTCGAATTGCTTGGACAGCTTCTGCATGATCACCATATCGCCGTTATTGACCGTGCCGATGGTGACAGTGGTGGCCGCCTGCGCGGCGGTGGCGAACGACAAGGCGGCGATCAGAATGGCGGATTTAGGTAATTTCATAGCGTGATCCTCTCCTCTCCAAAGGTGTTGTCGCTAGTGCTCGCACGAGCATGTTGGAAATATGGCGCAATCCACCATCCTCGCCAGTACTGGATTCACCAATATCTATACTTTTCTGATATTCCACTCGCTGAGAGGAGGAAGGGAAAGCCATGACCCAACATCAAGCAAACCAGGGAATGCCGGAGCTGGAGATCAGCGACAAACAACCCGGCGCGATCCGATACCTCGAACACGGTTCTCCGCATTGGCGGATCCGCTGGCACTATCACGACGAGTACGAACTGCACCTGATCGTCGCCAGTAACGGCAAGATGTTCATCGGCGACTACATCGGCAATTTTCGACCGGGCTGCCTGGTGCTGACCGGGCCTCGCGTGCCGCACAACTGGGTCAGCATCGCGCCTGAGGGCACTCGTTACGAACTGCGGGATCAGGTGGTGCATTTCGATCACGAGGTCATTGCCAGCGCCGTCACGTTATTTCCGGAACTGTCCATGCTGTTGCCTCTACTGGATCGGGCCAGGCACGGCATCGAGTTTTTCCGCCACGCCGATACCGCTCAAAAATATATGCTGCGGATTAAGGAGGCGGATGGCGCGGCGCGAGTCGGCTATTTTTATGAGTGGCTCGACCTGCTGGCCCGCACTCCGCATCAGCGATCGCTATCAGCGACGCATATCGATTTGCCCGCCAATAGCGAATTGCAGAGAAAGGTCGATTGCGTGATCCGTTTTGTGATGGGTCACTATCAGCACAAGATTTTATTGGGGCAGGTAGCGGCGCTGGTCGGAATGAGCGAGGGTCATTTCTCGCGTTTTTTTCACAGAGCCACGGGCAATTGCTTCAACGATTTCGTCAATCGCATTCGGATCGCCAGGGCGTGCGACCTGCTGTCGCGGACCGATATGGCGGTCACTTTGATCGCGGGTGAAGTTGGCTTTAACAATATCGCCAATTTCAATCGGCGTTTTACGCGGCACAAGCAAACGACGCCCAGCCAGTATCGCCAGCAGGCGCGTCAGCGCTATAGCTCGGTGAGCGTTCCACCCCCCGCTCAGGCGGGGTTCCATTCCAGCGATGGAGCGATGGCGTTTCACTAGTCCATGCCCCGACTGGCCGTTGCGGCGGACCATTGGAGTGGTTTGATTGGCCGGCTGGGAGTCACCGGATGGAGCGATTCTCCGGATAAGCGACAGGGGCGCTAGCGGAGATGAGGGTAATCGCTGGCCGACAATGCGTGGTTGGCGGCGACAGTGGGGTTCAGGCCGCCAGCGCCCGCCGTAGCCGCTCCACCCCTTCGGCCAGAACGCGAATGGCGTTGGTGTACGCAAAACGAACGTGTCGTTCCGGCAGATGGTTGCCGAAATCGAGGCCCGGCGTGATCGCCACCCCGGTCTGTTCCAGCAGGCGCAAGGCGAAACTGTAGCTGTCGTCGGTGAAGCGGCTGCAATCGGCGTACAGGTAAAACGCGCCGTCCGGGGTGACGGGAATTCGGAAGCCCAACTCGCGCAGCGCCGGCAACAAAAAATCCCGTCGCGCTTGGAATTGCGCGCGTCGTTCCTCGAAGATCGCTCGGGCGTCCGGCGCGAAAGCCGCCAGCGCGGCATGTTGCGCCGGGGTGGAGGCGGCCAGGAACAGATTTTGCGCCAGCTTTTCGGCGTCGTTGACGCAATCGTCCGGGGCGACCAGCCAGCCCAGCCGCCAGCCGGTCATGCCGTAATATTTGCTGAAGCTGTTGATCACCAGCGCCCGTTCCGAATACGCCAGCGCGGTTTGCGGCGCGGCCCCGTAGCTCAAGCCGTGATAAATCTCGTCCACGATCGCCCGCCCGCCGCGCGCCTCGGCCGTCGCGATGATGGCGGACAGGCCGTCCGGCGCGATCACCGTGCCGGTCGGATTGGCCGGAGACGCCAGCAACACCGCCGCCGTTCGAGAGTCCCAATAACGCTCGACTAATTTAGCGGTCAGTTGATAGCCCGTCTCCGGTCCGACAGGGAGGCCGACAGCCTCGCCGTCCGCCAGGCGCACGAAATGACGGTTGCAGGGATAGCCGGGATCGGCCAGCAGCACCCGATCGTCCGGGTTGACCAGCAGCGCGGTCGCCAGTTGCAAGGCGCCGGAAGCGCCGGGCGTGATCAGAATCCGTCGAGCGGGTACCTCGACGCCGTAACGAATCCAATAGTGTTCGCTGATGGCGCGGCGCAGCTCCGGCAATCCGGCGGCGGCGGTGTAGCGGGTGCGACCCTCCGCCAGCGCGCGCTGGCCGGCGGCGATGATCGGGGCGGCGGTCGGAAAGTCCGGCTCGCCGATTTCCATGTGGATGATCGAGCGGCCCGCCGCTTCCAGTTCCTTGGCGCGGGCCAGCAAGGCCATCACGTGAAACGGCGCGATGTCCGCCATCCGGCGGGCCAGCGCGCGAAACCGAACGGTCACAACATCCGGCCCCGATTGGTGTCTTCTTCGCGGATGGTCAGATCGATCGGGCTGGAACTGACGGACGCGCCACCGGCTCCCGAACCTTCGGACAGCCGGATCTGCAAGCCGACATTATTCTTGGAGTCGGCGTTTTTGATCGCCTCATCCCGAGAAATCTTGCCCTCCTTGTACAACCGGAACAGCGATTGATCGAAGGTTATCATTCCCGATTCGGTCGATTGCTCCATGGCGTCCTTGACGTAATCGATCTTGCCCTTCTGAATCAGATCGGCGATGTAGGGGCTGTTGAGCAGCACCTCGACCGCCGGCACCAGTCCGCCGTTGAGCGCGCGGATCAACCGCTGCGAGACGATGGCGCGCAGGTTCAGCGACAAATCCATCAGCAGTTGGGGGCGGGCGTCCTCGGGGAAAAAGTTGACGATGCGCTCCAGCGCGCCGTTGGCGTTGTTGGCGTGCA
>ERZ761610.1790-NODE-1790-length-11145-cov-191.610460_pt1 | contig 11145 bp, 9 predicted proteins | sample MGYA00512164_ERZ761610 | MGnify/ENA primary metagenome ERZ761610 (study PRJEB28899, sample SAMN02850038) | bioreactor sludge metagenome | biome: EBPR Sludge; feature: EBPR Bioreactor; material: flocular biomat | place: Australia: Thorneside Wastwater Treatment... | reverse complement strand
CCGCCGCCGGCAACGGCAGCAGGAAGGTCTGCCGACCGCCCGGACGCTCCTTGCTCCACGCCGCATCGGCACGCTCTGCAGGCAGCGCCGATAGCCGCTCGCGCAACACGGCCTCGACGGCGTCCTCCCAGCCGGCCTCGACCTGCAGCGACTTCCACAACGGCTGGCCGTGCTGCAGGCCGTGCCGGCGCAGCCAGTCGTCGAGCCTGCCATCCGTCTGCAGGCGCTGCTGCAACTGCTGCAGCGCGGCGCGGCGGGCGTTCGCCTCGGCGCGCTCCTTCTGCGCCTGCTGCACTTCGCCGAGCACCTGCCGCCGCTGCTCCTCGAGGCGCGGCAGCTCCTGCTGTCGCGCCTGCAGGCCGGCCTGTGCCTCGCCGCTGCGCCGGCGCAATTCGGCCAGCTCCACCTGCTTGTCGGCGACCACCCCGGCGTCCGGAACCGGCATCGCCTGCCGCTCGAGCGCCAGGCGCTGGCGGCGGCTGGCGACGATCTGCAGCGAGCGCTGCGCGTGCCCGCGATTGGCCTCCTCGACGTGCAGGCGCTGTTCCACCTGCGCCATCCCGGCGCGCTGACGATTGAGCCCGTCGAGCGCGGCGGCGTGTTGTTCCTCGGCGAGCGGCAGTCCTTCGCGCCGCGCGTCGAGGCGCAGCTGCCCTTCCTCGACACCTTCGTCGGCGTCTGCCAGGCGTCCCTGCCAATGCTCGGCGTCGCCGGCGAGCTTCGCCGCCTGCCCCTGCCAGTGTGTCCGGTCGTCGGCGAGCTGCGCCAGGCGCGTCTCGTACTCGCGCCGCGATTCACGCCGGTGGCGAATCTCGGTCTCCAGACGCGCCACCTCGGCGTTGGCGGCAAACAGCTCGCTCTGCGTCGAATGGACACCGTCGCTGGCGGTGAAGTGCGCCTCGCGGGCCTCTTCGAGGCGCGCCTCGAGGTCGCGCAGCGACGTGTTCTGCGCCTCGAGATCGAGCCCCGCCTGTGCCACCTCGCGCCCCAGCCGGTCGCACTCGAGCTGCGCCTCGTTGCGCCGCAGCAACCACAGCAGGTGCTGCTTGCGCGTCAGCTCGTCGCTGTACTCGCGGTACTGCCGGGCGACGCCGGCCTGACTCTCGAGACGCTCCATCTGGTTGCCCAGTTCGAGGCGGATGTCCTCGACGCGCGCCAGGTTCTCGCGCGTATCGGCCAGCCGGCGCTCGGTCTCCTTGCGCCTTTCCTTGTAGCGTGTGACGCCCGCAGCCTCCTCGAGGAACACCCGCAACTCGTCCGGCTTCGCCTCGATGATGCGCGAGATCGTTCCCTGACCGATGATCGCATAGGCGCGCGGACCGAGGCCGGTACCGAGGAAGAGGTCGGTCACGTCCTTGCGGCGCACGTGCAGATTGTTGATGTAATACTCGGACTGGCCGCTGCGCGTCAGCAGGCGCTTGACCGACAGTTCCGCGTACTGCGACCACTGGCCGGCGAGACGTCCGAGCGAGTTGTCGAAGACCAGCTCGACGGCAGCCCGCGACACCGGCTTGCGCGTGCTCGAACCGTTGAAGATCACGTCCTGCATCGATTCGCCACGCAGCTCGGAAGCCTTCGACTCGCCGAGCACCCAGCGCACCGAATCCATCACGTTCGACTTGCCGCAGCCGTTCGGTCCGACGACTCCGACCAGCTGCCCTGGGAGCGCCAGCGTGGTCGGATCGACGAAGGACTTGAAGCCGGCAAGTTTCAGTTTGGTCAGGCGCATGAACTGGCACGTGACGACGACGGGCACGGGGAAAGAGGTGGTCAGGGGCGAGGTGTCGCGCCGGCATCCACCGGCACGCCGGCTGCGGACCAAGCGCAACCGGCCGGCGAAACGCCATGATGGGTGTCTATAATAGCACCCCAACCGCCCGATTCACCTCCTGACCGCGAGCAGCGACACCAACCATGAACGAACACCCGGCAGATGCGCTTGCCACCTTCCCCAATCCGGCGCCCGGGCGGGATTACCACATCCACATGGAGATCCCCGAATTCACCTGTCTGTGCCCGAAAACCGGACAGCCCGACTTCGCGACGCTGCTCCTCGACTACATCCCGGACCGGAGCTGTCTCGAGCTGAAAAGCCTCAAACTCTTCATCTGGTCGTTCCGCAACACCGGCTGCTTTCATGAAGATGTCACCAACCGCATCCTCGACCGGCTGGCGGATGCCACGCAGCCGCGCTACATGCGGCTGACCGCCCGTTTCTACGTTCGCGGCGGCATCTTCACGACGGTCGTCGCCGACCGGCGCATGGCCGGCTGGACGCCGGCGCCGGCGGTGCAGCTTGCCGACTTTCCCTGCCAATCCAGCACCCGGAACTGAAACCATGAGCATCGAGGCACAAATCCCCGACCACCATTTGCTGCGACTCGAGGAACTGCTCGACGATCCGGCGCTGCCACAGGCGATGCGCCTCGACGAGTGCCAGGGCTACCTGTGCGCGGCACTCTCGGGTCCGCAACCGATCCCCGAGTCGCAGTGGCTCGAGGAAGTTCTCGGCTGCCCGGAAGAGCCGGGCAACGAGGTTGCGCGCCAGGCCGCCGATCTGCTGCGCCGTCTGGCCAGCGGCCTGGAAGCCGAACTGGCGAGCGGCAAGCCGCTCCTCCTGCTGCTCTACCCGGAGGATGAGGATGAGGACGCGGCGAGCGATTATGTCCCCTGGTGCGAGGGCTACCTGCGGGGCGTCGATACGGCGACCGACGACTGGTTCGATTTTCTCGGTGCCAACGACGACCACCCCGACAGCGACGAGGTCGCCTATCTCGACGAGCAGCTCTTCCCGCTCTACCTGCTCGTCGGCGACGCCGAAAAGGCGGCCCGCGAGGCGAACGAGGAGTGGCCGGCGGGCGAGGAGCTCGAGCAGGTGCGCGAGGAGTGCGAGGACCAGCTGCCGCAGGCGGTGAGCAACATCTACCGCTTCTGGCTGGCGCAGCGCGGCGTCGGCACCATCCGCCGGCAGGCGCCGAAGGTCGGACGCAACGACGCCTGCCCTTGCGGCAGCGGCCGCAAGTACAAGCGCTGCTGCGGTGCCGCGGCGAGCTGAGGTGGTGCCGCGGGGAAACGGCAGCCGAGCGGCGACGACTTCCGCTTCGGGCGTCGGCGACACAGCCCCGCGCTTCAGGCCGGCGACGCCCCCGCACGACGCGCCGTGAACAGGCTGGCGGCGATGATGATGGCGCCGCCGACCCACTCGCGCGGCGCCAGCGCCTCGTCCGCCAACAGCCACGCGGCCAGCGCGGCGACGGCGAGTTCGCTCAGCATGATGACGATGGCGCGGTTGGCAGCCACCCTCGCGAGGCCGAACTGGACGATGAGGTTGGCCAGCAGCAGGACGCCGCCGAGCAGGGCGAGCAGCAGCCACAGCGCGGGGTCGCGCGGCAGCCGCCAGTTGCCGGCACCGGCGAGCAGAAGCAGCAGGCCCATCGTCACGACACCGGCGAAGGCGGCCAGCACCTTGCTCTCGCTGCTGAGCTGCCGGGCGCGGCGCGAGAGCACGTTGAACAGGGCAAAGGCGAGACCGGCGAGCAGCCCGAGCCAGTCGGCCAGATCGTGCGGCGCCGGCAGACCGAGCCGGGGTTGCCAGAGCATGATCGCCGCTCCGGCGAGCGACAGGCCGATGACCAGCGCGTTGGCCGCATGCAGGCGCTCGTCGAGCAGCAGGCGGGACAGCAGCACGGTCCACAGCGGCGCCAGGTAGAAGAGAAGCAGGACACGCATCACTTCCCCGTGCAGCGTCGCCAGAACGTAGCCGAGGTTGCATGTGCCGGCGGCCAGAGCCAGCCAGAGCAGCATCCACGACGGCGCGACGGCGCCTGGCGAACGGCGCCAGCAGAGCCAGCCAAGGGCGAAGGCAAGGGCATAGCTCGCCGTCGACGCGAGCACGCCATCGACCCCGCCATCGCGCAGAATCCGGTACGGGTACCAGATCAGCCCCCAGATCAGCGCGCCAGCAAGCAGGGCGGCGACGGCCGCCCTGCTGTCGGCCGCCGCCGCACCGGCTGCTGCCGTCTGCACAGCGCTTCCTTTCACCGTTGCTCGATGCCCCTTATAATCAGCCGTCCCGCCACGACCCCCGCAGGCCAGTGAATCCCCACCTCAGCGAACTGCAGCCCTACCCTTTCGAGAAGTTCCGCCAGCTTCTCGCCGGCGTCACGCCGCCAGCGCACCTGCGCGAGATCAGGCTGTCGATCGGCGAGCCGCAGCACCCGACACCGGCATTCATCCGCGAGGCATTGACGGCCGCCCTCGCCGGCCTGGCGAGTTATCCTACCACGCTCGGCACGGCCGCACTGCGGCGCAGCATCGTCGCCTGGCTCGCGCGTCGTTACCAGCTCGACGGCATCGATCCGGAAAGCGGTGTGATCCCGGTCAACGGTTCGCGCGAAGCGCTCTTCGCCTTCACCCAGACGATCGTCGATCCGGCGCGCGGCTACACGCCGCTGGTCGTCAGCCCGAATCCCTTCTACCAGATCTACGAGGGAGCGGCCTGCCTCGCCGGCGCCGAACCGCGCTTCCTGAACACCCTGCCCGACAACGATTACGCGTTTGACTTCGCAACGCTGAGCGATGCCGAATGGCAGCGCGTACAACTGTTCTTCGTCTGCTCGCCGGGCAACCCCACCGGCAAGGTGCTGACGCTCGACGACTGGCGCCGCCTGTTCGCCCTCGCCGACCGCTACGGCTTCGTCATCGCTGCCGACGAGTGTTACTCCGAGATCTTTCCCGACGAAGCTGCGCCACCGCTCGGCTGCCTGCAGGCGGCGACCATGCTCGGCCGCGGCTACGAGCGGCTGGTGATGTTCTCGAGCCTGTCGAAGCGCTCCAACGTCCCCGGCATGCGCTCGGGTTTCGTCGCCGGTGACCCGGCGATCCTCAGGTCGTTCCTGCTCTACCGCACCTACCACGGCAGCGCGATGAATCCGGCGATCCAGGCGGCGAGCGTCGCCGCCTGGAATGACGAGGAGCACGTGCGCGAGAACCGCCGCCAGTACCGTGCGAAGTTCGCCGCGGTGACGCCGCTGCTGGCGCAGGTCCTGCCGTCCACGACGCAACCCGACGCCGGCTTCTATCTCTGGGCGCGGACGCCGGGCAGCGATGCCGACTTCGCCCGTCGGCTCTTCGCCGACTATAATGTGCTGCTGCTGCCCGGCAGCTACCTGGCGCGTACCGCGCAGGGCATCAACCCGGGTGCCGGCTTCGTCCGCATCGCACTGGTTGCGCCGCTCTCAGATTGTCTCGAGGCAGCCGGGCGCATCCGCTCATTCATTTCTGGATCATAGGAAGCTCAGGAAGGCAGACATGCACGACATCCAGCAGATCATCGACGAGGCGTGGGAGAACCGCAACTCGCTGCAGCCCGATGCGGCCCCGGCCGCCGTGACACAAGCCGTTGCCGACGCCATCGAGCAACTCGATGGCGGCCGCTTGCGCGTCGCCGAGAAGATCGACGGCAAGTGGGTGACGCATCAGTGGCTCAAGAAGGCGGTGCTGCTCTCGTTCCGCCTGCAGGAAAACCGCGTGTTCGACGGCGGCGCGATGCGCTATTACGACAAGGTGGCGAACAAGTTTGCCGACTACGACGCCGAGCGGTTCGCGCGCGGCGGCTTCCGCGTCGTGCCACCGGCCGCCGCCAGGCGCGGCTCGTTCATCGGCCGCAACGTCGTGCTGATGCCGTGTTACGTCAACATCGGTGCCTACGTCGACGAGGGCACGATGGTCGATACCTGGGCAACGGTCGGTTCGTGCGCACAGATCGGCAAGAACGTGCACCTTTCGGGTGGCGTCGGCATCGGTGGGGTGCTCGAGCCGCTGCAGGCGAACCCGACGATCATCGAGGACAACTGCTTCATCGGCGCGCGCTCGGAAGTCGTCGAAGGGGTCATCATCGGCGAGGGCTCGGTCCTTTCGATGGGCGTCTACATTGGCCAGTCGACGCGGATTCTCGACCGCGAAACCGGTAGCGTCAGCTACGGCGCCGTGCCGCCGGGATCGGTCGTCGTCTCCGGCAACCTGCCGGCAGCAGACGGCAGCCACAGCCTCTACTGCGCGGTGATCGTCAAGAAGGTGGATGCCAAGACACGCGCCAAGACCAGCATCAACGACCTGCTGCGCGGCGACTGATCCGTTCCCGGCAGCCCTCAGGCAGCGGCCAGCAAATGATCCTCGACAAACTCTTCAACGCCATGGCCGAGCGCCAGGCGTCGGACATCTTCATCTGCGCCGGCGCGCCGATCCACATCAAGATCCAGGGCTCGACCGTCCCGATCAACCAGCAGATCATGGAACCGGCGATGATCGACAAGATCGCCGCCGAACTCCTCAATCCGGAGCAGGTCGAGCGCTTCGAGAAGACCAAGGAGATGAACCTCTCCTTCGGCGTCGCCAAGCTCGGCAACTTCCGCATCAATCTGTTCCGCCAGCGCAATTCGATCTCGATCGTCATCCGTTACGTCATGGGCAACATCCCGACGCTGGAGTCGCTGATGCTGCCGCCGGTGCTCGCCGACCTGGTGATGGAGCGACGCGGGCTGATCCTGATCGTCGGCTCGACCGGCTCCGGCAAGTCCACCACCCTGGCGTCGATGCTCGACTACCGGAACAGCAACTGCAGCGGGCACATCCTGACCATCGAGGATCCGATCGAGTACCTCTTCCGGCACAAGAAGTCGATCGTCAACCAGCGCGAGATCGGCATGGATACCCTGGGCTGGGAAAGCGCTCTGAAGAACGCCATGCGGCAGGCGCCCGACTGCATCCTGATCGGCGAGATCCGCGACCGGGAAACGATGCAGGCGGCGATCGCCTACGCGCAGACGGGTCACCTCTGCCTCGGCACGCTGCATGCCAACAACAGTTACCACGCGCTCAACCGGGTCATCAACTTCTTCCCGATCGACACCCGCTCGACGTTGTACATGGACTTGTCGGTCACCCTCAAGGCGATCGTCTCGCAGCGCCTGGTGAAGCGCAAGGATGGCAAGCTGATACCGGCCGTCGAGGTCCTGCTCAACAGCTACCATGTGCAGGAGCTGATCGAGGCTGGCGACATCACGGCGCTCAAGGATGCGATGGAACAGAGCCTGGCGCCGGGGTCGCGGACCTTCGAACAGGACCTGTTCCGGCTCTATCGCTCGGAGGCGATCACGCTGCAGGAAGCGCTGCAGAACGCCGACTCGCCGACCAACCTGTCCTGGCTGATCAACAACCACGAGTCTGCCGGCAACATCGCGATGGACGAGAAGCCGCGCGAACCCAGCTTCGACCCCTTGGCGACCAACCCCGGCAGCCCGTCGTACAAGGAGTTCAGCCTGAGCCTTGACGATGCCGCCAGCGGCTGAGGCGGACCCCGTGATGGCGCACGCCGGCAACCAGGCGGCAGGCGAAGACGCGACCGTGGCGCTTGCCGCACAGTTGATCCGCCGCCGTTCGATCACCCCCGATGACGCAGGTTGCCTGGATCTGATCGCCGACCGCCTGCGCCCTGCGGGCTTTCGCTGCGAGTTCATCCGCCGTGGCGCGGTGAGCAACCTCTGGGCGCGCCGCGGCGACCAGAGACCGCTGCTCTGCTTCGCCGGCCACACCGACGTCGTCCCCAGCGGGCCAGCGACGGAATGGCAGAGCGACCCTTTCCAGCCGACGCAGCGCGCTGGTCTGCTCTATGGCCGTGGCGCTGCCGACATGAAGGGCTCGCTCGCCGCTTTCGTCACTGCGGCCGAAGACTTCGTTGCCGCGCGGCCGGCACACCGCGGCTCGCTCGCCTTTCTCCTCACCTCGGACGAGGAAGGTGATGCGGTCGACGGAACGGTCGCCGTCACCGATGCCCTCGCCCGGCGCGGCGAAGTGCTCGACTACTGCATCGTCGGCGAACCGACGGCCAACACCCGCCTCGGCGACACGATCAAGAACGGCCGCCGCGGCTCGCTCTCGGGCCGGCTCACCGTCAAGGGAATCCAGGGGCACATCGCCTACCCGCACCTGGCGAAGAACCCCATCCACCTGCTGGCGCCGGCGCTCGCCACGCTGGCGGCGATGGTCTGGGACGAAGGCAACGCGTTCTTCCCGCCGACCACCTGGCAGGTCTCCAACATCCATGGCGGAACCGGCGCCGGCAACGTCATCCCGGGCAGCGTCGTCGTCGACTTCAATTTCCGCTTTGCCACCGCCAGCGAGCCGGAGCAGTTGCAGCGTCGCCTCTGCGCCGTCCTCGACGCCGCCGGCCTCAGCTACGACATCAGCTGGACGCTCGGCGCGCGGCCATTCCTGACGGGCCGCGGCGCCCTGATCGAAGCGGCGCTGCAGGCGATCCGCGACGAGACCGGAATCACCCCCGAGCTGTCGACCAGCGGCGGCACCTCCGACGGCCGCTTCATCGCCGCCATCTGTCCGCAGGTGGTCGAGATCGGCCCGGTCAATGCCACCATCCACCAGGTCAACGAATGCGTCGAGATGGCCGCCCTGCCCCGGCTGGCAGCGATCTACCGCCGCATCCTCGAGCAGTTGCTGCCCGTCCATGCCTGAGCAGGCCGGCAACGAGCTGTTCACGCTGCGCGACCTGCTGCGCTTCGCCGTCAGTCGCTTCAACGAGGCGAAGCTGTTCTTCGGTCACGGATCGGACAACGCCTGGGACGAAGCCGCCTACCTCCTGCTGCACCACCTGCACCTGCCAATCGACCGGCTGGAGCCCTTCCTCGACGCCCGCCTGACCAGCGACGAACGCGCCGGCGCCCTGCGCCTGATCGACCGCCGCGTCAGCGAACGGCTGCCGGCCGCCTACCTGAGCAACGAAGCCTGGCTCGGCGAGCATCGCTTCTACGTCGATCAGCGGGTGATCGTCCCCCGTTCGTTCATTGCCGAACTGCTCGACGAGCAACTCGCACCCTGGATCGACGAGCCGCAGGCGATCGGCAGCGTCCTCGACCTGTGCACCGGCTCGGGTTGCCTGGCGATCATTGCCGCGCAAGCCTTTCCTGCCGCCAGCGTCGATGCCGTCGACCTGTCTGCCGACGCCCTCGCCGTCGCCCGGCGCAACGTCGCCGACTACCAGCTCGGCGACCGCGTCCGCCTGTTTCAGGGCGACCTCTTCGCCAGCCTCGGCGGCCGCTGCTACGACCTGATCATCGCCAATCCGCCCTACGTCCGGGCGGCGTCGATGGCCAGCCTGCCGGCCGAATACCGGCACGAACCGGCGCTGGCACTTGCCAGCGGCGACGACGGGCTCGACCTGACACGCGCCATCCTCGGCGGTGCGCGGCAGCACCTCGAACCCGGCGGTCTACTGGTGGTCGAGATCGGCCACAACCGCGACGCGCTCGAAGCCGCTTTCCCGGAGGCACCCTTCACCTGGCTCGACACCAGCGCCGGCGACCAGTACGTCTTCCTGCTGCACCGTGACGAGCTGCCGTGAACCCTCGCAATAGCGAGCCGTCGTTTGCCGCCATCATCCGCCTGTTCCTGCTGCTGGCGGTCGCCAGCCTCGCCGGCTGCGGGAAATCGCCGCCGCTGGCGGCGCTGCCGGCCGGCAGTCCGGTCCTCGCCTTCGGCGATAGCATCACCCAGGGTACCGGCGCCGCGCCGGGGGAAGACTACCCCAGCCTGCTGGCGGCGAGCAGCGGCTGGCGCGTTCACAACGCGGGCGTTGCCGGCGATACCGCGGCGACCGCTCGCGAGAGGATCGGCGACACTCTGCAGGCGACACGGCCACTGCTGGTGATCGTCGAACTCGGCGGCAACGACTTCCTCCGCCGACGGCCGGAAGCAGAGGTCAAGGAAGACCTGCGGGCGATCGTCCGCGCCAGCAGGCAGGCGGGAGCACAGGTCGTCGTTCTTGCCGTTCCACGGCTGTCACTGATCGGCGCCGTCACCGGGCAGTTGCCGGACTCCCGGATCTACGCCGAGTTGGCCAGCGAGGAAAAGCTGCCGCTGCTGCCGGGCATCATCGCCGGCGTCCTCTCCGACCCGAAGCTGAAGGCCGACCCGATCCACCCGAATGCCGCTGGCTACCGGCAGATGGCGACGGAGATCGCCGCCCAACTGCGCCACGCGGGCCTGCTGGGCAGGCCCTGAGACGCGCCCGTCGCCGATCGCCGCAGCGGACGCCACAGCGCCACCACGAGGACATGCACGAGCGATGAACACCCCAGTCCCGCAGAGAATCCATCGTCTGGATTACACCCCACCGCCCTTCCTCGTCGACCTCGTCGAGCTCGACGTCGATTTCCGCAGCGGCGAGGTTCTCGTCAGCAGCCGGCTGCATCTGCGGCGCAACCCCGTGGTCGCCGCCGCACAGCCGTTGCAACTCGACGGCCACGGTCTGCAGACGATCACCCTCGCGATCGACGGCAGAACGCTCGCCGCCACCGACTACCTGTGCAGCGAAACATCGCTGACCATCGCCGATCCACCGGACGCCCTGGTGCTGAGCACGCTGGTGCGCATCGACGCCGACCGCAACAGCAGCCTGTCGGGACTGTACCGCTCGAAGGACGGCTACTTCACGCAATGTGAGGCGCAGGGATTCCGCCGCATCACCTGGTTCCCCGACCGGCCGGACATCATGTCGACCTACGTCGTCACCCTGCACGCCGACAAGTCCGGCCTGCCGGTTCTGCTGGCCAACGGCAACCCGGTCGCCAGCGGCGACGACGGGCCGGATCGCCACTGGGCGCGCTGGCATGATCCCTTCCCGAAGCCGTGCTACCTGTTCGCTCTCGTCGCCGCCCGCCTCGACGTCCTGCGCGACCGCTTCACCACCGCCAGCGGCCGCCAGGTCGAACTCGCCGTCTACGTCGAGCCGGGCAAGCTCGACCAGTGTGCGCACGCGATGGACGCCCTGCAGCGTTCGATGCGCTGGGACGAGGACGCCTTTGGCCTCGAATGCGACCTCGACCACTACATGATCGTCGCCGTCGGCGACTTCAACATGGGGGCGATGGAGAACAAGGGGCTGAACATCTTCAACACGAAGTACGTTCTCGCCCGCGCCGACACCGCCACCGACGGCGATTACCAGAGCATCGACCGCGTCGTCGCGCACGAGTACTTCCACAACTGGACGGGCAACCGGGTCACCTGCCGCGACTGGTTCCAGCTCTCGCTCAAGGAAGGACTGACCGTCTTCCGCGACCAGGAATTCGG
>ERZ761610.1789-NODE-1789-length-11146-cov-11.400054_pt1 | contig 11146 bp, 8 predicted proteins | sample MGYA00512164_ERZ761610 | MGnify/ENA primary metagenome ERZ761610 (study PRJEB28899, sample SAMN02850038) | bioreactor sludge metagenome | biome: EBPR Sludge; feature: EBPR Bioreactor; material: flocular biomat | place: Australia: Thorneside Wastwater Treatment... | reverse complement strand
GTGGTAGGGACGGGCACCCGGAAACGCCGGGAGGAATGAGTGATGAATGTTGATGATCCGATTGGGAAACGCCGTTGTCATCAGCGGACTGAGGATCTGCATGTATCGGGCGAGAATGACGAGGTCGATTCCATTTTCCCGGAGCAGGGCAATTTCGGCTTTTTCCTGAGCCTCTTTGTTTCCCTGATTGATCGGAAAAACGTGGAAGGGGATTCCGAACCGTTCGGCAACGGAGCGCAGATCATCCCGATTGCTAAGGATCAGGGGAATCTCCATTCCCAGCTCACCGCTTTCGTGTCGTGACAGCAAATCGTAGAAGCAGTGATTATCCCGCGTCACGAAGAGGGCAGCCCGCGGGACGATGTCGGAGAAATGGAGTTCCCATTTCATCGAAAATCTATCCACCAGCGGCATGAGCGACGAGACGAGGTCCTCCCGCTTGAGAGCGAAGCCCTCGATCTCCCATTCCACCCGCATGAAGAACGCCCCTTCTTCCTGATCCACATGCTGATTGATGTCGACAATGTTTCCCCGGTTTTCGAAGAGGAAAGAAGAAATCGCGGCGACGATACCCGGCTTATCGGGGCATGAGATCAGCAGAATCGCCGTCGGGGAATCTGTTGAAAGAGAGCTCAAAGTCCGCCGTTGCAAAAAGAAAGAAATGCTCGAGGGGGGAATCGAACCCCCACGGGTTGCCCCACAGGATCCTTAATCCTGCGCGTCTACCAATTCCGCCACCCGAGCGTTACCCCCGGCGCCGGAACCAGTCCGGAGCGAGGGGTCGCATTGATAATTTGTAATCCGATCTTCCGCAAGCTTTCTTTGCTCGTATTTGACAGAATTTCCGGTGGCTTACAGCAGCCGGGCTTCCGGGGTGAATACAGGGTCGCCGTGCCCCGCTAGAGAAACCTTCCGGGAACAGGGGAAAGGCCCTGTGCGGTCGGAAAGATTCGCATAATTGGGAAACGCCTTGGCCGGACTCACCGATCAACGGGAGTAGTAGTAGCCGCTGCCGGACCGCGGACCGCGCTCATATCGATCGTCATAATCCCGGTGAGCGGGATAGTAGGGAGAGCGGGGGTGCCTGGGGTTGGAGTATCCCGGCTGAACGTAACCACCCCGGGCTCTAGCGACGCAATCGTAGTGATAGGCTGGAACCCACGCATAGCCGATCGCACCGCCCGGATACTGGGCGGGTTGATAATAAGAGTAGATCTTCCCATGGCAGAATTGGCAGGTTCCGATCACGATGGAGCGGTAATCTGCTTCGACGGAGGTCGGCGATGCGGCAAACATGGCCGCCAGGGTCAGGAAGATGATTGAGATGCTCTTCATATGATTGGGAATCTTGATTGTATTCTTGACGGCGGATCCTACCCTTAACTGCAAATGATTACCAGCCCGGACTGTGTCCGGGCTGGTGGTTGCGTCATTATTTTTCTGTCGGTCAGCGGAAATGGAAGGAGCCGAACCGGGTATGAATGCTGACACCGGAGCTGCGGTACCCGTGGTACGAAGAGTAACGGGGCACGTAGTAGCGCGAGGAGCGATAGCTTGTCGGGTAGTAGCGGGGAGCGCTCCGGTAATACCGGTGGTTGTAGTACACTGGCCGATAGGAACGAGTGTTGTAGTATCGAACCGGCGTGTGGCAAACCCCACCCCGATTGTAGCTGTAGGAAGGGTTGTAATAATGTGGGTGCCGCGCCTCCGCCTTCGTCGGCGCGAAGGTGAAAAGGGTGAAAACCGCGGCGATTAGGGCGAATAGCTTTTTCATCAGGTTTTTAGGGTTGGTTGTTCACCCCGACTCAAACAGAGGTTTAAGGCGGGGTGAGAGTTGGCGTTTATACAAGGGTGAGACGCACTTCCCGGAAAATTATTCAATCTTTTCCGAATTTTTTGCCCCTCTCTTCAGACCCACAGGTTCCGATCAAGCGTGCGATATTGAATCGACTCCATCACATGAACTTCCCGGATATCCTTGTCTCCCTCCAGATCAGCCAGCGTCCGCGAGACTTTTAGAATACGATCATAGGCTCGCGCACTGAAATTAAGGGTATCCATCGCCTGTTCCAAGGTTCTCTCACTCTGTCGGTCAAGCCGGCAGAACTCTGAAACGAGACGGCTACCCATGTCGGCATTCGTGATCACACCCGGATGGGAGACGAACCTGGCCAGTTGCACCTGCCTCGCCTCCTCAACTCGTTCCCGGATCATCGTCGAAGACTCCCCTCCGCTTTCGCGGCGAAGTTCCTTATAATCGACCGCCGGAACGTCGACGTGGAGATCGATCCTATCAAGAAGTGGGCCGCTGATTCTCTGCCGGTACTTTTCGATTTGATTCGGTGAACATCGGCATTCCCGGCCCGGGTCGCCCAGATAACCACACGGACAGGGATTCATCGCGGCGACGAGGCTGAAGCGACTCGGGAAGGTGAATTTCCCGGCCGCCCGGGAAATGGTCACCTGTCCGTCCTCAAGCGGTTGCCGCAGCACCTCCAGGGTCGAACGGCGGAACTCGGGTAGTTCGTCCAGAAAGAGAATTCCATTGTGAGCAAGGCTGACCTCGCCCGGAGTAGGCTGGCTACTGCCGCCAAGGAGACCGACGTCGGAAATGGTGTGGTGGGGCGATCGAAACGGGCGGGTGGCGAGGAAGCTGTTCTTGGCATCCACCAGACCCGCGACACTATGAATTTTTGTGGTCTCGATGGCCTCCGCCTCTGTCATGGTCGGAAGAATCGTTGCCAGCCTTTTCGCCAGCATCGACTTTCCCGTGCCCGGACTCCCCAGCATGAGAATATTGTGGCCACCCGCCATCGCCACCTCAAGGGCCCGTTTCGCGTGCGCCTGCCCTTTAACTTCGTTGAAGTCGATGGGATAACTCTGCTTCGAACGAAAGAAAGCGTCACGGTCAAGGCGTTCGGGTTTGATATCACTGCTCCCGGTCAGGAGACCATAGGCATCCCGGAGGGAGTCAATCCCATAGACGTAGATGCCTTCGACGATACTAGCCTCCACTGCATTTTCCCGGGGAACGAAGATGGCTTTCCGGCCCTGTCGCTTAGCCTCAAGGGTGAGGGGGAGAATGCCCTTGATGGGGCGAACCCTCCCGTCGAGAGCCAGTTCCCCGGCCATGGCACATTTCTCTAGGGCACCTTCCTTGAGGGCACCGTTCTGCTCCTGGGCCAGCGAGGCCATTCCCACGGCGATGGGGAGATCGAAGCTGGGACCTTCTTTTCGCAGATCGGCCGGGGCCAGGTTGATCGTGATCGGTTTGTTCGGCCAGCGCAGCCCACTGTTTCGAATCGCGGTAACGACACGATCGACGCTTTCACGCACGGCGGCGTCGGGTAGCCCGACCAGGGTGATATCAATATTGCCACTCTCGGCCGCATTCACCTCGACCTCGACCCCCACGGCATTCACGCCATGCACCGCCCCGGAGAACACGCAAGTCAACGACATGGCCTGACTCTCCCTAGTCAGGCGTCGATTTGCAAACGCTTTTCGCTGAAAAGTTGTTCAAAATAACATCAACCCATGGAGTAGGGGTCAATGTCGACGGTGATAATCACGTCTTCCGGAAAAGTCAGGTCTTTCATCACTTCTCTGAGATGTCCGGCGAGGCGTCTCGCTCCGACTGATTTCAGGACGATCTGAAAGCGCCACTGATCATGAGATTTCACCAGCGGGGATGGAAGTGGATCCGTCATGGTGATGCCCTCGGGGAGGTGGCGCTTCAGCCTCGCGTGAAGCGTTTTGAGAGAGAACTCGGCCCGTTCGAGGTGGACGGAGCGTGAGGTCACCAGAGCCAGGTGGGAATAGGGCGGATGTCCGAACTGCCGCCTCAGGGCCAGCTCATACTCCGCATATCCCTCAAAATCATGATGTCGGGCGAACTGAATCGATGGGTGGTGCGGGGTGTAGGTCTGGACCACCACCTCACCTTCCAGTTCCCCGCGGCCGGCGCGACCCGCCACCTGGGTGAGGAGTTGAAAGGTTCGTTCCCCGGCGCGGAAATCGGGAATATAGAGGCCGACGTCGGCATTCAGAATACCGACAAGGGTGACATTAGGGAAGTGCAGTCCCTTGGCGATCATCTGAGTGCCGAGGAGGATGTCGATTTTCTTCGCGCGAAAGGCATTGAGCGTGTCGCGGAGCTCGTTTTTCTTTCGCATTGAATCCGTGTCGACGCGGCTGATGCGGGCTTCGGTGAAGACTTGGCGCAGGATCTCCTCCACTCGCTCGGTTCCGTAACCGGCATTCACGATGGAACGACTTGAGCACTCCGGACAACGGCTCGGGGGAAGCTGGGAGAACCCGCAGATGTGGCAGATGAGTCTGTCCTCTTTACGATGCAAGGTCATCGTTGTGCTGCAATGGCGGCAGTTGGCAACATAGCCGCACTCGGGACACAGAATATTGCGGGCGAAACCCCGTCGATTGAGGAAGAGAATCGTCTGCTCGCCGTTGGCGAGGCGCTGCTCCATTAAGTTGCGCAATCTAGTGGAAAGAATCGTGGGCCCGGACTGACTCTTTTTCCCCTCGTTCCTCATGTCGATCACCCGGATGAGAGGCAGCTTTCGATCATCGATGCGCAGACGCATCGTCGTCAGTTCATATTTGCCACTCTGGACATTTTGCCACGATTCGAGCGAAGGAGTCGCGCTCCCCAGAAGAACCGGGCAACCTTCGAGATGGCCGCGAACCACGGCAATGTCGCGGGCCTGATACCTCGGTGAAGTGTCCTGCTTGTAGGAGTTTTCATGCTCCTCATCGACGACAATCAGACCCAGGTTTCGCACCGGAGAAAAAATCGCGCTCCTTGCCCCGATCACGATGCGTGCCTTCTGATCGAGCACCTTCCGCCATTCATCATGACGCTCGCCCTCGGACAGATTGCTGTGCAGGATCGCGACCTGGTCTTTGATTTTTGCAAAACGCTGTTTGAAGCGATCCGCCGTCTGCGGAGTCAACGCGATCTCGGGAACGAGCACAATGGCCCCTTTTCCCTCCTCAATGGCCTTCTGGATTGCCTGCAGATAAACCTCGGTCTTTCCGCTTCCGGTCACTCCGTAAAGAAGAATCGGTCGGCTCTTCTCCCCATTGCTGATGCGTCGTGAAGACTCAAAGACCTGATCCAGCACCACCCGCTGCTCCGCATTGAGCGTCAGCGGTCCCGATTCGACGTATTCCACCTCGCTGAGGGGATCCCGGTTGACGATCCGATCCACCACTCGGACCAGCCCTCTCTCCTCAAGGGCCTTCAGGGACGAGCGTGAGACACCCATGTTATCGGTTAAATCGGTCAGACGACTAGCTCCTTTCTCACTGAGAATCTCGAGCGCCTCCCGCTGTTTTTGCTGCCGGGCGCTAATAGTGTCAAGAATCTCCGGCGTTACCGGTCCCGCCAGTTCGACGTACTTCGTCGTCTTTCTTTTCTCCTCATCACCCCGCGAAGGCTTGGGCAGCATCGATCGGATCACCGTCTCAATCGGTGTGAGATAGAAGGCGGAAATCCACTCCGCCAACTTCAACAGCCCCGGCGTTAGAAAAGGATCTTCCGCCACCACTCCGAGGATGGGCTTAAGGGCATATCCAAGCTCCGCCGTATCAACCGACTCGATCGAGGTGACGGTGCCAATGGCGCGACGGTTCCGCAAAGGCACGCTGACCCGATGGCCGGGGATGACCGCATAGGTGTCCGGAAGCAGATAGCTGAACGAAAGGTCGCTCGTGGCACCATCAATGAGAACCTTCACTATCTGCTCACGCGCCATCGGTACAAAAAGAAATCGCCTTCCGGGAAACCGGAAGGCGATCTACAAAGTGATGCTGAACGCTGGTTAACTCCAGCGAAAAGCGACTTGGATGACTCTACAAAATGCCTGTTTAAACTTAGCTCACGGGTCCAGAGGTCTCCAGGCGACACCTCGCCGCCGACTGATGTGGGTGCTTTGCCTCGTCTCAGGGGTTTGATCGACGATCTCAGATGATGGAAGAACGTCCTCTCATCATATTCTGGAGGTGTCTTCCGGGGCCGGACCTCAATATTCCAACCGTGTGTTTGCCCCACCGCCTCGAGGAAGCGATGATTACCAAATCTTCATTGGAATCACGGAAAGATCTCCTTTCGACAAAACGCAAAAAAGCCGCCCTCCGTGAGGAAGGCGGCTTTCCGTTTGAAATTTCTTTCTTAAATCAAGCCGATCAGAACGTCACGTTCAGGCTGATGCCCGAGTAAACGTTGTTTTCGTCCGCAATATTCGTGAAGCCGCCGCCAGCGACGCTGACTGCACCATCACGGTTTTCATATCCCACGAAGGGGGTAAGAGTCGCACGGCAGTTCAACTGGATCGGAAGCGAGGCTCTCGCATAGTAGTGATTCCATCCGTGGTTGCCCTGGCCACTGCTCACAGCCAAGTTGATCACGCCATCAAGATATCCAGCTCCACCGGCAAGCACCAGGCTGATGTTGTCCGTGATCGCGAAGGATTTCTCAAGACCGACCTGATGATACCAACCATCGGATTCACCAAGAAGGCGATTTCCGGTCATGTAGTTGGTTCCAAGAACCAGGTCAGCGAAGCCGAGGCTACGGCGAAGACCGAGGCTGATCTCACCGAACTCACCAACACTGTTCTCAGGGAAGAGGTGGTAGGTGTAACCGAGGGTGGTGTCGAAGCCTGCGAAGGTGCCGAGAGCGGCTTTCGCATACACGTCAAGCTGGTCGAAGTTGACCGGATTCCATGAGTTTACGTAGGTCGCGCCAACGGTAACCGGAACAGCAAGTCCGTCGAAGGTGTAATTCACATCCGCCCAGGCGTTGTCTTCTGCCCAATAGACACCGTGGAAGTAGTAATCGGTTGCATAACCGACACTGATCTCACCACCGAGATCGATGCACTCTTCAATCGGGGCCTTGCCCACGGGGGCTTTCCCCCAGTCTCCTGCGTTAACGCCGAGCGTCATCGCACCGATAGTTGCAACTAGAATTGCTTTTTTCATTTTTTTTTAGATTCCCTTGGTTTGAGATGGGGGTCGTAATAATCTGCTTCCGAAGTTTTGCCAACTCCCGGGTGAACTCATCATTTTCATGACTAGTTGATCCTAAGGAACCAGCAGCGTGACAATGACCGAATAAAGCCTCCCCGGCAACACAAAATTTCCACATTTTCTAATAAATTGACCTCTCATTCGTATTTGTGCCTCGAATCACGTGAATCCATCCAGTGATTCAACTCTATTCGGAAGGTCAACTGCCCTCCACAGGGCCCCGGCCTATAAGTCAAAACGCAAAAAAGCCGCCCTCCGTGAGGAAGGCGGCTTTTCGTTTGAAATTTCTTTCTTAAATCAAGCCGATCAGAACGTCACGTTCAGGCTGATGCCCGAGTAAACGTTGTTTTCGTCCGCAATATTCGTGAAGCCGCCGCCAGCGACGCTGACTGCACCATCACGGTTTTCATATCCCACGAAGGGGGTAAGAGTCGCACGGCAGTTCAACTGGATCGGAAGCGAGGCTCTCGCATAGTAGTGATTCCATCCGTGGTTGCCCTGGCCACTGCTCACAGCCAAGTTGATCACGCCATCAAGATATCCAGCTCCACCGGCAAGCACCAGGCTGATGTTGTCCGTGATCGCGAAGGATTTCTCAAGACCGACCTGATGATACCAACCATCGGATTCACCAAGAAGGCGATTTCCGGTCATGTAGTTGGTTCCAAGAACCAGGTCAGCGAAGCCGAGGCTACGGCGAAGACCGAGGCTGATCTCACCGAACTCACCAACACTGTTCTCAGGGAAGAGGTGGTAGGTGTAACCGAGGGTGGTGTCGAAGCCTGCGAAGGTGCCGAGAGCGGCTTTCGCATACACGTCAAGCTGGTCGAAGTTGACCGGATTCCATGAGTTTACGTAGGTCGCGCCAACGGTAACCGGAACAGCAAGTCCGTCGAAGGTGTAATTCACATCCGCCCAGGCGTTGTCTTCTGCCCAATAGACACCGTGGAAGTAGTAATCGGTTGCATAACCGACACTGATCTCACCACCGAGATCGATGCACTCTTCAATCGGGGCCTTGCCCACGGGGGCCTTCCCCCAGTCTCCTGCGTTAACGCCGAGCGTCATCGCACCGATAGCTGCAACTAGAATTGCTTTTTTCATATTAATTTAGATTCCCTTGGTTTGAGAGGTGGTCGTAATAACCTGTTTTCAGAAACGTTTTTCGGAGGGTCGACGCGCTCAAAGCCGCATTATCGATGCAAAGCATTGGTTGTGAGGACCCTCTAAACGGAATAGTTATAGCTTTGCTCGCCAATCGCAACAAAAAAATCGTTTTTTTCTTCTAAGAAACGGTCTGCTCCTGCGTTCCTTCTGAATGTCTTAGTCTGTTTTCCCTGTGTTTCTACCTCGCCCGTCAGACTCAGGATTAGCTCCAGACGGCAGGCCCTTAAAGGGAAAATGGATCGAAAGGCAGGACCCGAATTCGCTCCGGGCGCCTAAAACTTGCACTTCGATTCCTGACGACGATTTTGATGATCTGTAGACCGAGGCCGGTGATTTCCCTGTCCCCTCTGCTACCCCTTGAATGAAATCGCCTTCGGCGACCAGTTGCCGAAGAGCCGTCGCGGGTTAGCCTTTCGCTTCGAGTTCGTGGCGCGGAGGCCGGCAATTGCGTTCCGAAGGATTGCCCCCGGGACAAAAAAGAAGCCGCCCCCCGTTTAAGGGAGGCGGCTTACACCAAGGATCTAATTAAATTTAATTTCCTCTTGGATCAGATCACTTAGAAAGTGACGCTGAGGCTCACACCGCCGTGAAGAATGTCTTCACCGCTAAGATTGCCCGTTGAGGAGAGAGCAGGATTGTTGTTGATGATCCAGCCGTTTCCACCGCCGTTGTAACCAACGTAGGGGGTAAGGGTCGTGCGGCAGTTCAACTGAATCGGGAGAGAAGCACTGAGATACCAGTGGTTCCAACCGGAGTTGTCGCTAGGACCTCCACCAAGCGGGAAGAAGTAGTTGTCCGAGTAGCCTACGCCACCACCAAGAACGAGGTTGATGTTGTCGGTGATGCCGAGCGTCTTGGAGAGACCAGCCTGATAGTACCAACCGCCTTCGATTCCAACTCCGGGATTCTCAAGAGGGTTTGTGTTGTAGTTGGCTTCAAGAGCAAGGTCAACGAAGCCAAGGCTGCGTGTGATATCAATGCCGAACTCGTTCTGAGAGACAGAACCGTTCTCAGGGAAGGAGTAATTCGTGTAAACGAGGCTCACATCAAATCCCGCGAAGGTACCAAGCTTGGCGCTTGCATACAGGTCGAGTTCGTCATAGGCCGCGCCCAATCCGGGAGCAGCACCTGCACCGGGGTCGATTCCATTGAGGTACCAAGCACCGATGGTGATCGGAACTGCGAGGCCATCGAATGTGTAGGCAACGCTGCCCCAGACGCTCGACTCGGCGAATCTCTCACCGTAGAAGATGTAGTCGGACATGTAACCAACAGCGATGGTGCCACCGAGGTCGATGCACTCTTCGATCGGGGCCTTGCCCACAGGGGCTTTCCCCCAGTCTCCTGCGTTAACGCCAAGCGTCATCGCACCGATAGTTGCAACTAGGATTGCTTTTTTCATATGATTTCTAATTCCCTTGGTTTGAGATGTGGTCGTAATAACCTGTTTTCGTCTTGGGGTAAACCCCTCGAACTCTTAGAGCACTTACCGTGCCAATCTTTCGCGGCACTTTAAATGTTCCTTAAGGACGGTTCTATGATTAACGAGATGGCTACTACCTGCAACGTAAAAATGTCGTTTTTGATCTAATAAACCCCTTGCCTGCTCGTTAAAGGGGGTTGTGCCCGATTGTTCGTCGTGACAGAACTGGCTCATATTTAGGCTCTCCTGCGAGAGAGTCACCGAGCCTGAAGAGGCCCATGGAGAGTGAAAAAAAATTCCCCGAGAGTCTCGAATTTCGCGTTACGTAGCCCCTTTCACCCAGATTATTCTCGACTTCCTCACCGCGGAGGACCGGTTCTTCCGTTTTTATGATTCGCAGGCGGCGCTTCACTCGCCCGACGCTCTGAATCCTCGAGATAATCTCCTGCCCGAGGTAACACCCTTTGTGAAAGTTCACCGCCCGGAGGTCGAGTCCCAGTTCGGCAGGAAACTCGTCCCCCGTTATTTCAAACCCGGCCCCCGGGATTCCGGCGAGAAGGCTCAACTCTTCGAATTCCTCCTTCTTTATTTCCTGATCGTCTTCAAAAGGAACCTCTGCCCGCAATTCGACGAATAAGTCGCGTCCGGGGATACGGGTTCGCAAACTGACCACTCCGTCGGTGCACTTAGTGAAATGGTGAATAAGAAGAAGGTTGCCGGTTTCATCTTGAATCTCGCAGTCATCCGCGATGAGGTAACGCTCAAGCCGCGCGAGGAGAAAGTCCCGCTGCCCAAGTTCCCCGTCCAGTAGAAGGGTATCCCCGGCGGCACTGATCCACACAAGGGCTTCCACCTTACCCTTGATACTACAGAGACACGCGGCCACGGCTTCGCGGTCAAGGGGACCCGAAACATCATTGGTGACCTGACCGTTCAGAAAACGAACCCTATCGGGCCCGCTGATTCTGAAAATTGCCCGGTCCTTCAATGCGGCCCAACGGCCCTCAAGTGACTTCGGCTCGCTCATACTGCGGCAGCTTTATCGCCTCCCTCAAGTCCTTCCTGATAACGCCCGGCGAGAACTGAATAATCCATTTCCCCAAGCCCCTTCTGCATGCTCCGGAACATGACACTTGCGGTCGTGGAAAGAACGGGTTCCTCCACTCCTAGTTGCTTGCCGAGGCTGAGGGCATACTGGGCGTCTTTGAACATGTGTTTAAGCGAAAAGTGCGGCTCATAGTCGCGGGCGAGAATTTGAGGAAGCTTCATCGCGATGAGACCCGAGTAACAGGCGTTCTGCTCGAGCGCTGCGGCAAAACGATGCGGATCCACTCCGGCGGTCACGACAAGCCCGTAGGCCTCTGCCAGCACTTCAGTGGTCACAGCCGAGATCATGTTGGTGGCGATCTTGATCAACGACGCCTCACCGACCCTGCCCAGATAAAGAATCTCCCGGGAGCTCGCCTCAAGAAAGGGTCGAACCCGTTCGAGAACCCTCGAGTC
>ERZ761610.1786-NODE-1786-length-11158-cov-31.876430_pt1 | contig 11158 bp, 7 predicted proteins | sample MGYA00512164_ERZ761610 | MGnify/ENA primary metagenome ERZ761610 (study PRJEB28899, sample SAMN02850038) | bioreactor sludge metagenome | biome: EBPR Sludge; feature: EBPR Bioreactor; material: flocular biomat | place: Australia: Thorneside Wastwater Treatment... | reverse complement strand
TTCTGAGGGGGAAAGCCTGAAAACGCCTCTACGGGCTTCCTAGGGGCAAAGAAGGGCTATCCCGGTTAGGGATGCAGAGATCGTAAAGCGACATCGGGGGCCGAAGCCACGATCTTGAGCAGCGCGGAAGCCGGTCCGGTGGGGTGTCGGCGGTTCTGCTCCCAGTTTTGCAGCGTCCTGACACTGACGCAGAGCAGCCGGGCAAAATCGTTTTGCGAAAGCCCTGTTTGCTCGCGGACGGCCTTCACGTCCGGGGTTTCGACCTCGAAGCGGCGCGAGGGCTTCGCCTCGCCGCGAGCGATGGCGCCCGCTTCCAGCAGGCTTTGCTTCAAATCGTCAAAAAGTGCCTTTTCCATCGTCAAAGCTCCTTTGCGAGGTTACGGAGAAGGGCGGTTTCTTGATCGCTCAAGTCGTCCTTCTTCGATTTCGGGTAGATCATCAGCATGTAGATTCGGCTCTTCTCCTTGGCCCAGTAGTAAATCACGCGCACCCCGCCGCTCTTTCCCCGGCCTTGGGCGGCGTGGCGGACCTTGCGGATGCCGCCCCCTCCCGTGATGAGGTCGCCGCGCTCCGGGAACTCCACAAGGGAGTTTTGCAGGCCCCGGTATTCCTCGTCCGACAACAGCGCCAAGACTGCGCGGGTAAAGGTGGGGGTTTCGATAAACTCCATGTTCTACATATACGCCATTGGCGTAGCTTTTTCAACAAAAAAACGCTCTGTTGCGGGAGATGGCGTTTTGCTCGCGTGCGGGGGGTTCTGAGGGGGAAAGCCTGAAAACGCCTCTACGGGCTTCCTAGGGGCAAAGAAGGGCTATTGATCGTCCCGCTTCTCCAGACTGTGCCAAACCCGCAGGACCGCCACGGTTTGGCCGTCCTGACGATACCGCAAGACATAACCCCGCTGACCGAACGGGATGGATAGCTCTCGGTCGTCCCGTCCCTCCACCCGCTTGCCGATGGCCGGATGCTCGATCAGGAGCTTTGCCCCTTCGGTGATGGTCTCGGCGGCTCGTCGCGCCGCTGCGGGGTTATGGGGGTCGATGAAGCGGCGGAGGCGGATCAGGTCGGCTCTGGCTGCCGCCGTCCAGACTAGCGCCGTTGTTGGAGTTCTGGGCATGGGCCTTCCCTATCCGTGCCCCAAGTGTTGAGCCACGCGGTCATCGCTTCGTTGCTGACAAACTGGCCGGTGCGCTGATAGTCCGCCCATGCCTCATCCGCCTCCAGATTGCGCCGCTCGGCCTCTTCCTCGCGCTCCAGATACTCGCGGATGGCCTCCCGCATCAGCCAATGCGGGGAGCGGCGGCGGGTTTCTCCGAGCGTCCTGAGCCGGTCGCGGGTCTGTTCGTCGAGCTTGACGCCCATCGTCGTGCTGGTCATGGTTCCCTCTGGCTGGTTGCACTTATAGCAACCAGTTTCAACCAACGCGGGCTTGGAATCAAGAAAATTCTTTCTTTCCTACTGCCAGAAACAGGGTGTTTGAAGACTGGCGGTGAGAATGAAAAACCCTCCTCCCGGAGGAAAGAGGGTTTTCAGCCATCTGGAAATCATGGGTTTGGGGCTTCTATCACATGAGGTGTGAGTGGTGCTTTTACGTAAGAACGGAGCATCTGGCTTGTTCCTTCGCTGGCCGCTTCAGCGGCAGACCTAATTAAGCCCTCTTTTTCAACGCACACAAGAATCTCTCTGTGGGATTCTTCTCCGAACCAAGCGCAAAGCTCTTCGTTCCCTTTTTGTGGTCCTGCTACAATTTTTCCTATTGCAGTAAGAAAAGCTGCCAATAATACTGCGCCCGTAAATAGATAGAATTTCTCATTGTCAGTAAGCTTTTTGTCCATTTTAACCCCCTTTATCTATCGTTTACTCCGCGATTTTCATAAAATATGAGGCGTGAAGAGTCAAGACATTTTTTAAACTCGGATTCACTTAAGCCAAACCTTGCTTCAACTCTTATGGCCAATCTGCATCCTGTTTTTTGGTGTATCCGTTATTATTCCAGACTCCGGTTTTGTTCCGAAGTAGTTAGGAACTGCGTTCTAGCGAAGCGCCGAACGGGTTTACCCCGTTCGGCTATGGCGACGCCTTGAGCCGTAGCGGAGCGCCTGTCACAGGCCGCGCGTAGCGCGCCCCGTAGGGGCTTGGCCTTGACAGGCATAGCGTAGCGAAGGCTAGGGGGGTTTGGGGGGCGTTAGCCCCCCATTGAACATCAGGGAAGTGAGCGGAGCGAACTCCGATCATCGTGGTTTTTGCACAGGTCAAAAAGTTATCCACAGGCCGCCCCTGTGTTGTTAAAAGCTGTTAGTGTATAGTGTTAAAGGAAAAAAATGCGCCGTAAGTTTTTGATTTAAAAAATAAAAAAATGATGTGGTGTCCGCAAAACCACGTGTCCGCCGTCCGCAAAACCACGTGTCCGCGTCCGCAAAACCACGTGTCCGCGTCCGCACCTTGTGTCCCTGAAACCACGATACTAAAGTGTCCCTGAAACCACGTTATCACGTGTGTGAAACTACGTATGGGGGATCACATGGAACCGCTGCTGCCTGTCCGCCACGAAAACCGGGATTTCTTCGTCTGCGATATCTTCGATGCGTTGCCGTATTTCAAAGATGATATGGCGAGCATGGAGCATCCGGTTTTTTCGCTCTCGACCAAGCCGGATATGCGCGTCCTTCACTACGAGCACAATGGCAACACCATCACGATCAAGCCCAGCTATGACGGCTTGCCGACAATCCATGACAAGGATATTCTTCTGTATTGCGCCAGTTATCTGAGGGCCGCTATTGCGCGAGGGCACACACCAAGCCGGACCATTCGTTTCACTGCTTATGATTTTTTAGTCTCTACTAATAAAGCTGTTGATGGGGATTCATATGAAAGATTCAAGGACGCTCTCAATCGTTTACGTGGGACAACAATCAATACCAATATCAAAACTGGTGGATTACAGATTGAAGAAGGGTTCGGCTTTATTGATGCATGGCGGGCGGTCAAGGAAGACAAAGACGGGCGGGTGATTGCTGCGGAAATCGAACTCTCTAAATGGTCTTATAATGCTATTCTCGCCAATGAAGTTCTGACCATAAGCCGGGATTATTTTCGGATTCGCAAGCCTATTGAACGGCGTATCTATGAACTGGCGCGTAAACATTGCGGCGATAATCAATCCTGTAAAATTGGTATCGACAAGCTGCACAAAAAAATCGGCACAACCGCACCTACACGCAAGCTGCGCGCACAAATTCGCACGATTGAAGAAATTAACAAAACCCCAGATTACGCGGTATCCATCTCCGATGATGTGGTGACCTTCACCAATCGTAATTGGAAACCGCCTGTCAGCGAGCGGCAAAGCGGGTGGCCGTTTCTGAAGCCGGAAACATTCACGAAGGCGCGGGCGGCGGCGCCGGGCTGGGACGTGTATCACCTCGAACGGGAATGGCGGGAGTGGATCGCGAAGAAAGAGCCGACCAAGCGCCCGGATGCCGCGTTCGTGGCGTTTTGCCGGAAGCGGTTTCAAAGGCAAGGCCGACCGTAGAGGCCGGGGCGGAAGCGTCCGGCCCGTTTTCCTCCTCCCGCTCGTCTTCCCGCCTCTGCGGGCCTCTGTGGCGCTGTGGAGGCGTTTCGATGCCTCGGGCCGCGTGGGACAGCCGCGTGACCCGCTGCGGGCTTCCCAGAGCCTCTAACGCGGCGTTGACGGCCTGCTCCCACAACAGCCGGATGTTCCGGCAAGCCCCTTTCTCCGATAGCAGCGCCACCCGCTTGCCCGTTTCCGGGTCGCGGTCGCGGATGACGATGTGGGCGTGCGGGTTGTGGGCGTCCGCTCCGCTCTGGTGGATCGCGGCGAACCATGCCGCCCGCCCTCGCGTCACCCGCTCGGCGAAAACCATGACCAGCCCGCGCCGTTGCTGCGCGTTCAGCTCGCGCGGCAAGGCCGCTGTGATCTTGTCGATCACGCGGGCGTTTTTGCGGTCCTGCCGCTCCTCCCGGTCCAGCCATCGGCGGGCGGCGTTGCGCTCGGTCGGCATCCGTCCGGCCAGCAGGTCGGCGCGGGCCTCGGGGCGGGTGATGTAGCGGATGTGCGCGCCCGCCGTCCGGGGCGCGTGGGTGGTCTTGCCGATGCTGCGCAGGTGCAAGCTGTAAATCGCCACCCTTCCAGTCTGCCCGCGCGGTCGCGGCAGACACAGGACGAACAGGCGGTTGTCCACAGAAAACCGGCGCTTGCCGGGGGATGCAACGGGGGCCGCGCCCCCTTGCCAAGGGGGTTTTTGTTTACAAAAACACATCTTGCTACCGCCCGAAACGCCCGGTATCAGGCCCGCGCACACATCGCGCTAGCGATGTATAAGTGCGCACTTCCCTTGCTTCGGCGGACGCCTTCGCCGGGCTGGATAGGGGGTCGCTGCGCTTGCCGTTCGGCGCACGCGGGTTTCGCAGAAACCCGCGTGCGCCCTCCCAACCGGTCGGGCTTCAGGTGCGGTGTTTCTTGGTTGCCCTGAACCGCTGCGGATCACCGGAAAATTTCCAGAGTGCAGCCACCTTGCGAGGGCGTTCCCCCCTCGCGCTCCCCCCGGATATTTGTTCTCCGGTGATGCTGTGCTAGGTCTGGGAGGCGGTACAGGGTGGGAACCCGATGGCCGCCGACGGTGATGACGGCCCGCCCCGGTTCGCAAGACCAGGGCGGGCCGTTTTTCTGTTGCCGGGGAAGTGTTGCGCTGCTACGGTTGCCAGAGAACGAAACTCAACACTACGCGACCCCATGCGGTACACCCTCGGACAAGCGGCAAAGGCGGTAGGAAAGAGCAAGTCCACTCTTTCGCGAGCGATCAGTAAAGGCAAGATTTCCGCCGAACATGACGCGCACGGGCAATTCGCCATTGATCCGGCGGAACTGCATCGCGTCTATCCGGCAACGGAACAGGGCAACGGTCGCGCGGGGAACGAAACTCAACACTACGCGACCCCATCGAACAGCGCAACGCAACGGGCTGAAATCGCGGGTTTGGAGAGAGAAAACGCCCTGTTGCGGGAGATGCTGAACCGGGAGAAGGAAATCAGTCGGGGATTGGAGCAGGATCGGAACCACTGGCGGCAACAGGCAACGGCTCTGCTCGTCGATCAGCGCGCCACAGCCTCACAGAAGGCCGCTGAGGGGCGTTTTGCTCGCGCGTGGGGGATTCTGAGGGGGAAAGCCTGAAAACGCCTCTACGGGCTTCCTAGGGGCAAAGAAGGGCTATCCCGGTTAGGGATGCAGAGATCGTAAAGCGACATCGGGGGCCGAAGCCACGATCTTGAGCAGCGCGGAAGCCGGTCCGGTGGGGTGTCGGCGGTTCTGCTCCCAGTTTTGCAGCGTCCTGACACTGACGCAGAGCAGCCGGGCAAAATCGTTTTGCGAAAGCCCTGTTTGCTCGCGGACGGCCTTCACGTCCGGGGTTTCGACCTCGAAGCGGCGCGAGGGCTTCGCCTCGCCGCGAGCGATGGCGCCCGCTTCCAGCAGGCTTTGCTTCAAATCGTCAAAAAGTGCCTTTTCCATCGTCAAAGCTCCTTTGCGAGGTTACGGAGAAGGGCGGTTTCTTGATCGCTCAAGTCGTCCTTCTTCGATTTCGGGTAGATCATCAGCATGTAGATTCGGCTCTTCTCCTTGGCCCAGTAGTAAATCACGCGCACCCCGCCGCTCTTTCCCCGGCCTTGGGCGGCGTGGCGGACCTTGCGGATGCCGCCCCCTCCCGTGATGAGGTCGCCGCGCTCCGGGAACTCCACAAGGGAGTTTTGCAGGCCCCGGTATTCCTCGTCCGACAACAGCGCCAAGACTGCGCGGGTAAAGGTGGGGGTTTCGATAAACTCCATGTTCTACATATACGCCATTGGCGTAGCTTTTTCAACAAAAAAACGCTCTGTTGCGGGAGATGGCGTTTTGCTCGCGTGCGGGGGGTTCTGAGGGGGAAAGCCTGAAAACGCCTCTACGGGCTTCCTAGGGGCAAAGAAGGGCTATTGATCGTCCCGCTTCTCCAGACTGTGCCAAACCCGCAGGACCGCCACGGTTTGGCCGTCCTGACGATACCGCAAGACATAACCCCGCTGACCGAACGGGATGGATAGCTCTCGGTCGTCCCGTCCCTCCACCCGCTTGCCGATGGCCGGATGCTCGATCAGGAGCTTTGCCCCTTCGGTGATGGTCTCGGCGGCTCGTCGCGCCGCTGCGGGGTTATGGGGGTCGATGAAGCGGCGGAGGCGGATCAGGTCGGCTCTGGCTGCCGCCGTCCAGACTAGCGCCGTTGTTGGAGTTCTGGGCATGGGCCTTCCCTATCCGTGCCCCAAGTGTTGAGCCACGCGGTCATCGCTTCGTTGCTGACAAACTGGCCGGTGCGCTGATAGTCCGCCCATGCCTCATCCGCCTCCAGATTGCGCCGCTCGGCCTCTTCCTCGCGCTCCAGATACTCGCGGATGGCCTCCCGCATCAGCCAATGCGGGGAGCGGCGGCGGGTTTCTCCGAGCGTCCTGAGCCGGTCGCGGGTCTGTTCGTCGAGCTTGACGCCCATCGTCGTGCTGGTCATGGTTCCCTCTGGCTGGTTGCACTTATAGCAACCAGTTTCAACCAACGCGGGCTTGGAATCAAGAAAATTCTTTCTTTCCTACTGCCAGAAACAGGGTGTTTGAAGACTGGCGGTGAGAATGAAAAACCCTCCTCCCGGAGGAAAGAGGGTTTTCAGCCATCTGGAAATCATGGGTTTGGGGCTTCTATCACATGAGGTGTGAGTGGTGCTTTTACGTAAGAACGGAGCATCTGGCTTGTTCCTTCGCTGGCCGCTTCAGCGGCAGACCTAATTAAGCCCTCTTTTTCAACGCACACAAGAATCTCTCTGTGGGATTCTTCTCCGAACCAAGCGCAAAGCTCTTCGTTCCCTTTTTGTGGTCCTGCTACAATTTTTCCTATTGCAGTAAGAAAAGCTGCCAATAATACTGCGCCCGTAAATAGATAGAATTTCTCATTGTCAGTAAGCTTTTTGTCCATTTTAACCCCCTTTATCTATCGTTTACTCCGCGATTTTCATAAAATATGAGGCGTGAAGAGTCAAGACATTTTTTAAACTCGGATTCACTTAAGCCAAACCTTGCTTCAACTCTTATGGCCAATCTGCATCCTGTTTTTTGGTGTATCCGTTATTATTCCAGACTCCGGTTTTGTTCCGAAGTAGTTAGGAACTGCGTTCTAGCGAAGCGCCGAACGGGTTTACCCCGTTCGGCTATGGCGACGCCTTGAGCCGTAGCGGAGCGCCTGTCACAGGCCGCGCGTAGCGCGCCCCGTAGGGGCTTGGCCTTGACAGGCATAGCGTAGCGAAGGCTAGGGGGGTTTGGGGGGCGTTAGCCCCCCATTGAACATCAGGGAAGTGAGCGGAGCGAACTCCGATCATCGTGGTTTTTGCACAGGTCAAAAAGTTATCCACAGGCCGCCCCTGTGTTGTTAAAAGCTGTTAGTGTATAGTGTTAAAGGAAAAAAATGCGCCGTAAGTTTTTGATTTAAAAAATAAAAAAATGATGTGGTGTCCGCAAAACCACGTGTCCGCCGTCCGCAAAACCACGTGTCCGCGTCCGCAAAACCACGTGTCCGCGTCCGCACCTTGTGTCCCTGAAACCACGATACTAAAGTGTCCCTGAAACCACGTTATCACGTGTGTGAAACTACGTATGGGGGATCACATGGAACCGCTGCTGCCTGTCCGCCACGAAAACCGGGATTTCTTCGTCTGCGATATCTTCGATGCGTTGCCGTATTTCAAAGATGATATGGCGAGCATGGAGCATCCGGTTTTTTCGCTCTCGACCAAGCCGGATATGCGCGTCCTTCACTACGAGCACAATGGCAACACCATCACGATCAAGCCCAGCTATGACGGCTTGCCGACAATCCATGACAAGGATATTCTTCTGTATTGCGCCAGTTATCTGAGGGCCGCTATTGCGCGAGGGCACACACCAAGCCGGACCATTCGTTTCACTGCTTATGATTTTTTAGTCTCTACTAATAAAGCTGTTGATGGGGATTCATATGAAAGATTCAAGGACGCTCTCAATCGTTTACGTGGGACAACAATCAATACCAATATCAAAACTGGTGGATTACAGATTGAAGAAGGGTTCGGCTTTATTGATGCATGGCGGGCGGTCAAGGAAGACAAAGACGGGCGGGTGATTGCTGCGGAAATCGAACTCTCTAAATGGTCTTATAATGCTATTCTCGCCAATGAAGTTCTGACCATAAGCCGGGATTATTTTCGGATTCGCAAGCCTATTGAACGGCGTATCTATGAACTGGCGCGTAAACATTGCGGCGATAATCAATCCTGTAAAATTGGTATCGACAAGCTGCACAAAAAAATCGGCACAACCGCACCTACACGCAAGCTGCGCGCACAAATTCGCACGATTGAAGAAATTAACAAAACCCCAGATTACGCGGTATCCATCTCCGATGATGTGGTGACCTTCACCAATCGTAATTGGAAACCGCCTGTCAGCGAGCGGCAAAGCGGGTGGCCGTTTCTGAAGCCGGAAACATTCACGAAGGCGCGGGCGGCGGCGCCGGGCTGGGACGTGTATCACCTCGAACGGGAATGGCGGGAGTGGATCGCGAAGAAAGAGCCGACCAAGCGCCCGGATGCCGCGTTCGTGGCGTTTTGCCGGAAGCGGTTTCAAAGGCAAGGCCGACCGTAGAGGCCGGGGCGGAAGCGTCCGGCCCGTTTTCCTCCTCCCGCTCGTCTTCCCGCCTCTGCGGGCCTCTGTGGCGCTGTGGAGGCGTTTCGATGCCTCGGGCCGCGTGGGACAGCCGCGTGACCCGCTGCGGGCTTCCCAGAGCCTCTAACGCGGCGTTGACGGCCTGCTCCCACAACAGCCGGATGTTCCGGCAAGCCCCTTTCTCCGATAGCAGCGCCACCCGCTTGCCCGTTTCCGGGTCGCGGTCGCGGATGACGATGTGGGCGTGCGGGTTGTGGGCGTCCGCTCCGCTCTGGTGGATCGCGGCGAACCATGCCGCCCGCCCTCGCGTCACCCGCTCGGCGAAAACCATGACCAGCCCGCGCCGTTGCTGCGCGTTCAGCTCGCGCGGCAAGGCCGCTGTGATCTTGTCGATCACGCGGGCGTTTTTGCGGTCCTGCCGCTCCTCCCGGTCCAGCCATCGGCGGGCGGCGTTGCGCTCGGTCGGCATCCGTCCGGCCAGCAGGTCGGCGCGGGCCTCGGGGCGGGTGATGTAGCGGATGTGCGCGCCCGCCGTCCGGGGCGCGTGGGTGGTCTTGCCGATGCTGCGCAGGTGCAAGCTGTAAATCGCCACCCTTCCAGTCTGCCCGCGCGGTCGCGGCAGACACAGGACGAACAGGCGGTTGTCCACAGAAAACCGGCGCTTGCCGGGGGATGCAACGGGGGCCGCGCCCCCTTGCCAAGGGGGTTTTTGTTTACAAAAACACATCTTGCTACCGCCCGAAACGCCCGGTATCAGGCCCGCGCACACATCGCGCTAGCGATGTATAAGTGCGCACTTCCCTTGCTTCGGCGGACGCCTTCGCCGGGCTGGATAGGGGGTCGCTGCGCTTGCCGTTCGGCGCACGCGGGTTTCGCAGAAACCCGCGTGCGCCCTCCCAACCGGTCGGGCTTCAGGTGCGGTGTTTCTTGGTTGCCCTGAACCGCTGCGGATCACCGGAAAATTTCCAGAGTGCAGCCACCTTGCGAGGGCGTTCCCCCCTCGCGCTCCCCCCGGATATTTGTTCTCCGGTGATGCTGTGCTAGGTCTGGGAGGCGGTACAGGGTGGGAACCCGATGGCCGCCGACGGTGATGACGGCCCGCCCCGGTTCGCAAGACCAGGGCGGGCCGTTTTTCTGTTGCCGGGGAAGTGTTGCGCTGCTACGGTTGCCAGAGAACGAAACTCAACACTACGCGACCCCATGCGGTACACCCTCGGACAAGCGGCAAAGGCGGTAGGAAAGAGCAAGTCCACTCTTTCGCGAGCGATCAGTAAAGGCAAGATTTCCGCCGAACATGACGCGCACGGGCAATTCGCCATTGATCCGGCGGAACTGCATCGCGTCTATCCGGCAACGGAACAGGGCAACGGTCGCGCGGGGAACGAAACTCAACACTACGCGACCCCATCGAACAGCGCAACGCAACGGGCTGAAATCGCGGGTTTGGAGAGAGAAAACGCCCTGTTGCGGGAGATGCTGAACCGGGAGAAGGAAATCAGTCGGGGATTGGAGCAGGATCGGAACCACTGGCGGCAACAGGCAACGGCTCTGCTCGTCGATCAGCGCGCCACAGCCTCACAGAAGGCCGCTGAGGGGCGTTTTGCTCGCGCGTGGGGGATTCTGAGGGGGAAAGCCTGAAAACGCCTCTACGGGCTTCCTAGGGGCAAAGAAGGGCTATCCCGGTTAGGGATGCAGAGATCGTAAAGCGACATCGGGGGCCGAAGCCACGATCTTGAGCAGCGCGGAAGCCGGTCCGGTGGGGTGTCGGCGGTTCTGCTCCCAGTTTTGCAGCGTCCTGACACTGACGCAGAGCAGCCGGGCAAAATCGTTTTGCGAAAGCCCTGTTTGCTCGCGGACGGCCTTCACGTCCGGGGTTTCGACCTCGAAGCGGCGCGAGGGCTTCGCCTCGCCGCGAGCGATGGCGCCCGCTTCCAGCAGGCTTTGCTTCAAATCGTCAAAAAGTGCCTTTTCCATCGTCAAAGCTCCTTTGCGAGGTTACGGAGAAGGGCGGTTTCTTGATCGCTCAAGTCGTCCTTCTTCGATTTCGGGTAGATCATCAGCATGTAGATTCGGCTCTTCTCCTTGGCCCAGTAGTAAATCACGCGCACCCCGCCGCTCTTTCCCCGGCCTTGGGCGGCGTGGCGGACCTTGCGGATGCCGCCCCCTCCCGTGATGAGGTCGCCGCGCTCCGGGAACTCCACAAGGGAGTTTTGCAGGCCCCGGTATTCCTCGTCCGACAACAGCGCCAAGACTGCGCGGGTAAAGGTGGGGGTTTCGATAAACTCCATGTTCTACATATACGCCATTGGCGTAGCTTTTTCAACAAAAAAACGCTCTGTTGCGGGAGATGGCGTTTTGCTCGCGTGCGGGGGGTTCTGAGGGGGAAAGCCTGAAAACGCCTCTACGGGCTTCCTAGGGGCAAAGAAGG
>ERZ761610.1784-NODE-1784-length-11170-cov-9.560504_pt1 | contig 11170 bp, 7 predicted proteins | sample MGYA00512164_ERZ761610 | MGnify/ENA primary metagenome ERZ761610 (study PRJEB28899, sample SAMN02850038) | bioreactor sludge metagenome | biome: EBPR Sludge; feature: EBPR Bioreactor; material: flocular biomat | place: Australia: Thorneside Wastwater Treatment... | reverse complement strand
CATTGCAAAGGAGTGCGTAAATTATGGCGCAATTGTTCTGAGTTTCCTTCCATACTTTGCTCCTTGATAAGACAATCTTCTCATTGCCAAGATGAAGTTCTACGCGCAGATCACCGATCGGCGAAACGAGAAGCAGCCTAACGTGGCCTAATGCGTATTTCTTGAGGGGCCGACAAAGCTCAAGTTAAGGTAATTTTGTCCACGCTACTCGCATCCGTTCAAATGGTGCGCTCTAAAACATCTCAGTACCTCCATCATCTCGGATGCGCACAGCCGATCCAACTCGAGCGTAGACCGTTGATCCGTCTGAAAATCTGCTGCGAAGCCCCTGAGCGTGTTCGAAGTTCAGTAAAGTGAAAGCGGCTGACTCGTCGGGACCATCCGCAGATAGGCCCGCCCCGATCATGATCCCACCAAGCTCCGTCAGAACGTACCGATCATGGAAGTCCTCGCCGCCTAGTTTTTCCGACCAAGCATAGAATTCGATGCGATAGCCAGGAGGCAGCAATCCCTTGACCTGAGCCGATCCGTCTCGAGCAAGGATCTCCGCCGATGGGCGAGTGTCGTGGTCACGGAAATGAATTCTTATGGCTTTCGTCTGACCCGGATCCCCAACAAGCCGCGCAAGCAGTGAGACCAGCGTGGCAAGATAATTACCCTTCGCAGAACGGAGGTCGAAATACGGATCAACGATATCGACCTCCCTTGATACCGCAGTCAGGGTATGCAGGGCATCGGCAATCTGGTCAGCGGTCCTTGTCACGTCACAGCTGGTTGTTGCTCTAAACAGCGGGTGCGCGTCAGAGCAATCGTCCGGCCCCATCGCTTCAGCGGTAGCTGCTTTTCCGGCGCCGCAAATGATCGCTTTGAAGGGTCGGGTGCCGTGTTCGCGTAGGGCGTTGCCGATCCAATCTGCCTCGTGGTTATAGGCGCGATTGAAATCAACCACCTTGTGCTTTGAGTGGGCCAACCGTTCGATTATGCTGGACATGCGAACATCCGGCACGCCAGCCTCTTTTGCTGCTTGGATGACTTTCTTCTCCCACTTTGTCGGCAGTCGTGAAATCAGCCGACCCTTGTCGGCGCCGAAGCGGTCGATCAGGTCCTTGAAGGTTCGCCAGTCCGCTCCGATGGCTGCAGGCTCTACCGCGTATTCCGACAGCATCAGAACAGTTCCTCAGCCCGTTCCGCGAAGAAGCCTTGCGGCCATCGGTCTACGAAATCACCGTCTGGGCTTACGCGAAGGGGCCGGAAGCGGACACCCTCGACCGAAGACTCGACATATATCACGGAGAGGTCATCGGGCGTCAGTCCGAGCGCACCGGGCGGAACTTCACCATCGGTCCGCTCCCGCACACGGCGAAGCAGCCGCAGCATGATGTGTTCGCTGTGCGTCTCGATGATCAGGGTCTTTCCAGACGTCAGCTTATCCTGATCTGCGGTCGCGGCCTTGATGAACAGATCGCCCATGCCGACCTGGATGGCGGGATGAACATGAAGCTCAGGCTGCTCAATCCCGAGGACGCCGTCCTGCTTGCGCAGCGAGGCCACGATCACCGGGACCATTTGCGAGATGCCGACGCCGACGTCGCCCGGTGCAACCAGGATGCCCTTCTCGAAGTCACGGAGAGCGATCTCTGTTCGCGTGGCGAGGCTCAAGTAGAGATCCTGCAACTCGGCAATGTCGTCTTCGTTGAGGCCACGCTCAAACATCTGGTGCATGGCACTAGGGACCGGGATTTCTTTGAACTCTACCCGTTCCAGCCTGTAGGTCGTTCTCAGCCGCTCCTCGCCAGAGAGCCACCAGTTGACCTCGGCCATGAGTTCGCCGCGACGGTCGTTGTATAGCAGGTCCCAAGCGGCAAGCCCTTGGGCCCAGCGAGCCTCATCTGGCGTCACCTGCGGCCGATAGCTGCGTGAAGGGATCTCGCGCAGCGGACCGATGTAAGTCATCTGCATCAGGTGGTCACGCACCAGCCGGACCGGGCCGAGAACCATTTCGGAAAGGAGCGCACGGAGGCCGTTGACGCGCGGTGTGCGCTCCTCCAGTTCAGCCTTCTTCAAGTCCGGGTCGCGGATATCGAGGACGAGGTTTCGGTCCAGCCGCGGCAGTGCGCCCAGCTCGGTGCCAACGGCGATGCGCAGTTGGTCATCGGGCGTGTCTGGTGTCGAGCGGTCTGCGGCGGCCTCGCGCGCGAGCAACCAGATTTCTTCCTCAAGCGGCGACCCCGCCATGTCCTCGTCGTCGAGGTCTTCTGGTAAGTCGCCAGGACGCACGGCGCGCCGCAGGAGTGGGTGCAAGAAGTTAAAGTCGGTCAGCTGCGCTCGGCCCTCTGCAGGGGGAGAAACGATGGCGGCAAGCGGCTCGCCATCCAATTCAATGGCAAGGCGCGAGAGATAGGGTGCCTGCTCGAGCGCGCTCCAGCGGATGTCGACTTCTAGTCCGACCTCCTGCACGATGGCATAGTCGCGATACTCGTCGCTTTCCCCGACCAGATATCGAACGAGCAGCTCTGTGAACTCGGGGTCGCCGATCGACATACCAGCGTTAAGCAGCAGGCCGTCCGAGCCCTGGTCATCCGAGAGGTCGAGGACAACCTTCAGGGTCACAGTTCGGTCCAACTCGTGGTTGTGGACCAGTGTTGCGAAGCCACCGAGGTCGATGAGGCCGCCAGCGATCGTTCGGTCTGGATCGACGTTCCCACGCTCGAGGATTTCGCGCAGGTAGTGCAGCGCCTGCAGGATTGTGCTCTTTCCAGCGCTGTTCGGACCAAAGAGCAGCGTTATGGGTCGCAGGTCAATCCGCTGCCGCGAGCCAATGCCTTTGAAGTTCTCAATCTCGATCCGAGTCAAGCGCATAGCGGCACCTCAAAGTTCGCCGCGGAAAGCGCGCTGTGAAAGGGATCGAAAAAGGTCCTCACCAGAGCCTTCTGGCGTCTGTGAACGCGCCTCGATAGCTCGGGCCTTGCGCAGCATTCGGACGAATCGAAGCTGCTCCGCCATCGGAGGCAGGTTGATCTCGAGCTTTCGGATGATTCCGAGGTTCAAGCCGTCCATGATCGCGCCCTTATTTAAGGCCTTGATCTGGCGAATGATCAGCGGATCGGAATGGATCGCGAAGGAGAGCACCTCCGGGTGGATAAGCTCCTTGTTGCAGGTGATCGTTGCGAGGTGCTTGGTCGTGATGGCTTCGGGGATGTCGTCCGGTACAACAGCGGAGCGACCGGTAGTGCCCATGATCGTGATGATCACATCGCCCGGGAAGACCTTGTAGCGACGCAGCTCTTCGTACTTCGACGGTGTGATGAAGCGCCGCTCGGCCCAAGCAAACATATTCTGCACCGCATTGTCGATTCCGAGGACCGCAATGCCTTGATCCACGAATTCGCCGTGACGCAGCGCACTGCCAAATGGTCCCGACCGGATCGCGCCCTTTCGATCTTCGGCAAGCGCATCAATCGTGAACGGTTCCCAGTCGCCATGGCTAGGGTTGAGATGTCCGACTGTGTGCAGATAGGCTGACCTCACGAACTTTTGGGCCTCATCGATCAAGCGCTCACGCTTTCGCCGGATGCCATCTGCCCTCGCTAGGATTGATGCAATCCGTCGCTGCTCCGATCGACCAATGCGCGGAAGATCAATCGATTCCAACTTCGATTTGTCGACGTGCGGGATTGTGGCTCCGCGGGCCTGTGCCTCGTCATTAAGTTGACGAAATCTGCTCTGAAGCAGTCTGCCAACGAACTCTGTATCCCATTCGTTTGGCGCCTTGATACGCATTCTGGCGACGGTGCTGCCGATCAGGCCATCGACACCATATCCGACAGTCCCAGCATTCGCACCGTCCCAGACAATACAGAGATCCGCTGGCGTCACGATCACCCCCTTGGTGTCATGAGCAAACTTCTGGGGTGCCGCCCCGCGCACTTCATCAATCTGGATGTAGGGCATGGCACCGTTGACGCGTTGGTCATGAACTTCGGTCGCCTTCTTGCCTTTCCGAAGCTGAATGATGTCGCCCAATTGAACCGCGTGCGTCATCCGAGAATATCCTCAAGTTCAGCCAAGTCTTCAGCAATTTCGTCGTTAAGGTCCTTCATCCGACCAAGGATCACATGAGGCAGGTCATAGTCCTCCTCCTCATACACACGTTCCTTGTAGCGGCTGAGAGAAAGGTCATAGCCAGCCTCTTTGATCTCGGCGGCTGGCACAAAGAACGCCTTCGACTTCCGGTCTGTGTCCTCCGCAGGATCGCGGGCGCGCCAACGGGCAAGGCAGTCAGGCAAATCGTTTTCGGCGACCGGTTCCCGCTTGTCGTCGAGTGAGAGACCATCGGCCTCGACATCGTAGAAGAACACGTTATCGGTGCGTCCCCCTTTGGTGAAGACTAGGATCCCGGTGGATACGCCCGCATAGGGCCTGAACACACCGCTGGGTAGCGAAATCACTGCTTCCAGCTGGTTGTTGTCGATCAAGAGCTGACGCAGCTGACGATGCGCACCGGACGAGCCGAACAGGACACCATCAGGCACGATAGTCGCCGACCGGCCGCCGGTGTTCAGCATGCGCAAAATCAACGCGAGAAAGAGCAGCTCAGTCTTCTTCGTCTTGACTTGGCGCAGAAGCCCCGAGTGCACGTCCTCGAAATCCAGGCTGCCCTTGAAGGGCGGATTGGCGAGGATGACGTCGAAGCCCTCGCTTGCTTGCCTCGGGAACTTATCGGTGAAACCGGTGCTGAGCGTGTCCTGATAGTGGATGTCGGGATCATCGACCCCGTGCAGCATCAGGTTCATCGCCGCGATCCGCAGCATGGTGGCGTCGAAGTCGAAGCCGTGGAACATGCTGCTGCGGATATGGTCGCGGTGATCTTCGAGCAGGTCGCCGGTGAAGATCTTCTCTACCGCGCCGGTCTCGGGATCCTTCTCCTCGATCACCGCCTCGGGCGAGGTATAAGTCTCGAGCAGGTATTCCATGACGCTGACGAGGAAGCCGCCCGTACCGCAGGCGGGGTCGCCGATCACGTCGGTCGGCTTAGGATCCAGCATGTCGACCATCAAGCGAATGATGTGCCGAGGCGTGCGGAATTGCCCGTTGATGCCGGCCGTGGTCAGCTTGCTGAGCAGGTATTCGTACAGGTCGCCCTTCGTGTCACCCTCCGTCAGCGGCAGCTCGTGGATCATGTTCACGGCTTTCACCAGAAGCCCAGGCTTCTGGATCATCAGCTGCGCGTCCTTCATGAACTCGGCGAAGGCCGTGCCGCTGGCGACGGTCGTGCGGAAGTGCGGGAAGACCTTGTCGCGCACGAGGGGAAGCATCTGGTCGGATCCCAGGTGCCGGAACTGCGACCAGCGCAGCTGCTGTTCGTCCTCCTTGAAGCGGCGCTGGAATGGCTTGCCCGTCCGCTTCTGGCGGTTCTCGTCTCGCGCCTCGTTGATGTCGAGGCGGCGCGCGTACATCAGGAACGTGATCTGCTCGATAACCGTCAGCGGGTTGGTGATCCCGCCCTGCCAAAATTCCGTCCAGAGCGCGTCGACGCGCCGCTTGAGCTCACCCGTGACCATTTATGATTTCCTCTCGTTCGGGTTGTCGTCTGGGCGCTGATCGACCGTGGGGCCGAAGGAGCGCACAATATTGATGAGATCGGTGAGGTCGGCCTCGTCCTCGAAAACCCCGTCCGGTCCGTCGGCGTCGACCACGGTGAAGGGGTCGTCGTAGAGCCGCTCGACCTCGATCGTACCGTACCGCGCGATGTGGTTTTGCAGCAGCGCGAGGAAGCGCGTCTGCTTCGCGCTCAGCTTCGGATGCTTCTGGACGAAGGCAGTGAACTTCTCCCGCACCGCTTCGGGATCCATGCCCACGATCATCCGGATCGCGAGATAGAGCGGACCGGCGGTCTCGCTGAAGAACTCCTCAAGGTGTTCCCGCCGCACGTCCGGGTGCTGCGTCAGAATGAGCGACACGAGCGAGTCGATTTCGCGGTCGGACACGGCCTCGCCGGCACGGATTTTCTTGAGGACCGGATGTGTCTCGAAGTGCTTCTTGAGCTCCGCTTCGACGATTTGCTGATAGGCTTTCATGTCGACGGATTTCAGGCTCGCCGAACGCCGTGCAAACTGCATCTGCCCGGCATCCTCGGTGATATCGACCACCTTCGGAGGAAGGCCATGCGACCCGCCCTTGGCACGGTGATGCATGATTTCGCGCAGCTGAATGCGTGCGCCCTCCAGATCGGCGACTGTTACATCTCTCCAGAAAGCATCTGACTTCACGCGCTTGATGACTTCCGCCTTCTCTCGCACGGGGTTTAGGTGCATCTGCAGAGATGCTAGGCGGTCGAGGAGCTCGATTTTCTGATCGGCAATCTCGCCCGAGCCACGTAGCACCGCAATTTGCATCCGCGCTATAAGAAGATCGAGCGCAAGGGCGTCACTGAAACCACGGATGTTTCGCCACTGCATCAGAGGTGCTATCTCTTGGCGAAGTCTCGCGACAGTCGCCGGGGCGAACGCCTTCAATACCTCGGGACGAGATAGAGCGCGCTTCTCCTTCCATTTCTCCCGAATGGCGATGGATTCTTCCGGCAGTGCATTGATATCCTGCGCCACGAGGTCAATCACAGCGTCGAAGGCTGCGATTTCGCTCTTCTGAAGGGCGATCTCGGCAACATTCAACCGCTCTTCGAAGACCTGCTGAGCAAGCGGCTTGCCCTGTGTAGGTTCGGCAGGGCGATAGCCCATTTCGAAGCGGGCAAAATTGCCCCAGTGGTCAAAGATGCGAAACACGCTCTTGTGCTGGCCGAGGCCGAAGAGGTCCGGACAGAGACGCGTGCCTCGGCCAATCATTTGCCAGAACTTCACTGGTGATTTGACGGGCCTCGCGAAAACCAGGTTCACGATCTCCGGGATGTCGATCCCGGTATCGAGCATGTCGACCGAGATCGCTATGGTCAGATCGTTGTTGGTACCTTCGCCCTTGAAATCGTCGATCAACTGCTCGGCACGCGGATCGTAGTTGTCGATCACCTGGCAGAACTTACCGGCGTATTGCGGATACATTTCATCGAAGAGCTGACGCATCAGCATCGCATGCTGATGGTTCCGTGCAAATATGATGCTCTTTCCTAGGATTTGTCCGGTCGCATCCTTGATCCCGTTTTCCATCAGGTTTCGGAGGATCGCGCGGTTGGTGTCCTTGTTATAGATGACCTTGTCGATCTGCTCAGAGGAGAAATCATACTGCGCCGGGTCCTCCCCCTGGTCTTCGAGCTCCTGGATCTGTTGGGGCGATAGACCATCGAGGGTGATGCCGTCGCGGAGAAACTGCGTCGTGTGCTCATAGACCTCGAATGGAGTCAGGTAGCCTGCCTGAACCGCCTGTTCGAGATCGTAATTCGACGTGGGAAGTTGCCCTTCGCATCCAAAGAGGCGGAAGGTGCTCCTCGTAACGAAGTCAACTGGCGTCGCGGTAAGCCCCACCTGATAACAGTCGAAATAGTGAAAGATGTCTCCGTAGACGTTGTAGATGCTTCGATGAGATTCATCCGCGATGATGAGGTCGAAGAAGCCTGGGTCGAAAGACTGGAAGACCTTTTGCATCGCGGGATATGTCGCAAGGAAGACGCGCTCACTGGCGTTCGTCCTAACGCGCGATGTGATGATCCGAGTGGGCTCCGAAAGGAAATCGTTGAAGGCGTTCTTGGCCTGCTTCCGGAGTTCCTTGCGATCGCAGAGGAAGAGGACCCGCTTGACCCAACCGGCTCTGATCAGAAGGTCCGTCAGCGCGATCGCAACGCGTGTCTTGCCTGTACCTGTGGCCTGAACCACCAGCGCCCGACGGTGTTTCTGCGAAAACCGCTCAGAAACCCTTTTGATCGCTTCCAGCTGGTACAGCCGATCCACGATCTGATCGCTGATCGCGACTGTGTTGAGGGGCTGTTTGTTGTGCCGTTGGTAGTTGGCCAGATGCTGAAGGCTGTCCTTGGAGTAGAAGCCATAGAGCTTCCGCGGAGGAAAGTCCTGCGCGTCGTCCCAAATCCAAATGTCGAAGCCATTCGTGTAGAAGATGACCGGGCGGTGCCCATACCGCTTTTCAAGGCTATCGGAATAGAGTTTGGCTTGATGCCGACCGAGCTCCGCATCGGTCGAGGTCTTCTTCGCCTCGATCACGGCCAGAGGGTTCCCGTTGTCATCCCAAAGCACGTAATCGGCGTAGCCGATGCCAGAAGCCGTTGGTTGACCGTCGACCTCGACTTCCTTGCCCACTTGGGTCGTGTTCTTGACGCCTTCTGCGATATCCCAGCCAACGCTCGCCAACATGCTATCGATGAGGCGCGTTCGGGTTTCTGCCTCGCTGAACTGAAGTTCATCGGCCGCTGCCTGTGCCGAGCTTGCTAGCTGCTTGAGCTCAGCCGCTTCCTTCTGGGCGGCGGTTGCTTTCGATCGTACTTCTTCGAGCTCAGAAAGCAGCGTGTCCATCTGCGCTTCCTGTGCCGCCAGTTTTTCAAGGACATGGCGCCGTTCCCGCTCCTCAACCTGACCTGGAATGGCCGGCTGCCGGAAGGCGGGAAGCTGGTCTGCTTTCGCTTGCCCATAGCGGACACACATCCAGCGGGCCAGATCGTGCGCTTCCTTGAGCAGCCATAGCGCGTGTTGGCTTCTTACGGGCTCGCCATGTGCGGCTTTGTTGCCGTGCATTCGCAACGCGTGAAGTTTGTCGAGCACAACCTTCGGAGTGATCGCGACGAAGGCGTCGTTCTCAAGGAGATCAACAAATTTCGATAGGTCTGGCTTTGGCAGCTGGAGCTCGCGGTAGATATCCTTTGTCAGGTTCTCCGCGAACAGGCGAAGCTTGACGAGCGCGCTGGCCGGATCTGCGTGAGCGTATGACTCCGCAAACCCGCCAAGACCTGCAAGTTCAGGCCAACCGTCACGAAGGATTTCAAAATTGACAGACTTCATGCCATCGCCTCCGCGAGCGCGGCGTCAAAGGCAGCTCGGTTGGCGACCACGACAGGGACTTCGTAGGGGTTGTCCAGCTTGTCTGCGACATCCAGACGGAGACGCTTCAGGAAGTAGTAGAGGAGCGCCTTTCGCACCATGACTTCGGTGCGCTCGTTCGTCATTTCATAATCTTGGGCGATGATTGATCGCTGGCTCTCGCTCAGGGCTGGATTCGGTTCGAGCGCCACCGCGAAGCGATCATGCCAAAGCTTGTCGTCATTCGCAGACGCGCCGGACAGTTCATGCTTTCGAGTTTTCATGCATCGCGAGAGGATGAAGTCCTTGAACTTGTGATCGATGTGACAGAATGCACGGATATGCCAGCGCAGTCCGTCGCTGCCGAGAGCGTGGGGAGAAATCCGCCTCCACTCTGGGGTGTTCTTGTTGGCGCTCATCGACTGGTAGAAGACCTCGATGGAATGGCCTTCTCTAACGGCCTTAAGGACATCGCGAAGGACGTCGGCCTCCACGCGCCGGTGTGGAATAGGCAGGGCATCATGCGCGGGCGCCGATGCAAGCCAGGATTCGGTTACACCAGACGCTCCTCCGTTAGTCTCGCGCAGATGAGCGAGGTACGTGGATGCATCAGGCTGCATGAAAACGGGCTTGAAATCGTCCGCCGCTTTGTAACGCTTGGCGCTCTTGTCGTAGATCAGATTACCCGGTGCCTTCTCCTCGTAGAGCGTAAGATCCTTCGAGGCCTGGGGCACGGATACCCCGAACTGTTCTACGATGTCGGCACGGTTGATCCCGCCCTCCCAAAAGAGGCGGAACTCAATGAACTCCAACCGTTTTTCGACACCCCAGCGCATGGCAGGTCCTCGTTGAACAGGTGGGACGAGAGCACCCACCAGAATCGTTTCATGATGGGTATATAAACTATACCTATGATGAAGATCAACCCCTTTGCGCGGACGTTTTACCTGCGAGCTCTCTGAAGCGAAGTGGTAGAGGAGCAAGGTGACCATGCCGGCCAACCCAACCTCTTGATTGGTTGCTCAGGCCAATCCAGTTATCTCGCACAGAGCTCAAGGCAGCGCCGTTTTATCATGAAAGGACTTGCCACAGGCCAAGCAGTAGAAGCAAACCAAAGAGTCAGACGACGTAGCCCCGCCGCTTCTTCGCCGCTGCGAGCTTCATCAAAGCCGTGACGGCCTTGCCTTCATCGGGGTGGGTCTCAACCATCATCTGGCCACGGAAGCCGATACGACCCCACTCGCGCACGAGGCTGGCACGGCCGAAGAGGTCGCGCTGAACGCTCAGCCGATAGAAGCGACGCATGTTGCGCGCCGGATCGATCCGGCGCATCTGCACGTCGGTTGGGAAGACATCGAGCTGGATCGGGCTGTGGTACATGTAGTGATCGGGCAAGGTTTTTGCCACAATATCAGGTGGAAGTCTGCGCTTCCACCTCGATTTCCCCGCGAGGAGCAAAGGGGTCTCACGCCCCCTTTTCGAACTTCATGACCGGGATACCCAGCTTCTTGGCCTTGTCGGAGAGGTTTTCCTGGATGCCATTGCCCGGGAAGACCAGGACACCCACGGGCAGGACGTCCAGCATCGCGTCATTTCGCTTGAATGGCGCGGCCTTGGCGTGCTTGGTCCAGTCGGGCTTGAAGGCGACCTGCGTCACGCCGCGGGCCTCGGCCCATTTGGCGGCGATGAGCTCTGCGCCCTTGGGGCTTCCCCCGTGCAGGAGGACCATGTCGGGATACTTGGTCCGGACCTGATCGAGCTTGCCCCAGATCAGGCGGTGATCGTTGAAGTCGGTCCCGCCGGTGAGGGCGACCTTGGGGCCTGCGGGCAGCATCACCTCGGTCTCCGCGCGGCGCTTGGCGGCCAGGAAGTCGCGGCTGTCGATCAGCGCCGCGGTCATGTGCTGGCGGTTCACCATCGAGCCGGTGCGAGGGCGCCAGGTGGAGCCCGTGTGATGGACGAACTCGGTCGCGGCGTGATCGCGCATCATGTCCATGCAGTTCCGCCGTTCGATCAGCGTCAGGCCTTCGGCCGTCAGGCGCTCGAGTTCGGTGGACTTCACCTCGGAGCCGTCCTGCTCGCGCTGCAGGCGGCGCTGCGCCTGTTCGTTCTCATCGAGCGACCGCTCAACCCTCGCCGCGGCGCGGTGGAAGAGGTTGACCTGGCCCCAGAGCACCTCTTCGAGGTCGGGTTCC
>ERZ761610.1781-NODE-1781-length-11191-cov-40.513111_pt1 | contig 11191 bp, 13 predicted proteins | sample MGYA00512164_ERZ761610 | MGnify/ENA primary metagenome ERZ761610 (study PRJEB28899, sample SAMN02850038) | bioreactor sludge metagenome | biome: EBPR Sludge; feature: EBPR Bioreactor; material: flocular biomat | place: Australia: Thorneside Wastwater Treatment... | reverse complement strand
GTTAGATTCCAACGCGGAAATAGCGAAATTTATACGCTCTATTTCCCTGTTGTCCTGGTCCGTGTCCTTGTTTTATGGGATTGTTGATTTTTATAACAGCTCCTTTTGGAGTAGTGCCATCCTGGGTATATTTAGTAGTGTCCTGTTCCCGATCATTCTATATTTAAATAAAAATAGTCGTAAAAACAGCGCTCGTATTCTGTTAATCCTAGGCGTGAATTTTTTTATATTTGTAGCTGTCATTACAACGCCGTTTGATGACGGTGGTCGTTATTTTTTTGTTCCGTCGAGTTTGATGACTTTGCTTTTGTACGAGCAGTACGAACGAAAGAGTATCGTGTTTGGATTACTTACGCCTTTGTTGGCCTATTGTGTTTCTTTAAAAGTCGCGTATCCCGGTTACGAAGTATCTCAATCGTATGGTTTAGATCTAGAAGAAGCCAAACTGGTCAATTTTTTTGCGATGTATGCATTTTCTTTATCTATCGTATATGTGTTTATTGCGCATTTGCAGAAGCTGAGGATTAAAGCGATCGAGCAAAGCAAGTTTTCTGCATTGGGAATTATGTCTTCGGGTATTGCACATGAAGTAAATAATCCCCTGGCTATAATTAAAGGTCGCACCTATACGCTACGTCGCCACATAAATGAACGGCGTTTTGAGGATGTTGAGCGAGACATTGATATTATTATTAAAACAACGGATCGAATAAACAAAATTATTAACGGACTTCGTACATTTTCTAGGAACGGGGACGCCGATCCTTTTGATTCGATCGATTCTAGCGACTTGATCCAAACGGCACTTGATTTATGTTCTGAACGATTTCAAAAAGCAGGAATTTCTGTCGAGATTGTAGAACGTAGTCATTTCATCGTCGAAGGGCGAGAGGGCGAATTGGTACAGGTTCTGGTTAATATCCTAAATAATGGTCATGATGCTGTACTTGAATTAAACGAAAGATGGATTCGTATTGAAGTCAGCGATCGGGTTATTAAAATTATTGATAGCGGTACAGGGATTCCAAAAAACATTGCGGAAAAACTGATGCAACCATTTTTCACCACAAAACCAGTAGGTAAGGGAATCGGCTTAGGACTGAGTATTTCAAAAGGTATTATTGAAAAACATGGTGGCGAAATTTTTATTGATTCTCACCACTCAAACACATGTTTTGTAATTCGCTTTAGTTAGCAGCTGGTGGTCCCATCAGTAAATCAAGTTCTTCATCGATTGTCATAGGCGCATCCACTAGTTTGCCTTTAGCTTGTAAACTTACGCAGCTGTCGTTCAAGCGTTTTGTCAGTAAGGCTTCTTCTTTTAAACCGCGTCTAGTTGTGTAGCTAACAAATGGCAGATGACCATACTTTAAATGAGTGTCGCCGTAGTTATAAGCCCACGTTTGCATTGATAGGTAATTACTATCGACAACACTGAATATATAACCATTGGAGGTCGGCTCCATCCCCGCGATAATCCACGCATGAGCAGTAACCCCCGGTAGCTGTAGAACTTGGTACAGCGGTTTTTGGTTTTTTTTGATTTCAATGTAGGCGCCATCCATTAACGACTTTAACTCATTGGCCGGAACCGTAGTCGATCCCATTAATCCATCGAGGAAGCCAAATCCAAAGCCACCGTTGGACACTTGCCACTCTTCGAGGTTTTGTTGGATTACGTTGTAAAACGCATTTGAAAATTCGTGTAAGTTGTTAAACCCGGGAATGGTCACCGGACGACCACTTCGCAGGCGATAAACTAACTTATACGCTTCATCTGGTGTTGGTTTCGGAGCCGAAGCATCAAAGACAGCCAAGTACTGAGTCGCGCGAATTAAACGACTATGCCACCAGCACACGCCGCCATTAAATAGACCACCGTGATTAGTAAACGAAAGACGATTTGAGGCTTGTGAAATAGTTCGTAAAAATAGATCAGGCGTTGCTGCCACATTCGCACAATGCTGTTTCCATTTTAACGCTCCACTCGTTTTAGAAGACAAAGCCGTCGCCGCCGAACTCGGAGAAAAATAAAACGCCACCGCCAACACACAAAGTAAAAATAAGAATCTATTCATAGGCTAAATTGTAAAACGCATTCGGAAGGCAAAGTAGAAGAAATAAGCCGATCAGGGCTTGAGTCTAGAACTTACGAAACCGAGTGCTCCGATCGAATTTTGAAAAAAGGTTAGGGCACTCTGTCTAAATTCTCTTCAAGAAAACTACTCAAATCTATTTTATTCTATCTTACGGCGGTCCAAAATTGGCATTACCTCAATACATAACGGAGTCGTATCATGAAAATCCTATTATCTCTTCTAGTAGTTCAAGCGGGCCTTTTAGCATTTGGGCAAAGCCAGATTCAGTTCAGTAAAACTCGTTGTCAGCAGGCGATGCCCGCCGGATTTTCGGCGTTATGTGATCTTCACGAAGAGCAGTTTAAGGCGCGTAGTTTCCGTTTAGATGCCATCGTGGGCTATACGTATACAACGTGCAACAAGTATACGGGTGAATTATCTCGTCACTCTTCCGGTGCGGTTCCGTGTGTGTCGTACTTAGTTGAATCGGAATTAAAAAAAGAAATTGCCGTGACCTCTGTTTTTGGTTTAACTCCGAAATACCCACTGAATTATAAAGGTCTACTGATTAATTTTTCTCTGTATCAACCGCAGGTACAATATGGTCACGGCACTGCAACTCATACCCAAATGGGTGGTGGCTATAAATCTCGTCAGATGGGTGATTCCAGCTCTAGCGGCAGTCAGCAGATGCAATAAATAATGCCTCAAAGCTTATTTTGCTTTGAGGCCGTAAGCTATTTTTGTTTAATAGCATCCAGGAAGTTAGACTCTTTATCTGAACCGTTTGATCGAACTTGGTTTAGGCGATCTGTTCGTTTAGCTAAATCAATAATGCCATAGATATTGGCTTGGACTCCGCGAGGTAGGAAGGCTTCGTTGCTTTCAATCGCGATACGTAACGGCCCTTGTTCTAAGCGAATACGATTTTTTTCCGCGATACCAATTTTCTTTGCACCCTCAAACGGCAAGTAGCTTATGTATACCGTGCCCATGTGAGTTGTCAGGCCATAGTAGATATTGTTTCCAGTCGAATTATCTAAGCGGGTGGCCCACACATTTCCCTTGTTATCGTAAACGGTCATGCGATTGGAATTGATACCCAGTTTGCCAATATCGATCGCGTTTTCCTCAGACCAAATCTGAATGCGAAACTGCGCGACAATGCGGCGGGTATCATCTTGGAAAAGAACGATCGATGGCCCAGACATATTTTCAACCGTCGCTTCTTTTTCTTGTAATAACTTACCTGTTTTCACGCTGCCGTCACGAGTCTTAGACATGGAATCATACTGACGGAATTTAACGTGCAATTCCCCCTGCGGGTTGAATTGCCATTCATGATAAAGAGCCGTAGTGGGCAGCCCTTTACTGGTTACATTCCAATAGCTAGTGATGGGTTTTTCGTTACCAAAGCGCCATTTGCGTTCTTCATCTGATTTGAACAGTAGGCGAGTCCCCGTTTTGTTAAAGACTAATAGATCGGCCTGGATTTCTACTTTCCAGCGTAATGCATCGGCTTCAAGTTCTTTACGTGGGCTATCGAAGTCGGAAAACGTGATATCTTCAGCCGTCGCAGATAGGGCCAAAACAAAAGTTAAAAGACTTAAAATTAATTTCATAAAATTACCTTTCAAAAAAATATTCAATCAAGCGCTTGTTGATGGTTACGTTGTCAACACTAGTTATTGGTGTAAACGTATTCAAAAGTTTCATCTTCAATGTGATTTTTTGCCACCATTGAAAAAATCTCGGGTCCTGTTTGTAATAAGAATTTACCAATCAAAATACCCGCAACTAAAGCCGCCGCTAATTGCCACCAATTCGTTTTTTTTATTGAAAAATTTGAAACCTTAAATGGCGTGCTGGTCCATTGTGCCATCATCTTATCTGATGGTTTTTGTGAAATCGATTTGCCTAGTTTTTTTAATGAATCAAAATCATCACTCATAAACTAATTCCTTTGTTTTCTAATATATCTTTTAATTTTTCTTTAGCACGAAACAGATGACTTTTAACGGTGCCGACAGGTAATTTCATCATGCTGGCAATATCTTCTAATTTAAGCTCATCATCCATATAAAGGGTTAATACTTCTTGTTGAATCGGGTTCAGTGATTTGATTTCGTTCAAGAATAAATGAATCGTTTGCTGTCGGTGATAATCAGACTCGATGTCGGCCGATAGATCCGTACCAGCTATTTTGTCCCAATTAAATTCATCGTCGCTGGCTAGCAAATATAAATGACTTGTTTGTTGATTTTCAAGTGCCACAAAGCGAGCGATACCAAAAGCAAAGGCATCGATAGATCCTTTTGTTTCATCAAACACGCCATCGGTGATTTTCACAAACAATCGGGAAAACACATCTTGTGTTAGGTCGGCGGAGTCTTTCAAAAACCCGCGACGTATAAAATAGTTATAAAGCCGAGGCCCCAAGCGCTCGACGATGGTATTCCAGTCCAAAAGTGTTCCCTCTAGAGACTAATTGTCGTAGTTGGGAAAAAAGTTGCAAGAAATTTGAGGTTTTTTAAAAAAACTAAAGAAATCAACCTCAGTTTGTCGTATCGGTGTTAGATAGCTTCCGTCTGAATCGTAACGTTACTTGTAATCAACTTATGAATAGGGCACTTGTCTGCAATTTCCATTAGACGAGTCTTTTCGTCCGCAGATAAAGCGCCTACTAAGTGGACTTTTCTTGATAAGACAGAATCTTTGCCTTCGGAAACGGTGTGAACTTCAACGTGGACATCATCAAGAGGCATGTTTTTGCGTTTTGCGTACATTTTAAGTGTGATGGCTGTACACGCAGCAAGTGCTGTTTCTAAAATTTCATGGGGGTTCATGGCTTCATCTTGGCCGCCGGTAGCTACACTTGTGTCGGCAAGAATAGAATGCGTACGAACTGACGATTTAACGACTAAATTGTGAACACCTTTAAGTTGAATCATTTCTATACCTTGATTTATCTTTAAAAAAAAATCAATATGAATACCGTGAGAGCCGAGATAATTTTAATCGCTTCAGCGTTTTTTCACTCTGCATGGAATTTTATTTTTAAACGCTTAAGTCCCAAGCATTCTGTTTTACTATTAGTTGTAACGATAGCAACGTTGACGTCCGTATGTGTGGCACCCTTTACGGGTGGTTTGAAAATTGGATCGGGATTGGGTTTACTGTTTACCATTACGGCTGGTCTTTTTGAAGCGGGCTATTTTCATTCATTAAGTCGCACCTATGAAACGGCTCCGTTTGGAATTTCCTATTCCATCATGCGCGGAGGTGCGATGCTGCTCGTAACCGTAGTTTCTGTTTTATTCTTGAATGAACCATTGTCGGCATTGAAAGTTGCTGGAATTGCCTTATTGGCATTAGGAATATTTCTGACTCCGTCTAAAGATAAAACTCAAATTGATAAAGTTGGCTTTCTTTGGGCATTGAGCTGTTCGTTTTTTATCGGCGGATATCATATTTTCTATGGTTTAGCTCTGGATCAGGGGGTAAGTCAGGTTGGCCTATTTGTATTATCGATGGTGACTTCGGTTCCATTTTTAGCGTTTAAAAACCGCGCCGCTGCTTTAAAAGATATAAAATCCATCGATCGAAAAGACTATCGATGGATCTTAGTCGCGGGTATCCTGTCGGGTAGCTCTTTTATTTTATTCTTATATGGTTTGAAAAATAGCTATGCTGGTGTGGCTATTTCGTTACGTAATACTTCGATATTGTTTTCACAGGCCTTTGCTTTGTGGCTCGGTGAACGCCTGACCAGATCGCAATGGTTTGGTGTGAGCGCTATTTTTATCGGCGCCGTTCTGATCGGACAGTAAAAATTTTCCTGAGCCACAATTACCATGACTTTTTACTGAAAAAACAGTTTATCAATATCCATGAAATGGGTTGTTTTCCTTATTAGTTGCGCGCTTCAAACCTGGGCTATTCAAGGTGGTCTGCCGATACCTAAAGATTGGCAGGTGCGGTCACCCGTTGTTCGTTTGGGAAGTGGCGAGCGTGGCAATCCAGTTTCTAAATGTAGCGGTATTTTGCTAAGTTCTAAGGTCATTCTGACGGCCGCTCACTGCTTTAGGGAATTCAATTCGATTCGAAAAATCAGTGTTGAAAATTTGGAAACAGGGCAAATTCATAGTTCAACGTTTAAAAAAATTGCTAAGGCGGGTTACCCTGCCGACTTTCATGAACATCCTGATTTTAAAAAAAATGGCTATGATATCGGAATAATTGTTTTACGTTGGGAGGTTCCATTTAAGCTTCCCACATTTGAATTAGCAAAAGAAGAACGTAACTTGAACCTGCTGGTTCCCAATGTGTGGCTAATTGCGAACGGCTCACAAGCACCGATGTACGATTCATCATCCGCATCTATTCCTATAGCTAATGTGGTTCGATATTCTTTCGAAGGTAAAGATAGTTTTTATCGTTATCAATCGGCACACGCAAAGTCGGGCCCGTGTGAAGGGGATAGCGGTGGCGGTATCTTTTCTTGGAACGACGGCGTTTGGACGCTGGAAGGAATTCAGTCCACTAAGCTATCAGCACCTGATTGTGGTGACGATCTAAATCGTGGTTATTTTGTTCCGATTTTTTCGAATCGTGAATGGATTCTATCTGTTCTTAAAGGGATCTAAAATTAAGAACTGGCCTCTTAGCGTATAGACCTGCGGACGAGGGCTTTAGCCATGGATACACCAATTTGTTCAGTACCCACGCGCCCCGAACAGGCGCCGGTAGGAAAGCCGTTCATATTTTCGGGGCCATCATAGCGACTGCATTCAAAAATTAACCCATGCGTACGGTGAGTCAGTTTAACTTGAGTCACGACATAGTCACGCTCGGGGGCGGCTGGTAGTACCCAATACATACTGACAATGGCCGTCCACTCACTTTGTTTTAATGTTACTGACCTCACCGTCGATGTTCCTGATTGGACGGGGCGTTCAATGTCAATTTCGGTGATCCACGGCGAGCCAAAAGGTTGCGGCAAAGGGCAGTTTTTTTGTTCAATACAGGCTGGGCGCTTCCATAAATTAATTTGACCCACGAATTTTTGGGACGCTTCTGATGCAATAGGAAAATTGAAAATAAAAACAAAAAATCCAGATAATATCCAGCGGCGAGCTAAATTCTTGTTTCGCATGTGCATCCTTCAGGTGTTAGGCTTTTTTTATGCGTATATCTATCTTTTTAATTACACTTTTACTACTAAAAACAACCGCTTTCGCAGGCCATATCGGCTGCGCAACGATTTATGAGCGATCGTTATGCGAAACGGAAAACACGTTTCAGTATAAATCAGAAGTCGTATCCTGGGAAATGCCGAAAGATGAGTTTAAAAATAAACTTGTTTCCTTTCTAGATCATTTAGTACCCAATCATGGAGCGCGTTTGGGCACAGTGTTTTTGTGGGTGAACGATTTTAATTCGCAAAGCTCTCTACGTGTTCAAGTTTGGTCTCAAGATAAAAGCTTTATCCTAGATATTCCTACGGACATCAACGCGGTTAAATTGGGCGATATCGAGGCTCAGGATATTTCCGTTCGCGGTGCGGGAAGCATGCCGTACCCATTAGATTTTGGATATACTCTGGGTGAGGTAATTGTTTCCTGCGTTGAGGACTGTTCGCAATTTCATAAAGATTGGCTAGCGGCCGCTGGGATGACTGAAGTTCAATTAGTACTGCCAAAAATGTATCTCGTGGCGGTTTCAAAATTTAACGAGGCAAAAACACTCGAAATTTTCAAAACAAAATCTGATTTCAGTAGTTTATTTTCTAATGTAGAGCTGTCGCCCGTTTTAGAGGGTAATGGCTTCAGAGAATTGGCTTTTTCCGTGTATTTTTGACCTGTTGACCTTTTAACCGAGGTCATCTATCCATCAGGTCATGACAAATACTTCTTCTTCAAAAGATACAAATAAATTATGGTACCGTGTCCTTCTTCGCGTTGAAGCGGTTGGAAATGCATTGCCTCATCCGGCTCTGTTGTTTTTGTATCTAACAGGATTTGTATTTTTACTATCGGGCCTAGTGAATGCATTAGATTTGCAGGCGATCCATCCCGTCAGCAAAGACGTTTTAACACCGGTAAACTTACTTTCAGGTCATGGACTTCGTTATTTACTAACGGATATGGTAAAAAACTTTACGTCGTTTGCCCCCCTGGGAACTGTGCTGATCGCGATGCTTGGTTTTAGTTTGGCGGAAAAAAGTGGATTGCTATCGGCTCTTCTGCGTGTTCTTGTTTTAAAAGCGTCACGCAAAATGTTAGTGCCGATTGTTTTAATGGCGGGGGTACTATCGCACACCGGCGGTGATATTGGTTATATTCTTTTGATTCCACTTGCGGCGATGACATTTCACAGTGCGGGGTTGAATCCACTGGCGGGTTTAGCGATTTGTTTTGCGGGTGTATCGGGGGGATTTGCTGCAAACTTGTTGTTAAGTACCGCCGATCCGTTGCTTTCGGGAATTTCACAAGAAGCCGCACGAATTTTAGATAAGTCATATGTTGTAACGCCGCTTTCCAATTGGTTTTTTATGGCATCGTCTTCATTTCTAATTGTGGGTGTCGGAACGTTCATCGCTTACAAAATTACGATTCCTTTTTTGGGTGAATACCACGGACCAGTTGCAAAAGCGCCTCTTGAAAAATTATCTTTGGCCGAAAAGAAAGGATTAAAAGCGGCGGGTGTCGTTGCATTCGTGTTCTTTAGTTTTTTACTGGCGGGTTTGATTCCAGAGAACGGATATTTGCGTGAACCTAAAACTCCAGATTTGTTTCACTCGTCAGCTCTAAAAGGCATCGTAGCTTTAATTTTCATTTTGGGCTCAACAACAGGGCTGGCATTTGGTTTTAAAAGTGGAACGTTCACAAAAATAGAAGACATTGTAAAGTCAATGCAAGAAGCGATGGTTGCAATGGCTCCGTATTTAGTTCTTGTGTTCTTTGCTTCGCAGTTTATCTCGTTATTCAATTATTCTAATATCGGAATTATTTTAGCTGTGAAGGGGTCCGAGGTTTTAAGGTCTTGGGAACTCGGAACTATTCCGTTGATGTTAGGTTTTATTATTTTGACGGTTTTTTTGGATTTAGTGATTGGGTCGGCGTCAGCAAAGTGGGCGTTGATGGCGCCGGTGTTTGTGCCGATGTTTATGCTTTTAGGAATTTCACCTGAGCTTTCGCAAACGTCGTATCGCATAGCTGATTCTGTAGTGAATATCATTTCCCCTTTGATGACCTACTTTCCTATGATCTTGGCGTTCGCGAATAAGTATGACTCCAATGCCAAAGTGGGAACTATCATCGCTTTGATGTTACCATACTCAATTGGATTTTTAATCTTTTGGTCGCTGATGTTATTCGTATGGATCACGTTCGGTATTCCAGTCGGGCCCGGGGCATTATTGCACTATCAATTACCGCAGCCATAAAGTAGTACCAAGGTCACGTTGACTGGTTTGTTAATTGAAGTATCGTTAACTATGCGTAAAAAATCTGAGTTAGCGATACTGGTAGCAAGCACATTCATCTACTTTTCTGCGGGAGCGGACGTGAAAACACCTAAATGGTTTGAAGGCACAGACAGTACTGAACTAAATATTATGAAATTTAAATCGATCTCTGATGACAAGGTCGTCGGTGAGACAACGATTAAAAGCAAAGAGGCGATCAAGACGATTATAGATCGTATTCAGGCTCTTCCGGCAAACGGCGACATGATGATTAAATGGGGGCCAAAAGCTGAAAGAACATACTTGTCATTTCAGTCCCCAGGCAAGGATTCCCAGGTTATTCAGCTTATTGGTAACCGTTTTAAAACACCATCAACAGGATTTTTATCTGAAAAGAGCTCTCAGGAAGAGGCTTTGATTCGCGATATCGATGCATTGGTTGTTCCCGCTTTAAATAAGCGTATTTTGAGACTTAAAGATCATCCCGTAAAGTTTAAGGATTTCGTAATCAAGTATGTCGGGACAGAGCACACACCTCAAGATCCCAATGGTCCCACTATCGGGCCAACGAACGATACGCACTTCGAGGTATGGGAAAACGGATCAGCGAATAAAACGACATTGAGTATCTTTGACGGGCAGTTGCCACCTCAGCCTCAAGCATTCGTAGTAGGGAAGACGGTATATTACCTACTGACCTATCAGAACCTGGCACATGAATCGCTGGCGCCGAATTATTTTGAAATTTCCGATAAGCTACCAAAAAGAAGATAGACGCCGACTAAGACGATCCTGTTTAAAATGTATACAGCTAAGAATTTTTGTTGATATAGATTTTACTGTCTAAATAACAACGGTCGGGAATCCTAGAATCTGCTATATACTCCGGGGCCTTAGGAAAAAACCGGAGACCTTATGAGTTTATTACGTACGCTGGCTACGGCCCTGATGTCCTTGTTTGTATCGATAAATGCCTCAGCGCAAATTGAAAACTTTCATGCGCTGTCTGATCAAATTTTTAGAAGTGCGGCACCAACAAAAGGTTCTACCTATCTAAAGCAAGCGGGTTTCACACACGTTCTTATTTTTAAGAATGAAAACAAAAACGAAGTAACTAAAGAAATTGAAGACTTACAAAAAATAGGTATTCCGCTAAAGAATATCTACCATATTCCATTTAAGTGGAAAGACATGGGGCCAATTGAAGACTCCTGTGTTCAGGTTATTACAGCTCTTGAGTACCTGGCGAAAGTTGAAAAATCACGCTCGCATAAAATTCTATTTCACTGCACTGCCGGCGAAGATCGTACAGGCGCTTTAGCAGGCTTGTATCGTATGTTGTACAATGGTTGGAGTGTGGATCGCGCTTTTAACGAAGAGATGTGTCCACATGGTTACGAGGCGGGTGATGATGGCAAACCCCCAATGGTTGTGAATGCCATTCGCAAAGAAATCACACCGGTATTTTTAGCGGTTGCTGGTTTAATTATCGATGGACGAATTTCATTTAAAAATTTAGATGTGAATGCATGTCGTGCCGGTGGCTTTAAGACGGCAACCTACAGCACATTGTTAAGTCTTCAGAAAACTCGCTATACGTGCAAATAAAAAGAACTGGCCCCCTAGCGTGCATTTAGGGCCGAGC
>ERZ761610.1777-NODE-1777-length-11209-cov-14.416353_pt1 | contig 11209 bp, 10 predicted proteins | sample MGYA00512164_ERZ761610 | MGnify/ENA primary metagenome ERZ761610 (study PRJEB28899, sample SAMN02850038) | bioreactor sludge metagenome | biome: EBPR Sludge; feature: EBPR Bioreactor; material: flocular biomat | place: Australia: Thorneside Wastwater Treatment... | reverse complement strand
GAGCCCCGATGACCAGGCGATCTTCGACCTTGTCGACGCCCTCGACATTGCCGACGGCGAGGATCACTTTTTCCTTGGTTGCGCGGTCGTTGACCCAGCCCGAGACCACCATCACCTGCTCTTCCAGCCAGTAGTGGATGTGCTTGTCGGGCAGCCCGATGCTCTTGACGTGATCGCGGATCAGGGCCGACAGATTGGGAATCTCCGAAGGCTGCTTGCCACCGAAAAGCTTGGCTCCAGCAGATGACATGAAACTGAACAGGCCCATGGTGCGACTCCTGGAAAGACAGTGAATGGTACCGGTCGATGATCGCATAGCTGGCTCTTTGCGCCGTGCGCTGGCACGCGTTGCCGTTGCGCCAGGTTGATCTGGTGCAACGAGCGCGCATCGACGTGCAGGCGACTGCGCATCGGCGATACTGGAGCAGACTTGGCGAATGGCCGGTTTGCACCGGATCGCTGCCACCTTGGACCACGGGAGTGTGCTTCGATGAAGTCGGATCAGCAGCACCCACACCACTGGCGCAGATCCGCGCCGGCCACGATGGCCTGCGCGCTGCTGTTGCTGGCCACCCAGGCGCTCGCCCTCAACACGGCCGACCCACGTGCGATCGCCCTGATCGACGAGCTCGGCCTGCAGCCCGCAGCGGTCGCATCGCGCGATCTGCCCGGCTGGAAAGCACCCGGACGCATCGTGGTCGCCTACGCCAATGCCGAGCGGGTGCAGCAGTTGCAGGCAATGCTGCCGCAGGCCGAAGTGCTGGCCGCAGCGCAGGGCGAGGCGCTCAGCGCGCAGCTGGCGAGCGCCCAGATCGTGATTGGCCCGTGCAATCCGGCCACGCTGGAAGCGGCGAAGTCGCTGCACTGGATGCAGGCGTTTTCGGTCGGCGTCGAACGCTGTGTCGGCGTTCCTGGCCTGATCGAACGCGGCATCGTGCTGACCAACATGCAGCGCACCAGTGGACCACCGATCGCCGAGCATGCGATCGCAATGGTGCTGGGACTCGCACGCGGGCTGCCGCAGTACGCACGCCATCAGAATGAGGCGCGCTGGAAGGACGAGAGTGCCGACCAGGACGGCATGCGTGAGATCGCTGGACGTACCCTGCTGGTGGTCGGCCTCGGTGGCATCGGCACCGAAGTTGCCCGGCGCGCGCACGCGCTCGGCATGCGTGTGATCGCCACCCGAAACAGCAGCCGCGAAGGACCGCGCTTCGTCGCCAAGGTTGGATTGTCCAATGAGCTGCACGCGCTGGCAGCCGAGGCTGACGTGGTGGTCAATGCCACGCCGCTGACGCCGGAAACCAGCGGCATCTTCAATGCCGCATTCTTCGCGGCGATGAAGCCGGGTGGTTACTTCGTCAATGTCGGTCGCGGCAAGAGTGTGGTCACCGACGATCTGGTCGCCGCGCTGAAGACTGGCCAGCTCGGCGGCGCGGGGCTCGATGTCACCGAGCCGGAACCGCTGCCCGACGGCCATCCGTTATGGTCGCTGCGCAACGTCATCATCACCCCGCACGTTGCCGCGGCGTCGGATGTGCAGGACCAGCGCTACTGGATCCTGGTGGTCGAGAATCTGCGCCGTTATGCCGCAGGCGAGCCACTGCTGAATGTGGTCGATATCGAGCGTGGGTATTGATGGAGGGCGCGTCGGTCATGAGTGCGGAGGAACCTGCTGCCGTGCATTTGGAGGGCACGAGGGCACGAGGGCACGTCAAGGCAGATTCAGTGCAAGCTTGAGCTCTTGCGTGCCCTCGTGCCCTCGAACTTGCTGCATATAAATCAATAATGTACGCCATGTTCGGTGAGAAACGTCCATGACCCAACCGCCACCCACCGACCGCCCCAGCGCCTGGCAAACATTGCTCAGCGTGCGCGCCGACGAGCGCGCGCTGCTCGGCCTGTCCGGACTGTTCTTTTTCCTGGTGATGGCCGGTTATTTCATCCTGCGGCCGATCCGCGACCAGATGGGCGTCGCCGGTGGCGTCGGCAACCTGGCGTGGCTGTTCACCGGCACGTTGCTGGCGATGCTGGCGATCAACCCGCTGTTCTCGCTGCTGGTGTCGCGCTGGCCACGACCGCGTTTCGTGGCCTTCAGCTATCGCGCACTGATGCTGTGCCTGCTCGGGTTCTACGCGGCGCTGGTGACCCTGCCTGAAGCGCAGCAGGTGTGGGTCGGTCGCGTCTTCTTCATCTGGGTCAGCGTGTTCAACCTGTTTGCGGTGTCGCTGTTCTGGGCAGTGATGGCCGACGTCTACAAGAACGAACAATCGCGCCGGCTGTACGGCGTGATCGCCGCGGGCGGCACGCTCGGCGCGCTGGTCGGCGGCCTGGTGACCAAGAGTCTGGTCGCCGCGATGGGCGCGCCGGCCTTGTTGCTGATCTCGCTGGTCGCGCTGGAACTGGCGCTCTGGTGCATGTTCGCGATCAACCGTCGCGTCAACCTCGCTGCGGCAGCGGCGCAAACAACGCAGGACGAGGTGATCGGTGGCAGCGCCATTGACGGCTTCCGCATGGCGCTGCGTTCGCCGTATCTCATTGGCATGTGCGGCTACATGTTGTTGTACACCATCGGCTCGACCTTCCTGTACTTTCTGCAGGCGCAGATCGTCGATGCGACCATCGACGGCAGGGCGGCGCAGACCGCGTATTTCGCCAATGTCGACATCTGGGTCAACAGCCTGACCCTGCTCTTGCAACTGTTCCTGACCGGCCGGCTGATGGCGCGCATCGGCGTCGGTCTGACGCTGGCCGCACTGCCGCTGATCAGCGTGATCGGTTTTGCCGGCCTCGGCCTGGTGCCGGTGCTGGCGGCGGTGGTGCTGTTCACCGTCGCCCGCCGGGTGACCAACTTCGCGCTGTCGCGCCCGGCGCGCGAGGCGCTGTTCGTGCCGCTCAGCCGTGGCGAGAAGTACAAGGCCAAGAACCTGATCGACACCGTGGTCTACCGCCTTGGCGATCAACTGGGTGCATGGACCAATGGCGTGTTGATCTGGCTTGGCCTGGGTGTTGCCGGCATCGCCTGGAGCGCAGTGCCGCTGGCGGGGCTGTGGCTCGTTCTGTCGCTGTGGCTGGGCCGCCGCTACCGCGCGCTGCAACAGCCATGACGCCCTCCGACGCCCGGATAACGCTCGCCTGCCTGGAGCTCAGTTCGCTCGGAGAGGACGATACGCCGGCCGTCGTGGCTGCGTTGGCGCGCCGCGCGTTTACGCCCTACGGCACGCCATCGACGATCTGCGTTTACCCTGAGTTGCTGCTGGCCACACGGATGAGCCTGATGCGCGAAGGCATCGCGCAAGTGCGTCTGGCCGCAGTGATCAATTTCCCCGATGGCAGCGGTGATGCCGAACGTGTTGAGCGCGAGACCCGGCGCGCGGTCGCCGCTGGCGCCAATGAGATCAACCTGCTGTTCCCGGCGCAGTTTCTCCCGAACGACGATCGTGCCAGCGCGCAGCTACTGGTGGCCCGCGCCAAGGCGCGCTGCGGCAAGGCCGGACTCAAGGTGATTCTCGACAGCGCGACATTGGCAGATCCCGCGACGCTGCGCGCGGCTGCCGATGCGGCGATTGCCGGTGGCGCCGACTTCCTGATGCTGTCGTCGCGATCGGGAAGCGCCGCTTTCGATTGCATTGCTGGCGCGATCGCAGCTGCTGCTCGCCCCGTGGGGCTTGCGGTTTTCGGCAATATCGACAGCCTCGCGCAGGCCAGCGTCTACATTGGACTGGCCTCTAAATTGTTCGGTCGCGAGCGAGTGGTGCCGGCACGCTTTCGCATCGCGTCCAACCCGCTGCTGGATGCACTTTTGCCGGTACTGGCGACAGAGCCGCCCGACGATGGCTGAGATCGCGGCGCCCGCCTGAGCGGGCTCGCTGCAATACGGGTTCAGCCAATTCCGATCGTCCTGAGCCTGTCGCAGGACCTGCCAGGTCTTGCCCGAAATCCCGTTCGCCCTGAGCTTGTCGAAGGGCTCGCCTCTGTCGCCTGGGCTTCGACAGGCTCAGCCCGAACGGAATCCCGGACAGGATTGCCAGCGAGCTTTGACCCAGCCATTGGTCACGATTACGCTGGTGACGATCGTCACTAGGCTGCGCGCACCATTTTCGCGAGTCTTGCCGCACGTTCGTTGCCTGCCGCACACGCTGGCTATGCGAGCATCTGCAGCCTGAACCCTTGCGCATCGATACCCATGAGCCAACCTGATCTGCTTGGACAACTGCGCATCGATCGCGATGCCCACGCGCAAGCGCCGCGCAGTGGCGGCGGTGTGCCTTGGTGGCTGCTGGCGGTGATCCTGGTGATCGCCGGGGGCGCGGCCTGGTGGCTGTTTGGCCGCGCGCCCGCCGCGATCCTGGTGCAGACCGCCAGCGCGCAGCCGGCGGCGAGTTCCCCCACGTCGGCGTCCGTGCTCGACGCTTCGGGTTATGTGGTGGCGCGGCGCATGGCCACGGTCTCGGCCAAGGTCACCGGCAAGGTGCGCGAAGTGCTGATCGAGGAGGGCATGCGCGTCGAGGACGGCCAGGTGCTGGCCACGCTCGACAGCACCCAGGCCGATGCGCAACTGGCGCTGTCGCAGGCACAACTGGACAGCGCGCGCTCGCAGTTGACCGAGATCGAGGCCAACCTGCGTCAGGCGCAGGCCGACCTGAAGCGCCAGCAGGAGATCTTCGACCGCAAGCTCGGCACTGCCGCGCAGCTCGACGCAGCACGCGCAGCGGCGGAATCGCTGACCGCGCGCCTGGCCAGTCAACGGCGCCAGATCAAGGTCGCCGAGGAAGGCCTGGCAATGGCGCAGGTGTCGGTCGACGACACCGTGATCCGCGCGCCGTTCGCCGGGGTGATCATCGCCAAGGCGGCGCAACCGGGCGAAATGATTTCGCCGATCTCTGCTGGCGGCGGTTTCACCCGCACCGGTATCGGCACCGTCGTCGACATGGATTCGCTGGAAGTCGAGGTCGATGTCAACGAAGCCTTCATCGGTCGCGTACAGGCACGCATGCCAACCGAAGCGATGCTGAACGCTTATCCCGACTGGAAGATTCCGGGCGAGGTGATCGCCGTGATTCCGGCGGCCGACCGCACCAAGGCGACCGTGCGCGTGCGCGTGGCGCTGGCGGTCAAGGACGTGCGCATCGTGCCGGAAATGGGCGTGCGCGTGCGCTTCCTCGAAGCGCGCAGCACCGAACCGGTGGTCGAGAAACCCAAACTGAGCGGCGTGCTGGTGCCCAAGGACGCGGTTATCGAGCGCGACGGCAAGGCCATTGTGTTCGTCGTCGACGGCGACCGCGCCAGCCTGCGTGAAGTGACGGCAGGCGCGACCATCGCCGATTTCCGTAACATCACCGCCGGCCTGAGCGCCGGCGCCAGCGTCATCGTGTCGCCGCCGGCGGAGTTGAGCGACGGTGTGTTGGTGCAGCCGGATTGAGTCCCTCTCCCCGCAAGCGGGGAGAGGGTGTCACCGCAGGTGACGGGTGAAGGGGCCACCGGACGGAGCGGTCGCTTCGTCAGCGGCCCCCTCATCCGGGTCCTGCGGACCCACCTTCTCCCCGCTTGCGGGGAGAAGGAATCAAGACCCGCGGAGATTCCGCTTTTCCCGATTCCCGATTCCCGATTCCCGATTCCCGATTCCCGATTCCCGAGTAATGGCCATGACCGAAGCACTTGTCCAGATCAACAATGTCGTCAAGCACTACACGCGCGGCAAGCAGAAAGTCGAAGTGCTGCATGGCATCACGCTGACCATTCCCAAGGGCGATTTTGTCGCGTTGATGGGGCCGTCGGGTTCCGGCAAGACGACGCTGCTGAACCTGATCGGTGGCCTGGACCAGCCCACTGGCGGCGAGATCCTGATCGACGGCCAGCGCATCGACCGCATGAGCAGCGGCGAGCTGTCGCGCTGGCGCGCCCGGCATGTCGGCTTCGTGTTCCAGTTCTACAACCTGCTGCCGGTGCTGACCGCGGTGCGCAATGTCGAGCTGCCGCTGCTGCTGAGCAAGATGGGCAGCGCCGAACGTCTCAAGCGCGCGAACGTCGCGCTCGAAATCGTCGGTCTCAAGGACCGCGCCGGCCACAAGCCGAAGGAACTCTCCGGTGGTCAGGAACAGCGCGTCGCCATCGCCCGCGCGCTGGTGTCGGATCCCACGCTGCTGGTCTGCGACGAGCCGACCGGCGATCTGGACCGCAAGACCGCCGACGAGATCCTGACCTTGTTGCAGCGACTCAACCGCGAATACGGCAAGACCATCGTCATGGTCACCCACGATCCCAAGGCCGCCGAATACGCCAGCCGTGTGGTGCACCTGGACAAGGGCACGCTGCTCGCCGACGCGGTGGCTTGAGGAGATGGACATGGGAACCGTTGGGAGTTCATGTCGTGCGAGTCCGTACGCTGTTTCGCGCGACAAATGGACGAGGGCACGAAAGCACGAGGGCACGAGGGCACGTAGAAGCTCAAGCTTGCCTCGAATCTGCTGTTCCATGCCCTCGCGCCCTCGTGCCCTCGTGCCCTCGAGATCACCCAAAGGCAAATCAACGACCTGCGGCAACGTCGGCTACAGGAGGCACGCGTAATGGGCTACTTCCGATTCGTCTGGGCCAGCTTGTGGCGCAAGAAGACCCGTGCGCTGCTGACGCTGCTGTCGCTGATCTGCGCCTTCCTGCTGTTCGGGCTGCTGCAGGCGCTCAGCGTGTTCTTTACCGCCGGCGCTGATTTCGTCGGCGCCTCGCGCCTGATCGTGCAGAACCGTGTGTCCTTCACCACCTCGCTGCCGATGCGCTTGCTGCCGGAAATCGAGGCGATCCCGGGCGTCAAGGACGTCAGCCACGACCAGTGGTTTGGTGGCGTCTATGGCGAAAACCGGCAGATGTTCACCTTCGCCTCGGATCCGGCGCGGCTGCGTCGGGTGTATCCGGAGTGGGTGATGACCGATGCCGAATGGACCGCGTTCGAGCAGACCCGCACCGGCGCCATCGTCGGTCGCATGATTGCCGACGAACTCAAGATCAAGGTCGGCGACAAGCTGCCGCTGGCCTCGAACATCTTTCCGCAGAAGGCCGACGGATCGATGAAATGGACCTTCGACGTGGTCGGCATCTTCGACGGCAAGGACGAATCCTGGCAGGCGCAGACACAGTCGATCTACATCAACCACGCCTATTTCGACGAGGCCAACGCCTTCGGCTCGATGGCTGGCACCTATGCGGTTGAACTGGACGACGTGAACCAGGCCAATGAAGTGGCGCAGGCAATCGACGCACGCTTCCTGAACTCGCCGAACGAAACCAAGACGCAGAGCGAGAAGGACTTCAACAAGGGCTTTTTCGCGCAGATCGGCGACATCGGGCTGATCGTCAAGCTGATCCTGATCGCGGTGTTCTTCACCATCCTGATCCTGACCGGCAACACCATGGCGCAGGCAGTGCGCGAACGCATCCCGGAGCTGGCGGTGTTGAAGACGCTCGGTTTCCGCGATGGTCAGGTCACCGGACTGGTCCTGGCCGAATCCATGCTGCTGTGCATCACCGGTGGCCTGATCGGCATGGCGCTGGCGAGCATGATGATCGGCGGCATGGCCCAGGCGGTGCCGTTTTTTGCCGCGGTGCGCGCCAATTCGACGGTATGGATCCAGGCCTTGCTGGCGATGCTGGCGCTGGCGCTCGCGGTGGGCCTGCCACCGGCGCTGAAGGCTGGCCGCGTGCGCATCGTCGATGCGCTGGCGGGCAGGTGATGCTGCACCTGTGGGAGCGGGTTCATCCCGCGAGCTTTTGCTGTTGCGGGGAAGCAATCGCGGGATGAACCCGCTCCCACAGTAAAAGCCTGGCTACGACCGGCTTCTGACCGAGAAACCACCATGTTCAAACAAATCTTCGAAATCGTGTTGCTGAACCTGAAGACCATTCCCGAGCGCCTCGGTGCGTCGCTGGTGATCGTGGTTGGCATCGCCGGCGTGGTTGGCGTGTTCACGGCGCTGTTCGCGATGGCCGGTGGCATCGATTCGACGCTGCAGGCGACCGGCGAATCGCGCAACGCGCTGGTGTTGCGCGGCGGCTCGCAAGCCGAGCTCAACAGCACGATGAACCGCGAGACCTTCGATCTGGCCTCGCAGGCGCCGGGTGTACGCAAGGACGAAAACGGCGACCCGCTGGCCTCGGCCGAACTGATCGTGATCGCCGAATTGCCGAAAAAAGGCAGTACGCTGGGCGCCAACATCACCTTGCGCGGGATCACCAAGGCCGGCTTTCCGCTGCGACCGACGCTGAAGATCGTCGAAGGTCGCACGTTCACGCCGGGCCTGCAGGAACTGCTGGTCGGCAAGGGCGCGGCGCAGCAGTTCGAAGGGTTGGAAGTCGGCAACACGGTGCGCCTGCGTGGCGCCGACTGGACCGTGGTCGGCATCTTCGAGACCGGCGACGCCTTCGACAGCGAGATCTTCTGCGACACCGACACCGCGCAGACTGCGTGGAACCGCGCCAATACTTATTCCGTCACGCTGGTTGGCCTGGAAACACCCGAGTCTATCGGCGCCTTCCAGGCCGCGCTCAAGGCTGACCCGCGGCTCAACACCGAGGTGAAAAGCCAGCAGGCCTACTACGCCGAACAGACCAAGAGCACCAGCGGCGGGGTGCGCATCCTCGGCACCGCGGTGGCCGTGATCATGTGCCTCGGCGCGATTTTCGCGGCGCTGAACACGATGTATGCCTCGGTGTCGGCGCGCACGCGCGAGATCGCCACGCTGCGCGCGATCGGTTTTGGTCCATTGCCGGTGGTGACCTCGGTGCTGGTCGAAGCGATGCTGCTGGCGTTGATCGGTGGCCTGATCGGCGCCTTGATCGCCTACGTGTTCTTCAACGGCATGACCGTATCCACGCTCGGCGGCAGCTTCACCCAGCTGGTATTCAACTTCCAGGTCACACCGCGGCTGGTAGGGATCGGCATGGGCTTGGCACTGGCGATCGGTTTCATCGGCGGCCTGCTGCCCGCGCTGCGCGCTGCGCGGATGCCGGTCACGGTGGCGCTGCGAGAGGCGTGAACCGGGTGTTGGTTGCTGGTGTTGGGGTGGAGAGAGCAAGTGCGGACTCTCTCGCTCACCTGATGTAGGTCATGTTGCCCGCGAAGCGGGCTACGTGACCTGTCAAATCTGGCGCGCTTTTGTGGGAGCGGGTTTATCCCGCGAGCTTTGCCGCGTCAAAGCGAAAAGATCGCAGGGTAAACCCGCTCCCACAGGAAGATTCTGCTGTCACGTAGGCCCTGCGGGCCAACGTGACCTACCAAGGCACGCTTCTACCAACACCAACACCAACACCAACAACCAACACCGCTCTCAAAGCGGCACGAACTTCAACGACACCCCGTTCATGCAATAACGCAGCCCGGTCGGCTGCGGGCCGTCGGGAAACACGTGGCCCAGGTGGCCGCCGCAGCGGCGACAATGCACTTCGGTGCGGGTCATGAACCAGCCCTTGTCCTCGCGCTCGCCAACGGCATTCGGCAGCGGCTGGTAGAAACTCGGCCAACCCGTGCCCGAATCGTACTTGGTACTGGCGTCGAACAGCGGCAAATTGCAGCCCGCGCAGTGGAATACGCCGGCGCGCTTTTCGCGGTCGAGCGGACTGCTGCCGGCGCGCTCGGTGGCCTCCTCGCGCAACACCGCATAGGCCTGCGGCGACAGCCGTTTGCGCCATTCGTCGTCGGACAACTGGAACTCGAATACTTCGGCGTCGCTGGCTTGCGCGCCTTTGCCGAACAGGGCCATGGTGATTCCTCCTGCGCCAAGGCCCAGGGCCGACGCCAATAGGGTTCTGCGTTTCATCGATTCAGTTTCCGATCGGGGATCGTCGAGCGCATTGAAGCGCAATTCGCGTTACGCGAATGTAGACCGGAGCGGGGGTGCCGGGCTTACAGCGGTTTGCGTCCCTCTCCCCGCGAACGGAGAGAAGGAGCTTCAATCAGCCGCCGCCCATCGCCCCAAGCAGCGCGTCCTCCAGCTCGGACGCGGAGATCACCAGGCCTTCGTCGTCGTCGTCGTTGGTCGGAAAAACCAGCACCAGAGTGCCGTCCTCCTCCATGCCCGGCGTCCAGCGTGTCAACCAGGCTTCCAGCGCGATCGCCTGGGGTGTGCAGTCGGCCAGATCGCCCACCGCCCAGGCCGCGGCAAAGTCCGGGTGCGGCCATACCGGGAAGCAGTCGTCGCCTTCTGAATCGACCACCGCCCAACCGCTGGCGCTGCGCAGGCCCCAGACTTGCTGATGCAGGGTTGCCTTGGATATGAACTCTTCCAGCCGGATGGTCGCCGGCAGGCTGCAGATTCGTTCGAACTGGGCGCGATCCAGGGCATAGGTCATGGTGGCGTCGACTCGTTGCGGGATGGGTCGATGATGGGGCTTGCGGCAGGTTTTTGGTTGTTGGCAGCCAGAGCAGGAGTATCAGCGATCCCGGTCTGGCGAGCTTCGCTGCCAACAACCAGAAACCAGCAAGCAACAACTGAACCGTGAGCTAACCTTTTCCGCCCTGGCCCGTCCAAGCTGACATGTTTGCCTGGCTACGATCGCGTCCACACCTGGTGCTGGACGATTTCCATGCGGTGCTGGCGGAGCGATCGCCGCGCTGGTACTCGGCGTGCCTGCGCATCACCCGCGACGCGGCGCTGGCCGAGGATGCAGTGCAGGACGCGCTGCTCAAGGCCTGGGACAAACGCGCGCACTTTCGTGGCGAGGCCGAGCTCGACACCTGGATCCATCGTATCGCGGTGAATGCCGCGATCGACCTGGTGCGCCGGCTGCGCCCACAGCTGCTGGCGGAGCAGGACAACGACGATCAGGTCTGCGCCAGTACGCCCGACTCGGAGCATCAGGCATCAGCCTTTGCCGCGGGACTCGATGGCGCACTCAAGGCGTTGAGCGAACTGGAACGCTGCTGTTTTGTGCTCAAACATGTCGAGCAATGGAAACTCATTGAAATTGCAGAAGAAATGAAGATCAGTCAGGACAGCGTCAAACAGGCGCTGTTTCGTGCGCTGCGCAAGTTGCGTGGCTCTCTGGACGTGTGGCGGAGCGAAACATGAACGGCACGAAGTTCCAACCCCCGATCAGCGATGACGAACTGCTGCTGTATCACTACGACGATGGCCTCGAAGCCGCGTATCGCGAGGAGATCACGCGGCGCTTGCGCAGCGAACTCGGTCTGGCACGGCGTTACCAGCAACTGCGCGCAGAA
>ERZ761610.1776-NODE-1776-length-11214-cov-12.665741_pt1 | contig 11214 bp, 12 predicted proteins | sample MGYA00512164_ERZ761610 | MGnify/ENA primary metagenome ERZ761610 (study PRJEB28899, sample SAMN02850038) | bioreactor sludge metagenome | biome: EBPR Sludge; feature: EBPR Bioreactor; material: flocular biomat | place: Australia: Thorneside Wastwater Treatment... | reverse complement strand
CTGGTTTGCCTTCTCGGAGCCCACTCCTTCTTCGAAGGGCTCCTCAGTCAAGAGGCAAAGCCCAATCAAAGGGAGATAAACATGAACTCTGAACTCAAAGAAAAACTGACTAAACTTGCCTTCAATCGCTCGATTTCATTTTGCTACGACTGCTATCACGAATGTCCATCCGGTCGTTGCGAATCTTGCGGATCAGACGATCTTATGCGCTCTGTTGATGGTGTTGGCTGTGAGTACGGGACTGATTGGGTTATCCAGCACATCCTTGAAGCTGACCTCACACCTGTCGATCTTGAAGAATCCTTCGAAAGCATGATTCGTGAATGTTATCCTGAAACAACAAGAGTTGGCTGGATGGAATTTGATACTGTCACGATCATGAAAGAAAACGATCCGATTGCATGGCGCTGTGCCGTTGTTGAGCACGAATCTAACGAAGAAACCGATGGCGTTATCGTCTCTTTCGACGGAGGCTCGACATATTTTCGCACTGAAGAAGTCGAAGGGCTGTGCTCTTAGATCATGTTACAACTTGTATCTCAATGGCCGTCTTGTCGGGCGGCTATTGGGGTTGGCTTCTCCCTAATGCTATATTTCTGTCGTATTGACTAAATGAGTCTATAGTCTTCTGGGTGACGCCAAGATCCGAACGGGTTAAAATCGAATCAAATTCAACAAGGGTTTTGCCTTCGATTGCGAAGGACAAAAGTGAGTCGAATGGTAGGGTCGCCATTTATTTTAAAAATGGTGCTCCTATGTCGAAAAGAAAAATACGTCCATACAATTTGGTTCCTCAAAGTATTCGTGCATCGCTACAGCGGTTTATCGCAACAGAATCTGCGTCAGGAGTTATTCTCGCTATTTGCACTGTTTTAGCGATGGCGATTGCAAACAGCAGGTTCTTTGCTTCTTACACAGAGCTTCTTGAATTCAAAATCCTTGGCCTGACAATTCATCACTGGATCAATGACGGTTTGATGACAATTTTTTTCTTCGTTGTTGGTATGGAAATAAAGAGAGAAATTGTCGCGGGAGAGCTAAGTACATTAAGAAAAGCTGCGCTACCAATCGCTGCGGCCCTGGGTGGGATGATCGTACCTGCAATGATCTACTTATTCTTTAATCGTGGTTCTGATGCTGCAAATGGATGGGCCGTGCCAATGGCAACTGACATTGCCTTTGCCCTTGGTGTGCTGACGTTATTCGGTTCACGCGTTCCATTATCTCTCAAAATTTTTTTGCTAGCATTAGCAATTGTCGATGATTTAGGGGCAGTCGTTATTATCGCGTTCTTTTACACGGAAGAAATTCGCATTATCGGACTGGCTGTCCTTGCGACCGCTGTTGGGATGACTTTTTTGGCAAAACACTTTGGCCTCAGATCCTATTTCATCTATTTGGTTCTGGGTGTTGCTGCTTGGGCAGGGACTTTATATTCGGGAGTTCATGCGACTGTAGCAGGGGTTCTGTTAGGGTTAATGACTCCGTACTTAATTCCTGCGGACTCTAAATCTCTGAATAGCTACTCTCCATTAGATGATTTGATTCACAAGCTACATCCGTGGGTAAGCTTCGGAGTCATGCCCATTTTTGCTCTTGCAAATGCGGGTATCTCTCTTCAAGGCGCAGACTTCGGGGAGATTGCGAGTGATCCGATCTTTTTGGGTGTTTGGATGGGCTTGCTGTTTGGAAAACCGATTGGCATTTTACTTTTCTCTTTTTTCGCTACAGTTTTGGGGCTCGCAACTTTACCGGAAGGTTTGCGCTGGAGGCAAGTAGTTGGAGTTTCACTTCTCGCTGGAATCGGATTCACGATGGCCCTTTTTATTTCCGGACTCTCGTTGGACCCACAACATGCCGTTTACGCAAAAACAGGAATCTTGGCTGGTTCGCTGATCTCTGGCGTGTTTGGATTTATTTGGCTAAACTTTGCGATCCGAAAGCATTCGATCTGAATGCTTTCGTGCAAAATGAAACGACTAGTTGGTAGGTAGGAAAAACTATTTCAATTTGTCCTCAATCGGCCTTCCATTTTTAGGTTCCTTTTTTCCGTAGTTCTTTTCCCAGAAAATAATGCTGGCGATGAGGATAGCTGTCGGAATGAGAAAATAGATGATCTCGACGAGTTTGGCAGTGAAAGCAGACGACATGATGGCCCCATTCTTGGAAAAATGGCGACCCTACCACTTGAAAACTCCCATTCACCGAAGGCGAATGAAACCCCTTTATTCGACTTAACTCTTATTATGAGTTTGTATTCAAAAATTGTCGCTACAAGTTTTGAAGTATGATCGACAAAGAATCTCAAAGGGCTCACGGAGCAACTGAATGACTAAATGACGTTACTGGAAGACCAAAGTATTGAAAAAGAATTTCGAAACCTTGATGCTCTATTTTAGGCTTCTAGATGTGGCGCATGCCATGTCATTTTAAGAATCCCATTTACAATTAAGCGAAATTAGATACAATCTGCTGCAAGGCAATGGAGTCTGCCTTAACCGCCGCTCGCAATGAGGTCGTGCTGATGGCTCCTACCAACACAAAGGTAGGAGTGCGCCTTGAGATCTAAATTTAAAAATTTGTTTTTGCGATATTTGAAATGGGCTTTCCTCAGTGGGGTGAGTGGCCTGTTAGCTGGTATTGCAGCCGCAATTTTCCTCATCTCCCTCGAATGGGCGACAAACACAAGAGACCGTAACGCTATCATTATTTGGGCGCTTCCTATTGCTGGATTTCTAATGGGATGGATTTATCACCGCTGGGGTAAAGACGCTGGCCGAGGTCATAATTTAATCCTCGATGAAATTCACGACCCCAAGAATATCGTTCCGATTCGCATGGCTCCGCTTGTTCTAAGCGGAACACTTCTGACTCATTTATTTGGCGGATCAGCAGGACGTGAAGGAACGGCTGTCCAAATGGGCGCCTCACTATCCGATCAGCTAAGCCGCTTTTTTAAGATCGAAATTGATGAAAGAAAAATTCTTTTGGCTGCCGGAGCCGGTGCGGGATTCGGAGCCGCTATCGGTACTCCTTGGGCCGGGGTTATTTTCGGGATGGAGGTGATCAATGTTGGTCGCTTACGGCTGTTTGCTTGGTTTGAATGCTTGGTTGCATCGTTCGTTGGATATTACACCGTAGTACTTTTGAGAGCGCCGCACTCTCACTTTCCTGAATATGTCTCGGATGGTTTTAGTTTTAAGGCTCTATTCTGGGTCGCGATCGCTGGTATCAGTTTTGGTCTGGCCGCGAAGCTTTTTTCTATGCTGACTCATTTCATCGAAAGAATGAATACAAAGTTCATTTCTTATCCCCCTCTGAAACCATTTTTTGGGGGACTCTTCATAGTTGGTCTTTTTTATTTAGAAGCTTCCTATCGTTATGTCGGACTTGGAATTCCATTTATCAAAGAAGCCTTAAGTAGGCAGGACTCGTTCCGAGACCCTATTCTTAAGATGTTTTTCACTGCCTTAACTGTCGGCTCAGGCTTTAAAGGCGGAGAGTTTGTTCCACTTGTTTTTATTGGAACAACACTCGGAAGTGCACTTTCAATTCTTATTCCGATTTCTTTCCAGTTACTTGCGAGTGTGGGATTTGCTGCCGTCTTCGCTGGGGCGTCCAATACCCCAGTCGCTTGCAGCATTATGGCAATAGAAATATTCGGAGCACCCATCGCTCCTTACGCTATTGTAGCGTGTTTCGTTAGCTACTATTGCTCTGGTCACCATGGGATTTACAAATCTCAAAGAGTCTATATCAAAAAACATAAAGAACTTTTCGCGAAACTTCTCTGGCTGGGTGAGCTACCAAAGAGATTTCTCAACGGGAATGGAGAGAAGTAATGCAATCAACCATACTGCGAATCTACATGAAAGCTTCAGCTAAAGTAAAAGATGCCGATCTTTCATTTTGGCAAAGAATATTTAATAACCTTCTTGGGACCTTCCTTCTTCGTAAAGCAAAAGACTTCGGCCTTCAGCAGGCGCTTCTTCAGAAAGCTTCAGCTGGATACTTGAATGGAAACAAGCTTGTTTTCGATGTGAGCGAAGTAGCGCCCCCTGATCTTCCTCTCTGCTTAGAGATCATCGACACTGAATCTAACTTACGAAAATTCATCCAAGAGAACAAAAAGTATCTGTCCGAATGCCGAGTTGTGATTTTCCAAGCTGCTGAGTGGGTGAATTAAATGAACACAAGATTTCTGAATATAAACTCAGGGTGGAAGACAAAAATAGTTGGATATGTATTGCTGATTTTTTCTTTGGCTGCGCACGCTGAGGATTACAACTTTACTGAGCACGCCAAGGCGACCGCCAAAGATGGTTTTGACCAAACAGGTCTTTGGATTTTAGGCGCAGGCGGTCTTGCGACACTTATTGCCTTTAACTTCGATAATCAAGTTCATGACTCTTGGAAGGATCATCAGCAAATGTCTGCTGATTTAAGCAAGTATGGTGATTTCTGGGGAACAGGAATACCCGAGACACTTATTTTTGCCGGACAAACGTATTACGATAAAGAAAACGGCATTCCAGCTTTTGAGGGATTCATCCTTGGCGGCGTTGTCACTCACTCAACAAAATTATTGATCGGTAGAGAAAGACCTGACAGCCATACGAAGACAGCAATGCCATCGGGTCACACTCAAGCTGCATTCTCAATAGCTGCAAGCATGACGGAATCTTACGGATGGAAAGTTGGATTACCTTTCTGGTGTATGGGCGTTTTCACAGGACTTACGCGCTTAGCAGATAATGCTCATTGGCTTAGCGATGTCGTTGCTGGTGCGACGGTTGGAGCCTTTTTTGGTAGAGCCGGATTTAAACATCACCAGCAGTTTCAGCCAACGGTTCTTTTTGACGAAGGACGCGTGAGTGGTGCTGGGATAGCTATGAGAATGGAGTGGTAAATGAATGCTGAAAATGAAAACGCATTAAATCCGACTGTTGTGAAACTTGGCCTGGTTTCATTTTTCGCGGACGTCGCAAGTGAAATGCTCTATCCCGTAACTCCAATATTTTTGACGACGGCTCTTGGGGCTTCAATGGCAAATCTTGGTCTCATTGAGGGAGTGGCTGAAGCTATCGCAAGTTTACTTAAGACTTATTCAGGAAGCTGGTCAGATTCTGTCGCCAAGAGAAAGCCCTTTATTATTGTTGGCTACTTTTTCGGTGCGATTTCTAAGCCATTTATCGGCGTCTCTCAATCATGGACTCATGTACTGGGCGCAAGAGCTCTGGATAGAACAGGAAAAGGAATTAGGTCAGCGCCACGAGATGCGCTGATTGTAGACTCAGTTCCTTCCTCAAAAAGAGGGGCCGCACTTGGCTGGCATCGTGGTATGGATACACTAGGGGCCGCAATCGGACCCGTACTTGCCATTCTATTGCTTTCGGTAAATCCGAACGACCTTCGCTCCTTGTACTATTGGGCACTTATTCCGGGACTCATTTCAGTAATCGTGATTTTCACCATTCGTGAATCTAAACACGAAGTACGCCCTAAACCTTTCGAAAATCCATTTAAGACTTGGAGCAAATGCAGCCCAGCTTTCAAAGAGTACATATTAGCTTGGGGTATTTTCTCAGTTGCAAACTCAAGCGATGTCTTTCTTTTGATGAAGGCAAAGTCCATGGGTCAGTCTACTCAGTCCGTGATTTTGCTCTTTTGTGTTTACAATTTGATTTACGCGCTCTCTAGTCCGTACCTAGGAAAGTTATCAGACAAAATTGATCGTATGAAAGTGCTTATCGGTGGACTCACAATCTTCACATTGGTCTATCTTGGATTTGGTTTTGTAAATGCCGGTTGGCAGTTCTGGCTGCTCTTTGGCATTTACGGCCTTTACATGGGCGCAACTGATGGAGTTGGTAAGGCTCTAGCTGTAGATCTTGCACCGAAAGAATATAAGGCAACGAGCATCGGCATCCTCGGGACTGTGACTGGAGTTTGCACAATTGTGGCAAGTGTTCTTGCTGGGTTAATATGGGATCAATTTGGATCTCAGTGGACCTTTATCTTTGCGGCTACAGGCTCCTTGTTAACAATCGCAATCCTCATATTTCTCATGAAATCAAAATCTCAAAAAGGAGACGCTTATGCACCCGTGGCATGAAGTCGATATAGGCGAAAGTGCGCCTCAAATATTAAATGCAGTCATTGAAATCCCAAAAGGATCAAAGGCGAAATACGAGCTAGATAAAAAGAGCGGCTTAATTAAAATGGATCGCATTTTATTTAGCTCAGTTCACTATCCGGCAAACTACGGATTCATTCCGCAAACATATTGCGATGACAATGACCCACTCGACATTTTGGTTTTAGGTCAAGAGGTGGCCGTACCTCTTTGCATTATGCGAGCTAAGCCTATCGGGGTAATGAAAATGCTCGATCAGGGCGAGGCCGACGACAAAATTATTGCTGTCCATGCCGATGATCCCGAGTTTGCAGAAATTAATTCTCTTGAAGATCTGCCTCCACATAGGATCAAAGAAATTCGAAGATTCTTTGAAGACTACAAGGTACTCGAAAACAAAATTGTAAAGGTTGAAAAGTTCTTTGATCGAGCCGAAGCATTTCGAGTCATTGATGCGGCCATCGAGCTATATCGAAACAATAGGGAAAAACTGACTGGGAGAACACAATGATAATTTTTGAATGGGAAAAAAGCGTCATTGAGACTGCGAGAACCTGGCCGACTAGCGGACCCGTCTATGATTTCTTTAAATTTTGGACCGACTATCATCAGTCCAGATGGTTACTTCTTGTGTTTGTGATCGCCGTTGGAATTCGATTGGGATGGAGGAAGTTAGTTGTTCCATCATTGCTAGCCCTGATCGCATTTCCTCTGGCGGACCTCGCTTCGAGACGGCTTTTCAAAGCCTACATTATGAGACCAAGACCAAATTTTGTGGACTCGGCTTGTGCTAGCAGCCATTGTTGGGGCTTCGTAAGCTCTCATTCAACAAACATCACTGCCGCAGCACTTGTTCTTTGTTTGTATGATAGGCGCAATACCTATTGGGCATTACCAGTTGTAGCCCTCGTTTGTTTTTCGAGAATTTATTTAATTGATCATTTTCCACTCGATGTCTTGGGTGGAATGGCACTTGGATCGATTGTCGGACTTTGTGTTTGGCTTTTATTTCGAAACGAAAAATGCCAACACTTAGTACTAAAAATGAATGAAAGGCTTGGCCTATGAGGAAGTGGTTAAGCGCAATTGCCGTTTTTCTGTTTGTTGGTGGAGTGTTTGCCTATACTTCAATATTTCGAATCACAAAAAACTTCTATGAAGTCGATCCAGGGCGTTTTTATAGATCAGCCCAAATGACGCCTGCTGAATTGGAGGAAACAGTTCAAAAGTTTGGGATTAAAACTGTGATCAGTGTTCGTGGCTATCCGCAATCTATTCTGAATATGGAGCCGGAAGCGCAGACTCTCGCGAGACTGGGCGTTCATTTCTACAAGTTTGATTTATCGACTGACTATTTTCCTCCACAGCAAGATCTACTAGAAATTCTTAATTTATTTAAAAGCTCACCGCTACCTATCCTCGTCCACTGCCGATCAGGCGCGGACCGGACTGGACTTATTTCTGCGATTTATCAAATTGAGGAAATGAAAAAACCTAAATCCGAAGCAGAAAATCAGCTTTCTTTCGAATTTTGGCATGTTCGGAGTTTTCATCCAGCCATGATCAAATTCCTAAGGTTATATCAGGGGCGGGAGTGGGCGGCATTTCACTACAATATCTGCGACTATCCAGAGTTCAATGAAGACAAACAGAAGTGCTCTCGTGCGAAGTAGATTGTGAAATTCTAAATGTGGCCAGGATCAGACGATTTTAAAAGAAATCTAAATGTATTTGCAAATACAGTTGTAAAGCTATTTAGGGGCAAATATTCGAATCACTACGATTAGAAATGAAGAGATGCTGCTTTTCGTAACTAGCCCACCTAAAATCTGCGACGACTCCTTCCGAATCCAAATCTTTGTTGCCATGCTCTATTAGCCTGCGCTTGCCTGAGAACCTGAAGAACGTCTTGTTGCTGTGATTGTACTCGCTGAACTGCGATCTTGTGACTTACGGTCTTCACCAAATCATAGATGTGTAGTTGAAAGTCTTTGCCTCCTGGATCTCCAAAGCCCGCGTGGATTTCGATAAACTTCTTTCTTTCAAATTTTGCGACATAAGCCCAAATGTCGTCGTTAGAAGGAAGCAAAAGCCAAAGAGTATCTTCCTCGCCAAAATCAAAAAAAACTGCTGAGTTAGGTCCTTGCCATTCTTCGAATAGCTTACAGTCGTGAATCCAGAGTTTGTAGACTAATGGATCAGATGAGTGTGGTCTTGTTTCTTCGACTATGGCCCTCAGGAACTTAATTTTATCGCGTTGTCTTCGAGTACCGTCAACTACCCAAACAATTTTCTTATAGAACTCGTTTCGAGCTTTTCGTTCTTCCGGATTTAGGAACGAGTGTTGAAACTCAAGAACCCAGTTTTTGTCAGTTTTTACGTCCGCTATGTGCTTCTCGCCATCGTCAGCTTCGTGAACAATTTCTTGCCACTCTATTGGAAACTGAGACTTCCAGTTTCTGTGCCATTCTGTTTCATTTTCCCACCAACGGTCACAAACGAACTTAGCTTTGTGCGCCCAATGCCAAATATTGGTTGCGCCGCATTTTGCAATAGTTGGCCGACCGCAGCCGATACAGCTTCCCATCAAACCCTTCTCAGGTTCTCGCCTGATGCCATTAACGATAGACAGCTTCATGTTAAAATCTCCTTTTTTTATCTTAAAAAGTTTGTTACACCAATATGGTATAAAACACGTAACACGTTCAAGGGGGTCGTTTTCTGAAAAAAGCGCAACACGAGCCAATTTTGCTTTTCCAAGATGGCCAACTCATCGGCTGGGGAAGCAGTGACGTCAAAAATGTATTAAAATCCGCCAACGAAGCCGTCATTAACGATGAAGTTACGAAGCGAGAAAATCTAACTTGGAAAGAGCTTTCTGATATTATCGCTTACGAATGGCTAGAAAAGTTTGTTGATACGGGAGTGACAGAAGAAATAGTTAAGGATTTGAACAAGAGGATTTCTTGGATCGAATATCGTCGCGCACTAATGCACTCGAAAAAAGGACATCCGTACTGGCGCGAAGTAGCTGATGCGAAAAGTCTGTCTCATCCTGATTTGAAGACAACCTATGTGATTTCCCATTTGCTCGCGATTGGAGCTTTGGAGGGGCTAAAGAGATGCAAGCTGAGCGATTGTCGAAAGTTCTTTATAGGACCGCCAAACAGGACTTGGTGCTCCAAGTCCTGCGGATCTCTTTTTCGAGTAAGACAGAAGCGGAAAAAAGATAAATACTAGATCGACGGACGAACTACCACTATTGGCAGCGAAGAAATACTGCTTTTGGGGATGATGTAGATGCCCGACGAAGCACAAGATGCCCGTAAACTTGGATCATCAAAATTGCCAGTTACAAGACAACGCAATGATCCGCTAGGAAGCTTCGTCAAAAGGTCAAATCCTGAAACTTTAGAGGAAAGGTCGTGATCTACCAAATAGATTAGATCTTTCGCGGATTCAGATGGTACAGCAGAATCGAGTTCTAAATTTGTTCCATCCATCGAGAATTTTACCTGATTAAAAATCTGCGACTCGTCAAATTTTATTTTCCATAGTTCTAAGGCGGATTCTTGATCGTCAATAACAACGATCTTTGAAGAAGAGTTAAATTTGAGCCTTGGCAAATACCAGTCAGCTCGATCTACTATTGGAAGGCTCACAGTTACTGTCGTTCCAACATTCAAAGTCGATTCCACTCCGATGCGGCCACCCCATGCTTCAACATTTTCTTTTGCGTGAGAGAGACCAATACCAGATCCGTTCGATTTCCCTTCAGAGAAACGTTTCTGAAAAACTTTAGGCAAACTTTCGGGTTTAATTCCGACTCCATTGTCAGATACAGAAATAGAAATTTCAGATGCAAGATCTCGAATCCGTACAAAGATTTTTCCAGTTGAATTCATGGCCTCAATAGAATTGTTGACGATGTTTCCCAAGATAGATCGCAACTCAAATGGAATGTGCTTCACATGTGCTGATGCAACAATGTCCTCAGTATCGAAGATAAATTCGATGCTTTTCGGAGAAGCGGCGGTCAACTCGCGTTTCGCTTGTTCTAGCGTGCTGTAAATATCGGTAGAGTAAACCTCATCAAACCCATTATTTGGACGATCATCAAGCTTTGAGATTAGATCGCGGATCTGGCCGATGGTTAGCTCCAGTAGCTCGCGTTCTCGGGTCACGCTTTTGGGAAGCTTACTTGGAATGTGCATTAAAGCTGCCAGTGGAGTTCTAAGATTATGACGAACTTGTTGAGCTACTTCAGTTTTTGCAATTTTCTTTTCAATTTCAATATCACGATCAAATTGCTCCAAAAGACGACGTTTTAAAAAGCGTGTCTGGGGAATCGAGATCATGTTCAAAATGAACCAAATCAAAATCGCATAGGGCACAAGTCGGAAACGTTCGTATTCAAATATAATTTCATCGCTAGAATGAGTTGCCGTACTAACATCAACTCGAACGGCGACTTCATCTCGCAGAATTTTGTTCAGAAAACCTTCATCTTTGAAGATCTCAGCCTTTGGAGGGATGACAAAAGAACGACCAGGCTCTGTTGAATTGTAGTGAATTGTCGTGAAGCTTGAAAGACGAGCTTGCTGTAGAATCAAACTGGCTTCTCGAAAGTCTCCAATTTTAACCATGCGGGAGAGGAATCGAGTATTTTCCTCTGCGACATTTTGTAAGTGAAGCGCATTGAATACGACCGCTAACCCCGCAAGAAATAAAAAGCACAAACCAGACACAATGACCTGTTTTTGCTCGAAGGCTTTTATTCTTTGCTCAGGTGACTGGATTTTCATTCTAAACTCGCAATCTGGTAGCGAGCTGTCTGGATCGGTGCGCCTTCAAAAATAGGTAACGAGGTCAAATCTAGCTCGATGGACGATAGGGAGGGAGATTTCATTTGATCTGCTTTAAGTCTGTCATCCTCGGCAAATAACGATTCTAGTTTTTCGATAAACTCAGTCTTCAAATGCCAAGGAAGCTCATTCAATTCAAGTTTTTCGTCTGAAGCTAGCCATGCAAAACTGGGAAGTGCTTCAAAGAAAGAACGTCGTGCCGCATGAGATCGG
>ERZ761610.1774-NODE-1774-length-11215-cov-18.798835_pt1 | contig 11215 bp, 11 predicted proteins | sample MGYA00512164_ERZ761610 | MGnify/ENA primary metagenome ERZ761610 (study PRJEB28899, sample SAMN02850038) | bioreactor sludge metagenome | biome: EBPR Sludge; feature: EBPR Bioreactor; material: flocular biomat | place: Australia: Thorneside Wastwater Treatment... | reverse complement strand
TGAAATTTAATAAAATTTACCAACTGTGTCTATAATAACTTAAAAAATTAAACGAAATATAAATTTTACTGTGTGTAAAGGTTACATAAATCGTTGCCGAAGGGTTGTGATAAATTACATAGCTATATTTTAGGTTGCAATCCGTCCATTTTCCCGAATTTCCAAAACCCTATTTTCTAAGAGGCTAGACCCTTTGTATTATCGGTTTTATAAATAACCAAATATTATTTTCCCCCTAATTTATTCACAGGAATTTTTATACATTGTGAGGAAGCGCTTTACCAAAATCTCTTTAATACAATTACAACATCACTCGCCGAACCAGTAAACGGCAACGAACAGGAACAGCCATACAACATCTACAAAGTGCCAGTACCATGCAGCAAATTCAAAGCCTAGATGGTTTTCAGGAGTTAGCTGACCTTTTAATGAACGTATCCAGCAGATAGCTAAAAATATTGTACCCACTATAACATGGAAACCATGGAAGCCCGTTGCCATGTAGAAGTTTGATGAATAATTATTCTGATCAAAGCTGAAAGCCGCATGAGAATATTCATATGCTTGGCATATAGTGAACATTACGCCCAAAAACACAGTTAAACCCAAACCTTGTTTTAACCCCCTCCTGTCACCATGCAATAGCGCGTGGTGCGCCCAAGTAACCGTTGTGCCTGAAAGAAGAAGAATAAGAGTATTCATAAAAGGCAAGTCCCATGCGTCAAAGGTTTTTATGCCTTCAGGTGGCCATACATGAGTTTTATCAGAAAAATAAGCAAGATTATCAAAGTCAAATTGTTGTAACTGAAACCAGACAGCTTTAAAAAAACTGTCAAAATAACTCCAGAAAAAGGCAACGAAGAACATAACCTCAGAGCAGATGAAAAGTGCCATACCCATTCTAAGTCCGCGCTGAACTTCAATTGTGTGTTCTTTTTCAACAGCCCCCTCTCTTATAACTTTCCTCCACCAGAAAAAAGCGCATGCAATCACCGCAGCAAAACCAAGACCAAGCAACCTTTGTGCATGGTGTATCTCATGCATGGTGAGCACTGCACCTATTGCTAAAACAAGCAATGAAAATGAAGTAAGTATAGGGTATGGAGAAAGCTCAATAATGTGGTATGGGTGGTTTTTCTCGTGGTGATGATTGTCGTGGTTATCGTGCGCCATAAATCAGGAATTAGGGGTTAGGAATTAGGAATTAGAAACACATTACTTCCTAGTTCCTAATTCCTAATCACTCACTTCTAAAAAACGTGTAAGACAGCGTTATTGTCTTAACATTGTCTAATTCTTTATCATTCATTATTTCGGGGTCAATAAAAAATGATACTGGGAAGGTGATTTTCTGGCGAGCTTTTATTAATTGTTTGTCAAAACAGAAACATTTTAACTTTACAAAATAAGAGCCTGTTGTTTCTGGCACTACATTATAAGTGGCAATTAGTGTGTCGTCTTTATCTGAAAGATTTTCTACTGTAAAGAACGCCAGCTTCTGCTCACCCACCTTTACTGTTACTTTGCTTTGCAGGGCTTTAAATTCAAGATTAAGAGCGGGTGATACATCTGTATTGAACATCACCTTAATTTCACGATCATATATTTGGGTTGGCGCTTCAGTTACACTGGTATTTGGTGTGCCACCATAACCTGTAAGCCTGCAGAATGCGTCATAAAGAGGTACACTGGCATATGCCAAGCCGAACATGCCAATAACTACAGCAGCAATATTCAGGGCAGTTTGAGAGTTTTTGTTCATTTAGTAATTTATCTGCAATTTCACCAACGTTACTGCAAAAACTGTAACCACTATCAGGAGTAAAATTCCTAATATCAGGTAATTTTTAACTTTTTTTTCATTATGTTGCGGTGCGTGGGGCATAAATTAGCTCTCTATTACTATTTCGCTCTTTTTACTAATAATATAATTTTTTTAAATCCATTTTATAACTTAAAGTTCAAACCACTTGTCGTCTCTATAGTCACCTTTTCTTCTACCTAGACTTCCATCACCTGAAACCCCTTTACCCTTCCTACCATCACTATCTGTTGCTCCGTTACCATCTCCACTCCTATGAGAAACCCCGCTTGTTCTAGAACCCTTATCTATCTCTCTAAGAAGCCAAGCCAGAGGTTTTCCCCCTCTATTTGATTCTATTGTTAAATCTCTAATACCACCTTCGGATAAAGAGCCATCATCAGAATGCCCCCCCCCCGAATCATTTCTATCAACCATAAACCACTTTATCAATTAACACTGCCAGATATATCACAAAAAGATAGATTATGGAATAAAGAAACATCTTTTTGCAGTTGGATTCTGATGGTTGTTTATAGACTTTTACTGCATGGTGTAGAAAATTCCCTCCAGAAAGGGCTGCTACGGCAAGGTAGATAAAGCCAGAGAAACCAATAAAATAAGGCATCAGCGAAAACGCAACCAGAGCAACTGTGTAAAGGAGCATCTGCTTTTTGGTTTCAGCTGCGCCGTATATTACGGGCATCATTGGTATGCCTGCCATTTTGTAATCCTCATTCTTATATAGGGCTAGCGCCCAGAAATGCGGGGGCGTCCAGAGGAAGGTTATGATAAATAATAAAACTGGCATGAGAGAAATATCACCAGCTACCGCAGCCCAGCCTATAAGCGGCGGAAAAGCACCTGCCGCACCACCTATAACAATGTTTTGCGGAGTGCGGGGCTTAAGCCAGATAGTATAAATAAAAACATAGAATAATATGGCGCAAAGCAGCAGAAATGCCGCCATTACATTCACCGCAAATGCCATAAGAAAAACCGAAGTGAACGCCAAGACACCTGCAAAATCCAGCGCTGCCTGAGCTGATATTTTACCCTGCGGTAACGGGCGGTTTTTAGTGCGGCTCATTTTCGCATCAAGCTCACGCTCATACCACATATTAATTGCACCGCTAGCACCGCTGCCGAATGTAATACAAATTATAGCAATAGTTGCAATAAGCGGGTGGATATTTCCTGGCGCAATAAGCATACCTATCAAGCCAGTAAAAACCACAAGGCTCATTACACGTGGTTTTAACAGCGATATAAAATCCTTAACTTCGGAGAGCTGGGAGTTTATTGTTACTTGTTGCCGCACGAAGTTTTTTCCTTGCCGTGAAGTAAAAACAGACCAACCAGCCCACCGCCTAGTATGTAGTGACTGCCTGTACCAACTAGCATTGCATATAAAAGGTTAAGGCTTACATTTTCTGTGATAAACCACCACAAGCCACCTATAACACCAGCTAACAACCATATATAAAAACCAAACACTGCACCACGACCAAACTTTGTGCCACATGGCGAGCAGGTAAGAGTTGCGTATTTACGGAATATAGCAACAAATATTATTGCATGTAACAACTGAATAACTCCGCAATACTGCCACATTGGATCATCCATTTTGCGGAACATGCCAGAGTCAATACCAGCCTGCCAATCTGCTATAAATAATTTCTGCCATGTTAAATAACCTGTAAGCATTCCCGCAGCGGCAAATAATAATATTGCTATCAGAATGTTAAAACATTTCTTATTGCCACCACATTTGCTAGTGCCACAGGAATTATTATCTTTAGTATTACAATGGTTTTCACCTGGGGTTGAACAATGATTTTTTTCCATATAGCTCCTTTGGTTGGTTGTTAAAGAACTTCAGAACTACAGATTATTGCCAGTTCTGAAGTCAAATTATCTTTAATGTCCGTTTCCTTTATCTTCCAACACTGGTGGCGTTGAAAATGTGTGATATTGCGGTGGTGATGGAATTGTCCATTCTAATGTTGTAGCCCCCTTGCCCCATGGGTTATCACCCGCTTTTTTACCTCTACACATACTCCAGAACACTATGAACAGGAAGAAGAAAGTTGAACCCATAGTTATGTATGAACCTATTGAGCTGATATTATTCCAGTAAGCATAGGCATCTGGGTAGTCAACATAGCGCCTTGGCATACCTGCAAGCCCTAAAAAGTGCTGCGGGAAGAAAGTTAAATTTGTGCCAATAAAAGTGGTGATGAAGTGCGTTATACCAGCCCATTCAGGTAACATTCTGCCATTCATTTTAGGGAACCAGTAATAAAACCCTGCAAAAGCAGCAAATAACGCCCCTAAACTCATAACATAGTGGAAGTGGGCAACTACATAATAAGTATCGTGCATTGGAATATCCATACCAGCATTGGCAAGTACCACACCAGTAACGCCACCAACTACGAATACGAAAATAAAGCCTATCGCAAATAACATTGGTGTTTTGAATGAGATTGAGCCGCCCCACATGGTTGCAATCCAACTGAATATCTTAACACCTGTTGGCACGGCAATTATCATTGTTGCAACTGTGAAGTATAATTTTGTGTTCAGGCTGTAACCAACTGTGAACATATGGTGCGCCCAAACCGCAAAGCCAACCACACCGATAGAAGCCATTGCATAAACCATTGGAACATAACCAAATACAGGCTTTCTAGAGAAAGTTGAAACTATCTGCGAGATAATCCCGAAGCCAGGAAGAATGATAATGTAAACCTCTGGGTGACCAAAGAACCAGAATAAATGCTGGAATAATATTGGGTCACCACCGCCTTCAGGTTTGAAGAAGTGAGTGCCGAAGTTACGGTCTGTCAGTAACATGGTTATTGCACCAGCTAAAACTGGAAGCGCAAGAACAAGAAGAATAGCCGTTACTAAAATTGACCAGACAAAGAGAGGCATTTTAAATAATGACATACCCTTGCAGCGCATATTGAAAATGGTAACGATAAAATTTATTGCACCTAATATTGAAGATATACCAAGCAAGTGAAGCGAAAGGATAGAGAAATCCACTGATATATCCGCCTTGTCTGAAAGTGGGGGGTATAATGTCCAACCTGTACCTGGACCACCTGCTGGGTCATAATATGCGTATATATTACCTTTATATGCCTCTGTTCCAATTTCCTTAAAGTAAAGAGACCAGTCAAACGGCCAAACAGCACCGAGAATAAGAAGGATGAACCCTGGCACCATTAGCCAAAAACTAATATTGTTAAGCCGCGGGAAGGCCATGTCTGGCGCACCTATCTGAAGTGGAACGAACCAGTTACCAAAGCCACCAATAAGTGACGGCATAATCATAAAAAACACCATCAGAAGGGCGTGTGCAGTTACAAGAACGTTATAGAACTGGTAATTACCATGAAACACCTGATCTCCCGGGTGTTGCAGCTCCATACGGAACCATACGGAAATCAATGCGGAGATAATACCCGCAGTAATACCATATATCAGGTACATTGTTCCAATATCTTTATGGTTAGTTGAGTATAACCATCTTTTCCATCCTTTAGGTGCGCCTTCCATAATCTAGTTATTAGTAGTTAGTTGTTTAGGTCATTGCGAGCGTTAGCGAAGCAATCCATCCTAACTAGCGATAATCCCGCCCCGATGGATTGCTTCGTCGCATTTGCTCTTCGCAATGACGAAAAAAACTAGCCTTTCTTTTCTACTTTTTCCCTTCTTCAGCCTTAGGTTCTTCCTTTATTAAACCTAATTCCTTAGATTTTTCTTTAACCCATTTTTTATATTCTTTTTTAGATACCACTTTTACCTCAATAGGCATAAAGGCGTGTTTTGAACCGCACAGCTCAGAACATTGACCATAGAACGTTCCTTGTTTAGTTGCCTTAAACCATGTTTCATTTATTCTGCCTGGCATTGCGTCTTTTTTTACGCCAAATGCTGGAACTGCCCAAGCGTGAATAACATCCGCCGCAGTAGTAAGAACGCGAATTGGTGTATTAACTGGAACAACAACTTTATTGTCAGTTGCAAGCAATCTTGGCTCACCTTCTTGTAATTGCAGAGCCTCCTGCCCCTCTGGTGCTTTTTCAAGCTTCATATAGCTTTCAAAATTTATGCCTTTACCTAAGCCATCAACATATTCATAACCCCAATACCACTGATAACCTATTGCCTTGATGGTAATTTCTGGGTCTGGGTGTTTGTGCATATAATTAATTAAACGCCAAGACGGAATAATTATGGCAACCAGAATCATTATTGGAACTACTGTCCATATCACCTCAATAAGTGTGTTGTGAGTTGTTTTTGAAGGCACAGGGTTTTTACTAGCACGAAAACGAATACAAACATACACAAGCAAAGCTAGAACAAACAGGCTAATGCCAAAACACATTATAAGTAACCAGTCATGCAACTGATCAAGCCTTTCCATCACTGGACTTGCCGCATCCTGAAAGCCAAGCTGCATAGGGTAAGCCATGCCTTTATACTCTTCTGAAAAAGCAAAGAATGGTGAAATTAAAACAGAAAGGAAAGTTAGCAACTGCTTCATTATTGTAAAAAATAAGTTCTTTATATGCTTAACTACACTAAGCATACAAAATCAAGAAGAAATGTTAGATTTAGGTTTAATATAATTAACAATTACTTATATTAAATATTATAGTTATAATAATTCATATTTCTAATGACACTATCACAAAATATTTTCTTTACTGATTACGGGTTGGATAAAAGCGCTGTGAATCGTATTTTATCACAGAGCATCGGAATGATGGATGATGGCGAACTGTTTCTGGAATATACCACTAGTGAGTCCATTTCACTGGATGAGGGGATAATTAAGTCCTCCAGCTTTGATACAACACAGGGTTTTGGGTTAAGGGGGATAATTGGTGAAACTACTGGTTATGCACATTCATCTATCCTGACTGAGGAGTCCTTAAAAAAAGCAGCAGCGAATATCAGCGCACTGAAATCATCTGCGAATTCATTCAAACAGGATGTTGCACCAAATACTAACATAAAGCCACTATATAAAGGCGAAAGCCCGCTGGATGAAATGAGCTTTTCAGAAAAAACGGCAATATTAAAAGAAATTGATAGTTATTTACGCAAGAAAGACCATCGAGTAGTTCAGGTATCAGCTTCTGTAGCTGGCGAATTTCAGGTGGTACATATTATTCGTGCCAACGGTATGGAAATATCTGACCTACGCCCACTGGTGCGCCTTAATATCTCTGTAATTGTTGAAGAGAACGGGCGCAAAGAGCGTGGCGGCTATGGCACTGGCGGCAGGAAAACCTATAAGCAATATTTAAATGCTGAAACTTGGCAAAAAGCATGTGACGAAGCACTACGTGAGGCTTTAGTTAATTTAAAATCCGTGCCAAGCCCCGCAGGCGAAATGGACGTGGTGCTGGGCAGTGGCTGGCCAGGAATATTACTGCATGAGGCAGTAGGCCACGGATTAGAGGGGGATTTTAATCGCAAAAAAACCTCTGCATTCCATAATTTAATGGGGCAACAGGTTGCTGCAAAAGGTGTAACAGTTATTGATGATGGAACATTGAGTGAGCGCAGGGGCTCTTTAAGCGTTGATGATGAAGGAACGCCAACCACCAAAACCACTTTGATAGAAGATGGTATATTAGTAGGCTATATGCAGGACAGAATGAACGCCCGCCTGATGGGCGTTAAGCCAACTGGCAATGGCAGGCGTGAAAGCTATGAACACATGGTACTGCCCCGCATGACCAACACTTATATGCTAGGTGGCAATTCAACTAAAGAAGAACTTATCTCCAGAGTTAAGAACGGAATTTATGCGGTTTCATTCGGCGGTGGGCAGGTTGATATAACAAGCGGTAAGTTCGTTTTCAGTGCTAATGAGGCGTATAAAATTGAAAATGGCAAGATCACAGTACCGATAAAGGGCGCAACACTTATTGGCAATGGCCCTGAATGTTTAAAAAATGTGAAGGGAATAGCTAATGATATGGCGCTTGATGCGGGTATCGGCACTTGCGGTAAGGAAGGGCAAGGCGTGCCAGTTGGCGTTGGTCAGCCCTCAATGCTTATCGGCGGCTTAACCGTGGGCGGGACGGAGGTCTAAAATTCCTCCCAGCCTTCTGCCAGTGTGGCATTACCTGATGACCTTGTAGTTTTTGTTCCCATTTTTGGCTTTAGCGGATATTTTTTAGAATCAGAAATATTGCTTATCTTTTTATTTTCATTGCCTGATATTCTCTTCTGCGCCTTAGGAGCATCATAATAATCATTGCCTTGGTTTGACTTGAAGAAGTTTATCAGGTGTAGCAGGTCACTTGCAAGCTGAGTTAAAGTTTCGGCAGCGGCGGTTTGCTCCTCAACCATTGCGGCATTTTCCTGAGTGGTTGCGTCCATCTGTGAAACGGCAGAATTAATTTCATTTATGCCCGTTGACTGCTCTTCTGATGCGTTGGAAATATCCGCTATCAGGTTAGCAAGCTTGTTGAAGCTGTCTATAATTCTTTCCAGAGTTATCCCAGCTTTATCTACCAGCCCTGAGCCGTCTTTCACCTGAGTTACTGATTGCTGGATAAGGTTTTTTATCTCCTTAGAGGCAGTAGCTGAACGCCCCGCAAGTGAACGAACCTCATCCGCCACTACGGCAAAGCCCTTGCCTGCGTCCCCTGCCCTTGCGGCCTCCACTGCGGCATTAAGTGCAAGCAGGTTGGTCTGGAATGCTATTTCATCTATTACTGAAATAATATCGGCTATCTTGGTTGAGCTTTCTGCTATCCTGCCCATTGCATCAATAACTTTTTTAACCACCTCACCCCCCTCTTGGGCAATAATTGTTGCCTCGGAGGCGAACTGATTAGCATCACGTGCATTTTTGGTGTTCTGGGTCACTGCGCCTGTTATCTGCTCCATTGATGCGGCGGTTTGCTCCAATGTTGAGGCTTGACTCTCTGTACGACGTGAAAGGTCAGAGCTTGCAGATGAGATTTCAGAAGCAGAGCCAGAAACACTGCGCGCTGAATCTTTTATTTCAGAGGTTATCTGATTAAGCTTGGCAATAGTATCATTTATAGAGTTTTTAATATCAGCGAACATTCCTTCATAATTGCCGCTTATAGTTTTGGTGAGGTCACCTTCTGCTAAGTATTGTAGCACCTTTATAGTTTCACTAATTGGTGCGGCTATTGTGGTCATCAGGCTGTTCATTTTAACCACCAGCTCTTTATAACCACCGTCAAAACTGCTTTCGTCTGCTCTTACGGAAAGATTACCAGCCGAAGCCTGCCCAACCATTTCATTGATATTGTGCAGCAATTGCTCAACCATTTTTTTATTCTGTTTATCCGCATCGTCTTTATTTTTGAGTAGGTCAATTGCGCTATTGATACCACGCACAGCAACTATGAATGCGCCATTCATACCCTCTTCACGTATCTTGCGGTAGTAACGCCCTTCACTGGCAGCCTTCATCGCCAGCTGAGATTCACGTACAAAGGCATCTGAAATATCAATTGCAGCATTTACTGAATCAGAAAGCTTTTTCAGATCCCCCGCCTCAGTAGCATTTATTATTCTCTGTTCAAAATCACCTGCACGGACAGCAAGGCAAACATTACCAGCATTAGCAATAAATTTCTTTGACCTGAAATAAAAATAAATACAGCCAGCAAAGGAAAGTATCTGCCAACCTATTACCAGCGGGTCATGGTAAAAACTTCCAATAACAGCAGAGACAAAAAGTGCGATTATACAAATGTATAACTTAGATAGAGAGGATAAATTCATCATATGAAATATTTTTTTCGTTTAATATTTTTATTAAATGTTCATAACCTGCCTGCATACCATCTTTCGGGTTAGCTGAATTACTTTCAACCTGCTTAAGGGTTTTATAAAGGCTGGAGATGGCGTTTATTGCAGAATTAGATGGTTTACGGCGGTTTGAATGATAGCCTATTATATTCCCTGTGGGGTCAAAACTTGGGGTAACATGCGCCATAACCCAGTAGTGATCACCATTTTTGGCACGATTTACCACATAAGCGAATATCTCCTTTCCTGCCTGTATTGAGTCCCATAATAATTTGAATACGCAGCGTGGCATATCTGGGTGACGCAGGAAACTGTGCGGCGTACCCATAATTTCTGAAACTGTATAACCAGCTATATCACAGAATACATCATTACCATAAACTACATGCCCTTTAAGATTGGTTTTACTGACGATAATATCACCGTCTTTCATGTCCCTTTGTTTGCCAGTTAGAAAAAGGTCTTTTTTCATATCCCCCTGATTGATTTTCGAAGAAATATACCATAGGTTGAAATAGTGACTATTGATTTATATCAACTAAAAAATAGTAATGTTGCATAATCACTAAAAAATGTGATAAATTCCACACTAACTTAAAAACAGATTTAACTTACCAAAAGTTAAACAAAAGAGGTTTTTATAATTTCAATTACCCGCCTTAAATGCCTTCAGGGTATTGCTTAGCAGGCAGGCTATTGTCATGGGCCCAACACCGCCAGGAACTGGGGTTATGCCACCAGCTTTCTCTTTGCAGCTATTGAAATTAACATCACCCACTAATTTTGTGGTTGGTGATTCATTTGAATTTTCTGCCTGAACTGTAACCCTGTTTATACCAACGTCAATAATAGTTGCGCCTTCTTTTATCCACTCTGCCTCAAGCATATTGGGTTTACCCACCGCAACAACAATTATATCCGCCTTCTGGGTGTGTGATTTAATGTCTTTAGTTTTGGAATGGCACACAGTTACAGTGCACCCCTCATTGAGCAGTAATTGTGCCATTGGCTTACCAACTATATTGGAGCGCCCGATAACAACCGCATGCAACCCTTCAAGATTGAAAAGCCTGTCTTTTAGCAGCATAAGGCACCCAAGCGGGGTACATGGCACTAGAGCGTCTTGCCCCGTTATTAACCTGCCACGATTTACTACGTGGAAGCCGTCTACGTCTTTTTCTGGAGAGATTGCGTTTATTACCGCATCTTCTGAAATATGTTTCGGCAAAGGCAGTTGCACTAATATGCCGTGAACATTCTCATTGGCGTTAAGATTCTTTATTATATGCAACAGGTCTTTTTGAGATGTATCTGCCGTTAGAACATGTTCATAGGAGTTCATTCCTACTTCCTTGGTTTGCTTCGCTTTATTGGCAACATAAACCTGACTTGCAGGATCATTACCCACCAGAACCACCGCCAGACCTGGAACTTTTCCAGTTCTGTCCTTCAACTCTTCAACTTCTTCAGCTATTTTTTTTCGAAGATTTTCTGCAAATTTTTTACCGTCAATTATGTTCATGCTATTATTTTTTTTGTGATATTCTGCACCAAAAAAATCAATTTATCAATGGCATATTCATA
>ERZ761610.1773-NODE-1773-length-11215-cov-42.280735_pt1 | contig 11215 bp, 14 predicted proteins | sample MGYA00512164_ERZ761610 | MGnify/ENA primary metagenome ERZ761610 (study PRJEB28899, sample SAMN02850038) | bioreactor sludge metagenome | biome: EBPR Sludge; feature: EBPR Bioreactor; material: flocular biomat | place: Australia: Thorneside Wastwater Treatment... | reverse complement strand
GCTGGGTACTAGATCGTGTAACTAAGTTGTGGGCCAACGGTTTAGAAGGCGTTCACTCTTATGGTTATCTAAATTTTGTTTTGCACCATAATCATGGCGCAATGCTGGGTTTGTTTTCGGAATTACCGCAAGTACTGCGCATTGTTTCGTTATCGACTGGTGGTGCTTTCTTGTTATGTATCTATGTCATCATTCAGTATTTACTCCCTATCAAGTCGCTTGTTTTAAGAACGGGCCTATCTATATTAATTGGCGGTATTTTAGGTAACGTTGCAGATAGAATCATTTGGGGTTACGTAGTCGACTTCATCGTAATTGGCACCCCCGCTCTTTCAAGTCCCGCATTTAATATTGCCGATGCGGTTCAGTGGGTGGGTTATGCGATGATCGTTTCAGCGATCATTAAAGAAGGCGAAATCCTGTGGCCAGAGCATAACTCGCGCAGAAAATATTGGGTAAATCCATCATTCCAATTAAAATATTGTTTCGTTCTTTTAGGTGTGGGTGTAGGTCTTACTGTTATCAGTTTAGTGTTCTCTTACACCTACTTACGCGTTTCTATTTCTGAACTTGTTGGCGGCAATCAGTTTCTAATCAATAAATTTATCTCGCCGTTTGTAATCACATTCTTGGTCATATCGGTAGGTTTCTGCGCGATTCTTTTCACGGTTGGAAAAACTATTTCCCATCGCATAGCTGGACCTTTGTACGCCTTCGAACGATTCTTGGATGATATTTTGGCAGGACGCCCAGCCCATTTAAAATTACGAGCCGGCGACGAGTTTAAGCATCTAGAGGAACTGGCTGATCAAATCAAAGTTCAATTGATGGAAATCCAAACGAAGACGATGGAAAAAGTTGCCTCGATGGAAGACAACAAGATCATGAAAGAATAATTCTACATATTCTTTATATAGGGACAAAATCCAGGACGTGGACCAATACTTGGAAATTGCCTACATACATCAGGTCTTAATTGATAGTTAGTACAACGACGAGTGCGGGTGTCTAGAAAAATACAATCGCGATTTGCTTTTTGGGTCAGCATAAACAATCCCGTACCTTCACGGTAGGTTGAAATCCATTTTTCCTTAATCAGTTTCTTAGCTACCTTTCGAATACCCATATTTTGCACTTCGTCTTCGGTCACTAGATTAAGTCGAATAAGATCAGATAACGTAACTTCCACCGGCATAGTACAACAACTAGCTACACAGCTATGGCATATTTCATCTGAGGTAAATTTCTTCCATGTCGAGGGTCTATCAACGTCCATTGCACATTCCTTAAAATGCGGTAACCGGTTTAGCTTTAACGATCACAATTGTATAGTTATTTTTATAAAGGTATTTCAATAGTAGCGGCATGACCTCTAAGGTCTTCTTGTGAATATCATGAAAAAGAATATTCCCACCCTGCTGACGATCAATTTTATTTATAAGACTCTGATAATAGTCGCCCAAACCCCGTTTTTTCCAATCTTCCGAATCAATCGACCAATAGAAGTCAAAGAAGCCTCGTCCGTATAAGTAATTTTGAAGTTCTGGAGACGATTCACCATAGGGAAACCTAAAGAATGGATGCGTCCACCCTAACACTTTAATCACACTACGAGCCCCCGCTGCGATTTCATTATAGGACTGACTCGAACTTAGGGGCGAGTGATTACTCCTACGGCATCGAGAATTCAAAGCGACGCAGGAATGACTTTCTGTATGGCTACCCACTGAGTGACCTTCTGCTGCGATTTTATAAACTTCGTCGGGAAACATACGCGCGCTTTTTCCTAACAAAAAGAACAACGCCTTAACGCCGGTTTGCTTGAATATTTTGAGCATTTTTTCTGTGTATTCAGGATGTGGTCCATCATCGAAAGTAAAAAGAACCTGCTTACGCGCGAACCCTTGAGCCAAAATTTTCCCACGTGGGACCGAATCCATAACTAAAGTCTCTGTTGTAAATTTAAAATCCAGATTTGGAACGGAAACAGACCCACGTTCACGATTCCAATATAAATCTAAACGACGAATCAGGCCTCTTTGGCAACCGACAAGTATTTTTTTGTATTTAGAATCACGAATTTGATTTTCAAATACAGTTAGATCCAAATCTGATAGTTTGGAAAGTTCATTACACACAACCGAACTCTCGGTCTGCCACTCTAACCAATCATCAAAAACTTTTTCGGGATGATAGTCTGACTGATTCCAACTTTCAAAATCATCATGCTCATCCAATGCACGCACCACACTCTGAGAAACACTCTCCGGCGCCTCGTCACACCCAAGCGTAAACATAAAAATAATTAAGACCGCTAAAAGAACTCTCCATCCAAAATGCATAGAGCGTTTATACCAAACCAAACCAACAATTGGAAATTCCCCAACAAAACAAATAGGGTGCCAATCAAAATCCTAAATTTTTTTCCAAACTCAAAATCAAAAACTGTCTGAATTTTAATCACCCAAGAAAAAAATTTATTGTTCCAATTGAAATAGTATTTTTGTTTTCAAATACCAGAACCAAGGCGAGCTTTAAATGGCAGTACTAGACCTTCAACTATTTGACGGACCTTAGCCCACCCACATAGACTTTGGGCATGATGAACAATACACCTGAACACGAAAAACTATTTGATGAAATCTGCAACAAGCTGAATGAACTGTCTCACCGAGACGACATTTCGCTTCCCCAAACAAACAAAATTGAAAAAATGCAAACGCAAATCAAAAAGTTCCACAGTGATTTGCTAGATACTCAAGACGAATTCCGAAACAAGATTAAGTCACTTGAAAATTTGCAGGTTTCAAAATCAGAACACAACAGCCAGCTACGTATGATTACTGAGCAGCTTCAAGCTGAACGTAATATCAACACTAAGCTAAATGCTGATCTGGTTAAGTCAAACGAGATCGCCTTACATTTGCAACTTGAAATGCAAGGCCTTAAGACTCGGGCTCAGCAAATTCAAAATGAAGAACGCAAATACAATCTTCAGCTTCAAGAAAAAATCAAAAATTCTCAAAAAGACCTCGAATTAAATGAAGCTTTAAAAGAAGAACTGACTCTTGAACTAGCCAAAACAAAGAATCAGTATCAAATCGATCGCGATGAATGGTTAAACGAAAAAGAAAAAATTAGCGCTACGATCGAAGAACTAAATCAAAGAATGTTAGATAAAGACGATCAAATTCGCGCGTTAAACGGGCAGATCGAAGACCTACAGGGATCATTGAATGAGATCGAAGAAGCAAGTCATAAGCAAAATGAAAATATGAAAAATCTGATGACAGTTGCTGAAAATAAAATCGTTGAATTGAAAATGGGCTACGACAAAAAACATTTGGAATCTCAGGATTACTACAATCACTTGCAACAAGGTCTGACTCAGATCAATTTGTTAAAGCAAGAAAATGTGAACTTGAAAGAGTACGTGGCCAAAGTAAACCAATTTTTACAACAACAACAGCAAATGCAATCTGGGCAGCAATCCAGCCAGCAGACTCAATCCAACGCTAAACCCGCTAACTAAAGGATAACTTATGATTATGACGACCGTTGAGGCCGTACCTGATAAAAAGATCGTTGCCCATTTTGGAATCGTAACTGGTTCAACTGTAAGGTCTAAACATTTTGGACGTGATATATTTGCAGGTCTAAAAAACATTATCGGTGGCGAGTTAAAAGGCTACACAGAATTAATGGAAGAAACGCGCGATGAAGCTACCGAACGGATGGTGGCCCAAGCCACTAAACTGGGCGCAAACGCTATTATTGGTGTTCGTTATGCAACGAGCGACGTCGCACCAGGTGCTGCTGAAGTTTTTGCATACGGAACAGCTGTAAAGGTTGAATAGTGGAAGCTGTAGTTCAGTTAATAGTATTCGCCATATTATTGATTATCGGCTTCTTCTTTGGTAGTAATCGCGAGAAGAAGCATTTCAAAAGTATCTTAGAGCGACAAAAAAAATATGCCCACATTGCTACTCGTACCGATAAAATTCGAGACGTTTCTCCCTACACTGAAGCGATGCTCGTCAGCGGAAGCGTAGTTATCGCCAGTGACTATTTTAAAAATTTTCTAGCCTCGATTAAAAATATTTTCGGTGGCCGACTCAATAGCTATGAAAGCCTGATGGATCGGGGCCGCCGGGAATCTATGATAAGAATGAAAGAAGCCGCTATTAAATGGGGCGCGGACGAAATTCTGGAGGTCAGAATTGAATCTTCGGCGCTTGATGCTATTGGTATCGAAATGTTAGCTTACGGGACCGCGGTTAAACGACGTAAATGAAATATATTCCGTCTGAAGAGTCTGAAGAAATTAACTATAAAACCGAAAAAAATCCCTGGCTAAATGCCGTGATATTAGTAGCAGGTTTTTTTGGCCTCTATTTCATTCTTCTTGTTGTTTTAGGCGTTGCAGGTGAAACGGCCGCTACGTCAATTCCTGCTCGCTACGAATCCTCTATTTTTTCATTTCTTGATTTGAAAATGGGCCAAAAACCTTGGCCATTAGGACAACAAATCGCAGACGACATTTTTCAGCGTAACTCTATAGACCCTGTTTATAAACCACAGGTATTTTTATCGTGTGATCCCACTGTGAACGCAGTTGCCTTGCCAGGAAAAAAAATCATCGTGTTTAGAGGTCTATTGGACGATACAAGCAACCTAAACTCCTTGTACTTCATCATGGGTCACGAAATCGGTCATATTATCAATCGCGACCACTTAAAAAGCATGGGACGTGCAATTGCCATCTCACTCGGGCTATTCTTTGTAACTGTGGGTGCAGATACAAGCTCATTCTTCTCAGTCAATCAGGCCATTGTCGACCGCCGTTTTGGGCAAGGCCAAGAAGAATCCTCTGACGACCGCGCGATTGATTTTACGATCAAACGTTTTAATGGCCTCTATACATCCAATGAGTTCTTTGAATCCATTCAAAAAACATCACCTGATTCGCCGAAAATCGTTAGCTTTTTAAATACTCATCCTTTGACTCAAAGTCGGATCGATAAAATAAAAAATCACAAAAATTACAATCCTGAAACTACGATCGTAGAAAAGATGGATCGGTCACAAATTGATTGCGATAAACCTAGCCAAGATTAGATAGTAACTTGTGCCATCATCATCTTTAAATAGAATCCTTCAGGGAAACCAAATAAATGAGGATGATCTGGAGCATGTCCGCCCTGGGCTACTATTTTAGACGAGCGAAATGCCTTTATTTGCGCACGATTTACCGAATCTTTTAAATCTTCCAAACTAATAGCCCCAGAGCATGAACACGAAACAACAAATCCATACTTCTTGATGCCTTTGTAAGCTTTTAGATTAAGCTTCTGATACGCAGACTTAGCTGCTGGGATATGCTCCTTACTTTTAGCGAACGCCGGTGGATCAACTATGATTAAATCAAAGTCTCTTTCTGCAATTGTAAATGCATCATCCATCACGTCGACTTGACGGCATTCTGCTTTGATACCGTATCCATCCATTGTAGCTTTTGCATTCGCTAGCGCATCTTTAGAGATATCCACTAACACAAACTCAGCCTCCACACCCATTTGCTTTAGAGCGAGTCCTAAATAGGCTGTCCATTGCCCTAAGTGACAACAAATATCCATTATACGGACGTTCTTTGGCTTGAAAAATTTTACGTATTCGCTGAATACCTCTGCCACTCTAAGTAGATTGTAGTTTTGGTCCAAAAAGAAACCAGTCTTCTGCCCACCCATTAGATCGGAATGAATTTTCATCTCTGACTTCAAAAACCAATGATCAATCGATACTGGCATCACTGACAAATCGATAGTATCCAAATTATTTAATATCTGAGCCGGGCCAAATGGTAACCCTTCTTTTTCCCGAATCTTGATGTCGTTTCGAAGAACTAAAATCGTTTGCTCCCAAGGGATCTGAACCAGTTTTTCTTGATATACACGTTCGACTAGATTTTTAAAGGCTTTCAAGGGATCAGCTATGTAACTGTTAATTCCAGCCGTAGTGATTTGCACTACAAATACTTGGTAAGGTTTATTATTTTTTTCAGACAAAAAACGATCGATGATCAATCCGGGCAGAAAGTCATTTTCACTAAAGCATAAGCGAAAACTTTTCTTGTATCCTAAGGATAAACGCTGAACGAATAGTTCATATAGGCGTTCATTCAAAAAACTAGCTTTATCGTCTAGTTTTTCTCTAGAATCAAAAGTCACCGCTCGATAATAGAAAAAAGACAGCGCGTTCGCATACCCTCTAGAAACGAATTGGTTATTGGCATCGCGAACTTCAATCACCTCATTCGGACTAACAGACTCACTCGGTTTATCAAATAAAGTCTTTGTTATCCAGGGATGACGTAACAATACTTTGGGATCAATATTCTTTTTTAAATTCAAAGTAATCATTTAACCTCAAGCTCAAAAAAACTAAATACGGTTTTTTCAAAACTATTAAAATTATCATCACTGACCATGATCAGATATTTGGTACCCGCTAATTCGTATATGGCAAGGCCCTCATAGTTTTGATTCAGCTCTTCTTTATCACCATCTGGATTCAAAAGATATTTACCTTTTACTTCCCATGAATCATTTTCCGACTTTCTTTTAATTAACCAGGCAATATTTGTATATTGCAAGCTCAGCGACATTTGGACAGATCGGCTCAAGACAATAAATGAATTATCGGCCACTTTTACGATGTCGCTAATACCGTTGTAGACAAAGTTTGGACCAAGCAGTTCTTTCAAATCCATCTTTGAAGATTTTGCGAACTCGAACTTTCCATTCACGTATTTATATTCCAAAATGTAAAATACTTGATCACCGTCTTTATTCTGAACTAGGCCACTTTCAGAAACTAAATACAGTCGTTTATTGGGTTCGTCGTAATAGACTCCTTCAAACGCTTTATTATTGTACAACCCAGCCGTTTGCTTGCCTTTAAATTTAGGCGTAAATTCAGGTGGAAGTTTAATTCGTTGCTGAACCGTTTGGCCTTTAACTACAAACACGTCTGGACTAATTTTAGGTTTTGCATTCAGATCACCTTCGGAACTGAGCAACCAACTATCACCGATTAAAGCCAAGCCTTCCAGGTCAAATACCGGCAGTTTTTTGGATTTCTTAAATATCGAAATCGTTTCGGCCAATTTTAGTTCAAATGGTTCTGTTTTGGAATTTTTTGTATGTATTTCGTAACGGTAAAGCCGGGGTGGACCAAACCGACCACGGTCATCGGTCACAACAAACAGATTCTGACCTTGCAATGTCAGGCCGGAAAAGCCACCCAGTTTTGTACCTTCAAATTTTTTTGAAGTATCGACCACGATAGATTGAATGGGCGTCATAGACAGTCCATCTAATGTCTGGGCTGCAATCAACAGCGGAAGGGTTAAACCAAAAGTTAGAACGATAAATAGATTGAGCTTCATTTATTTCATTCGCAATTTAGCAAGCTGAACCGTATTTTCCAGCAGACACGCAATGGTCATAGGACCAACACCACCTGGAACAGGAGTAATAGCTTTCACTATTGGCGAAACCGCCGCAAAATCTACGTCACCACCAATTTTACCATGTTCATCTTTGTGGATACCCACATCAACGACGACATGATTTTTATTAAAATAGTCGACCCCAAAGAAATTCATTTTTCCGGCGGCCACTACGACGATCTCGGATTCTTGAATTACTTGCTTTAAATTTTCAGTGTGACTATGAGCTAAAGTCACCGTTGCATTTTTCTTGAGTAAAAGTGCCGCCATAGGTTTGCCAACGATCTGGCTGCGTCCGATCACAACCGCGCGCTTTCCTTTAACCGAGATATTATAAAAATCTAAAATTTTAATCACTCCACTTGGTGTACATGGTTTTACATGTTCAAAGTCGGACCATAAATAGCCGGCCGACAAGAAGGTAAGGCCATCAGCATCCTTCATGGGATCAATGGCTTTCAGAACCGACGTTAAATCAATGTGTTTAGGCACGGGTAGTTGAACTAAAATGCCGTCCACATTCGGGTCATTATTTAATTTATGGATTTCACTTTCCAGCTGGCTTTGAGTAACAGAGGCTTCTAAATTGATGATTTCAGACTGCATGCCCACCTTTTGAGACGCCGTATGCTTGCTTTTGACATACACAAGGCTGGCTGGGTCATTTCCCACAATAATCACTTTTAAGCAGGGCTTACGGTGATACTTTTTAGTGAATTCAGCGATGTCTAAGGTCAGTTTAGCTCGTAGGTCGTCAGCGACTTTGCGTCCGTCTAAAAGAATCATGGGGGCTCCTGTCCTTGATACTGTTGTTTTACCCTATACCGTTGAATTATTTAAATTATTTATTGACCCCCTAATCAGAATTGATTAATTTCCAGGACATTGGCTACCGCTTAATGTCAAACGAAGAGGTGAATTTATGTCTGAAAAAGTAAAACTATCAAAAGACGGCAGCAGCATCGACTTCGTTCAATCTGAAAACGTTCCAACGTCTTTAAAAAAATTCCGTCAAAGCCCTGAAATCGAAGGTTTTTATCGTTTTATTTTTGAAAACGACCTTCAGAAAGAAGGCTACGAAATCCTAGATCGCATTATCACCCAAAGAAAACTCAAAAAGCAGCAAGATAAAAAACAAGCCGCTTTAGAAGACAAAAAAGACTCTAAAAAGAAAAAATAATCCGGCCGCCGGCGCTAGCTTTAAAATAACTACGTTTATACCCTAGCTTCAGAATTGCCTGCTTCCTAAACCGGAGGCAGCTATGAAGACCATTTCAAAATATCAAAAAAAGCATTCTCGTTCCCGAGGACAGGGCTTAGTCGAATACCTCATTATCGTTTCTATTGTCGCCGTCGGCGCCATCGGTATTGTTAAGGTCATTAGTCAAAATATGCGATTTCATTTTACCCAAGTCGCCGAATCATTAGGATCTCACGCACCCGAACGTCCCCAGCGTGGTGAAATTCGTAAATCCCATTTTGAAGCCAAAGACTTCAGTAATTTTTGGGAAGGCTCCAAATGAGCCTTCGTAAAAAAAATGGTTTTACGATCAGTGAATTTCTCATTACGGTCGTGTCCCTTTTCTGTGGACTCTATTTTATTTTCTGGACATGTTACCTAGGATGCAATTTTGCTTTGGCCAAGTTTTATCTTGATGATTTTTCCTTCTGCGAACTCAATACTCAATCTAATAAGTGTTGGATATTTTTAAAGCGCCGCGTGGATGCACTCAAGTTCGTAAGAATCAATAGCCTCTATACCGACTCCACTGCAGTTGATAAAACAGTGTATTTGGTTTTTGACTATGCCTTGCCGATAATAGGCCTTAATCGCGGTGTCGAAAATATTAAACTTTCATCATCTATCCAACTAGGTCGATGGCAATGATTCACTCACAAAAAGGTTACGCGGTTATCGTGACATGTTTTTTACTACCATTGGTCTTACTCAGTCTTGGACTGATTGCATTCAGCTTGTTAAAGACCCGCCATTCTTTCGTGGTCAAAACCTCGTGTCAACAGCAGTACCATCACTACTTTTCGATTCTGAAAACTGAAATTGGTTTTATCGAAACGTTGAACACACCCGCATTAACTCTGCATCATATTCAAATGACCTTGTTGCCGATGATTTGGTTTCCGCCTGCATTAAAGGCCTATCGCGCTATTTTAAAACTTCGAAAAAATTTGCAGAAAATACAAAATTTCGCCATAAAAAAATTTAACACATTAAATATGGCGCTCTCAATTAAAACGTTTGCTGGAGTTCAGCACTCTCTTTACAGCGAAAATCGCAAATTAACTGAAACGCTCGCTCACCAGAGCCTAGCGACCTACTCCGTAAATACAAAACTCCAAATTGTAAAACGTATGAACATTCTATTTCCTCCATATGATCCCCATCCACAAATTGCAAAGCGACAAGAATTCAGGATTTCTATGAAACACGGAATTCGTCCCAAGACTTGGATCAATGTCTTTGCGATACCAAAGCTGACGGAACAGTACACATGTTCGGCCTCTTTAACTGTCGAACCAAACAAGCAACTTAAAATCACATATCAACTATGAAAAACCACAAAATTGTCACTGAACTTTTAAGTGTCGCGACATTTACATTGATTCTAATTTTTCTGGCTTTTATCGCAAATTTTAAAATGGAGGGACTGTGATTATAAAAAATAAAATTTCAAGTTTGATTACCTGCCTCGATCAAAAGAACCGTCTGATTCTATTTTTCTTGATAGGATTTGCGATAGTTGGATTTTCACAAATAAAAGCACAGTCAACCCGTACCGAATCAGACCGTTTTCAGATCGATACGATTATTCCATCGGGATACGTTTTGATTCCAATAAAACTACTAAATGCCGATGCAATTTCTGCGGTCATTGGTACCCATGGTGTTGCTGATATATATGCCACCATACAAGGCGAACGAACTAAACTGCTATTTGCTCGGACTAAAATAATAAAATCGCCGGTAGAAGATGCCACATTTTCAGTTTTAGTTAAAGAAACTAAAGCTCACCTACTATCCAATAGCGAAAATCCATTTTTTGCGGCTGTTCAAAATCCACGTACACGAGCTATCGATTCTAATTCTAATGAACGCCGCAAACCCGGTATAAAAATCATTTATCAAAACTAGGTTGGAAAATATGTATCAAATACTCGCACTCATAATCATATGCGCTAATGCCTTTGCCGAGCCCGCTATTTGGATAAATATGAACCGGGAATCTGTCGAGTTTCTGAACCACGTTACAAGCGAAGGTGATATTACTATTGCTGATTACTACCTTTCAGTTTATGAGAACAAGAATATCGATCAACACCTTTTGTTAGAAAGACTCGATTTCTTTTCTAAAAACAAAATAGCCGCATCAGCTCTGGACAACGAAGTTCAAAATCTACAAAAATCATATATTTTAAATTCGAGTAATCGGCTACTGCTATTCGAATATCTGAAACTTGAAGCTAATACAAGTAAGAGTCTTTGCCATATCTATGCAAATGATTTCTCACTCAAGGAATCAGAACCTTTTTTTGAATCAAGCTGTTCTCTATCGCGCATTTCATTGTCAGGCTTGAATTCCGATTTCGAAAAATTCGACTACGTGTTGGTTGATGGAAACAAAATCAATATCCAGGTTTCCCCCTATTTTTTTACGTCTGGGCAAGCTCATCATTTTGTGTTTATTT
>ERZ761610.1772-NODE-1772-length-11220-cov-10.869861_pt1 | contig 11220 bp, 10 predicted proteins | sample MGYA00512164_ERZ761610 | MGnify/ENA primary metagenome ERZ761610 (study PRJEB28899, sample SAMN02850038) | bioreactor sludge metagenome | biome: EBPR Sludge; feature: EBPR Bioreactor; material: flocular biomat | place: Australia: Thorneside Wastwater Treatment... | reverse complement strand
CAGCAGACGTCAGATCGTAGCTTCCGTCACGGTCCGATTTTCGGGGGGTAGCTCAGCGCTGGTCGCTGGACTTCCTGGCGGACACATTCGGGGCCTGCCGCAAGTTCCGCATCCTGACCGTGAACGACGATTGTTGCCGAGAGAACTTGGCCCTGATTGCCGACACCAGCATCTCCGGGGTCCGGGTGGCGCGTGAACTCGATGCCTAGGTTCGCATCTATGGCAAACCCGCATGCATCGTCTCGGACAACGGCACCGAGTTCACCAGCAAGGCCATCTTGAAATGGGCCAACGAGAACGGGGTCGAATGGCACTACATCGACCCGGGCAAGCGGCAGCAGCATGGCTACATCCAGTCCTTCAACGGCAGCCTGCGCGACGAATGCCTGAATGAGGAGATCTTCGACAACCTCGCCGATGCCCGGCGCAAGCTGGCCATCTGGCGATACGACTACAACAACGTCAGGCCGCATTCCTCGCTGGGCAACAAGACCCCGTCCGACGCGCGCAGGGCGCTTGAGCAATTTGAGGGCTCCGCGCCCGGCGCGCTTGCCCAGCCCGTAGCCGACCACTATCAACCCCAAGGACTCTCGTTATGACTGAGGGACGACCGGGGGGCAGGTCACACATGATCGACGAATAGCCGCCGCTGCTCTCTGTTCGTTACCATTGATCGCGCGGCGCTGTGGGTCTAAATCGCAACTGTCAAAGTGAAGTTCTAAGATCCGGTAGCTATCTTGGCATCCCATTGCTGCGGCCGGAAAGTCACGCAAGGAGCCGGCAACGGCATACAAGGAACATATAGGCCAATGAAAAAGACAATCAACAGCGTGCTGATTACCGGTGGCACTGGCTCCTTCGGGAAAACCATGCTCAAGGATCTTCTTGCTACCGGGGTGTCGGAGGTGCGGATTCTGAGCCGCGACGAGGAAAAGCAGGATGCGCTGCGGAACGACCTGCGTGACGACCGCGTCCGGTATTACATCGGCGACATCCGTGACCGGGGCGCTGTCGATCGCGCGATGATGGGCGTGCACGCGGTGTTCCACGCCGCCGCGCTCAAGCAAGTGCCGAGCTGCGAGTTTTTTCCGCACGAAGCAGTGCTGACGAACGTTCTGGGTTCTGAAAACGTCATCCGCTCGGCAATCGCGGCCAACGTCAAAAGCGTGGTCTGCCTGTCCACCGACAAGGCTGTCTTCCCTGTCAACGTCATGGGCATGAGCAAGGCGCTAATGGAGAAGACCGCTCAGGCGGCGGCGCGGACGCTGGGTCCTGATGCGGATACGATCATTTCGGCCGTGCGCTATGGGAACGTGATGTACTCGCGCGGATCGGCGATTCCGCTGTTCATCCGGCAAATCAAGTCTGGCATACCGATCACCGTGACTGAGCCGACGATGACCAGGTTCCTGATGCCGCTGCGGTACAGCGTCGCTCTGGTGCATCACGCGTTCGAGCACGCGAACCAGGGTGATCTGTTCATCAAGAAGGCGCCGGCCTCGACGATAATCGACCTGATCAACGCATTGAAAGAACTGTTTGAGGTTCCTGACCATCCTGTCGAGTTGATCGGCTGGCGGCATGCAGAGAAGCTTTACGAGACGCTTGCCAGTGCGCAAGAGCTGGGCAGCGCCGAGGACATGGGCGATTACTACCGCATCAAACTCGACATGCGCGATCTGAACTACAAACCCTATTTCAGCGAGGGTGAGCAGGAAATCGTGCAACACGAGGACTATCACTCGCACAACACGGAACGGCTCGATATTGCAGGGGTCGAAGAGCTGCTGCTGTCGCTGCCCGAAGTGAGAGCGGAAGTCGATGCATGGAAGGCAAGCCGATGAAACTGGTCATTACCGGCGCGCGGGGCCTGATCGGTTGGCATGCCATGACGCGGGTGCACGCTGCTAACTGCGCTGCCCGCTTCAAAGGCCAGCCCGAGCCTTATGACCTCGTTGCGCTTGGCCACGCCGAGTTCGACGATGACTTGCGCTTGCGCGAGGCCGTCGACGGGGCTGCAGGGGTCCTGCACTTCGCCGGCGTGAACCGGGCGCATCACGAGGTTCTGGAGGGCTCGAATCCGGCGATTTCCCGCCGTCTGGTCGACGCCTGCAAGGCCGTGGGTGCCAAGCCACACATCATCTATGCCAACTCGACTCATGCCGCCAGCGACACCCCCTACGGCCGCTCTAAGCGGATCGCAGGTGAGGTGCTGTCGACGGTCAGTGGGCGCTACACCGATATGATCCTGCCTCATATCTTTGGCGAGTGCGCTCGCCCGCGCTACAACAACGTTACCGCGACTTTCATCGAGGCGGTGATCGCGGGCAAAGCGCCGGACATCAATCCCAATGGGCGGGTCTCGCTGCTGCATGCTGGCGCCGCCGCGCAGGCAGCGCTCGATGCAGTCGTCGAGGGCACCACTGGCACGCTCAGGCCCACGGCGCGTGATATCGCTGTGACCGAGCTTTTCGCGATCCTCCAGCGCTTTCACTCGGACTACCAGGCCAATATCTTCCCCGATCTCGACGACGCGTTGACGCTGGCCCTCTTCAACAGCTATCGTGCAGCGCTCTACCCGGATGGGTTCCCGCGTCCGCTGAAGATTAACACCGATGCCCGCGGCACGCTCTTCGAGGCGGTCAAGGGCGGTGGCGGCGGCCAAACCTTCCTGTCGACAACCAAGCCACGGGTGACCCGGGGCGATCATTTCCACATCAACAAGATGGAACGCTTCCTGGTCGTGCAGGGCGAGGCGGTGATCCGTATCCGCAAGGTGATGAGTGACGAAGTCTGGGAATACCGGGTGTCGGGTGACGCGCCCGCACCAGTCGATATGCCGACGCTACACACCCATTCCATCGAGAACATCGGCGACAGCGAACTGCTGACGCTGTTCTGGACCCATGATCTGTTCGATCCGACCAACCCGGATACGTTTGCTGACAAGGTATTGAAATGAAACGCCTCAAGGTTATGACCATTTTGGGCACCCGGCCTGAAATCATCCGCCTGTCCCGCGTCATGGCGCGGCTTGACGACTTCACCGACCATGTGATGGTCCACACCGGGCAGAACTGGGATTACGAGCTGAACGAGGTGTTCTTCGAGGATCTGGGCGTGCGCAAGCCTGACCATTTCCTCGGTACTGGAGGCGGCACTCTGGGCGAGACGCTGGGCAAGATCCTGTCAGAAAGCGAGAAGGTGCTAGCTAAGGAACGCCCCGACGCGGTGGTGGTTTTGGGCGACACCAATTCGGCGATCGCGGCGATCATGGCGCGGAGGATGAAGGTCCCGATCTATCATATGGAGGCCGGTAACCGGTCCTTCGACCGCAACGTGCCCGAAGAGACCAACCGCAAGTTGGTCGACCACATTTCAGATTTTAATTTGGTCTATACCGAGCACGCCCGCCGTCATCTGCTGTCTGAAGGCTGCCACCATCGCCGGATCTACTTGACGGGCTCGCCGATGCGCGAGGTGCTGGAGTACTATCGCGACCGGATCGAAGCGTCTGACGTCACGTCACGGCTTGATCTCAGGGACCGCGGTTATTTCATCGTTTCGTTGCACCGTGAGGAGAACGTGGACAGCGCCTCGAGACTTTCCGCTTTGGTCGACGCGCTGAATCGGATCGCGGCACAGTATGACATGCCTGTCATCGTCTCGACCCATCCGCGCACGCGCAAGCGGCTGGACGTTCTGGATAGCGTGAGGCTTGACGAGCGTGTGCAGTGGATGAAGCCCTTTGGCTTCCATGACTACAACAAACTGCAAATGCGCGCCTTTTGCGCAATCTCAGACAGCGGAACCATCGCCGAGGAAAGCTCGATCCTCGGCTTCCCTGCCATCACTCCGCGAGATGCCATCGAGCGCCCCGAAGGCCTGGATGTCGGCTGCCTGATCATGACCGGGCTGAACCCTGACACGATCCTTGACGGAATCGCAGCCATTACGCGTGGCTTTTCTGACCGTTTGGCAGCGGGTCTCGCGCATCCAGTTCCGGCGGACTACCGCATCGCCAACACCTCCGAGCGTGTAGTGAACCTGATCCTCGGCACCGCGCGACTGTCGAATTCGTGGGACGGAATCCGGAACCATGCCTAGCACATCGCCGATAATTCTGATCGGCGCCGCGCGGTCAGGGACAAAGTTCCTACGTGATGTGCTAGCATCGGGCGCAGGAACGGCGGCTGTTCCTTATGATGTAAATTACGTCTGGCGTTACGGCGCCGAAGGGGCCTTGGATGACGTGCTTGATCCGGCGATGCTCACATCGCGGCGGAAGGAATTCATCCGGAGGACCTTGCGCGTGCTCGCCAAAGTTGGTCCGGACGATATTCTGATCGAAAAGACCGTCGCAAGCACCCTGCGCGTGCCGTTTGTCGAGGCGGTGTTCCCCAATGCCCGCTATATCCATCTGATTCGCGATGGCCGCGAGGTGGCCGAAAGCGCCATGCGCCAGTGGGAGGCGCCGCCGAACTGGTCGGCGCTGGCACAGAAAGTTCGTGACATTCCGATCCGGAACTTGGGCTATGTCGCCTGGTTCGGCTGGAATCTCGTCAAGGGCCTCGGCGCTGGGCGCATGGGCGGCAACGTGTGGGGACCGCGCTTCCCCGGCATCGATGCCGTGGCCGAAGAAGCTCCGCTGTCGCGGGTCTGTGCCCAGCAATGGCTCGAGTCATACACCCGGGCCAGCGCGGATCTGCCACGGGTGGCCCAGGCCGAAAGCCGCGTCTTCACCATCCGCTACGAGGATCTGATCCGTGACGAGACCGCGCTCGTGTCCCTCCTGGACCAGTTGGGCCTGCCCGACCAAGAGACGATCCTCACCGCCTTCCGCCGCAAGCTCCGACCGAACGAGCCGCAGGTCTGGCGCAACCTGCCGCAACCTGATCTGGAAATGTTCGACGAGATCCTGACGCCCGCCCTTACGAATCTTGGATATGTTGCATGAAGCAGAGCGTTCCCTTTTTTCGGCCCAGCATCGGCAAGGACGAGATTGCCGCGGTGGTCGAGAGCCTACGAAGCGGCTGGTTAACCACCGGCCCGCAGACCGCGGCGTTTGAAGCTGAGTTCCGTGAGTATATGGGCGGCAATGTTCATGTCGTTGCGGTAAACTCGGCGACCGCGGCCCTGCATCTGGGGCTCGACGCTCTCGGTGTCGGCCCGGGCGACGAAGTTATTGTACCGACCATGACCTTCACCGCAACAGCCGAGGTCGTCCGCTACCTCGGGGCTCAGCCCGTGTTCGCCGACATGGATCCGGCGACGCTTTGCTTGAACCCGGCCACTGCCGCAGCGGCGATCACGCCGCGCACTAAGGTCATTATGCCAGTGCATTTCGGCGGCCGTGCCTGCGACATGACGGCGCTTCGTGCCCTGGCCGATGAGCAAGGGTTATCCATCCTCGATGATGCGGCTCATGCCTTGCCCACGCATCATCGCGGCGCCTTGATCGGCAGCCCCGCAGCCTTGGCCGATGTTACGGCATTCAGTTTCTATGCTAACAAGACCATGACCACCGGCGAGGGCGGGATGCTGGTTACGGCCGATGACACGATCGCTGCCAGAGCCCGCAAGATGCGGCTACACGGGATCGACCGCGACGTCTTTGACCGTTTCACCAACGTCAAGGCCAGCTGGGCCTATGACGTGGTCGAAGCGGGCTACAAATACAACCTGACCGACCTCGCCTCGGCGATCGGCCGTGTCCAGCTGCGCCAAGTCGCCGACTTCCGCGCCCAACGTGCCCGGCTTGCCGCTCGCTATGACGCGGCCTTCGCCGGCCTGCCGCTGACGCTGCCGCCCCATGAAGCCGAAGGGGATACTCATTCCTGGCATCTATACATCGTGCAAGTCAGCCCCGACGCCCCGGTGACCCGCGACGGTTTCATTCAGAGGCTGCAGGATGAAGGCATCGCCACCTCGGTGCATTACCGCCCGCTTCACCAGATGACCTATTGGGCGCCGATGACCGAAGGCCGGAGCTTTCCGGCCGCAAACGCCTATTTCGGGCGTTGCGTCAGCCTGCCGCTGTTCATGTCCATGAGCGACGCCGAACAGGACCAGGTGATCGAGGTCGTCCGAGACGTGCTGGCAGTGTCGTAATGGCTTTCGTCGACAGGAGGGGTGTCGCCGGACATCTCGTGAAACGCATCGTCGACGGATCGGTGGCACTGAGTGCTCTGTTCGTCCTGTCGCCGGTTCTGGCCATTGCCGCGCTTGGGATCAAGATGGCCTCGCCAGGCCCAATCTTCTACCGAGCCCGGCGCATCGGGAAGGGCGGGACCATCTTCTCGATGCTCAAGTTCAGGACCATGCATGTGAACAGCGACCAAGCCAGCGCCATCACCGCGCCGGGCGACCTCCGGATATTCGGCTTCGGCCTCTGGCTGCGGTGCCTAAAGATCGACGAATTGCCACAGTTCTGGAATATCCTGATCGGTGATATGTCGTTGGTCGGACCCCGACCCGAAGACCCTATGATCGTCGAGCGCGACTACACGGAATGGATGCGCGAAACGCTGCTGGTCGCGCCGGGTGTGACAGGCCCCGGATCGGTCTACGGTTATCTCTATGGGGAAGCCCTGCTTGACACGGCTGATCCTGAGGGTAGCTACGCCCGCCATCTGCTACCGCCGAAACTGGCGCTGGAACGGGCCTATATGGAGCGCGCCAGCGTGCTGGGCGATCTAGACTACGTCATGCTGACCGCCGCCGCCATCCTCGCCACAGTCCTCGGCCGCCAATTGCCCTTGCCCGCCGAAGATGTCGCCCAGGCCCGCCGATGGGCGCCCGAAGGCCCCTTTCCCAAGGTGCGCCGCGAATGAGAATTCTGCTCACCCATCGCTATTTCTGGCCAGATACAGCGCCCTATGGCCTGATCTTGCGTCAGCTTGGTGAAGACCTTTCCGATGCCGGGCGCGAGGTGTCGGTCTTCACGTCGAAACCCTCGTACGGAAAGGACTTGGAGGGCGCTCCTTCGCGTGCGCAGCTTGGCAAGTTGAATGTTCGCCGAATCCGGGTTCTGCCCGATCCCCGCTCCCTGCCGCCCATCCGGGTCTTCAACATGCTGCACTATTGTGCAGCGCTCTTCTTTCACGTGCTAGGCGCACGCGCCGATGTCGTCACTGCCGGAACGTTCCCGCCGGTCCTAGCAGGCTGGAGCGCCAGCCTAGCGGCTAGGACGACTGGAGCGCGGTTCATATACCATGTTCAGGACATCCACCCCGAACTCTCCGTCCAAACCGGCGACCGGTTGGGACGCGGACTGGCGGCGCGCCTACTGCGCTGGCTCGACAACCAGACGCTGCGCAGGGCCGATACCATCGTCACCCTTTCCGAGGACATGGCCGAGACCCTGCGCGCGCGCGGCCTTGGCGATCTGCCTATCGCCGTCCTCAACAACCCGCCCCTCAAGGCCACGGAACCAATGGACCCGCCGCCGGAGCTGATCAAGCCCGAAGGCCGGGTCAGGGTGATCTTCGCCGGCAACCTTGGACGGTTCCAGAACCTCCCCCTCTTGGCCGAAGGCGTCGCGCGGTGCTTCGTGGCCCACCCAAACCTTGAACTTATGTTCATGGGTGACGGCGTGGCATTGGACGCCTTGAAGGCGCGTTGGGGAGACCATCCCCAGATCCGCTTCGCTCCCTTTCTGCCCTTCAACCAGGCTCGAGCAGTTATCGCCGGGGCGGATATCGGGCTGGTCTCGCTGAGTCCCGGGCTTTTTCGCGTCGCCTATCCCTCGAAACTGTCTACCTACCTTGACCTCGGACTGACGGTGCTTGCGCTGATCGAGCCGGAGAGCCGGATGGCGCAGATGCTTGAGACGACCGGCCAAGGAGCAGTCGCCGCCCTGCCCGAGCCTGAGGCAATCGGCGCCGCGCTGGAACGCCTCCTCTCCCGCCCCCGGCCGGCACACCCGGCCGAAGCAAGAGCCGCGACCGCGGCCGCGCCCGGCTGGCGCGAGATCTTTGCGGCGCAGAAGGGCGGCGCCCAATGAGTAATCCACAGGATAGCGGCCCACGCCCCGTGGTCTTTCTGGGCGGTCTGTTTCTGCCCGAACGGATCGACGCCATTCGGCGCCAGTCGCGCGGCCCGATCCAATTCGCGGCCGATGTTCTGCAGAAAGCCTTCCTGCGCGGCTTTGCGACGGCCTTGGACACACCGCTCAGCGTGGTTAATCTGCCCTTCGTCGGCAGCTATCCCGCGCGCTACCGCGCACTCCGCTTTCCGGCCTGGTCGGGCACCTATCCGGTCGGCGTGCCGGTCGAGGGCCGACCTTTCCTGAACCTCCAGATCGTCAAATACCTCAGCCGGTTCCGCTCCGCTCTGACAGGGCTGAAGGCGGCGATCCCACGCGGGTCGCGGGCCACCGTTGTCATCTACTCGGCCCATCTGCCGTTTCTGGCTGCAGCGCGCCTGCTGCGACGGTCCCGTCCCGACATCGACATGTGCCTCATCCTGCCGGACCTGCCCGAGTTCATGGGCGTTGGCGGCCGTGTCTATGTCTTTCTGAAATCCATCGAGAGCCTCCTGTTCAGGAAACTAATCGCCGACATCGATTGCTTCGTCCTGCTGACCGACGCGATGGGCGACAGGTTGGGCATTCCACCGGCGCGGCGTGTCGTAGTCGAGGGGATCTTCGATCCCATCGACGATGAAGACGCCGCTGCGACGCCATCCGAACGACCTGCCGACGAATTTCCGATCCTCTACACCGGCACGCTCGCCGCGCGTTACGGGATCAGCGATCTGCTCGACGCCTTCGAACGCCTCGAGCGGCCCGAGGCGCGGCTCTGGATCTGCGGCGACGGCGACGCGCGCCCCCGGCTCGAGTCCCTAGCCGCGCGCGATGTCCGGGTCACGTATTTCGGTCAGGTGAGCCGTTCGCAGGCCCTTGCGCTGCAACGGCAGGCCGCCGTTCTGGTCAATCCCCGACGCGCGGAAGGAGAGTTCACCAAATACTCTTTCCCGTCGAAGACGATGGAGTATCTCGCGTCGGGAAAACCCGTTGTGATGCATGCTCTCCCGGGGGTACCACAGGAATATCACGACTTCCTAGTGATCCCTCGCACGCAGGACGCGTCCGGACTGGCCGAAGTCCTCGACGATCTGGCTGGCCGGCCGGCCGCCGACCTTCTGGAGTTGGGGCGGCGAGGTCAGTTCTTCGTCTTGAACGCCAAGAATCCGGAAAAGCAGGTAGGTAAGGTGATCGCTCGGCTTCGTTCTTTGGAAAACCAACCCCGGGAGCGTTTGACGCCCCCAAGCAAAGGCCGCCCATGAACCGCCGCGTCCTGATCATCTGCAATTCTTCGGAAACAGGCACGTTCTTGAATCTGCTGTCGACGCTCAGAGACGCTCTGGCCGTCAACAATTCCGCGGAGATTGTGGTCCAGAAGGAGCTGGGCGGTAACAGGATCGTTCGGTTTGGACGCTTGCTCGCTCGCGAGATCAAGCGTATCCCGAAGCTGCTCTGGTGTGATACCGTTGTGTTTCATTCGGTTGTGTGGGTGCACTTTCCTTCGATTATTCTCTCGTACGTGCTTCGTCGCAGGATCGTCTTGATTCACTGGGACGTCTATCCGGTCACCATTGACGGAAAATCCCTGAGCGGATCCTCCAGCAAACTGTACGAACGGCTCGAACGGTTCCTGGGCCGACTCTCAACTCGTATAGTCATCCCATCAGAGGATTTCTTGGCCTTCTTCCAACATCCCTGCTTGCGCATCATGCCGCTCTGGCCCTCGGTGCCGCTCGGGCGGGTGAGCGGGCGTTCGATACCGGCCGAGGGGCAGCCGATCCGGCTGGCCTTCGTTGGGCAGGCCGGGCTCAGCCGCGGTCTGCCTCAGGCGGTGGCACGGCTGGGCCGCGAGACCTCGGCCCGTTTCGAGTTGCATATCTTCAGCCCGAAACCGCCCGAAGAGGGGCTCTCGGACATCGCGCCCAACCTGCGGGTGGTGCCGCGCGGTTACCTCGGGCGCAGCGAGTTGCTTGCCGCCCTCGACGAGATGGATTTCGGCCTGATCTCACTACACCCCGGCATGGGGCAGCCTGGCTTCCCCTCCAAGACCTTCGATTATGTCGCAGCCGGGCTGCCCGTCATCTACACCGGGCGGCCCCTGCCGGCCTTCGCCGCGCTGCTCGCACGGACCGGCGTCGGTTTCGCGCTGGGAGAGGCCGCGGTCGACTGGCCGGCCACGTTGCAGAAGACCAGGTCGCGCATGCCCGAGGCGGTGCAGGCCTTCGCGGCCGAAACGGAACTCGATCCTGAGACGCTCGACCAGGTGATCTTTTGAGACTCCGCGCGGTGATCAGCGTCCGCACCCGCACACTGTTCGTGGCAATCCTGTCGGGCTTCGTCGGACGGGCGATCACCGCGCTGCTGCCGTTGGTGGTCATGCCGGCGATGCTGGGGCATCTGGGCCCGGTCCTGTTCGGGACCTGGCTGACGGCGACCACGCTCAGCACAATGGCGGTGTTCCTGGATTTCGGTATCGGCAACGCCACGACCACCCGCCTGTCCGAGGCGTTCGGCCGCGAGGACGCGGCCGCCGTGCGATGCATCCTCGGCGAGGCCTATGCCGCGCTGCTTGCGATCAGCAGCGGGCTTCTGCTGATCGTGGCGCTGGGCCATGTGCTGGTGCCGCTCTTCGCACTGGGCGCGGTGGAGAGCAGCCAGGTGGCAGTGGTTTCGGTGGTCCTGGCCGCGCTGTTCCTGTCCTTTCCCGGCGCCATCATCTGGCGCCTCCAGCAGGCGCGCCATCACTTCGTGACCGCACAACTGACGCAGGTGACGGCGCCGCTGGCCACCCTGGGCGTCACTCTCTGGGCGGTTCGCGCCGGGTTCTCGCCACTGGCCGTTGTCACCGTCTACGCGCTGGCCAATCCGGTGGTGCTGATGCTGTGGACCCTGGGGCACTTCGCCACCCACCCTGACCAGCGCCCCGATTTCCGCGGCCTGCGCTGGTCGTCGATGCGCAGCCTGACCGGGCTGGGCGGCGCGTTCTTCGTGCTGTCGATCTTTACGCTGATCGGCATGAACGCAGACAATGTGGTCATCGTCGCGATTGCCGGAGCCGAGGTGGTGGCCGAATACGGCGTGCCGGCCAAGCTGGGCGGCATCCTGATGCTGATCGTCGGGACAGTGTTCATGCCGCTCTGGCCGCTCTTCGGCGGCGCGCTGGCCCGCCAGGACGGCGCCTGGCTGGCCTCGAC
>ERZ761610.1771-NODE-1771-length-11225-cov-14.640555_pt1 | contig 11225 bp, 10 predicted proteins | sample MGYA00512164_ERZ761610 | MGnify/ENA primary metagenome ERZ761610 (study PRJEB28899, sample SAMN02850038) | bioreactor sludge metagenome | biome: EBPR Sludge; feature: EBPR Bioreactor; material: flocular biomat | place: Australia: Thorneside Wastwater Treatment... | reverse complement strand
GACCACCGAGATCTACACTCTTTCCCTACACGACGCTCTTCCGATCTATCCAATCAAAGCTTGTCGCGGATTTGATGTCACTGAATCAAATGTTGAACGCATGGGTCTTGAACATGACCGCCGCATGATGGTCATCACACTTGAAAATAGATTCTTAACGCAACGCGAATATCCAAAGCTTGCATTGGTCACACCCACATTGAAAGATGATTCAATTACACTTTCTGCACCGAATTTTGATTCGATTCAATTTCCAATTAAAAAATCTGGTTATACATTTCCTACACAAATTTGGAAAAGCACTGGCGTGCAAGCTGTTGATCAAGGCGATGAAACCGCTGAATGGTTTTCGGATTGGCTTGATACGCCGGTGCGTTTAGTTCATATTGCGGATGGTTATAAAAGAAAAGTGAGTGCAGAATATGCAATCAATGATGATGACCACACTGGATTTGCAGATGGCTATCCGATTTTGATTATCTCTGAAGAATCGCTTCAAGACCTTAACGGGAACCTTGATTCTCCACTTCCAATGAATCGATTCCGTCCCAACCTTGTGATTAAAGGTTGTAAGCCATTTGAAGAAGATTCTTGGAAGCGCATTCGAATCGGTGATGTGGAATTGGCTTTGGTCAAACCTTGTGCGAGATGTGAAGTCACCACGATTGATAAAGAAACGTTAGAACGAAACAAAGAACCGCTCAAAACTTTAGGAAAATATCGCAAACACAAACTCGGAGCCATCTTCGGCATGAATGTCATTCCACTAAACAGTGGCAAGTTGACCGTAGGTGGAAGCGTGGAGATTATTGAATAATGGAAAAAACTATCATTGACATCATCGGCTGGATTGGCACAATTTTATTTTTAGTCGCTTACGCCTTGGTCTCTGCAAAAAAAGTTGAAGCAGATTCATGGTCATATCAAGGCATGAATTTAATCGCAGGAATATTTTTGACCATCAACACATTGTATTTGCAAGCCTACCCATCGGCTGGATTAAATATTGCCTGGCTTTTGGTTGCAGTAGTGACGTTGGGAAGGAAATATCTTAAGCAGACATGACATGTCTCAGCAAAACTCTGATTAATTAACGCCTTTGTCTTTGCAAATGTTTTGTTAAGAAACGTGGAAAATAAGACATGTCATGTCTTAAGCAAGTCTTGTGAATATTTATCCGCAAACAAAGCAGGCTGACCACCCGTATGCCAAAACAAAATCGTTTCATCTTTTTTGAAAAATCCTCTGCGGATTAAATCAATCATTCCCGCCGCTGCGCGACCTGTATAAACAGGGTCAAGTAATAAACCTTCATGTTTTGCAAACAAATGAATCGCTTCGCGTTCACCATCTCCAAACACACCATAACCTGATTGACAATATTTTTCATTCGCAAGTACATCATCTTTTGTGAAATTGATTCTTTCTCCAATTTTTTCACTGGCTTGTGATGCTAATTGAGAAACATGATTCTTTAAATGCTCTTCTGGTTCATCAATACTAATCCCCAATACTTTACCTTTGAAATTAAATAACCTTTGACCTAACACCAAACCCGCATGTGTGCCACCAGATGATGTACCAAAAACAATCCAATCGGCAAGAATATTTTGATTCATGAATTCTTCAACTGCAAAGGCATATCCCAAAGCACCCGTTGGACTCGAACCGCCATACGGAACTAAATAAGGCTTTCCACCTTCTGCTTTAGTTTTATCAAATGCTTCTTGTAAAGTTTGGTCACGAAAAGCACGGTCTTCGACATAAATCACTTCCGCGCCAAATAAATTATCCAATAATATATTCGCTGAAAGTTGAGTGGGTATTTCGCCAGATAAAACCAATTTACATTTGAATCCATATCGTGCCGCCGCCGCCGCAGTCTGGCGGCAATGATTGGATTGAATCGCTCCACCTGAAATTAAAGTATCTGCGCCTTGTTCTTGTGCTTCGGCGATTAAGAATTCTAGCTTGCGTGTTTTATTTCCGCCGAAAGCTAAGCCTGTTTGGTCATCACGTTTGATTAATAAACGTGATCCACCCAAAACAGCGGATAAAGTTGCTAATTCTTCTATTGGAGTTGGGAGATGTGCAAAATGTAATCTTGATATTTTCATAAAATATTTTCTTTCATTTTATCCCGGTGGTCGAGTAGTTGCGAGTAAAGCGAGCAACGTATCGAGACCACAAGTTATATAAATGATTTTTATTTTCTAAAAACTATTGGTCTCGATACGGTTTCGGGTTTCGATACGCTTCGCTACTCAACCCTCAACCTACTCGACCAACGGATATTTACCAATTACTTATTACGCACTCAATCCTTGTCTCGTCTTCTGCTTCCCTCTTGAACGCATGATATCTAAAACTCTTGGCATAATATCTGCATATAACTTATACAAAATTTTATTCGGTGCAAAATCATAAGCACCCAATGTGCGAATCACTTCCCCACCCAAACCTTCCTTGAAGCGATACACGCCCCACATCGAATCACTTTCATCAAACATATCAGGCGCGCCCCATAAATCATAAGTCATACATCTATTTGACTTTGCAACTTTCATGGCTTCCCATTGCAAAAGATAGGTTGGCATTTTTTCACGATGAGCATTACGCGACATGCCATACACATAATACGCCCGCCCTGCAAACATAAATAAAAATATCGCCGCCACAGGTTCGTTATCAACTTCAGCAATTAAAGGTACTGCTGACGGCTGATTGCTGACGGCTGACTGCATAAATATTTTCCAAACCGTCATGTAATAATTTTCATCCCGAATCACAAAACCATCGCGCACCGACGTCTCCGCGTACATTCGATATAAATTTTCTAAATCATCTAACTTACCTTCACGAATCGAAACGCCTTTTTTCTCAGCCAAGCGGATGTTATATCTCGTCTTTTGTTTCATGCGTGCCAATAGGTTTTCTTCTGATTCAGATAAATCAATGATGACTGTATTTTTAAATTGGATTTGTTCCTGCGACTCAACCCATCCCCTACGCTTCATCTCTGACGTTATAACTTGGTCGCTGTTTCCTGATTCGACTCCACGCCCCAAAACGATATCAGGATCAATTTTCAAAAAGATAGCACCTTGTTTCTTCGCAAAAGTTTGTAAATCATCAAAGACACGATTTCGCAAAGATTCATTTGACCAATCTAATAATGGTCCCTTCGGCGCATACAAAATAGATACTCTCGCCGCGAAAGCATTTCGTAAAATGGTTCGCTTCAAAACTAAACAAGCGGCGAGACAGTTATCACTAATCAGTGACCAGTTTTCAGTACTGAACGACTGACTACTGATAACTGACAACTGCTTTTCTGTCCAAATTAAATAAATCGGCTCCCAACCATATTTCGCTTTGACTTGTCCCCATTCATAGGTCTGCAAAAAATGCGGATTAGGAAGTTTTGAAATAATTTCGTTCCAGATATTACTATTCACTATTCTCTATTTCCAATAAACTTTAAATATGCCCAATACAACAACGGATTATAAACTTTGTCTAATGCTTGCGCCGCGCGTCTGAGTTGACCACCAAATCCACGTTTGAAGCGATAGACTCCCCACAAGCCATCATGTCGAGATTCAAAATTTGCTTCAAGTGTTTCTTCGTTTTCATCAGGCACGCCCCATAAATCATATTCTTCACAACCTTTAGACTTTGCCCAACGAATTGCTTCCCACTGCAAAAGATAAGTCGGCATTCGGTTTCGTTCTTCATTATTGGATGCTCCATACACATACCAAGCACGTTTTCCATTGGCAAAGACCATCAATGATGCTAAAGGTTTGCCTTCAAACTCCGCAACCAATAATTCACAAATTCCTTTTGGGTGAAACAAATCATATGCACGCTGATAATATTCTTTGGAATGCACTCCAAAATTATCTCTTCCACCTGTGATTAACATCATTTGATGAAGAGATTCAATATCATCCCACGCGCGGACAGTGATTCCCTTTTTTTCAGCCAAGCGGATGTTATATCTGCATTTTGGTTTCATTCTGGCTAAAATTTGTTCTTCATCTCCTTTAATAGACACAATAATTGTATTCGGCGGTTGGATGTTATGAGTTGAAGGTTTGAAAGTTGGAAAGTTTGAAGGCTTGTCCTGAGCTAAGTCGAAGGGTTGAAATTCTTCAATCCAAGCATCAGGTTCGAGTTTGAGAAAGATTGCATTATTTTTTCTACAAATCAAATCCACTTCATTCCAAAATTCCAAACTGATCGCTGATTGCTGATTGCTGAAAGCTTTAGGTAAATATCCAATCGTAAACCTCAACGGCAATTTGCGAAACAAAATTTGCACGCCAATACTTCCAGAAAGTATACGAACCGGCTTCCAGCCGAAATCTTTTTTTAATTCACCCCATTCACCCATTTGTAATAAATGCGGGTTTGGATGATTTGTTATAAATTGATTCCATTCAGAGAGATTAACTTCAGTCATTATAAATAATTATAAACAATGAGATTGCTTCGTCGGGACTCTTGGCGTCCCTCCTCGCAATGACATCATTTTCCCACCGAGCCAGAAGGTAGAAAACTGTTGAGGGTTTGAATCAAGTCTCCCCGTTGAGAATGAAGCGAAAAATCTGCAAGTTGATTCAAAACATTTGCAAAAGAGTCACTATCTACTTTTTCTTCGTCCATCATTCTAAAAATTTCAGCATGCGATGTTTTTTCAAAATTCATTCCATCTTCAAAAAGTTCTTCTTTTAATTTTTCACCCGAACGCACACCAGTAAATTGAATTTCAATATCACGATGCGGCTCAAGCCCTGATAAACGAATCAAATCTTCAGCCAAATCCAAAATACGAACTTGCTCACCCATGTTGAGCATAAACACTTCGCCACCTTTACCCATGGATGCGGCTTGCAAAACCAAATGCACCGCTTCAGGAATGGTCATAAAATATCTTTGCATGTCAGGATGCGTAACTAAAACAGGACCACCACGCGCAATTTGATTTTTAAAAATTGGTACAACACTTCCACGCGAACCCAACACATTTCCAAAACGCACAACCGAATACGCGAGATGATTTTTATGCGCGCTATCTAAGACAATCATTTCAGCGAGACGTTTTGTTGCACCCATGATGCTGATTGGATTGACGGCTTTATCTGTGGATATAAAAACGACTCTTTCTACTTTATGCTTGCTTGCTGTTTCAACGACATTTCTTGTACCCAACACATTGTTCGTGACCGCTTCCTCAACATTGATTTCCATTAACGGCACATGTTTATGTGCGGCGGCGTGAAATACAACTTCAGGTTGATAAGTTTTGAAAATTTCTTCAATACGATTTTTATCACGCACATCGGCAATGACTGGATGAATAGTCAATGAAGCAAAATCTTCTTTAATCTCCATAAACGATTCAAAGATACTATTTTCACCATGCCCCAATAAAATTAATTGGCTTGGATTCCAACGCGCAACTTGTCTACAAATTTCGCTACCAATTGAACCGCCTGCACCAGTGACTAAGATTCTCTTGTTCGTGAGAATTGAACCAATTAATTGGTCATCAATTTTTACGGGCTCACGGCGAAGCAAATCGGTAATATCTACCTCACGTAAACGATTGACGCTGACTTTCCCACCAATTAATTCATAAATTCCCGGAATAATACGTGAGGTGATGCCTTTTCTTCTACATACATCATTGACCAAGCGAATAATTCTGCCAGGTGCGGAAGGAATCGCAATGATGACCTCATCTACTTGTTTGGTATCTAAAGTTTTTTCTAATTGTTCAATTTTGCCGATCACTGAAACGCCATAAATTTGATGATTCTGTTTGGCAGGGTCATCATCTAAAAACCCAATTGGAACTAAATTTAATTGTGATGATTTTTGCAATTCGCGCACGACTAATGCGCCAGCATCACCTGCTCCGAGAATCAAAGCATGGCGAGTTTTGCCATTGCTTAAATTATTATTTTGTTCCGCAAGGATTCTTAATGCAAATCGTGAACCACCAATAAGGATTAAGGAAATTAACCAGTCAATGCCTAAGGCAGAACGTGGCATACCGGGTTTGATTAAATCAAATGCAATTAGTAACAACATCAAGCCAGAGGTCAAGACAGAAGCGGTTGTGACAGCAATTGTGATTAATCTCAATTCATTCGTGCTAGCATACATCCACAAGCGGCGATATAAACCAAAAAAATAATAGGTTGGGATTTTTACAATCAGTGCAACTGCACACATTATCAAAACTGCTGGGAAATAAAACGGTAATTGACTCACATCGAGTCTTAAAGCAAAACTTCCCAACACCGAAACGATGATGAGGGCGATATCACCTATTAAGACAAAACGATTGCGAATGTGAGTGCGAGAGGACATTTAAGTTACGAATTACGCATTACTTCCACGGCTTCGGCTAAACCATCTGCTAAAGAAACTTGCGGTTTGAAACCAAGTGTTTCCATAATTTTCTTCGGTGTTCCAATAGAACGATAAATATCACCTGCTCGAGGTTCGGCATGAACATGCTTTGGAGCATTCGGAAAAATTTTGTAAAGAATATCAAGCAAATCCAGTAATTTTGTTTCAACACCAGTACAAACATTGAAGATTTGTCCGGGCGCGTTTGGGTGTTCCGATGCTAATAAATTCGCTTGCACAACATCTTTTACATTTACCAAATCGCGCGTTTGTCCGCCATCACCATAAACTGTGATTGGTTTGTTATCTAAAATTCTGCGGATAAAAATTGGCACGGCGGCGGCATACATTGAGTCAGGTCTTTGGCGCGGACCATAGACATTGAAATATCTCAACGCCACAACTTCCAAACCAAATTGATTCGTAAATAACTCTGCATACATTTCGTCAATTCGTTTTGAAACCGCATACGGCGATAATTGTTTCAAAGGTGTATCTTCTGATAATGGATATGCTTCTGAATCGCCGTACACTGCGGCACTGGATGCAACCACCACACGCTTCACCCCTGACCTCCGAGCTGCTTCAAACAGCTTCGACGTTCCCGTCACGTTGACATCTAAACATTCTTGTGGCTTTTCCATTGATTCTGGAACCGAAACAAAAGCCGCTTCATGAAAAATAATGTCAATATTTTTTGTTGCTTTGTTTACATCGTCATCATTTCGCAAATCACCCTCTATGATTTCGACATCTAAGCCTTGCAAGTTTTCTCTTTTCCCTGATGAAAAATTATCAAAGATGCGAACTTCTTTTCCACTTTTCAAAAGTGTATTTGCAATATGTGAGCCGATGAAGCCCGCTCCGCCTGTGATTAGATATTTCATTTATCTACCTGTCCTTCTGATCACAGTACCGATTGTCCGAAGCACAATACTAAAATCCATGCCCAAAGTACGGTGTTTGATGTAGTACAAATCATATTCAAGTTTGACTACAGTTTCTTTAATTGTAGCAACATAACCATAATTTATTTGCGCCCAACCTGTGAGACCGGGCTTTACTAATAATCTAGCACGATAAAACGGAATTTGTTTTTGATATTCTGCTACTAACTCAGGTCTTTCGGCACGCGGACCTACTAAACTCATTTCACCACGTAACACATTCCAAAATTGAGGCATTTCATCTAAACGAGTTTTACGCAAAAAACTGCCTACACGAGTTACGCGCGGATCATTTTCTTGCGCATTCTTAATTCCATCTTCTTCAGCATTCTGTTTCATTGTGCGAAATTTGTAAATATTAAATAAGATTGCACCTTTTCCTAAACGTGGCTGAGAATAAAAAATAGGAAAGCCTGTTTCTAATACGATAGCTAATGATATAAATGGAAATACAATCACAAAAATGATTGTGCCGAGAACGCCACCCAAGATATCCATTAAACGTTTTGATAATTCATACATCGCGCTGACTCGTACTTGATCAACAAACGAACGAATCACCCAATCGGATTCGAGATGTTCAATAGGCACACGTTGTGTTAATTCTTCGTACAGAATCGGCATTCGCATCACTTCGATGCCTTGTTCTTGCACATCTAATATAGTTTGAAAGGTCTCGCCTTTAATTTCGCCATTAATCGCTACGACCACATCAGAAATTCGATACTCTTCTACAATATCTAATAAATGTTCGCTATCACCAATAACAAAGTAATTTTGATAAGAATATTTTTTCTTGGCAGGATCATCATCAATAAAGCCGATTAATTGAAAAGGAAGTGGCGAAATTTTTCGGTAGGCATCTACCAAAGAACGCCCGGCTTTCCCAGCACCGACGATTAACACACGGCGTGTTAACCCTGATGAGGTGTAGATTCGGATGAAGGCACCACGCCAAGCCAAGGTCAAGAAAGAAGCGAGTACGAGAAATGCACCCACTGCAATACGTGGCAGAGAGGTTGGGTCGGTGTTAAATGTAAAAATCAGAGAGTAACCTAATAAGCCCACAATTGGCGCAACAGCAATGCCACGTAACGTTTTACGCCAATCGCCTGCGGTGTGTACGTCATAGGACTCAATCATCAACAATAACCAAACCAAAGGTAAAAGATAAAACCAAAACGGTACATCAATTTGAATGAGCCGTTCTGCTCTGCCTTGTGGAAGACCGCTTTCGATTAAGTTGTAGAGTAAGTATTCATACCAAAAATAAATTGCGCCAGCCATTGCACCAACCGATGCAATAAAATCGCCCAGCAACAAAATGGAACGTTGTTCGCCGGGGCGCAAACGCAATGAAGGTCTATAAATATCAGCCATTTTTATTAAACAAACTTGAAATGCCGCTCCATAAAAAACCTGCGCCCCACGCAATGTGCATGGTCGCGATGGCAAGCGGAATTCCTAAAATGAAGTACCCTTTCTTTTTGACAAATGCAAGCCGTAAGCCTGCGAACCCCAAAATAAAAAAATATAGAAATAATTGCACAACCAATAAATAAAATGCAATCGGCAACCACAAGGATAACACAACCCACGCGAGAAGGCTTAACACAAAAACGGGCGGCAATGCTTGCCGCCATCGCAAGGTGTGCGGATAGCGTTTGAGCATTTTTAACTTCCAAAAGCCGTAGCGAAAATATTGAATGGCTAATTGTTTTAACGTACTGCGTGAAAAATATACTGAACGAATTTCAGGGTCAAGATAAACAATGCCACCTGATTCGCGCACACGCGTATTGAATTCATAATCTTCATTGGCTAATAGGGTTTCATCAAAGCCACCGATTTTTTCAATCAAACTTTTATAAAAAGAACCAAATGGAACTGTATCCACTGCGCCAGCACTTGCATTCAAGCGATACATCGCGTCACCTACGCCGAGCGGATGCGCCGCCGCTAACGAAATTGATTCTGCAATCCAAGTGGCTGACCCTGAGCGAATTTCCCAGACGCCTCCAACATTTGTCCCTTTGTTTGATTGAAGCGCGAATACACATCTTTGTACATATTCAGGAATCGGCATGGAGTGTGCATCTAAGCGGATGATAATCTCGCCTCTTGACTCAGTGATGGCTTGATTCAAACCTGAAGGTATTGTCCTCGCTTGATTCATCACCACGCGAATTTGTAAGCCTTGATGATTTTGTTGAAATGCTTCAATGGCTTGAATCGTTCCATCGGTAGATAAACCATCTGAAATGACGACTTCCATTTTTTCTCGTGGATAGGTTTGCGAAAAAATACCATTCAATAAATGCTGAATGGTTTTTTCTTCGTTATAACAAGGGACGATAATAGAGACGAAAGGAAGGTTTTGCATTTTCAAAATTTACCACAGAGCCCACAAAGAACACAGAGGTTTTTGTTTTGTATTTCTCTGTGAACTCAGTGTTCTCTGTGGTGAGATTCTTTTTGAAATAATCCTAATTATGCAAGTAAGGCAACTGCTTCAATTTCAACCAATGCACCTTTGGGAAGTGCGGCAACTTGAACAGTACTGCGGGCTGGCGGATTCTCGTGAAAATATTCGGTATAAATTGCGTTCATTTTGGGGAAATCCGCCATATCTTGCAAAAACACTGTGGTTTTGACGACATGTTCAAGCCCTGAACCTGCGGCTTCTAAAATGTTTTTTAGGTTGGTGAGTGCTTGGCGGGTTTCTGCTTCTACCCCACCTGCGACAATTTCCATGCTGGCAGGGTCAAAACCAATTTGACCTGCTGTATAAACCATTGAATCGGTTTTGATGGCTTGTGAGTAGGGTCCAATGGCTTTGGGGGCTTTATCGGAGTGGATAACTTTCTTTTTCATTAATAACCTCGTGAAATAAAGTAAGAACGGGGATATTTTACTCGAAATGGTGGAGTAGAAAGTGGAAAGTGGAAAGTGGGAGGTGGGTTCTTGCTCTTGTAAATTGACGAATGTATAATGCTGTTATGCAATATTCTGGTTGAACGGCTTCGCCACCCCGGCGCAGGCTTGTGCCACGAAGTAGTATAAAGCAAACCGGTGGTCGTTCCTTTATATATCAACAGAAGGGCAATTGAAATGTATCTATCTAAGACTGTTAAAATATTTGTTGGAGTAGCAACAGTATTTGTATTCCTTATTCCCTTTCTCTTAATTTTGTTCTGGTTCTATATGCTTTTTTCAATGGCAACAGCAGCAAATTTACCATCAAATGATTTTCCTCCCAACAAATTCCCTTTTAATTCTTTTGAAGCCATGTCTACTTTTGGATTTCCAGTAATATGTTCATTAAATGTCCTGATTTATGTTTTGGTAGGATTTTATATATTCCATACAATCAAAAACAATAATGTTTCTGACGTTATAAGAACTATTGCTATATTTTCCTTCTTTGTGTTTCCTTATTTAGGAATGCCACTCTACTATATTATGTTCATCTTGTTACCAAAACCACCTAATTGGACAATAAAAAAGAGCTTGCCCTCACTTCATGAATGATAATTTGTTAAAAGGTAAAATCATGAATATTCAAAACATTAAGCGCAAAGCTTACAACGCCTTACTCGTGCAATTCAAAAAACGCCTGCCAACCTGTAAGACCAATAAGACTTAAGGCGTTGGCAACACAATCGGCGTAAGAGTCACAGTCGGTTGCGGAATTGGAGTTGGGGATAAATCCGCCCAGCCGCTATAAAAAAAATATTCAGATAAAAATTGTTCTCGTTCACGTTCATTCATCGGTCGTGGACGTGAAAAATCTTCAAGCATAGCAGTCAATAATTCCACACCAAAATATTTTCCATCATAAAAAACATGACG
>ERZ761610.1769-NODE-1769-length-11229-cov-216.489798_pt1 | contig 11229 bp, 6 predicted proteins | sample MGYA00512164_ERZ761610 | MGnify/ENA primary metagenome ERZ761610 (study PRJEB28899, sample SAMN02850038) | bioreactor sludge metagenome | biome: EBPR Sludge; feature: EBPR Bioreactor; material: flocular biomat | place: Australia: Thorneside Wastwater Treatment... | reverse complement strand
AGTTCAGACGTGTGCTCTTCCGATCTCGCCACGCCCGGCCAGGTCGGCAGCGCCAGCAGCACCACCAGGGTGAACACCCCGGGTAGTGCCCGGGCGGCGGGCGTGCGATGTGCGTTCATGGCCGGAATCGGTGCGAGCCGCCCAGTCGACGGGGCGCGCGCCGCCTAGCCCGCGGTCGCGATGACGCGTTTCTGGGTTCCGCCCCAGCAATCCTCGGCGGTCGTGCCGGTCTTCATGAAGGCCGGGCTGTCGCGTTCGGCGATTTCCTTGTTGTAGAGGGTGAAGTTGAGCACGAAGACCCGGTCCATGTAGGCGCGTCCGAGATAGAAACCGGGGCGGATCATGCGGATTTCGTCGCGCACCTTGAGGCCGCGCCTGCCGGCCAGGAAGTCGGGTTTTTCCTGGTAGCCGTCGATCTCGTCGGTGAAGGCGTAGTCGATGATGATCGATTCGCGGCGCGAGTCGATGAGGCTCTGGCCGCAATACAGCTTGGCCGGAAACAGCAGCCATGCGTCCTTGCGCCCGAGCTTGATCTTCTGCGGCTCGCCCTCCACCAGTCCGAGCGCCTCGAAGCTCTTGAGGTCTTCGATGCGGTTGCGCAGCACCCGCTCGTCGCGATAGAAAACCTTGCCCTGCCACAGGTTCTCGCCGACCTTGTCCACCGCGATGCCTTTCAGGTGCAGCACGTAGCCGGCAAGGCCGCCGACGATTTCGCCCGCGCGCAGCTTGCCGCTCTCGCCGCTGGTGAGGATGATGCTGCCCTCGAACGCGCCGTCGGGGATCGGGCCGGCGGACAGGCGTGCATAGATCTGGTCGAGCCGTTCCTGGTCGAGCACCGCGAGGTTTTCGGGGGTGATTTTCGCGAGATCCTCGACGCCGAGCGGGTGCTGATACTCGAGCTGGGCGAAATCGGGCTTGCTGCGGTAGTCGGCGGCGTATTTGCCGAACGGGATTTCCGGCGGATCGACCTTGCCGCATCCAGCCAGCAGTCCGAACACCAGGGCGGGGGCGAGGGCGAGCAAGGTAGCGCGTTTCATGGCGGTCTCCGGTGGCTCAGAGCGTGGCGAGGAAGGCGATCAAGGCCTTCTTGTCGGCGTCGCTGAGGTCTTCGCCAAAGCGGTGCCCTTCGTTCTCGATTTCGGCGGTGCAGTTGCTGAAGAAGTCGCGCACCAGGTCGCGCTGCTTGCGCAGGATCGCGGCGAACTCGGCCGGCGAGGCCAGCGTGTCGTCGGCGATCCGCTGCAGGGTGGCGATGCTGCCTTTGTCCATCCGGGACGCGAGCTTCTCGGGGCTGCGCTTGGCCAGGAACAGGTCGATCACCAGCGCCTTGTGGTCGAGGCTGGTCATCGAGTTGGCCGCGATCCCCGCCGGGATGCGGATCTGGCCGGTGCCCGCGATGGCCTTTTCGTTGCGGCCATCCCAGGTGCGCGGCCCGACGTCGAGTATCACGTCGTGATCGGTGAGGGTCGCCTTGGGAATCCGCGCCGACGGGTTGAGCAAGTCGTTCATCGAGGCGAGGTAGAGCTGGTAGCGGCCTTCGACGCTCGGGTCGGTCTCGAAGCAGGCGCTCTGACGCGCGGCGAGCTGGCCGTTGGCGTCGAGATCGCGCGGGCGGAAGAAGTCGTTCGCGGGGTTGGCCGGCTTGCCGCACAGCTCGGGGCCGATGGCGTTGTTGTGCATGAACGGCGCCTGGGTCCACAGGTTGAGCAGCGAGACGTTGCGCAGATAGCCGCGCCCGCCGTCATTGGGTTCGCGGATGTTCGGGTCCGGCGCGCGTGCGCGCATCGTCTCCGAGCCGTATTCCTGGTACACATGGCCGGCCATGTGGTTGGAATGGAGCGCGCGGCACAGGTAGGTACCGACCTCGGCGATCGGAGTCGAGCGGTCATTGCCCAGCCAGTCGGCGCGCAGGCCGTTGTCCGCCAGGGCGTGGTAGTCGCGCTCGACGAACGGGCCGCCGACGCTTTCCGGAATGCTCGAGTGGCAGCTCGCGCAGTTGACGGCGAATACCTGCCTGCCGCGGGCGACCGCGCCGGTGCCGTGCTCGCGCTCGAGGTCGGCGACCAGGTCGTCACGGGTGTAGACCGGTGCACCGGGGGTGGCCTTTTTGCGCTCGACGTCTCTTGCCACATGCAGGTCGGTGGCGTTCGATTCGGCCGAAACGAAGAAGGCGAGGATGTCCGGCAGGCGATCCTCGATCGCCCGGAAGTTGGGGCAGTCGCGCCGGCACTGGCCCACGTTGAACGGGGTCTGGCCGAAGCCGCGGGCCTGAGGGTCGACCTGGCGCAGGTCGGAGAGGTGGTTGATCCAGCACTGCTCGGCGCAGGAGCCGATGTTGAAATACACCCGCTGGATGGCTTCGAGCGCGCCGGTGGAGTCCTCGCCACCCTTGAGGATGTGATGCACGCCGGGCCGGCCCAGGGTGGTGTCGTCGTCGCGGCTGCTGAACTGCCAGCACTTGCCGTCGCGGCCGGGCTCGCACCAGCATGCCGCTTCGTTCTTTTCGCTGCCGCAGCTGTCGGTCTTGCGCCACTTGGCCACTTGCTCGCCGGGGAAGAGCGGCCGCTGCGCGACGTTGAACAAGGCGTTGATGGTGCCGGGGTTGTTGACGCCGTCGTGGGGAATGGCGGAAGTGTCGGTGACGCCCGGACGGGCATGCGCGAACATCTGCCATTCGAGACTGGTCTTGGCCATGCCCGAACCGAGGATCTCGGACTTGCGGAGATACTGATTGCCGATCAGGCCCTTGATGTTTTCCCACTGCGGCCGGGCCGGGTCGGCCGGCGGGTTGAGCGGGTCGAACGCGATGTGACAGGAGCCGCAACTGGTGCCGATCAGGAACGGGGGTTCGACCGACGCGTCGGCGAGCTTGCTTGCGCGCGTATCCGACGGGATCCCGGTGCGCCTGTCCATCCGGCTCGAGAAGCCTTCCCAGTTGCCGAGCGAGCCGTTGAGCTTCTTCCACTGTTCGGCATTGAAGCGGGGATTGGGAAACTTGCGGATGCCGAGGGCGCCGGTCGAGGTTCCGAAGTTGAGATCGCACGCCGAATGACGCTGATCGACGCCGTTCTTCGCGTGCGGATCGGACGGGTCGAGCGGCGCGTCCTCAAGGGCGCAGGCCGGGTCGATGTAGCCGGATTTGCCCACATGGGCGAGCAGCACGTCGTCACCCGGGCACCAATCGAACCCGTAGGTTTCGTCCCAGCTCCGGGCCGGGCAGTTCGGCTCGCCGGGCTGGCAGCACGCTGGATCGTTGATCAGCCCCCAGGCGCGAAAGCGGTCGGGGCGCTGGTCGGTGCGCAGCACCCGGTACCAGTCGGGCAGCACGCCGATGCGCTGCTGAAAGGTGTAGGTGTGGAAGCGCTCGTTGCCGGCGGTGGCCTTGTACCAGATCAGCCGTCCGACGCAGGCCGACTGCGACAGTCCTTCGCGGGCACAGGTCTCGTAATAGGGTTGATCCTGATCGATGATGCCGCGTTGCGGGCTCGGCCTCGCCGCGGACGCGGCGACCGCCCCCGCGGCATGGGCGACGCCGTCGCCCATGCCGGTCGGCAGCCAGCCGGACATGAGGATCAACAAGATGCCAAGAACCACGCCGATGTAGCGATGCGTTTTCATGCCTGCCTCCTGCTGGGATGCGATCCGGGTTCGGGTGCTGCCGACCTGCACTGGCTGCCACTTTGTTCCGATTATTTTGCTTGCGCTGTGACGGATGTCACCGACTCGGAATCCACGGGGCTTTCTGGTTTTTATAGGCGGGCGCCAGGGCTTATGCAAACCCATACGCTCGCACCCGGAAACGCGCCGGGCGACCGCGCGGGGCGGCCATCCGCAGCCCGCGCCGGGGTGGGCGCGCGCGCATTCTTCCGGTGCCGCCGAGCTACTCGCCATCCCTGCCTGCTAAACTCCCCGGCTTTGCACTCCGCTGGATCTCGCCATGGCCGCTCAACGCATTCTTACCGGTATCAAGCCTTCCGGCACGCCCCATCTCGGCAACTATGCGGGCGCCATCCGCCCCGCGGTGGAAGCGAGCCGACGGGCCGACGCCGAAAGTTTCTACTTCCTCGCCGACTACCATGCGCTGATCAGCACCACCGATCCGGCACGGGTGCAGCGGTCGACGCTGGAGATCGCCGCCACCTGGCTGGCGGCGGGGCTGGATGCCGACCGGGTGTGGTTCTACCGCCAGTCCGACATTCCCGAGATTCCCGAACTCACCTGGCTGCTGAGCTGCGTCGCCGGCAAGGGCCTGCTCAATCGCGCCCATGCCTACAAGGCGGCGGTCGATCGCAATAACGCCGACGGCGAGGATCCGGACGCCGGGGTCAGCATGGGGCTCTACATGTATCCGGTCCTGATGGCGGCGGACATCCTGATGTTCAAGGCGCATTCGGTGCCGGTGGGACGCGACCAGATCCAGCATATCGAGATGGCGCGCGACATCGGTGCGCGCTTCAATCATCTGTACGGCGAGCACTTCGTGCTCCCGGAAGCGGCGATCGACGAGGCGGTGGCGACGCTGCCGGGCCTCGATGGCCGCAAGATGAGCAAGTCCTACGACAACGTGATTCCGCTGTTCGCGCCGCCGGCCGAGTTGCGCAAGCGGGTGTTTTCGATCCTCACCGACTCGCGGCAACCGGGCGAACCGAAGGAAACCGAGGGCTCGGCGCTGTTCCAGCTCTACCAGGCCTTCGCCAGCGCGCAGGAGACGGCGGCGATGCGCACCGCCTTTGCCGCCGGCATCGCCTGGGGCGAGGCCAAGCAGGCGGTGTTCGAACATATCGAACACGCGGTGGCGCCGATGCGCGAGCGCTACGATGCGCTGATCGCGCAGCCGGCGCTGATCGAACGAAAACTGCTGGAGGGCGCGGCCAAGGCCCGTGCGATCGCCACGCCGTTCATCGCCGAGCTGCGCCACGCGGTCGGCCTGCGCAGCCTGAGCAGCGCCGCCGCGCCGACGGCCGCGCCGCGCCAGCGCAGCCAGGCGCTGCCGCAGTTCAAGCAGTACCGCGAGCCGGACGGGTTGTTCTATTTCAAGCTGGTGGATGGCGAGGGTGACCTGCTGTTGCTGAGCCGTGGGTTCGAATCGCCGCGCGAGGCCGGCCAGGCGGTGGCGCGGATCAAGCAGGGCGGGGAGGTCGGCGGCGTTGCCGAGCTGGCCGAAGGGGTGACCACCGCGCGGCTGGGCGAGGCGCTGGAGGCGCTCGGCGACGCGTGAGCATGGCGCGGAGCGCGGGTCGCGACAGGATGCGTGCATGAAGGAATCTTTTACATTGCCGGCCTGAATCTTTCGAACGGCGTTGGCATAATGCGACGTAGGCCGCCGTTACGGGGCTACGGGCGTGTAAATTCACCGCAAGGAGAACAGGAGATGAGCGAGATGGGTATCGGATGGGTGGCCGCCATCGTCATCGGCGGATTTGCGGGGTGGATCGCCTCGGCGGTCATGAAGACCAACACGGGCGTTCTGCTGAATGTGGTGCTCGGCATCATAGGCGCGGCAGTGGCGAGCTTTCTGTTCGGGATCCTCGGGATTTCCTTCGGCGGCTGGCTCGGCTACCTGATCGCGGGCGTCGTCGGCGCCTGCATCCTGGTCGGCTTGGTGAGGGCGATCAGGAAATAGATGCAGATGTGTCGGCGGCGAGGCCGGCACGGCGCAGTGTGCGAAGCGGGGGCCAAAAACTTGGTCCCCGCGTCCGTTTACGGCGGCGCCTTCACCGCCTACCTGACCCACGCTGCATGTGCCGCCCGGTCATCGCGCAATTGCGCCCGTTCTTTCGCGGTACGGGAGCGGCAAGACGTCGGTGGCTGGCCGCACGGGGCTTACTCGCGCCAGCTTAGGTTCGATCAGCGACGTTCTTTTGCAGCGGCACGGGGGCTGCGGTCGCGTCCGGTTGCTGCAGGCGGATGTCGAGAGGGCCCAGCGCGTCGAGGTGGACGTCGCGCCGCGGGAACGCGAAGCGCAGGCCGGCGGCCTTGAATTTGCTGTTGATTCCCTTGTGCAGCGCGGTGATCACCGCCAGGCGGTTGTCCAGGTTGGGCAGGTGCACCCGCAGATTGAGCATCAGCGCGTTGTTCTGGAAAGCGTCGAAGGTCACGAGCGGGGCCGGGTCGGCGAGCACTTCCGGTGTGTCGGTGGCGGCCTCGAGCATCAGCGCAATCGCCTGGTCTACGTCGCCGTCATGGGCGAGGCTGACCGGCAGGACGATGCGGTTCAGGCGGTCGGTCAGGGTCCAGTTGATCAGTCGTCCGGTGATGAACTCCTTGTTCGGCACGATCAGTTCCTGCTTGTCGAAGTTGGTGATCGTGGTGGCGCGAATGCGGATGCGGGTGACGACGCCGGTGGTGTTGTCTATCGTGACCACGTCGCCGACGCGGATCGGACGCTCGAACAGCAGGATGATGCCGCTGACGAAGTTCGCCACGATTTCCTGCAGCCCGAAGCCGAGGCCTACGCCGAGCGCGGCGATGATCCACTGCAGGCCCGAGATCTGCAGGCCGATGGTCTTGAACGTGACGACGATGCCGATGCCGACGATCAGGTACTGCGACAGGGCGGTGATCGCGTAACGGGCGCCGGCATCGAGGGGCAGGCGCTGCAGCAGGGATATCTCGAGGATGCCGGGCAGGTTCTTGGCCGCCATCACGGTCACGATGATCGCGAACAGGCCGACGATCAGATCGCCCAGCGTCATCGGCACCAGCGTCGAGATGCCGTCGACCGCGCGCATCGCCTGGAACGGCAGTTCGGTGGCGTCGAGAAACCCGAGCGCCGGGATCAGGTTGGCCCAGATCGACCAGGTGCCGAACAGCATCGCGAACAGGAAGCCCGAGCGGATCAGTCTCTTCGATTTCTCGCCGAGCGAGTCGAAATTGACTTCCGGCACGTCGACCGCGATCGCCGCTTCGCCTTCGGCGGGGGTGTCCTCTTCGCGCGCGGCGCGCTGCGCACGCAACTCGTTGCGGCGGCGCAGCGCGCCTTCGAAGCGAAGCCGGCGTTCGGCGACGAACAGCCAGCGCAGGATCAGTCCCTTCAGCACGAACACGCCGAACAGGAACCAGAGGGTCGTCTGGAAGCGTTCTTCGAGATGAACGGCGGTGTAGTGGTAGTTGCCGAGCGATATCAGCGCCAAGACCAGCGGTATGCCCACTACCACCGGGTACCACAGGAAGTGGGTTTGCGTGATCAACTGGCGCGGATGCTGTTCCTGCAGCGCCTGCCAGAGTGCGCCGCTGCGGCCCAGCAGGCGCGTCACCAGCAGCGCCGTCCCGCCCATCAGCACGATGAAGGCGCCGCTGCCGATGGCCTGCACCGCCAGCGGTGGTTCGGGTGCGGCGGTGGCGCCGACCAGAAAGCTGGTCATCATGCCGAACGGGACGAACCACGCGATCTGCCTGCGCAATGCGGCGCGGGCGCCCGCAGGCCACTGGAAATGGCGATCGCCCAAGCTCCTGTCCCGGCACATCTGGCGCACCAGCGCGAGACTGGCCAGCACCAGCGCGGCCTTGGTCAGACCACCGCTAAGCGACACCGTGAACGGGTCGACGGTGTCGCGCAGCATCAGCACGAACCCCAGCATCAATAGCGGCACCGGCGCCACTTTCAGGATCAGCAGGGTCAGTGCCTGCAGCGTGAGCATGGCCGAGTCGCTGCGAATCCGGTTTACCGACTGGTCGATCATCCGCAGCCGTTCGGTCGTGCGCCGATTGAACAGGCCCAGGCTCACCAGCGCCATCACGCCCAGCAGTACGGCGATCGGATGCCGGTTGGCGTACTCCTTCAGATTGGCACCGACCTGCGCCCAGTTGTCCGGATTGCCCAGCCATGGGCTCCACCGTGGCCCGTGTTCGGAAAAAAGCGAAATCAGGCCCGAACTGGGAATCCACAACAGTTGCTCGTCGATGAAAGCCACATAGGCCGCGGAGACCGTCACCAACTGGCGCTCGGCAAGGTCGAGATTGGTCAGGCTGTTGATGAAACGGCCATAGGACTGCTGCAGCGAGTTCAGCGAACTGCGATGGGCGCTCATCAGCTCGCGCGCCTTGTCGATCATGTAGTCGCGCTGCTCTTCGGGCAATGCTTCGGCCCGCTCCCGGGTGATGCTGCTCACCGCTTGTTCCAGCGCGCCGATGCCGCGGAAGATGTCGTCGATCTCGAGCTGGCGGTTGGTCGCGTCGCTGATGATCTCGCCGCGCGCGATCCGGTCGCGGCGATGGCTCTGCAACGAGGGCAGGTCGGCGCGCCGCTTGCGCAGCATGTTGCCGATCACCATGCTGCGCCCCACCATGTCGACCCGCTGGCGGACGCGCTCGAAGTCCTCGCTGATCTCGGCGAGTTGATTCACGGCCCGCTGCAATTCCGCGTCGACGTCCTGCTGGCTGCGAACCAACTGCTCGAGTTCTTCGCGAAAGCCGCTATTCGATTCGGCGATGCTGCGCAGTTCGGGCTGTAGCGCGGCTGCGCGTTCGCGCAGCCGCTCCGCCTCGGCGAGCGCTGCCTGTGCTTGCGCGGCGCGCTGTTGCTGCGCCATGCCGTCGACCTGGTCCAGACGTGGGCGCAGCGCGGCGATGTAGGCGTTCCAGTACTCGCGTTCGGCCTGGGCCAGCTTGATCAGTACGCCCTGGCTGGCGGCAGCCTTGCGGTAGTACGCACGTTCGGCATGGTGCAAGGTGCGGCCTGCTTCGAGATGGTGCAGGCGTGCCTGCCGGGCGAGTTCGGATTCGCCCGGGATCGATAGGGCCGCCTCGCGATCGTATTGTTCCAGCGTGGCGGTATGCGCCGAAATCAGCTCGCTGAGGTTGTTGCTGCCGGCAAGCAGGCGTGCCAGCTCGTCTTCGAACTGGCGCAGTGAGTCGCGCGCATGGGTGAGGGCCTGCCGCTGCGCCGTCAACCATGCCTCCAGTTCTTCGAGATTGGCGGATGTCAGGTCATCGACCATGGCGGACATGTCGGCTTCCAGCGGAAACAGGCGTTCGTTCGAGCGCTCGATTCGCTCCGGCGCGCCGCGCACCGCGTCCTCGAGCACGGCGAGCCGGTTGCGCGCGCTGGCCGTCTCGCGATATCGCGTCATCGCCTGCTCGTAGAGGTCGAGCAGGTGCTGGCGCGAAGCGTCGTCGAGGTCCGCCGCGGCTTCGACCGCGCTCTTGCCGGCCTGCAGCGACGTCATGCTGATCTCCGGCCCGCGAGGGGCCATGTCCTCCACCGCCGGCGCTCGCGTCGGGACCGCGCACAGGATGAGCAGCAGGGCGATAGTCAGGCAATGTCGAAACGGCATCGAGTCGTGCTTCCTTGTGTCGGCAGGCGGGTGCGAGGCCGAAGCGGCGATCATAAGTCGATCGGCAGGCATCGACAAATTCCGCATGCCTTGACTAACCGGTCAGGGGCCTTCTACAATCCAGCCTCTTTGCGATGGGGCGGTTAGCTCAGCGGTAGAGCACTGCCTTCACACGGCAGGGGTCACTGGTTCGATCCCAGTACCGCCCACCATCTGCATCGGCCATCACCGCAGGCCCTCCGGGCGGTTAGCTCAGCGGTAGAGCACTGCCTTCACACGGCAGGGGTCACTGGTTCGATCCCAGTACCGCCCACCAGAACTCAGCCCCAAGGCAAACGCTTCGGGGCTTTTTGTTTTGCGGCGCGGGTGGCGTGCAGGGCTCGCTCTTCATGTTCGAATCGTTTCGGGGTATCGCTCGCATGTCTTCAACCGTCCGCACCCGTTTTGCGCCCAGTCCCACCGGTTACCTGCATATCGGCGGCGCGCGCACCGCGCTGTTTTCGTGGGCGTTCGCCCGTCGCCACCAGGGCACCTTCATCCTGCGTATCGAGGATACCGACGTCGAACGCTCGACGCCCGAGGCGGTGCAGGCGATCATCGAGGGCATGCAGTGGCTGGGGCTCGACGCCGACGAAGGGCCGTTCTACCAGATGCAGCGCATGGACCGCTACAAGGTGGTGATCGCCGAAATGCTGGCAGCCGGTACTGCCTACCCCTGCTACATGGCGCCCGCGGAGCTCGACCAGTTGCGCGAGGCGCAGCGCGCCCGCGGCGAGAAGCCGCGCTACGACGGGCGCTGGCGTCCCGAGCCGGGCAAGGTGCTGCTGCCGGTGCCGGAAGGTGTGAAGCCGGTAGTGCGCTTTCGCAATCCTTCCGAAGGTGCGGTGGCGTGGGACGATCTGGTCAAGGGGCGGATCGAGTTTGCCAACGCCGAACTCGACGATCTGATCATCGCGCGGCCGGACGGCACGCCGACCTACAACTTCTGCGTGGTGGTCGACGACTGGGACATGGGCATCACCCATGTGATCCGCGGCGACGACCATGTGAACAACACCCCCCGCCAGATCAACATCCTGCGTGCGCTGGGCGCCGAGGTGCCGCAATATGCGCATCTTTCGATGATCCTGGGCGATGACGGCGCCAAGCTGTCGAAGCGCCACGGCGCGGTGAGCGTGATGCAGTACCCGGAAGACGGCTATCTGCCCGAAGCGGTGGTGAACTATCTCGGGCGCCTGGGGTGGAGCCATGGCGACGACGAGATCTTCTCGCGCGAGCAGTTCGTCGAATGGTTCGATCTCGATCACATCACGCCGTCGGCGGCACAGTTCAACACCGAAAAGCTCAACTGGCTGAATGCGCACTACATCAAGCAGGCCGATGCGGGCCGGCTGGCGGCCGACGTGGCGAGCCGGCTGGCGCGTCGCGGTGTCGATCCGGAAGCGGGTCCGGCGCTCGAGCGCGTGGTCGAACTCTATCGCGAGCGTGTGACCAGCCTCAACGAACTCGCCGATGCGGTCGCGCTTTACTGCGTGGAGGCCCAGGCAGCGCCCGAATTGCTCGCGCAGCATCTGACCGAACCGGCACGCCTGGCCCTGGCCGACCTGATGCAACGCCTTGATGCCGTCACCTGGGACAAGGCCGCGCTGAGCGATGCGATCAAGCAGACCATGAAGGCCTTGGGCGTGAAGATGCCGCAGGTGGCGATTCCACTGCGGGTGGCGACCCTGGGCGTGACCCAGACGCCGTCGATCGACGCGGTGCTCGAAGTGCTGGGGCGCGAACGGGTGCTGGCGCGGCTCGGGCGCTATTTGTAAGCGCGGTGCGTGTGCCCGCCGGAGCGATGTGTGTCGTCGCCCCGGCAGCAATCGCCTAAGTTCCGAACAGAATGCAGCACTGCACTAGGGTCTGTTCACAAATGACAAAATTATGTACATTCTCGCTTTTTGGAGTG
>ERZ761610.1763-NODE-1763-length-11248-cov-499.932815_pt1 | contig 11248 bp, 5 predicted proteins | sample MGYA00512164_ERZ761610 | MGnify/ENA primary metagenome ERZ761610 (study PRJEB28899, sample SAMN02850038) | bioreactor sludge metagenome | biome: EBPR Sludge; feature: EBPR Bioreactor; material: flocular biomat | place: Australia: Thorneside Wastwater Treatment... | reverse complement strand
GTTATGAGTTATGAGTTATGAGTTATGAGTTATGAGTTATGAGTTATGAGTTATGAGTTATGAGTTATGAGTTATGAGTTATGAGTTATGAGTTATGAGTTATGAGTTATGAGTTATGAGTTATGAGTTATGAGTTATGAGTTATGAGTTATGGGTTATGAGTTATGAGTTATGGGTTATGGGTTATGGGTTATGGGTTGTGAGTTGTGAATTATGAGTTGTGAATTATGAGTTATTTTATGGGAATGAGGGATAAGATGTTGCATGATGATAGGCAGTCATTAGTTTTATAGTTTCGGCGGCTTCTTGCACATCGTGCGCCCGCAAAATGTTAGCGCCATTTAGCAAGGCTAAACTATGCAATGCGGTGGTGCCGTTTAACGCCTGCTGTGGGTTAATGTTTAAGGTGCGGCAAATCATAGACTTTCGGGAAATGCCCGCCAAAACAGGCAAGCCCAATAAGCGGAAAACCGATAAATTTTTGAGCAGGGTAAAATTCTGTTCTACCGTTTTACCAAACCCAAACCCTGGGTCTAATACCACATCGGTAATGCCCAAGCTGCGCAGGTAGGCTAATTTTTGGGTAAAAAAGGTGAGTAGGTCTTCTACTACATGGGTATAAACCGGGTTTTGCTGCATGTTTTGCGGTGTGCCTTGCATGTGCATCAGTACATAAGGTACTTGTAACTTGGCAACAGTGGGCAGCAGTTGCGCATCTATACTGCCGGCAGAAATATCGTTTACCATACCTGCGCCGGCAGCCACAGCCTCTGCTGCGGTAGTTGCCCAAACGGTATCTATTGAAATAATTGCCTCCGGAAAACGCTGTTTTATGGCAGTAATGGCGGGTATTACACGGCGCATTTCTTCATGGGGCTGTATCAATTTTGCCCCCGGACGGCTCGACATGCCGCCAATATCCAGCAGGGAGGCTCCTTCGGTCAGCATTTTTTCGGCTTGTTGCAGGCAGGCATCGGGTTGGGTGAATTTGCCGCCGTCAAAAAAAGAATCGGGCGTAAGGTTTAATATGCCCATTACTACCGGCTGGTTCAGGCATAACAGTTTTCCGGCGCAGTTGAGTGTAGTAGTTATGGGTAAAACGGCAGGCGTTTGCACAGGTAAAAGGTGGTTTAGTTTGGTATGTGTTTATCGGGCAAATATATACTTAAACGTTTTATCCCGATGATGGGTTGGTAAAAAAAAGGACAAAGTTATTGTGCCAAGGCAGTAATTGCCCTTTAATGCCCGATGTGGTTTACACAAATCCTACTCCACCACCACCTGTACCAAACCGGCGCCGGCATTGGTATTCCACTGTACGGTAATAGTAGGCGTACCTTGCCCGCTCAAAATGGCGCCATTGGTAACAAGCCACGTATAATTGGCATCGGGGTAAATAGTGGCAGTATAGGTATAAACACCGGCATTGCAAACATCGGGCAAACCGGTAATGGCAGGCGTGTAGGGTTGCGGGCAGGGTGGGTTTACCGTTATACCGTTAGAGGCGGCATCGGCATAAAGCCCGGCTCCGTTATAGGTGCGTATGGTGGTATAATAGGTTTGCCCTTGCAACAGCGTAAGACCGGTATGCGTAAAAGCGGTGGCAGCGCCATTGTAGGTAAAGTTTACCACATTAGCAGCGCCCGGAGTGGTGCCTATGGCGTAGTAATAAGCCGCTATGCCGGAGTGGGTATCGGTAGCCGGCAGCCAGTTGGCAGAAAGTTGGGTGGTAAGGGGTGTGGTATTTTCATCGGGTACTGTGCCATCGTTTACGGCGGCGGGGGCAATGGGTGGGGTATAGTCCACCTGCACAGTTGTTTCGGCAGGGTAAGACCATGTGCCGGCGCTGTCTATGATAATTGATTTTACGCTGCCCGCCGGCTGTGCGGGGTGGGGGTTTTGGTATTGTATATCGTTGGTGGGGTTGCTGCCTATGGTAATGGCTGCCGTATTGCCCGGGCGCGATTTATACAGTTGGATAAAATCATATCGGGCAATGCAATTACCGGTTCGCAGTGATACATAATTGCCCGATGTGAGTGGCGCCGGGTCAGTCCATGCCGAAACAAGCGCATCATTCACAAACGCCTGAATAAGTCCGGTGGCGGGGTTGTAGGTTATTTTGTAGTCATACCATACATCGGGTTCAAGGGCAATATCGTCATTGGTTTGCAGTGTCCAGGTATCGGCAGCAACGCGGTAAATTTGCACTTTGTCGTTATCTGCCCTAAAAAACACAAAGTAAGAGTTGCCCAAATTAGCGCCGGCGGCATTGGAGCCAAAAAAATGAATACCGGAGCGGCGGTTATTGCCGGCGCCGCTCATTTGCGCGCGCCAGTGATACAGGTAGCTGCCCAATGCGTTTTGTAACACCTGAGTATAAATTTTGGTATTGCTCTGGGTTTCGTCTGTTTGCACTATATTGCCTGCATTGGTACTCCAATTGCCTACGGCGGGTATCCACTGCGGGTGTATGGCGGGTTGGTTAAACGCATCGTGGAGCCAACCTGCGTCTGCATTACCGCGCCATTCGGCGCCGGTATAGTGCAGGGCTTGATAGTAGCGCTGTGGTATGGCATTGCCACAGCCGCTTATATCGTTAAAGGTAGCCGTAAAACTGCCGGTTTGCCAGCCTGCCGGCGTTGTAACCGATGTGTTTAGGGCACAGGCAACATTACAAACCCAAGTGGCTGCCCAGCCGCTTTGGTAGGCGCTGCCATCAGAGGTAAACCTAAACGTAAGCGCGCCGCCCGATGAGGTAATAACGCCCGGCAAGGTAGTACCTGAGTAAGTGCCTATGAGCGGAGCAGTTATAGAAGCGCCATCATAAATGCGCAAAAAATCATAGTTAGCCTCTGTATCAAACTGGGTAAAGGTAACGCTGATACCGGTAGCATTTGCCGGGGCTATGGTGTATGTCCAGTTTTCATTATGGGCATAATTAGCCAAAGCGCCCCCCGAATCGTAAAATATGCCCTCGCAGGCTGTGGTGGTGTAACTGCCCGATGTGCCGGTACTAACGCCTATATCTGCCGATACAAAGGCATTGCCCGCATAGCCCGAAAAAGCGCCACCGCTGCATTGCGCTCTTACGCGCCACTCATACACCATGCCTGCCGTTAAGCCGGTTATGGGCATAGCGGTGGCGGTGGTAAGGGGGTAAACTGTCCAGTTATTATCCAAATCGCGTTTTAGGCTTACCTCATAAGCCGCAGCGCCGCTCACGGCGTTCCATTGCAAGTGGGCATTTAGGGCAAATGCGTTGGCGCTTAGGTTGGCAGGCGGCGCGCACGGCAGAGGCGTAGTGGAGGCGGTATATTGGGCAGCCCAGCCAAGGGCGGTAGTAGCACAATCCGACCTAAACTCCATAAATATAGCGCCCGTATAAGCGGTAACAGTACCGGGCGAAGCGCCGGAGTATTTACCTATGAGTGCGCCGTTTGGACTGTTTCCGTCATAAATCCACAAAAAATCCCAGTCGTTTTCTACGCCATAAGCGGTAAAGTTGAGGGTAATGCCGGTAGCGCCCGGCGGCTGAATAAGGTAGGTAGTGCGCTCTTCATTGGCATAATTGCCCGATGCCCCGCCCGAGTCATACACTGTTCCACTGAGCGCCGTATAAACGGTGGGTGCGGGCAAGTCGTTAATGAGTTGGTAGTAGCGGTACCAGTTCCACTGCGGACCCGGGTCAATGTGTGTGTTTTCAATAAAATGCTGATGCCCTTTTATTTTGTGGCAAGTATGGCTTAACGACATTAGCCCATCGGTAGGCAAACCATCATAAGTTTGCAGTTTGTTAATGCCTAAGTCATTGGCTATAAAGCGGCTCACCTGTGCCGAGCTTTGATACAGTGCATTGGTGTACCAGGTAGCGCCCTGTTCTATCCAGCCTTCATGCTCAATGCCTACTGCAAACGAATTTTGAGAGCCCACATGCCAGGCTCTGTTGCGGTGGCACACCATTTGGGTAACCTGCCCGTCAAAAGACCGCACTACATAATGCGCCGATACGTTGGCTGCCGGATTCTGAAACCATGCAATACACCCCGCATAACTGCCCTGCACGGTATGTATGGCTATGGTGTAGGGGTTTATGGCATAGCTGCTGTAATTGGAGCTGTTGGCAACATTCCAAAGGGCGGTAGGGTACTCTGCCGGACCGGTGGGCATAGCGCAGTTGCTACCCATTAAATGGGGCTGGCTGCCGCTGCCTTCTGCCGGCAGTGTTTTTTGGTTAGGTGTGGGCGTTGTTGCATAGGGCAGTTCACCGCTCAAATCTAAAAACGGTGCGCTCACCAATGCGTACATTTGTTTACCCAATAAAGCGGCAATAGCTGCCTTTGGGGTTTCAAAATTATGTGCCACCCTAAACTGGGGCTGATTGTAAAAATACAGTACTGAGTATAAAAAGCTATTCATGGCAAAATCGGCTTTTACCGCTTCTGCACCGGTATAGGGCAGCTCGCTTAGGGCAATTAACACCGGCAGGTTGTGGTTAATATGGGCAGAGGTAATACCCATAGCTTGCTGCATTTGCACAAAAGCTGCACAATAAGCCATAATGCTCCACCGGGCAGATTGTTTTACCTTATCTGCCGTTATGCCCGATAGCTGCGCTACTGTATGCAGGTTGTTTCTAAAATAACCCTTGCCATCTTCTACTAATCCCATTACCCCGTAAACCGGCGGCATACCGGTGCAGCCGGGTTGTACCTGCGCCGGCAGCAGGTGGTGCAACCGCGTATTGGTATATGCAACCGCTTCGGGCAGCCCTGCCGGTATGGTAGGGTAGGTTTGGCGGGCTTCTTTAAACCACTGCGCATAAGCATGGGGTTGGGCAATCGCTGCAAACGAGGCAAGCAAACAAAGGAGCAAGGTAAAAGAAACTAATCGGGTCATAAGGCTTAAAATTGGTGTTTTTACCCCTGTAAAGATAAGACAAAACCCGATAAGTTTAAATGGGGTAAACATTTGGCAGGCGGTTTTTATGTGCCCCAATACCTTATTTGTGAGTAAAAACAGCGCTTCAAATAGCGGTAATTGGTGGGGTAAATGCAGGTTATAAAAAAACATCTGCAATTATTCCTTTTCGGGAAACCTACTTTTTGTTGCCCGATTTGGGGCAAGAGGTTTCAGCTCTATTTTAGACGCTTGCTAAAACGCTGTTAGTTCTTGCTGCTTTGGGATTAAATTGATTGAAAAAAGCAAGCATTTTAGGCAATTGCCGGTGTGTGCCTATACAAAGACAACGCTAACATCATTAAAAACAGAGCAAAAATGTACCTGCCGCAGGGTAATAAGCGCTTACGGGGAGCTTAAAAGTGGCTTTTTGTACCTTTTTAGCCCTACAAACGGCTGTTTTATTTCATTTATTGACTTCGGAACATCAAAAACGATGTTTTTACCTTGATAATTTGCAAAATGTTTGCCAACATTTGCAAAACTATGGCAAGCATTTGCAAAAAATTAGCAAACGTTTGCAAAAAGTTAGCAAACATTTGCAAAAGGTCAGCAAACATTTGCAAAGAGTTTGCAAACACTTGCAAAAGGTCAGCAAACATTTGCAAAAAGTTGGCAAAAATTTGCAAAAGGTTGGCAAATGTTTGCAAAAGGTTGGCAAAAATTTGCAAAAAGTTGGCAAAAATTTGCAAAAGGTTTGCAAACTATCAAGGTTTTAACTTCGCCTTTCAAGTTCAGAACTTCGTTTTAGGATATAAAAACTAAAAATGCCTATTTAGATGCACCAAAAACGGAGCATCGGGCAAAAAAAATAGAGGGCAGGGGTAAATACCTGTACTTATTACCTTATTGGTTTACCCAAAAACAATAGCGAATTGCCAGATGCAATTCGCTATTGAATAAATTAGCCCGAAAAACTAAACACTAACCTGTTTTTTACTCCCTCATTTGTTTGCATGTCTTATACCGCTCAATATAAAGCAATAGTAAGTCTGCAAGCTGTTATTAAGTAAAAGAGCATAGCCCGCAGCGCTTAACAAAGGCTAATTTTGCAAACTACACAAAAAAAGTGGGCAATTTTACCAACCTTTGCTTCCAAATTAGCCATATACCTGCTAACCAATGCCCCAAACGCTGCACCAAACCTTAACCGCCATAGCCCAACAGGCAAACCAAGAGGGTTTTTTTGCCCCATTTTTTCCCGATGAAATTGTCAAAAACCTTAAAATGGCAACCCAAATACGCCCTTACCAGTTAGAAGCGCTGGGCAGGTTTGTGTATTTTATGGAGCAGGGCATGGCGCCACACCCTACCCAACTGCTGTTTCAAATGGCTACCGGAAGCGGTAAAACGCTGGTAATGGCAGCCCTTATGCTTTACCTGTATGGGCAGGGCTACCGCAATTTTTTGTTTTTTGTAAACAGTACCAATATCATAAACAAAACCAAAGATAACTTTTTAAACCCCCACTCGCCCAAATACTTGTTTGCCCCAATGATTGCCCTAAACGGTAAACCGATTTTGATAAAAGAAGTAACCAATTTTCAAACGCCCGATGAACAAAACATTAACCTGCTTTTTACCACCGTACAAGCCCTGCACAGCAGCCTAAGCAACCCGCGCGAAAACGGAATGGTAGCAGAAGATTTTGAACAACAAAAAATCATTTTAATTTCTGATGAAGCTCACCACCTGAATGCAGAAACCAAAAAAGGAAATATACCCGATGCTTACCTGCCCGAAGAGGTTATTAGCTGGGAGGCTACGGTAAATAAAATTTTTAACGCCAATGCAAATAATATGCTATTGGAATTTACCGCTACTGCCAACCTCAGTATTCCCGAAATTGGAAAAAAGTACAGCCAAAAACTTATTTTTGACTACCCGCTAAGGCAGTTTAGGCAACACGGATACTCAAAAGAGGTAAAGGTGTGGCAGGCGCAGTTGCCACCCTTTGAGCGTGCGCTGCAAGCGGTTATACTTAGCCAGTACCGGCAAAAAGTGTTTGCCAAATATGGCATTGCCGCTAAACCGGTTGTCTTGTTTAAATCTAAAACCATTTCTGAAAGCCGACACTTTTTTGATGCTTTTTCATCGGGCATACAAAAACTAACCGCCGCCGATTTAATGCCTTTTCTGCAACTCAATTCCAATTCTTTATTGCAGCAGGTAAATTCTTTTTTGCAAAATGAAAACATTAGTTTAGAAAACTTTGTGCTTGAAATAAAAGAGGCTTTTGCTTCTAATAAACTAATATCGGTAAACAGCAAAGAAGAAAGCGAAGAAAAACAAATAGCGGTAAACACGCTTGAACAACCCGATAATCTGTATAGAGCCGTTTTTGCTGTGGACAAACTAAACGAAGGCTGGGACGTGCTAAACCTGTTTGATATTGTGCGCCTGTACGATACCCACCAAACAGCCAAAACCAATGCCCCAATAGCCAAAACTACGGTGGCAGAAGCACAGCTAATAGGCAGAGGCGCCCGGTATTTTCCGTTTACCATTGGAAATAACCTGCCTGTTTTTCAAAGAAAATTTGATACCCAAGCCTCCCACCCCCTGCGCATTTGCGAAGAATTGTATTACCACAGCCCCTATAATCCGGCTTATATACATGAACTTAGCCTTGCCTTGCAACATACCGGTATTAAAGCCGCACTATCCACCCTGCAACCCATTGAGCTTAAAACAGCATTTACCCAAACACCGCTATATCAACACGGTTTTGTTTGGGTAAACCAACAACTTAAATGCCCCCCGCCCAAACAGCACGCCCTGCCCAACCAACTGCTCAAAAAGCCAATAGCCGTAAATTGGTTTACCGGAACAGAGCAAACCGATACCCTGTTTAACCTTACACCCGCCAACGAACCGGCAGCCGCTAATGCCGCCCCGGCAAACAAACACAAAATGAAATTGAGCAGCATAGAACCTGCCATTTTGCGCAAAGCTATATGCCAATTGCCTTTTTTCCATTTTGCCAATCTTAGGGCAATTTTCCCGAAATTAAATTCCATTTCCGAATTTATTGCCTCGCCTCATTTTTTGGGTGGAATTAACTTAGAAATTCCCACTCCTCTTGCTAACCTAAGCATAACCGATAAGTTGAATGTTGCTAAAACTGCCCTCCAACAAATAGCCCACCAACTCCAAAAACCCACTACCGCATATATGGGCAGCGCCCAATTTGAGCCCCTGCGCCTAAACAAGGTAATAACCAATAAAACGGTAATGATACATCAGGAACATGCCGCACCCCCGCCAAATAAACTTAGCTTGCTTGCCCCGCAACTGCCCCTTTACGTTTTACAACCAGACGACCACCTGCACCAACAAACCACCCAACTGCTGTGCAATGCCTGCCAAACCTTGCAGTTATACTTTAAAGAGGTATATTTGCTCAAAAACATAGGGTATATAACGCTTTACCACACCCAAAATGGCGCTCCTGTTCAGCCGCAATACGTGTTATGGCTAACATCGGGCAGTAGTGATGCGGCAGTTTACCAAATTTTTATTGAAATTAGTTCCTCGTTGCCCCATTTGCAGCCCGTATTATATCACCGGTCTTTGCAAGTTCTGCAAAACCAATTTTACCACATTGTTTGGATACAAACCGGCAAAGATACCCTCTTACAACCCGATTTTGGTGAAAAGTTAAGGGCAGTATTGATGTAGTAAGCAGCACATTTACCCTTGCTTACAGCATAGCATTAGCCAGCTCTATAAAACCGGCAACACTAATTTGCTCGGCGCGCATTTGGGGCAAGGCAGGAGGTAAGCGGTCAAAATCAAACCTAAGGGGTTGCAGGGCATTTCGCAGCATTTTGCGGCGTTGGTTAAAGGCTTGTTTTACCGTTTGGGTAAAATTTTGCTCATTCTGTATGGTTGCAGCATACAAATTGGTAGGACTTAACCGCACCACTGCCGATTGCACCTGCGGCGGCGGGTCAAAACTGCCGGCGCTTACTTCAAACAGGTATTCGGTTTTAAAATAGGCTTGCATCAACACACTCAATATGCCATATTGTTTACTGCCTTCTTTGGCGGTTATGCGCTGCGCCACTTCTTTCTGAAACATGCCTACTACCTGCTTTACGCTTTGCCGGTAATGCAACGCCTTAAACAAAATTTGCGAAGATATATTGTAAGGAAAATTACCAATTAACCAAAACGGTTGGTTGCCGATATAATCTTCAAAATGCACTTTTAGCACATCGGCTTCTATAATATGCCCCTCTAATGCCGGAAACCGTTTTTTTAAATAATCGGGTAAGCGCCGGTCTATCTCCACTGCAAACAGTTCAATTTCTGCCCTATTTATTAAGAACTGCGTTAGCACACCCTCGCCCGGACCAATTTCTATCACCACAGCTTTATGGTTGGGCTCATCGGGAAGTTGTAAACTTTGGGCTATTTGCTCCGCTATTTGCGGGTGTTTCAAAAAATGTTGTCCAAAAGATTTTATCTTGCGCATACAGGGCAGCAATTATTGGGTAGGTAGTAGTTAAAATAAGCATTAAAAAATGTTGCTGTTACATGGCAGCACATACACCACAGCACAAAAAACAGGTAATTTATGCCAAAAACATAGCTTTTTGCCTAAATTTGCGTTCTTTTTGGCAATTCTAAGTGTTCTTAGCCTATACAGAGCCACAAAGCATGGTTTTTACCCCTCAAAAATTCAATTTTTAAACCCCATAGTTCGTTAGTTTATGCAGTTACAGTCTGTTGCAAAGTTACAGCCCAATCAATCGGTAGTATATATAGCCGATGCACATACCCAATGGGAACTATTAGATTTTAACCCTGAGCAACTTGCTTTTATTAAGCATCAGGTAGCAGCAGAGGCTTTTCCTATTGTTATTAACGATTACCACCGCCTCCGCATTATCAGCTATTTTAATAAACAAGCCGATGTGCATATAGCACACGAAAACTGCCGGATAGCCGCCGCCGATGCCGTACAACTCATCAATAAATACAAAATTGACCAAGTAGCCATTACCAATGAAAGCAGCATACCTAATGCCGCATGGTATTTTACAGAGGGCGCAGTACTTGCCAACTACCAGTTTCTGAAATACCGAAATGACGCCAATAAAATTGCCAACTCACTCAAAACCATTTTACTGCCCGAAGACAGCGCCACTCCCCAAGAAGTAACCGAGCTGCAACATCTGCTCGATGCGGCTTGTATGGCGCGCGATTTAATAAACGAACCCCCCGTTTACCAAACTGCCCAACACTTAGCCAATGAGTTTAAAGCAATGGGTAAAAAAGCCGGCTTTAAAACCACCGTCTTTGACAAAAAGAAAATAGAAAGCCTTAAAATGGGCGGCTTACTTGCCGTAAACAGAGGCAGCCAAGACCCGCCTACCTTTACCATAATGGAGTGGAAACCCAAAACTGCCGTAAACAAAAACCCCATTATTCTGGTAGGTAAAGGCGTAGTATTTGATACCGGCGGGCTTAGCCTTAAACCCACCTTAAACTCTATGGATTTTATGAAGTGCGATATGGCAGGAGCCGTAGCCGTAGGCTGTGCTATGTATGCCACCGCCATAAACAAACTGCCGGTTTACGTTATAGGATTAGTGCCTGCCACCGATAACCGCCCAGGCGAAAACGCCTACGTACCCGGCGATGTGGTTACTATGTATGACGGCACTACGGTAGAAGTACTCAATACCGATGCCGAAGGACGCATGATTCTTGCCGATGCCCTAAGTTATGCCAAACAGTATAATCCCGAATTAGTAATAGACATTGCCACCCTTACCGGCGCGGCAAGCTATGCCGTAGGCTCACAAGGAATGCTGCTCATGAGCAACGCCTCCCGAAAAGATACCAAAACCATTAAAAAAAGCGGGTTGGAAGTGTATGAGCGCTTAGTAGAAATGCCCCTATGGCATGAATACCTTGAACAAATGAAATCAGACATTGCCGACCTTAAAAACGTAGGTGGCTCCGAAGCCGGAGCTATTACCGCCGCTAAATTCTTAGAACACTTTACCGCCTACCCCTGGATGCACATAGATATGGCTCCCGTAGCATGGAATATGTCGGGCAAAAATTATCGGGTAAAAAATGGTTCAGGAAAAGGCGTAAGACTCTTCTATCAATTCCTTAAAACCCGATGCACACAAGGATAGTGAGGGAGTTGTTAGTTATGAGTGATGAGTTACCCTCCCTTCTACCCTCTACCTTCTACCCTCTACCTTCTACCCTCTACCCTCTACCTTCTACCCTCTACCTTCTACCCACTACCCACTACCCACTACCC
>ERZ761610.1760-NODE-1760-length-11255-cov-30.234018_pt1 | contig 11255 bp, 8 predicted proteins | sample MGYA00512164_ERZ761610 | MGnify/ENA primary metagenome ERZ761610 (study PRJEB28899, sample SAMN02850038) | bioreactor sludge metagenome | biome: EBPR Sludge; feature: EBPR Bioreactor; material: flocular biomat | place: Australia: Thorneside Wastwater Treatment... | reverse complement strand
CGCCAGCGGCATGGCCACCGCGCTGCTCGCCCAGAGCCTCGTCGCCACGCTGGACGATCGCGAGCCGCAACAGTTCGACGCCGACGGGGAGCGCGTGGCCCACCGCCAGCTGCGCGAGCGCATCGAGCGCGCCAACGCCGAAATCTACTTCGCCGCCCAGAGCGAGCCGCAGTATTACGGCATGGGCACGACGCTGGTCGTCGCCTGGTTCTACGACAACATGGTGACGCTCGCGCATCTTGGCGATTCGCGGGCCTACCGGTTGCGCGGAAACCTCTTCGAACGCCTGACGCATGACCATTCCCTCTTACAACAACAACTCGACAGTGGCATCATTAGCGCCGAGGAGGCCCGCTTTTCCCGGAGCAAGAACCTGGTGACGCGGGCCTTGGGTGTGGACTTGACGGTCGAACCGGAAATCCGGGATTTTTCCGTACGGCCGGGAGATGTGTACCTGCTCTGTTCGGACGGCCTCAACGACATGGTCGGCGATGTCGAGATCGCGGCGGCGATGCGGGCGCTGGCGGGCGATCCGGCGGCGGCGGCGCAACGACTGGTGCAGATGGCCAACGAAAATGGCGGACGCGACAACATCTCGGTCATTCTGGTGCGGGTGCGCGGGGAGTTCCCGGCGTCCGCCGGTTGGTGGCAAGATCTGCGGGCAGGTTTCGGCTAAGGCAGGGAAGACAAGATGGGAAGACTGATCCTCTCGATGGATGGACTGGTGCTCAAGGAGATTCCTCTCAACAAGGAGAACCTGACGATCGGGCGCCGCCCGAGCAACGACATCCAGATCGACAACCTGGCGATTTCCGGCGAGCATGCGCGGATCGTCACCATCCTCGACGATTCCTTCCTCGAGGATCTCGACAGCACCAACGGGACGCTGGTGAATGGCCAGCCCATCAGCCGGCATGTCCTCAAGAACAACGACGTGATCGAACTCGGCAAGTACAAGCTCAAGTTCATGTCCGAGGCGGCGGTCGGTGAAGTCGACAATACGGCCCAGTTGCGGGCGGCGGGGTTGTCCACCGAACCGGAGCCGGAACGCACCTTCGCCGACACGCAGATCATGATTCCCCGGCCGGTGGCCCCGCCGCCGCCGATACCGCGGGTGACGATCCGCCTGCTCAACGGTCCCAATGCCGGGAAGGCGGTGGAACTGGCCAAGCTCTTGACCACCCTCGGCAAGCCCGGGGTTCAGGTCGCGGTCATTTCGCGCCGTTCCGAAGGCGTCTTCCTCACCCATGTCGAGGGGGCGAGGTTTCCCACGGTCAACAACAGCGAAATCGGCGGCGAGGCTTTCCTGCTGCGCAACAAGGATATCGTCGAGATCGCCGGCATCCGGATCGAACTGGGCGTAAGCGCCTGATCCCGGCGCGCGGGTCGTCCCGCACGGCCCTGTCGGCCCGGCAGCTCCGCCTGCCGGACCGGGGTTGCGTACCCCGGCGGGGATCCCGTTCCGCGCGCAAAGGCCGCGCGAAAGCCGGGACAAAGTTGTACAATCCCAGCGGATTGTCACCCGGGCGCGGGAAATTCGAGTGTTTCCGGAAGCATTCCGGCGCCCGGGGAACAATCGGCAGCGCGATGACGGGGACCGGGTCATGACCTTCGCAACCAGATGACGATGAAACTGAGAATCCTCGGCTGCAGCGGCGGCATCGGCGGCGAGCATCTGCGGACGACGTCGCTGCTCGTCGACGACGACGTGCTGATCGATGCCGGCACCGGGGTCGGCGACCTGCCGATCGCCGATCTGGCGCGCATCGATCATGTCTTCCTGACCCACACCCACCTCGACCACATCGCCTGCCTGCCGCTCCTGATCGATTCGGTGAGCGACCGCCGCGACCGGCCGCTGACCGTGTACGGGACGCCGGCGGTGCTCGACATTCTCGGGAAGCACGTGTTCAACTGGTCGATCTGGCCCGATTTCACCGAGGTTCCCTCGGCGGAGAATCCGTTCATGCGCTACCAGGCGGTGGAATTGCTCGAGCCGGTCACGCTCGGCGGGCGCGGTTTCACGCCGCTGCCGGCCGACCATACCGTCCCGGCGGTGGGGTACCGGCTGGATTCGGGTTCCGGCAGCCTGGCCTTCTCCGGCGATACCGGGCCGTGCGACGCCTTCTGGCAGGCGGTCAACGGGATCGACAACCTGCGCCACCTGATCGTCGAATGTGCGTTTCCCGACCGCGAGGCGAGGCTCGCCGAACTCTCCAAGCACTTGTGTCCGGGCGTGCTGGCAGCCGAACTGCGCAAGCTCGAACGCGCGTGCGAGATCCACATCACCCATCTGAAACCTGGACAGATGGAACTGACCATGGCCGAGATCACCAGCCGTCTCGGTGAATTCGGGCCGCGGATGCTGCGCGGCAACCAGGTTTTCGAGTTTTGACATCGGGCGGGGCGCCTCCGCCGGGCAACAGACAGGAAACAACGTGGGAACGCTAGACGACCTCTTCCGCCGCTTCGAACACCTCAACGACATCGGGGCGTCGCTGTCCAACGAGCGCGACCTCAACCGCCTGCTGGAGAAGATCACGCTCGCCGCCAAGACCATCACCCGGGCCGATGGCGGCACCCTCTACCTGCTGTCCGAAGACAGGCGCCACCTGCATTTCGAGATCGTTCACACCGATTCGCTGAAGATCGTCTTCGGCGGCACCAGCGGCAACCCCGTTTCGGGCAAGTTCCCCGACCTGCCGCTCTACCGCGACGACGGCTCGGCCAACGACACGCTGGTGGCGGTGCATGCGGCGCTCTCCGGAAAGACCGTGAACATCGCCGACGCCTATGTCGCCAGGGGCTTCGATTTCTCCGGCACGCGCAAGTTCGACGAGCGCACCGGTTACCGCTCGCAATCCTTCCTCACCGTGCCGATGCGCAACCACGAGGGCGAGATCATCGGCGTGCTGCAGCTGATCAATGCCCAGATGCCGGAGCACGATGTCGTCGTGCCGTTTTCCGAAGCCGACCAGCGCCTCGCCGAGTCGCTCGCCTCGCAGGCCGCCATCGCGCTGACCAACCGGCAACTGCTGCACCAGCTCGAAGTCCTCTTCGAATCCTTCATCCGGCTCATCAACTCGGCAATCGACGACAAGTCGCCCTATACCGGCGAGCATTGCCAGCGCGTTCCCGAACTGACGATGATGCTGGCCGAGGCCGCGCACGAGACCAGCGAAGGGCCGCTCGCCGATTTCCGCCTCACCGACCGCGACCGCTATGAACTGCGCATCGCCGCGCTGCTCCACGATTGCGGCAAGGTCACGACGCCGGTCCACGTCGTCGACAAGGCGACCAAGCTGCAGACCATCTTCGACCGCATCGAACTCATCGATACCCGTTTCGAGTTGTTGCGGCGCGATGCCGAGATACGGATGCTGCGCCAGGTCGCCGCCGGGGTCCCGGGCGAGCGGGCCGAGGCGGAATTCCGCGAATTTGTCGCCAACATGGAGGTCGACCGCAGCTTCCTGCACCAGGCCAACGTCGGCAGCGAGCGCATGAGCGACGACGACATCGAGCGGGTCCGGTCCATCGCCACCGGCTACCGCTGGCAGGAGGCGTCCGGCGTCGAGGTCGATTTCCTCTCCGCCGACGAGCTCGAGAACCTCTGCATCCGCGCCGGCACGCTGACCCAGCAGGAGCGCCACATCATCAACTACCACGTCAGCGCGACGATCCGCATGCTCGAGCAACTGCCGTGGCCCAGGCACCTGAAGAACGTCCCCGAATATGCCGGCGGCCATCACGAACGCATGGACGGCAAGGGCTACCCGCGCGGCCTGAAGCGCGAGCAGATGAGCTGGCAGGCGCGGATGATGGGCATCGCCGACATCTTCGAGGCGCTCACCGCGCGCGACCGCCCGTACAAGCCGGGCATGACCTTGTCGCAGGCGCTCGGCATCCTGGAAAAATTCCGCGAGAACGGCCACATCGACCCCGACCTGCACGACGTATTCATCGGCAGCGAGATCTACCGCAGGTACGCCACCAAGTTCCTCGACGCGAAGCAGGTGGATTGCTGATTCGCCCACGAAGTGGCGGATGATCCGGAGGGGCCGGGCCGGATCCGCGTTCCTCGTTCCCGCGGTACATCAGCTCCCGCTCACGCTTCCAGTCCGGCCAGCCAACCGGCGGCGCCGGTGATGCGCACCGAAGCCCGGCATTCCTCCTGACGCAAATCGCGGACCAATTGAATGGCTTCGGCTCCGGGGAACTTGTTGGCGAAACCGGCCAGGGCGCGATGAACACTGCTGTCCGAAAGCCTGCATTCGATCAGATGGCTCAGTTCCCTGTCGTCGCTTAGGGCGAAATCGACCTCGGCGCCGTCCTTGGTCCGGATGTAATGCAGGTTGGCCGGCTTGCCGCGCGCGTCCTGCCGGAAATGGACATGTTTCAGCAGCATCGCGGCGACCGCATTTTCGAGGCGAACTCCGTCGTCGCCACGGACCAGACCGGTATCGAAGAAATAGACCTTGGGCGTCTGCAGAATGGCCCGTCCCACATTGTGGCGCCAGGGCTGCACGGTGAAGACGATGTACAGCGCTTGCAGAACCTCGAGGTAGCGCTTCAGCGTGGCTGGTGAAATCGCCAGATCGCGCGATGGAGGCCAGTGAAAGCGGCGAACCGACCCTCTCGCGCAATAGCTCGACAAAAAGGCGCACGGTGTTGATTTCGTGGAGCCGGGAGAACTCGACGATATCTTCGCGGATCAGATCGGTGAAGTACTGGCGCCGCCAGCGCTAGGCATCGTCCGGGTTGTCCACCAGGCAGGGTTCCGGGAACCCGCCACGAGTCATCAGGCGCTCCAGCGCGGCGGCAGGGGTTCCGCCTTGCTGTTCGCACCACTCGCGTACCGAAACCGGGTGCAAACGAAAAGCCAGATAGCGCCCGGCCAGGGAATCCCTGCTCTGACGCCAGGTTTCCATCCGGGCGCTGCCGGTCACCAACAGCGCGGGCCCTGGCGAGTGGCCATCCACCACGCTCTTGAGCCAGTTTTTCCACCCCGGCACCTTGTGGATCCCGTCCATGGCCAGGAGGCTGCTTCGGGGATTCCAACTCTGTCGCCGCAAGACGGCGCGGTCCGGCCCAACGTCCCAATTGAGGTACTGGGATGGTTGAAAGCGCTCCATGATGTGTCGGCAAAGCGTGGTCTTGCCGACCTGCCGAGGGCCGGTCACCAGCACCATCTTGCGGTTCAGATCGGTTGCAACGAGGTCATCCGGATAACGTTTCATGGCGACTTTTTTAACGAATAGTGTAAAAAAGTCGCGACTTTTATCCACTTATGGATATATTCGCCGGCCAGTGCCTCTGGCGCGGGAATGCGGGGTCCGTCGCCGCTCCCGGCGGCGGACCCACTTCTCTGGGCAGGGTTTTCACATGGATGCGTGACGCCCCGCGGTGTGGCGCTATCCCCAGTGACGGTACCGGAAGTTCAAACCCTGACGGCCATCGGCCTCAACGGTCGACCCAGGATGGGGCAATCGACTCCGGCGCCGGCGCTTCAAACGATTCGATGTCGGCATAGATGGCATCGACGGATACGCTGCTCTCCAGGCAATCGAGCCGAATCTCCCCCGAATCGAAACATTCCGCCTTCCAGTCGTTTGCGCGCCGATAGATCTCGACCCGCCTGGCGTTCTGCGCCACCAGCACATATTCCCGCAAGCTCGGCAAGGTCTGGTAGGCCAGCAGTTTCTCGCGGCGGTCGATGCGCTCCGTCGAGCCGGAGAGCACCTCGACAATCAGGCAGGGCCGGCTGCGAAAATAGGGCTGCCGGTCATCGGGAGCGCAGGACAGGAGCAAGTCCGGGTAATAGAACACCATCTTGCCGGCAATGCTCAGCCGCAGCTTCATGTCCGAGGTAAACAACTGGCAGTGCTTATGACGTGCCGCTGGCGTCAGGGCAAACGCCAGGGCATTGACGATCAAACCATGGGAACGACTGGCGCCGCCCATTGCATAAACCTGGCCATCGACGTATTCGTGTCTGATTTCGCTGTGCAATTCGCCTGCGAGATATTCCTCGACAGAAACGAAGGTGTTTATGGCGGGCAAGGGGGGCATGGCGCAATCCTCGTGGCAGGCATGGCTCCAGTGTAGCAGTCTCGCCGCGGCGATCAAGGTTGCGGCGCACGGACCCAGGAGCAACTGCACGAACCGCAACACCCTGGGACACGATCAAGCGCGTCAGGGAATTCGAATGCCGAATCCGTGTTCTTGGCCTTTTGTAGCCGTTGACCGCGACAGGCGACATATCGCCACCAGATTGACCAATTGCGCCACCACAAAGTGACAAATTTCGTCATGTCACACGGCCAGAATGGCCTGGCTGTTGCGCCGGAAGCCCCTGAAACAGACGAATGACGGGAAGAGAGGGCATATGCCATGGATCTGGCACGGTTCGTGATAGAGTAAGGACAGCGGTTTCCGCTTTCTAGCCAAAAAGGAGATTCAAATGAAACGTGTTCAACAGGGCTTCACCCTCATCGAACTGATGATCGTCGTCGCGATCATCGGCATTCTCGCCGCCATCGCGTTGCCGGCGTATCAGGACTACACCGTGCGCGCCAAGGTCAGCGAAATCATGATCGCCGCTTCCGGGCAGAAGAACAGCGTCGCCGAGTTCTTCCAGACCCGCCAGCAAATGCCCGACACCGCTTCGATCGGCACGGTCACCCAGAGCAGCGCTTACGTCAATACCGTCGCGTACTCGAGGACGAGCAGCACGGTCGGCGTCATTACCGCCCAAGCCATGAGCGGTGCGAACGTGGCCCTGCCGACGACCGTGCAGAACCAGAACATCACGCTGACCGGGACGGGCGATGCCACCACCGGCGTGGTTCAGTGGGCTTGCGGCGGCTCGATCCCCGCGAAGTACCGTCCGGGTTCCTGCAAGTAAGCAACGTGGCTTGATCAAAGACCTCACCGCGGTGAGGTCTTTTTGTTTGTGGCGACACCTCGTTCCAGTGACTGTTGGCGAGTTCCGGGGCCGGATGATGAAATTGTTGGACACGCGATTTGCCGGCGCCGGGCTTCTGCTCCTGGGCGTTCTGGCCGTCCTGTCGGTTTACCTGCCGGGCCTGCACGGCGGTTTCTTCTTTGACGACAATCCGAACATCGTCCTCAACCCGCGCGTGAAGGTGCCCGATCTTTCCTGGGAGTCGCTGCGCATGGCGTGGTCGGGCGGACTGGCCGGTCAGTTCGGCAGGCCGGTCAGCCAGGTCAGTTTTGCCATCAACTATCATTTCAGCGGCTTCGACGCCCATGCGTTCAAGCTGGGCAATCTCGCCATTCACTGCATGAACGGCGTCCTGGTCTATCTGCTGGCTTGCCAGGTGCTGGATTCACTGCGCTCGCGCCTCCAGTCGCGCCATTTCGGCCTCCATGCGGCGTTGCTGGCCAGCGCCTGGCTGCTTCATCCGGTCCAGTTGACCTCGGTGCTGTATGTCGTGCAGCGCATGACCAGTCTTTCCGCATTCTTCCTCCTGGCAGCGCTGCTCCTTCATGTCACGGCCCGACGGCGCGCGAGTGGCCGGGCACTGACCTGGCTGTGGCTGATCGTCGCCTGGGGTGCATGCTGGCCGCTGTCGATTCTGAGCAAGGAGACCGGGATACTGCTGCCGGGCTTCGTCGCGGCGTATGAACTCATTATCCGGCGAAGCGAACATGGCGGACTGGACATGCTGGGGCGTGCATTCCTGGTCCTTTCCCTTCTTGCCGTCATCGGTCTTGTTCCCTACCTGGCCTCGCCATTGGGTCAATGGATTCTTTCAGGTTATCAAATTCGCTCGTTTTCCCTGCTGGAACGGCTGTTGACCGAGTCGCGGGCGATCTGGGCGTATCTGGGCTGGATCGCGTTTCCGGCTCTTGAGTCGTTCGCCCTGTTCCACGATGACTTTGTCGTTTCGACAAGCCTCATGGATCCGTGGACCACCCTTCCCGCGGTCATCGGGGTTTTGGGGCTGTCGTTTTGGGCTGTCTTCGCAAGCCGGCGCTTTCCGCTGGCGGCTTTTGGTATCGCCTGGTTCCTGATCGGACATAGCCTGGAATCGACCTTCATCCCTCTTGAACTCGTCCATGAACACCGCAATTACCTTCCATTGTTCGGCATCCTGCTCTTGCCCGTGGCCTGGCTGGATGGCCTGGCCGCCAGGCCAGGCGTCAGGAGAACGGTGGCGGTGAGTCTTGCCGGAGCAACGCTGGCCTACCTCGGCTTCGTTACCGCGGTGCGGGCCGACATGTACGGCAACCGGCTTGTCCGGACCCAGATCGAAGCGCAGCTCCATCCTGATTCGGCGCGGGCGAACTACGAGGCCGGGCGCAGCCTTGCCTCACTGGTCTATAGCGGCCACGGCAACCTGATTGCGGCGGTGTTGTCGAAAAAGCATTTCGAGATGGCGACGGCAGTGGATCCCGACTACAAGATGGGCTTGCTGGGCAGGGTCATCCTCGAATGCGACGTATCCCAGACCGTCGACCGCGAGGCGCTCGATGAATTGCGGCGCCGGTTCAGGGAACGGCTGATCCTGCAGGAAGACACCAACATATTGTCGGTAATCGTCGAGATGACCGGTACGAAGCGTCTGTGCCTGGATCGGTCCGAGATCGACGGCCTGTTTGCCGCCTTCTTCGCGAATCCGAAAGTGGCGTCGGGAATGAAGATGGTCATGTATTCGCTGCACGCGGACTATCTCTGGCTGAATGCGGGTGATCTGCAGGCCGCACGGGGCGCGTTGCAGAAGGCGCTGGAAATCGCACCGCAGAACGCCAGTCTTCGTCTCAAATGGGCGCAACTCGACTACATCGGCGGCGACAAGGCGGGCGCCAGGCGCTTGCTGCTGGAATTGCGCGGTGAATCGTTTTCTCCGGGAGAGCGCGAGACGCTTGATAACCTGCTGAGCAGCCTGGAGACTGTCGATGTCGCCGAGTGACGTTGCAAGTTGATGTGTTTGCGGCAAAGCCGCTGTCCGGCGCCCATCCGGATTGAACGCCAAACCCCGGCATTCGCCGGGCTGACCTTCAACTCGGTTCGCGCGGGATGCCAGCGGCGGGTGGCAGGCTTTCTGCTGACCGGGGCCGGCTCTCCTGTTGGCTGCACCACTTTTCCCACATGCCCCGAAGCGCGGCTTCAAAGTGCATGGCAAAGCGCGGCGCATCGAAAACGGGCGAGGCCAGTACCTGTTCACGGAGTCGCGCACGCAGCCCGGCCAGCTTTTCGAGGTCGCCGGCGTGGGCAGCCGCGCGGGCCACGTAATCGTCCGGGTCGCTGGCGACCCATTCGGGCAGGCCGGCATTCATGAGCAGCCCGACCCCCTGGCGGGGCAGGAAGTGTTGTCCGGAAAGCGTCAGTACCGGGACGCCCATCCATAGCGCCTCGGCGGTCGTCGTGCCCCCGGTGTAGGGAAAAGGATCGAGGCCGATATCCACACGGTTGTACGCGGCCAGATAATTCGCTCGAATTGAGGGGCCCTCGAGGATCAGGCGCGCCTGGGGAACGCCGTGTCGGCCGAACTGTTCGATGACCGCTTCGCGCGCCGCGGGTTGGTACAGTTGCCGGGCCTTGAGAAACAGCCTGCTGTCCGGCACCGCGGCCAGCACCCTGGCCCAGAGCGCGACGACCGCGTCGCTGACCTTGTGCAGGCTGTTGAAGCAGCCGAAGGTGATTTGCCGTTCGGTCAGCGCCGGCAATGGCCTGATCGTCACGTCAATGTCGGGTGGGGTGAAGCAGAGCCGGGTGTCGGGCAGGCGCCAGATGGTCTCGGTGAAATAAACTTCCTCCGATTCCGGCAAGGTCCACGGGTCGGCGATCAGATAATCGATGGCAGCCACGCCGGTCGTGTCGAAGTACCCCAGCCAACTGACCTGAACCGGTGCCGGTTTCCAGGCGAATAACGGCAACCGATTCTTTGCCGTGTGACCGGAAAGGTCGATCAGGATGTCGATTTCGTCGCTTCGGATCAGGCGGGCGGTTTCCTCGTCCGAGCGGGCGAACACCTCGCGCCAGTGGTCGCATAGGGCCTTGATTCTCTCGCTGACCGGGTCGGTGCGGAAATAATTCATGTAGGCAAAGAACTCGAGATTGCCCTCGGCCCGGGCAGTCAGCGCGCGCAAGACACCTTCTATGAAGAAGCCTACCGGATGGAAGCACAAATCCGCCGAGACAAGTCCGATCCTCAGGCGCCGGTCCGCTAGTGGCGGGTTGTTCCAGCTCGTTTCCGGGGTGGCCCGGCGAGCAACAACCGCGCCGAAGATCCTGGCTTCCTCGAAAAGCTCGGCCTGTGACAGATCTTCGATCGAGTGCCCGACAAAGAGGAGGTTGCTTCGAACGGACGTGTCTTCAGGGGCGAGCTCGAGGGAGCGGCGAATGCTCTTCAGGCCCTCCAGGGGCTGTCCGATATCCTTGAGGATCGCCCCCAGATTGCCATGCAAATAGGATGAATCCGGCTGCAACTCGATAGCCCGGCGATAGCTAGCGACGGCCTCGGCAAATTGTCCCAGATTGAAATAGGCATTGCCCAGGTTGTTGTGCGCAACGGCATGGTCGGGAACAATCTCGATCGCCCTCTGATAGCAGGCTATCGCTTCATCCAACTGGCCCAGTTCCAGGAACGTGTCGCCAAGATGGATCTTGTAGTCGACGTTTTCGGGCGAGGAAGCCTCCAATTTACTCAAACTCGAGCGTGCGGCCTCCAGTTCCCCTCTCGACTTCTGGGTTACGCCAAGGACGAAAAGCGTCTCCATATCGTCCGGCATGAAGTCGACGGCGCGCTGAAGGCTTGCCATTGCCTTGTCCTGGTGTCCCAGGGCCAGTAATGTCTTGCCAAGATTGGCATGAACTTCAGCGTAGTCCGGGGATATTTCGAGCGCCCGGCGATAGCTTGCGGCAGCCTCGTCGCGCCGTCCGGTATCCTCCAGCGCGTTGCCCAGCGCGACATGGGCGTCGGCGAAGTCCGGCTTCAGCAGGATCGCCTTCTCGTATGCGGCGCAGGCGGCTTCGTGGTCATTCAGGCTAGCCTGCGCGTTGCCGGCGTTGTAATGCGCGGCCGCGTAATCGGGTTCGAGTTCCAGCGCCTTCTGGTAGGCAATCAGAGCTTCTTCCGCATTGCCTCGCGCCAGCAGGATGTTTCCCCGATTCATGTGAGCGCGGGCGAGGCCCGGCGCCACCCGGATGGCTGCTTCGTAGCACGACATCGCGTCGTCGAGGCGCCCGGCCTCCTCGATCGCATTTCCTTCCTCGATCAGGCGCAAGG
>ERZ761610.1755-NODE-1755-length-11266-cov-13.189368_pt1 | contig 11266 bp, 10 predicted proteins | sample MGYA00512164_ERZ761610 | MGnify/ENA primary metagenome ERZ761610 (study PRJEB28899, sample SAMN02850038) | bioreactor sludge metagenome | biome: EBPR Sludge; feature: EBPR Bioreactor; material: flocular biomat | place: Australia: Thorneside Wastwater Treatment... | reverse complement strand
CCATCATCAGCACGGTCTTGCCGACCCCGGCGCCGCCGAAGAGGCCGGTCTTGCCACCGCGCACGAACGGGCACAGGAGGTCGATGACCTTGATGCCGGTTTCGAGGATCTGCGTCGGCGGCAGGGTGTCGGCCAGGGCCGGCGGTGCCGCGAGCACGTTGCGGAAGTCATGCTCGGGCAGCGCAGCACCGCCATCGAGTGCTTCGCCAAAGACGTTGAGAACGCGACCGAGGCAGCCGGGATCGACCGGCACATGCAGCGGCGCGCCGCGGTCGAGGACCGGCATGCCGCGGTACAGGCCGGCGACGGCATGCAGGGCGATGGCGCGTATCAGCGTCGGTTCCAGGTGCTGGTAGACGACGAGCACATAGCGCCCGCCGCCATTGCTCACGTCAAGGGCCTGACCGATCGGTGGCAGGTACTTGCAGCGAACGTCGATGACCGGTCCTTGCGCGGCCTCGATGCGGCCGACGGGAGCTGTATCCATAGACATTTCTTGAAGCGCTTCCTGGCGGCTTGTTTCTTCTCGCTTACCCGAGTCAGTGTAGGCGCTGGCCATCCCCGGCGCATGGCAAATTGCCCTTTACGTCTGCAGGATCTTTTCCACTTCGGCGGCGGACAGTACCTTGCCGACGGAGACGACCTTGTCGCCTATCGCCAGCGCCGGCGTCGACATCACGCCATGCGCAGCGATCTGCGCGAAGTCGGTCACTTTCACCACCTCCGCCGACAGGCCGAGCTTGGCGAGTGCCGTCTGTGTGTTTTCCGTCAGGGCGCTGCACTTCCTGCAGCCTGATCCAAGAATCTTGATGATCATCTTGCGCTCCATGGTCAGATAAGGAGATAGGCATAGGCGTTGAACAGGTAGCCAACGAGGATGATGCCCAGCGAAAACCGATAGGTCGAGGCGTTGTTTCTTTGCGGAACCGTGACGCCGTTCAAGTGCCGTAGACAGGATTGCGGCAAAGCCTGAAGCAGTGGTGCGCGGATGCACCTGAGCGAAGTCGTCTGCCGGGCGGGTTTCGCGCGGCCCTTGGAGCGCGTTCTTACTGAGCAGAGGATGGAGCAGGCGATGGTTCGCGGTAACCCAGAATTACGAAACTGGCTGATTAAGGCGTTCGCCTTCGTCGCGGTGCTCGAAATTGCCTATCTGTTAGCGGGGAACCTGCTGCTCAATGGCCGTTTCCTGCCGCAGATGCTTAGCCGCGACCCCGATCGCCTGAGCATTGAATGGGTATCCGCATGGACCCTCGTGCCGGGTCATCTACGGGTCACGGGGTTGACGCTGCGCGGTCAGACAGCGCAGCAGCAATGGTGGCTCTCCATGGATTACGGTGAGGCCCGCCTGGCGCTGGGCAGTCTCTTCGCCAGGACATTTCGGCTGCAAGGCGTCCAAGTTGACAATATGACGGCGGGGGTGCGCGATCGGCTTGCCCCTGCGCCAGCTACGGACCCTGCTTCAACGCCTGCAACTGCCGGTGAGCTGCCGAGTGCCTCTGTGGCGGCGCAAGCGGATGCCACGCCGCCGCTCCCGACACGACCAGCAAGCACGATGTCGCAGCCGGACGCGGCGGCGCAGACGCTGACCCCGCCAGCAGCCGAAGCGGCCAGTGAATGGTCTGGCTGGAGCATTGCGGTGAGCAATGCGGAGATGGCACAAATCCAGGAACTCGAAGTCAATGGCTACCACTTCAGCGGCCAGGCAAGGCTGCGGATCGATGATTTCACTTACCGCCTCGATGGGCCCCTGGCCATGGCGCGTGGGCGGGTTCAGCTGGAGTCCGGCAAACTTCTGCGCGCTTCCGAGTTGCTCGCATCCGATCTGCAGGGCGATGTCGACATTGGCGTTGATGGGTTTGTCCCCGGGGACAACCCGGGAGCCGGAGCGGCCAGGTTCGTTTCGGGGCGCATCGGCGTGACCGGCGATCTGACATCGTTTGGCTTCATCGACGCCTATCTCAGCAGCAGCCAATGGCTACAGCTGGATGGCAGCGGTCGCCTTCAGGCAAGCCTGCGCATCGAACACGGCACCTTGATGGAGGGCAGCGAACTGTCCATCGAATCACCGGATTTGACGCTCGTTCTGGATGAGCGCCTCGCGTCCGGTGCCGGCGAGCGCCACCTTGTCCAGGGGGCGGGCAGGGTGCACGGAGATGTCCGGGTTGAGCAAGGTACCGGGCAGACGCGGCTGCAGGTGGACTTGCGCGATGTAGCGATGCGCAGGCTTCCGCAAAAGCAGCTTTTTCTGCACGCCGAGGGCTTTCACCTCGGCTTGACCGCGGCTCCCGTGAATCTGAGCGAGAGGCCGGGCGAAGCGTCGGTGTCCATGCAGTGGCGGGAAGCCGTGATGCCCGATATCGCGCTCTTGAACAGCTATCTTCCCGGCGGACTCCCTTTCCGGCTGACGTCGGGGAAGGCGCGGCTGAACGGACAGCTCACCTATGCCCAGCAGCAGGTTTCCGGCAGCTTCGAGCTGGCCGGGGAGAAAATCTCAGGAATCGTCTTCGATAAGTCAGTAGTCGGTACGCTGGCTGTCGATCTGACGATCAAACAGGTCGATTTCAAGAACCGGCTCCTGGATCTTTCCGGTACCCGGATCAGGATGCAGGCATCCGAGCAAGGCACTGCCGGCGCGGCGGGCCCGGCCGCTTTGCAGACCGAGCTCAAGCTCGTGCGCGCGCAACTGGTATCGGCCTTGTCGCTCGACGAGCTCAGGCAATATTCCGGACAGCCGCCGCTCAGCGGCGAAGTCAAGCTGGAGGGAACGGTGGCGAATATCGATTTCCTCAACGCTTTCCTCGCCCAGCGTCACGCCCTCGAGTTCGGTGGTGGCGGCCGCCTGCAAGCGGACCTTCTCCTGAACGACGGGCAGCTGGCGTCCCCCAGCAGCGTGACGGTCGAGTCGGATCGGCTTGTCAGCCGGTTTTCCGGCTTCGAGGCAAGCGGTGCCGGTGGCGTATCGGCCGGGATTCGGACGCGGGCCGGTGCGGAGGAGATGCGCATCGATATGGCGTTGCGGGAGATGCAGATACGGCAGCTGAAAGGGGGCGCGGTTTTCTTGCGAGGAAAGGGTCTGCAGCTGACCGCGACAAGCCCGCCACCGGATGGTCGCACAAGGCGCATCGAGCCGACCGCCGTGCTCACCTGGCAGGACGCGCTGATGCCCGATGTCGCGCTGCTGAACAGCTACTTTCCGGGCCAACCGCCATTCAGTCTGGGGTCGGGTACGGCCCGTTCGAGTGGCCGCCTCGACTACGCCGGTCGGAAACTGTCGGGACGTGTCAATCTGGCCGGCGAGAACATTGCCGGCGTGCTGTTCATGGAGCCGGTCGTCGGACAGCTGGCCGTCGATCTGGTGATCAGGAAGGCTGATCCGGCGGGCGGTCTCCTGGACCTCTCGGGGAGCAGCGTGCAGATGCAGGCAGCGACGGCAGAGGCGGCAGCGGGCGGGGGCGCGCCGCTACAGACCCGCATCACCGTCACCGAGGCACGCTTCAAATCAAGCCCGCTATCGGCCAAGATGGCCCGCTTGGCCCCGCTCAGCGGGGTGGTGAAACTCGAAGGGTCGGTGGCAAATATCGCTTTTCTCAACAGCTTTCTTCACGGCGACCAGGGGCTGGCATTTTCTGGCGATGCGCGCATGACCGCCGAACTGCGGCTCAGCGAAGGAAAGGTCGCCCCGGGCAGCAATCTCAACGCCGAGTCGGACCATCTGGTCAGCCGCTTTCTCGATTTCGAGGCCAGTGGCAGCGGCGTGTTGAAGGCCGCAATACAGGGTGATCGGGGAGCGCCCGAGGCCAGGATGGAGGGATTTCTGAAGCGCTTCGGGCTGCGCAGGATCGACGACCAGGTGCCGTACGTGAAGGGGCGTGATTTTCGCATCACGACCGTCGGCAAACGCTTCGATTCAGTACACGGGCTGCGTGATCTGGAGACGGTGATAACGCTCGGGTCTGCGGAAATACCCGACATTTCGATCTACAACGCTTATCTGCCGAAAGAGGGCGGTGTCTCGATTGGTGCCGGAAAAGCGACGCTGGCCGCAGACTTCAGGCTGAGCGGCGTCACCGGTAGCGCCAAGCTGGAGATGCAGGCCAGTGGCGTCGAGGTGCACGTCAAGGAGCAGACGATCAAGGGCGACCTGCGCATCAGTACGCGTCTCAGTGAAGGGAATCTGGAGAAGATGAGCTTCGATGCGGCGGGCACACAGCTGCGCATCGATAACGGCTCGCTGGAGAGCGAAGGGAGCGCGCACGACAACTTGTGGTGGGGACAGATCGACATCGACCGCGGCCGCATGACCTGGAAGCGGCCACTGAAACTGGACGCGCAGATCAGCCTGCGCCTGCGGGACAGCGGTCTGCTGGTGCATCTCTTCGTCAAGCAAACGAAGGAGCAGCAGTGGCTGAATGAATTGCTGACCATCCGCGACGTCAGCGGGCACAGTGAAGTTCACCTCAACGACAAGGCCATTGTGCTCAGCAATGCCCGGATCAGCGGCGAGAAGCTGCTCGTGCTCGCCAATCTGCGCCTGCGAGAAGAGAAGATGCGCGGCGGCCTCTATGCGAGCTATGGAATACTCGGTGTGGGCATCGAACTCAAGGGCGATGAGCGAAGCTGGAAAGTCCTGAATCCACGTCAATGGTATGACCGCTACTCCGCAGCGTTCTCGGCAGAGTAGCCTTGCTGCACCGCTGCTGCGGATCACGGTTCAGCCAAGCGAAGGCAACGGTTTGCAAAAGCCTTCTCAGGTGATGGGGGACAAGTTCATGACGGTGAGGCGAGACAGGCTGGGAGAGGCATTCGGGCGAATCGACGCCGATGCGATGCTGGCGACCGAGCGTTGCCTGGCCGTGTTCCTGGGCATCGTAAAATGATGCCACCGCTACCCTCGGCGCCGGTAACACTGTCCGTGCCGGGCTCTGCCGCAAGTTTTCCCTTCTTTCCGAGGGTCCCACCCTGATGGACGCGACAAGCGATCAAACCCTTGAGCAGTGGCAGAAGAAACTCAGCTTCCTTCCCTATAACCGGGAGCTCGACCTGCGCTTCGGCGAACTGACCGAGCGCGGCTGCATCCTGCGCCTTCCTTACCGGCCCGAGCTGATTGGCGATCCGGAAAGCGGTGCCCTGCACGTCGGCGCGATCGCCGCGCTGGTCGACACCACTTTCGGCTACGCGGTCCATCGCCGGCTCAGCGAGCGACGCGGCTTCGCCACCCTCGATCTGCGTATCGAGCATCTGCAGCGCTCCACTGCCGGGCAGGACATTCTTTGCGTCGGCGATTGTCACAAGCTCACCGCCAATGTCGCCTTCGTCAGGGGCAGCGTGTATCACGATGACCCTGGCGCGGCGATAGCCACTGGCGTCGGCATCTACATGTTCACCGGCGGCGCGACACCCATGGCGGCAAGGGAAACGGAATGAAACTGTCCGATGCAGTTCGCGCTGCGCGCGAAAACGACGACTGGGATCGCCTGATCCAGGCTATCCCCTTCGCCGTTTTCCTGCGCGTGCGCATGGAAGTCAAAGGCGAGCGCCTGACCTGTGTTCTCCCGGGCGACGATCGGCTGGTGGGAAACCCCTGGCTGCCCGCCTTGCACGGTGGTGCGACCGCCGGTTTCATGGAATGTGCGGCGATCCTGTTCCTGCTCTGGCACCGGGATTCGGAGGCCATTCCCAAGACGGTCGATTTCACCATCGACTACCTGCGCAGCGGCAAGCTGCAGGACACCCGGGCGACAATGCAGATGGTCAAGCTGGGCAGCCGCGTGGCCAATATCCGCGTCACCGCCTATCAGGCGGATCCCGACAAGCCGATCGCCGTCGGCTATGGTAATTTCCTGCTCCCGTCCTGAACGGTGGGAGTGCTCGCGAGCAAGGGCCAACAAACACGGAGGGCAGCATGAGCACCCACAGAATCGCCGTCATCGCCGGCGACGGCATCGGCAGGGAAGTCATGCCCGAAGGCCTGCGCGTGCTCGCCGCGGCCGCCGACAGGTTCGACCTCGACCTGCAGTTCACGACGATCGACTGGGCGAACTGCGACTACTACCTGCAGCACGGCGAGATGATGCCGGCCGACTGGTTCGAGCAACTCAAGGGCTTCGACGCCCTCTACTTCGGCGCCGCCGGCTGGCCCGACAAGGTGCCCGACCACATCTCGCTGTGGGGCTCGCTGCTCAAGTTCAGGCGCGGTTTCGACCAGTACGTGAATTTGCGCCCGGTCCGGCTGATGCCCGGCGTTCCCTGTCCCCTGGCCAACCGCAAGGTCGGCGACATCGACTTTTACGTCGTTCGTGAAAACACCGAAGGCGAGTACTCGGCGGTCGGCGGGCGGATGTTCGAAGGTACGGAACGGGAAACCGTCGTGCAGGAATCGATCTTTACCCGCAAGGGAGTGGACCGCATCCTCAAGTATGCCTTCGATCTCGCGCAGCGGCGCCCGAAGAAGCACCTGACTTCCGCCACCAAGTCGAACGGCATGGCGATCAGCATGCCGTACTGGGACGAACGGGTCGAGGCGATGGCGGCGAGCTACCCGGAGGTGCGCTGCGACAAGTACCACATCGACATCCTCTGCGCGCGTTTTGTGCTCAGCCCGGAGCGTTTTGACGTGGTCGTGGCGTCCAACCTTTTCGGTGACATTCTCTCCGATCTCGGCCCCGCCTGCGCCGGCACCATCGGCATCGCGCCGTCGGCGAACCTCAATCCCGAGCGCGACTTCCCCTCGCTGTTCGAACCCGTGCACGGTTCGGCGCCGGACATCTACGGACGCAACATCGCCAACCCGATTGGCATGATCTGGTCCGGGGCGATGATGCTCGACTTCCTGGGGCAGGGCGACGCCGCCCATGGCGCCGCGCACGATGCCATTCTCCGCGCCATCGAGAGAGTACTCGTCGACGGCCCACTTACGCCGGACATGGGTGGCGCCGCGAGTACCAGTGACGTTGGCCTGGCCATCGTCGACGCGCTCTGATGCTTGCCTGGCGTCGCCTTCATGACCATGCTCAGGGTGCGCCATTTAAGTAGTTTGAAACGGTCGTCGTGCCTGGAATTCATGGCTTCCACACGGCGTGCAACCCTAGCTTAGACGACTGTCTGAGCGCGCAGGGCCTTTCCTGCCGCCCCATGCACCAGTTGGCTGAGAGAGTCGAGCGCTGACGAGGCTATCCGCCAGCGATGCCAGAAAAGTGGAACGTCCAGGCAATGCTGCGGCGCGAGCTCAATGAGCTGGCCCGCCTTGAGCTGCGTCTCGGCCAGCTGTTCGGGGATCATTCCCCAGGTCATTCCGCGCCGTACTGCCTCAGCAAACGATCGCGTGGTGGGCAGGTAGTGAGTCGGCGGCTTGATCACGGCGTCACCGATCAGGCGGGCCAGAAAAAGCTGCTGCAGGCCATCCTTCTTGTTGAACATCAGCATCGGGGCCGCATTCAGCGTTTCGGCGTCGACCCCGGCGGCGAAGTAGCGCTCGACATAGGGCGGCGACGCCAGGGCCAGATAGCGCATCACGCCGAGCGGTTCGACCCGGCAGCCCTGAACCGCTTTCGGGCTGGCACTGACCCCGGCCATAACGGCGCCTTTGCGCAGCAGGAGCAGCGAGTGATCCTGATCCTCGACGCGCAGGTCGAGCGTAATGGCCGCACTGGCGGCGAGATCATCGAAGACGTCGAGGAACCAGCTATCCAGGGAATCGGCGTTGATCACCATCGGAATACGCACGCCGGACGCAGCGCCGCCTTCGGCATCGAGCACCCCCAGTGCGGTGAGAGCCTCGGCTTCGAGCAGGGCGAGTTCTTCCGCGTAGCGTAGCAGAGGGCGTCCGGCAGCAGTCGCCTGGCAGGGCGTGGAGCGCTGGATGAGTACCTGCCCGATGCGCTCTTCCAGCAACTTGACGCGCTGGCTGATCGCCGACGGCGTCACGTTCAACTTCCGCGCGGCGAGGTCGAAACTGCCTTCGCGGATGGCTTCGGCGAAGGCAGCCAACTGGGCGTTGTCGATCTTCATGGATTAGCAATTCTAATGAATGATAATGAACTTTAACTGGTTTCGTGTTGTGGCGCAGCCTAAGCTGACCGCCTTGCCCACTTCACCGACCCATTCACCGACCCATCATGCCCGCTGATCTGATCGCCGGATTCCTTTCCGGCGCCGTGCTCATCGTCGCCATAGGGGCGCAGAACTCCTATGTGCTTCGCCAGGGCGTCCGTCGCGAACACGTCCTGCCGCTGGTGCTCGTCTGCGCCAGCGCCGACGCGCTGCTGATCGCCGCCGGCGTTGCCGGGTTGGGGGCGTTGATCCAGGCCCAGCCCACCTTTCTCAGCCTTGCTCGCTACGGCGGAGCGGCGTTCCTGTTCGTTTACGCACTGGCATCGGCCCGGCGCGCGCTAAAAGCGGAACAGCTCATCGTCGACGCCGGGAGCGCAGCACCGCTCGGCGTTGCCCTGGCGAGCTGTCTCGGCTTTACCTTCCTGAACCCGCACGTCTATCTGGATACCGTGATCCTTCTCGGCTCTCTCGCCAGTCAAAGGGAAGAAGGAAGGTGGCTGTTTGGTACGGGAGCGGTTGGGGCGAGCTTCGTCTGGTTCTTTGCCCTCGGTTACGGAGCGCGTTTTCTGGCCCCGCTGTTCGCGAAACCCGTCTCGTGGCGCATTCTCGACTCGCTGGTCGGCATGACGATGTTTGCGCTCGGGGGCATGTTGATTCTCGAGTAGCCGCGATGGGTGGCGCATCGACGCTCGCCGTGACGGGTGGTGAGAAAGCCCGGCGCGAAGGGCACTGCAAGCGCAGCTTGCAGGCCTTCAGTGTCGACCGCTGCTTCCGGCAGCGATCAGGCATGGATTTCCCGCTATTCGACGGTCAGTTCGGCGTAGGTCCCCTGCAAGTCATTGGCGTCAACCATCTTGAAGTTCTCACCCGCGGCCAATATCGCAACACATCGATCCTGGGATCGGCCTCGCCACTTCACACACAACTGGCCTTGGTCGTTCACTAACCAGGTGCCACTGTCGCTGTTGTTCTTGCTCAGGTTCCGGCCACTGCAGACACTGTCGACGACGAGCTCAGGCGTGGGGGTGGCTTCGCGGCGGTCACTGTCTGAGCGCTCCGGCCGCCGGCGCCGACCTTGGCGCCCACGAAGGTCCAGGTTCGAGTGTCTGGCGATTTTGACGCGCGGCAGAATTGCGAATAGTTGACTAGAGTCAACCACTATTCGGTACGCCGGGCGTAAAACGTCACCGCGGCTTGGCGTTTTGTCGGCTGCACGGCTCACAAGGAGGATCTTAAGAAATGACCAACTATCGTGGATTGCGTACGGCCGCAGTGTTGATTGCGGCGACGTTGCCCCTGGCGGTGGGTAGCGCGTTCGCCCAGGAGACCGCCAAGAAGAACGTGTCACAGGAGGAACAGAAGTACCAGGCGTCCGGTTCTTCGCCAGTCGGTCAGGCAGAAATGCACCAGAACATCAACCCGAAAGCGCCTCCAATGACCAAGGAGGAATTCGAGAAAGCCAAGAACATTTACTTCCAGCGTTGCGCCGGTTGCCACGGCGTGTTGCGCAAGGGGGCCACCGGAAAGCCGCTGACTACCGACACGACGCTGGACAAGGGAACGGAATACCTCAAGGTTTTCATCACCTACGGTTCGCCCGGCGGGATGCCGAACTGGGGCACTTCCGGGGAACTGACCGAGGCCGAAGTCGACATGATGGCCCGCTACGTCCAGCAGGAGCCGCCGGTGCCGCCGGAATGGGGAATGAAGGAGATGATGGCGTCGCTGAAGGTCAACGTCCCGCCCGAGCAGCGCCCGACGAAGAAGATGAACAAGCTGGACCTGGACAACCTCTTCTCGGTGACGCTGCGTGACGCCGGGAAGATCGCCCTGATCGACGGCAAGACCAAGAAGATCGTCAAGATTCTGCCGACCGGCTACGCCGTACACATTTCGCGGATGTCGAAGTCGGGGCGCTACCTGTACGTGATCGGTCGCGATGCGCGCATCAACCTGATCGACCTGTGGATGCCCGAGCCGACCAACGTCGCCGAGATCAAGGTCGGTCTCGAGGCGCGCTCGGTCGAGACGTCGAAGTACAAGGGTTACGAGGACAAGTACGCGATCGCCGGCACCTACTGGCCGCCGCAGTTCGTGATCATGGACGGTGACACGCTGAACCCGCTGAAGATCGTATCGACACGCGGTTCGACGGTCGATACGCAGGAATACCATCCCGAGCCGCGCGTGGCGTCGATCGTCGGTTCGCACTACAAGCCCGAGTTCATTGTCAATGCCAAGGAAACCGGCAAGATCATGGCCGTCAACTACTCGGACCTCAAGAATCTGAAGATGACGATCATCGACGCCGCACGTTTCCTGCATGACGGGGGCTTCGATTCGACGGGCCGCTATTTCATGGTCGCTGCCAACGCCTCGAACAAGATCGCCGTGGTCGACACCAAGGAAGACAAGCTGGCGGCGCTGGTCGACGTCGGCAAGATCCCGCACCCTGGACGCGGCGCCAATTTCGTCCATCCGAAGTTTGGTCCGGTATGGGCGACCAGCGATCTCGGCGACGAGTCTATCACCCTGATCGGCACCGATCCGGTCAAGCACAAGGCGCAGGCGTGGAAGGTCGTACAAACGCTGACGGGTCAGGGGAGCGGTTCATTGTTCATCAAGACGCATCCAAAATCGAACAACCTGTGGGTCGATACACCGCTCAATCCGGAAGCCAAGATCAGCCAGTCGGTTGCCGTCTTCGACATCAAGAACCTGGACAAGGGCTTTGAAATCCTGCCGATCGGTGACTGGGCCGACCTTGGCGACGATGGCGCCAGGCGCATCGTTCAACCCGAGTACAACGTGGCCGGCGACGAGGTCTGGTTCTCGGTCTGGAGTGCCAAGGACAAGAAGTCGGCACTGGTCGTCGTCGATGACAAGACGCGTAAGCTGAAAGCGGTGATCAAGGACCCGGAGCTGATCACGCCGACCGGCAAGTTCAACGTCTTCAACACCCAGCACGACGTCTATTGAAGAACTGACCACGAGCAACGGAAGGAACGGGGGCGCAAGCCCCCGTTCCTGCGTCCGGGCGTTGGGCGGGCGTTGCTTGCCGGTCGATCGTTTCGCGAGCTGGTGTGGTGTTGCACGCAGAGTAAAACATATACATCCCAGCCACCACAGGGGTCGCGCGCTGCCGTCGGGCTTGCTGAAAGTCTCGTCGGGAAGGCGGCAACACGCCAGCCCGCTCGTCATTGCGAGGAGGCGCAGC
>ERZ761610.1751-NODE-1751-length-11285-cov-20.115138_pt1 | contig 11285 bp, 4 predicted proteins | sample MGYA00512164_ERZ761610 | MGnify/ENA primary metagenome ERZ761610 (study PRJEB28899, sample SAMN02850038) | bioreactor sludge metagenome | biome: EBPR Sludge; feature: EBPR Bioreactor; material: flocular biomat | place: Australia: Thorneside Wastwater Treatment... | reverse complement strand
TACTGTAAAATAGGTTCCATATAGGATTAAGTCATTTTTTTTATCTAAAATCTCAATTCTTTCTGCAAATGTTTGCAAAAAATTATTTACATCTACCCATTTGCTTGTACCTGGAACAATCCAGCCCCACCAACAAGGAAGTTTGCATTCCCCATTAGTTTCTAAAAGATTTAGCAAGAAAGAATGAGCATCGTCCGGACTCAAAGTAGGTATTAAAGTTGGAGGAATTTCAAGAGTGGGTGATAGAGTTGCATATGTAATGGATTGGGTTTCTGTCGAGATTGGTAATGACAATGTAGCACTAGGAGACATAGAAGAATTCACTGGTTGTTGTTGAATATCTTGGCAATTAGTTAAAAACCAAGAAACCATTATGAAAAAGATGAAAGAAATTGAGTTTTTTTTCATTAATTCTATCTCCTAAGGAATAAAGCCAGCCATCCAACTAAGATAACCAGCCATTGAGGTATTCATATAACTACTTCTATTAGGCCCTAGACTTGCAGGTGCAATGTTGAAATCATTATGCACCCAGCCTAAAAACATATCCGCAAATTCTTCACTACCGGGCAAAACCGATTGAACACCATATTGGCTTACCTCAAATCCTCCACTATACCCCCAATAGTAATTTCCCGCATTACCATGATTAATATTCCCATTAACATCAAACGGTCTTAATAAATACCAAGGTACGTTCTGGGCTTGTTTATTAATAGCATTATTAAAAGCATGTCCTAACTCATGAGTTATGAGACCAGGATTCCTATTTATGTAATTACTCGAGGTGCTACTAAATATCCATATTTCATTTTTACTTCTCGTTTCTGCAGCACAATTACAACTGCTGGCAACTCGTTTAAATGTGACAGCACCACCATAAACAATATAATATGCCTCTTGTGAAGTTACTAAGTCAAAACAACCTTCTCCAACATACATATTCTTTCTGCATTGAATATTCATACTCTCAGCTAATGTGTTAGCAGTAGCTTGAGCTTCTTGTTCAATAGTTATCTTTTCTGAAGATGCCCATGTTTCTCCCGGATCCTGAGTAAATTCAACAAGTTTTTTTGATTTTCCACCTCCTAAGTGTTTTCTTTGGTTAATAGTGTCATATCCACAATACCCATCAGCATTACAAGTAGTGTGCCCACTTGGATCTGTATACATCACAGGCGAATTATTGACGTACGCATACCTATCCAACCCTTGGACTCCACTCGGCACAATTGTATCCGCCTGAGCAAAGCGTCCCAGTGACGGGTCATACCAACGGGCGTTGTAGAACATCAAGCCAAAGTCACTGGTGTAAGAGTATTGTCCAGTGTATGTGTATTCTGATGGATTTGTCCCTGACGAATATCTCACCTCACCCCAAGCTTTGTATTTTGTTTCAGAAATCAAAACACCTGCTGAATCAGTGATAAGTGAAGTAGAACCCAAATGATCAGAGAGAATGTAAGTCAAAACACCGTTTTCTCGCATGGCGATTCTTTGTGAACCTGCATAATAATATTTGGTGATGACTCCATTGGTCACCTCATAATGATTGCCCACGAAGTATGTGGTGGTGCTTCCGAGGTTGGTGGTCAAGACGGACTTTACTCGCTTCCCGTCACCATCATAGGTGAAAGTGGCATTAGAGAAAACACCTTCTTGTAAAGGTACCAAATTGGCTTGAATAGGCTGATAAGACACCAAAGCAAACTGCGGAACAGAGGCAACAGGACCAATGTAATTTTCTCTTGTGGATTCAAATTCATCGAAGAAAATCGTGCCACTAGTGCCACTGTCAATACTGCCTGTGGCACCAAGTAAGAGATAATCCACCGTGCGAGTGTCATTATCAATACTGGAGATCGTATCCACCAGGGTCTCATCTACCCACACTTGCAACGAACCGTCATTGACACCAGACGAAGTTTGGAAGGCAACCTCAATCAAATGAGGTTCATCTGTAAGGGTAATTTGCTGCCCTGAAAGAGTACTGCCAGAATCTTGATAAGGTTGTGCTTGTAATTTATAGGTTCCGCCATTGTAGTTCAACAGCAAACGAAAACTTGAACCTGAATCACCACCCGCACTCAAAATGGAAAAACCATTGTTATTGGGGATAGAAATCGAGTTCGGATCAAAATAGAAGCGAGCCCGATATTGAGTCTCATCCTTCGGAGCAGAGGTCTCCAACTCAATCGCAGAAGTATCGTTGATGAGGGCTTGCAGACCATACGAACCGAATAAGGCGGCTGAGGTTGAAATACTCAAGTCGCCACCACCGAGCGAACCGTCGTCCCACAGTGAGAAATCATTGCCTTCAAAATCATCTTTGAAGATCAGGTTTGTATTGGGAGGGTAGACAGTGGGACCGTTTTCATCCAAACCGATAGATTGACCCTGACGTGACTCAAACGCATCAAAATAGACTGTGCCACTTGCACCTGCAGGGATAGAACTGACCAAGCCTAAAGAAACATCGGTTAGGCGCGAAGCATCGTTGTCAATATCTGCAATCGTATCCACCAACACATCGTTGATGTATAACTTCAAATAGCCATCATGTGTACTCGAAGATGAAGCGGCTTGCCACTCAATTTCTACGGCTTGCCAATCATCCGTAATGTAAATATCTCTGCCAGACAGCCACTCTTCCTCATCATCCTCTGCACACAAGGATAAAAGATAATCTGCGCCTGCACGCATCATCGAAAGGCAGAAAATCCATCCACCTAAATTATCATCATCGCCTGTGAAGATATACATCGAATCGAGATTGGGCATATTAACTGAATTCGGGTGCAAATAAAAACGCGCACTGTAATAACTCTCATTGTTGGGAGTCTCATCATCCACTTCAATCTCATTGTCGTCATCAATCAAAGCTTGCATGCCATACGTGCCAACCGCCGCAGATTGGGTCGTAACACTTAAGTCACCACCATCGCTTTCATCATCATCCCAAGCATTGAAGTTACCACTCTCAAAGCCATCGTCAAAGATAAACCCTTCTGGGATAGATTCTGCTGTGAACTGGATCACCAATTTTGGACGTTGGGATGAAGTGCTCGTGTCAGATGTCTTGAAATCAAAACGGTCATTAAGTTCTGCATCGGTTTTGAGTAAAAATCCGTTATTTACAAAAGTGCCGTTTATCATCTCTTGAATTTTGGCAGGGTCTAAAGCAATTTGTTTTTCTGTGTTTAGACTTTGATTGTTAGGAATCTGAATACTTCCAATGGCTGTACTTTCACGGTCGTTGGAACCATTTGCTCCTGTAGTTTGCCAATTGACTCCCGAAGCCGAGCGATTCCAAGTGGCTTGATTCTCTACAAATGGAACTTTGAGGCGATAGACATTCATGGTGGCATCGTTACTTGAAGTATCAATCGAAGTCCATAAAGATAAAGTAGCAGAGACGATTTGCGCATCTATTGGTAAAGAAGATAAATCGAACTTAATTAAACTGCGGCTATATTTATTGTTGGAATTATTATTTTCACCAACCCCCATATCTCCCGAACTTCCATAGTTAGATGTAGCAGAAGTGCTCAACAAATATGTATCTACACCACCTGAACCATTGGGTTGTAGCACAAGTGTGTGCACTGTTCCGCTCGGCGTGGAGGTTGGTGTTGGCGTTCCTTCTTCTGTTGCGGTGGGAGTCCCCGAAGGGGATGCTAAAGGGCTAGGGGTAGCAGTTAGAGTAGGTGTGGCTGTACTCCCTGTAGGTGTTACCGTAAATATTGATGTAACAGAACTTGTAACAGTTGGTGTAGCAGTGCTGGTTGGTGTAACAGTAGTAGTCGGCGTCACTGTGACGGTAGGTGTTGGTGTATTTGTAAATGTTGGTGTGGGGGTTACAGGCGGCTCACCATTCGATGTGACCGAGACGAGGCGATTCTCTTCATTATAAACAAGGTCAAATTCCAGCGCATCTACATTTCTATCAGTCATATTGCCGTTGGCATCATATTGATAACTATCGCCATTGGATAATGAAGTGACTGCATGAACATGGCTAGAATCATTATATGAATAATTTATTCCATTTTTGCTAGCAAGGTTTCCAGTAATTGAATCATAACTATAAGATTCGCTATATGGGGCAAGCCCATTGGTAACGCCGGCAGAAGTTAAGCGATTTAATGTGTCATAGCCAAAAGTTTGTACTTCACTGGTAATGGCATCATTGATGTTTAATATATTTCCGTTTTTATCGTAAGAGTAATTCAAGCTTTGCAACGATCCAACTGCCATTGTCTCTAACCGCCCACCTTGCCCAATATTATTAAATTGTTCATCCCAATCATAATAACCATAAGTTTGGGTTAAGTTGTTTCCGAGAATACGTTCTGTTAGCCTGCCTGTCGAATCATAATCAGATGAATCAACATACGCTGTGCCACCTAACGAACTGCTGACGCTATTTAACAACATACGAGTATTGTACGAGTAAGTCAAAATTTCATTATCAGGGTAGGTCATTGTAATGGGTAAATCAGCAGAGTTATATGTCCACGAAGTACTGAACGACTGACCACTAATCACTTTATTTTCGCTGACAACTCTCCCCTTCACATCATAACTCCATGAAGTTGAGCCTGATTCATCTTCCATACTGGTTCTACGCCCCAAGCCGTTTATGCCTTCATCATAATTAAATTCCATTGCAAAGTTGAAAGGCGTGCCACAACTTCCGTTAGTGGGGTAGGTCTTTCCATTCAAACGATTTAGATTGTCGTAAAATAAACATATCACTTGGTTCTTGGCATCGGTTTGCTGAGTCAAATTGCCAAGCGCATCGTAGGCATAACTCCAACTACCCATATCGGGATCATCCATGCTTATTTTTCGCCCGGCGATATCATAAAAAATCTCAGTCACATTGCCTGCGCGAGTCGCCGTCAGCATACGATTCAGTTCATCGTACGTGTACCCAACTGTAGGTCCGGTAGGAGGCGTTACTAGAATCACACGTTCCCACACATCTTTGGCTGTGCTAGTCACATTGCTGTTCGGGTCAGTAACCGTTGTAGTTAATCCATTCACAAAAGAGATCGTGCTATTGCCATCTGGCGCAGTAACAGTGCTTGTGTTAGCACTTGGGTTTATGGTAGAGGTAGTGTAATAAACTGTTTCGCCCGTAGTGTATGGCATGCTTTGTAATGTCACCGTTGGGCTTTGGTAAATCGTGTCTACTATTATTCCGCCTGTATTGACATAAAATTGTCTACCTATACCATCATATTTTTTGATAACAGTATAAGAATCACTGGCATTGATTTTTTGTACCAACACTGTCGTAAATGGGAATGCACTGCTATATGAAAAACTCATCGTCGGGCTAGATTCACTATCTTCTGGGCGAATCAATTTTGTAATTCGACCAAACGCATCATATTGGACTTCTATTTGGTTGCCATTCGGGTCAATTTGCTTTGTCGGGATGCCTAATATAAAATCATCTACACCATTATTATCATAGTCATAGTTCCATTGTGTGGTTAAGCCTAGTGGTGCATTGGGTGTAGCAGGTGTAGTTGAACTAATAGGGTAAGTATGAAATACAGAATCATATACGGTTGTGCTAGTTCGTGCCCCACTGCTTGGGCTTGTGTTCCAAGTTCCATACCCGCTCCATGTGGTTTGTGAGGTTTGGTTGCCCCAATTGTCATACGCATAAGAAATTTGGCTGTAATCCGTTTCATTTTGTATTAAAGAACGAACAGCCGTTAACTTTCCATTCGTAGGCATGGTTTGGTAATCGCCTATATTGCCATCATATAAATACAATGTTTCTGCTAAAGTATTATTTGAACTATCTGTTATTTTTGTTTTTCCAACCAATGAAACCAAATAGCTTGTTGACGAGTTATTAAACCAATACGAATTCTCTGTTTTTCTATGGTTTACCCACATGTTTCCAGTCCAAAATTGCTCGGTTTGGGTTAACAAATTCCCATACGTTGTTTCGTATGTGTAAACAGCTTTTGTTTTGCCAACTTCACTACCGCTATTATTGTACAGAATACTTTCAGCAGAATCTAATTTAATCCAGTAGCGAGGAATTCCTCTTGTCCATGAAACGAAACCTTGTAAATGTGTCACTGTGTATGTGTGCAAACTTTTACTGCGCAATATGTTATTTACTGTTACCGTAGTGCTGATTTCACGCCCTTTTAGGTATTCAGATTGATGATACTCAATGATTGTTTTTGTAATATTATCAGGCTCAGTAATGGTTACTTTTGAATGCCCATAAAACTGAGAATATAGTTTTGGGTATTTTTCCACAGTAACAAAAGTATCACTACTATTTAGAACTACAACATTTGGCTCTGTATTAACCTTTGCGCCTTCATAAGTATATTGATATACCAAATCGGCTGAATTTGGATTGCCATCAATAATGGTTTTTTGATTTACACGATATATGGTTGTCAATAAAGCCATACTTGTGTTGGAATTTTCTACCACGAGTGGACCTTGAACTGCTGTAATTGAAGGTGATAAATAACGACCTGAAGTTGCAGGCAAGTATAGATGAGCAGTAGCACCATTTGTTCCTACCGGTCCAGGTTGTCCATCATTTAACCTCAGGTATGCTTTTGCTTGAATATATGGTTTAGTGGGGTGCGTAAAACTTGCACTTAAGAAATAAGCACTGCCTGGCTTTGTAGGAAGTCTATCTGTACCAGCCATAAGCCCACTAACTTCACCTGTGCTAAGTTCAAAGGCCGGACCGGTTCTATATATTGAGTTGTATATAGCTGGATGGGTAGGATGCCATGGTGAATAAGTAAAATGTACTTCTCCACCATAACCATTTTCAACCTTAGTTAGGTGCATAGCATCACCATATGTAAAGGTTGTGGGAGGTAAAGTATTAATCCCATCTGCCCCAATTTCGGTGATGGAGGCTAGTGTTGAAGGGCTTTCGCGGTTGGGGTAAGCAACATTGGGCCAGATTCGGTTTGAACTGGTCATTGCCGAATAATTCAAGTCATATTTTTTTATGAGCGTCTCAAAAATAGAATCTCCATTAAAATCTTGCTCAATAATGATTTGGTCTAATCGCCTCTTTTCAAATTGATGATAAAGTCCATCGGTTACATATTCAGGGTTAAAATCAGTTCGATTTTCTAAAACAAATCTTACACGTATACGCCCACCTGCATAAGTGATTGTTTCTGGGTATAAAGCAGTATCTGGTGTAATGGGTGGTAACCCTTCGCAATAAACATAAGTTTTTGTATCTTTTACATAAGTGTAGTTTATGGTTTGCCCAAAAATATTAGTGATTTTGGTTAACGCCCAGCGGTAAGGTATCGGTCCGCATCCAGCTAGGTTATGTTCTTTAACAATATATCCAAATTCATAAACATTCCCTTGCTTATCCCATAGTTTCCATATTTCTTCTGAAGTAAAATGCTTTTCAATTTTCACAAAGTTTTCATCACTTAAATGCCACCCTTGTGGCGTATTAATAATTTCAGAAGACGCACCATTCAACTGTAATGAATAAGAAATATTGTCATTACCTCCTATATTCCTAATTAAATCAATATAGCCTGTACCTAAAGCCCAACCCATACCCACCCAACCAGGGCTGGATAAAATTGAGGAATTATCAACTACTTGGCTGTTGTAATTCAAACTTAAGTTTGGTTGAAAAACACCAGGCCCCGCAGGTACTTCGATAGGTATTGAATAAGTTCCCGCACCTGTAAAAGTAGCAACTTGAAAGGCTTCCACGCTAGGCGTTTTGTTCGCTTGCCAATCGTTTACCCCAATATCAAAAACAGAAAAATGACTAGTATAGCCATGCAAAGTATTTGTTTCGTCATCCACCCACGATCGTAAACCTGACCATGCCTGTGTTTCAGGATTAAACCAGTACAAATAAATCATGTCATTATGTTCTACGGGAATACCATAGGCGTTTAAGTCAATGCTAAATTCAACCTCTTCATCAAATTCGGTTAATTTATTTCCATTCCTTTTTTCTTCGGCTGTTATTTCAAAAGGCTTTCCACTAAAAGATGTTTGTATAGTTTGTATATCTGTTGGTGTGCCAATTTCAATTTCAATACCTTGTGGGTGGTCTTTAATAGTATTCGCATTGAACGCTACGGTTAATCCTTTCTCCTCATAAAAAAATTCATCCACCTGACCCTTTATTTCATACTCTTTCTTAAAAGGCAGAATTAATTCTGAAATCTTAACTAGATTCTGTTCTTTATCAAATAAACCTACACTAAAAAACACATCATTGGTTTGAGAAGTTTTTGTGCTAACTCTTACATTTCCCACTAATGTAGTAATTGGAATAGAAACTATATTTTTTTCGAAGGAAAATTTTTCATCTGTAGCAAGTTCAAATCCATCTGGCAGTGTTATTTCTAAAATAAATCCATTTATATCTTTTTCTGATATACCACTAATTGTCCACCCAATAACCACATCACCTGCAGTTTCTAAAGTTTTAGGGGTAGCAGTTAATTTGACTTCAATGGGTACTTGATTAACAAGTTCTGCTGGTGTTTCTTGTTCGATAAATTGTGAAGTAGTTAAATCATTTGTGAATTTCACCAAAGGTATATTAATTAATTCATTTTGTGAATTAACAGGTTCGATATATGTCAAAAAGGATGATGAATCTGCTAAAACAGGCATTGCTTGACTTATCGTCAAGCTAAAAACAATAAATATAACAAAGCACTTTTGCAACAATGAGTTCATACCCTATTTCCTCACGTTTCTTGGATGAAGTTACTTTTTTAATTATTCAATTGTCAATAAAATTTGCTTGTGCCTTTTTTGCACCAATTTCCTAAGGCACTCAAGTTTGAATTTTATACGTATCTTATTAGATTTGTCAATATACAGAATTGGCTTTATCGATAATCCTCACAGTGTTTTTGATTACTTATAATACTTCTTCACCAACAACTCTAACTTCTTCATCGTCTCTGCTGGTATGGCTTTGGGGTTTGTAATCAACGCCGTAGATAAAGCATTTTCGCAATTACATTTTCTTTTTGGTAAATCTTTTACCAAATTACGAATCGCTTCTTGGGCAATGTCTGTATTTTTATTCAAGGTTTGAATCACCATTTCAACGGTCACAGGGCTTTCGCTCGTATGCCAAACATCATAGTCAGTCACGTGTGCCATCACACTGTAGCACATCTCGGCTTCTTTGGCTAAAAACGCTTCGGGTGAAGCGGTCATGCCGATGATGGACATATTCCATGCGCGATATAAATTTGATTCGGCTTTGGTCGAAAAGCGCGGTCCTTCAATGGTGATAAATGTCCCCCCGCGATGCACAGTTCCGCCCGTAGGTTGAAGCGATTTTTCTACATGGTTAGATAAGTCCTCACAAAACGGGTCAGCTACACTGATGTGTGCTACAAATCCATCACCAAAAAAAGAACGTCTTCTATCTTTTGTAAAATCAAACAAATTATCAGGGATGACGATATGACCAGGCGCGTAATCTTCACGCAATGAGCCACACGCGCTGATGCTGATTATTCTTTCAACACCTAAAGATTTAAGTGCGTAAATATTTGCTAAATATGGAACTTCGGTGGGGGTGATGTAGTGACCAATACCATGCCGTGCTAAAAAGGCAACTTGTTTTCCTTCTAATGTGCCAACTGTAATGGGTGAGCTTGGTTTTCCGAAAGGTGTATCTACTGAAATTTCTTCAGTATTTTTCAAACCCTTCATATTGTATAAACCAGAACCACCGATGATTGCGATAGTTGCTTTTGTCATATTATTTTTTTACTCTCTGTGTGGGTTCGATGATGACATTTTCAGAAAGACTAATGGTGAGGCGAATGTTGCCACACATAATTTCATCGCCTGATGTTATCACGGTTGGCATAGAAATTGGAGAGTTATTCAAAAAAGTTCCGTTGGTTGAGGCGAGGTCTTCTAGCCACCATTGCCCGTGATGATACACCAATTGTGCATGGCGAGCCGAGACTCTATCATCTAATAAGGGGATGTCACTGCCGGGGTCACGCCCTAAGATAATTTCCGGTTGAGCAAAATGTCTTAAGGATGAACTTCCGCTTCCTTGTTTGACCATCAAACTGATACCCGGAACTCGGCGGTTTGCTAAGTTGAAGCCTTGTCTGTGCACTTCACGGTACAAAGAATACAAAGCCCATGCCAGAAAAGCATATAAAGCAATTGCAGTTAATATCCGCAATGCCAATACAATTGAAGCACTCATTTTTTAGGTAATTTGGCTGTGGAATGTTCTTTCAAAATAGCGGTCGGTCTATCTACGCTGGCGTTTTGAAACGGACTGGTATCTTTCAAATCCGGTCGCGGTGGTGGGTTATCTTGACCAAAGATTAATGCCACGCCTGCTAACGAAATCACATCACCCGGATACAAAACGCTTTGGCTGGTGCGTTGACCATTCACAAACGTTCCGCCGGTTGAGTTTAAGTCAAATACCACAAAACGTCCTTTAATCGAACGTAATTGAGCATGGTTACGAGACACACGTGGGTCATCAATAATTAATTGATTATCCAACCTGCGCCCGATATTAACAACATTGGTTGTTAAAGGAAATACCTTCACGCCCTCTACAATCAAGAAGGCATTTTCTGGAATGCGTTCATTATCTTCTTGATTTTCATTTTCAACTGGTGATGGGTTTGCGTTTGTTTCTGACATAGCCTCTACCCTATGTGACGCTACCACCTCAGCGTCGTTAAGTGGAATTTTCTCGTCTGTAGAAATTGTTACCGTGGGGGTAATTATAAATCTCAGCCCAGCCTCTTGCGCTACAGACGCAATAGAATGCAATACTACTGCAAGCAATTTTTGGTCTTGCCAATGTTTGGCAGTCTCTGGGTGCAAAATTAATGTGAAAACATCGGGGGCAGTGGAGGAGTAAGCGGTTGTGAGGGTATTGTGCTGAATAGCGGCGGCTAATTTTTGGATAATGACATCTTCAATTTTTCGCCCGGGCAGTACACTTAGCAAATCCACTTCAATCAAATGTTGAAGCCGTGCCTCTAGTTCTTTCAAGTTCATAAATCGCACCTAGTAGAATTATAGAGCGTGCACGCTAATTGTGCAAGCCTATCAGCCCGCATTATTTTGCAAATTTGTTTTTTCTTTTATAAACCTCTTGCATAAGTGCCTAAAACAAACCCACAGAGTGCACCGATTTCTCTGAGAAAAACACTTAAATCTCTTTTTTTCTCTGTGTTCTCTGTGGCTAAAAAGACTTTTGCAAGAAGTCTTAT
>ERZ761610.1746-NODE-1746-length-11314-cov-10.645617_pt1 | contig 11314 bp, 11 predicted proteins | sample MGYA00512164_ERZ761610 | MGnify/ENA primary metagenome ERZ761610 (study PRJEB28899, sample SAMN02850038) | bioreactor sludge metagenome | biome: EBPR Sludge; feature: EBPR Bioreactor; material: flocular biomat | place: Australia: Thorneside Wastwater Treatment... | reverse complement strand
TTCCTAGTCGCCGCCTATGAGTGGCTCAAGGAAGACTTGAAGGCGAGCGGTCAAGCCCTTGACCGGGACACGGATCGAAGGATCAAGCGCAGCACCTACTACGGTCAGGAATTGGTTCCTCGACCGCGTCGCCTTGCGCTCATGAACCTCTACCTTCACAACGTACAGCCCGAGATTGCCCTGGGAGATTCTATCTATGAGGTCTATAGCGGGCCAAAGTTTGACGTGGTGATCACCAACCCACCCTTCGGCAACAGGGGCGCGAACCAGGCCCCTGAGCGTGAAGACTTCACCGTCACCACCAGCAACAAACAGCTCAACTTCATTCAGCATATCCTGACGATCCTTAAACCGGGCGGGAGAGCCGCCGTCGTTGTGCCGGACAACGTCCTCTTTGCCGACCAGGCCGGAGAGGTATTCAAAATCCTGATGCAGGATTGCGACTTGCATACGGTGCTAAGACTCCCGCGCGGAACCTTCACGCCCTACACCCCGGGGACCAAAACCTACGTCATCTACTTCACCAAGGGCAAGCCGACCAAGCAGGTCTGGCTCTATGACGGCCGCGCCAACGTCCCCGGCATCACCAAGAAGGATCGCCCACTTACGGAGGCGCATTTCAAGGACTTCGAGAAATGCTACGGCGACGACCCGAACGGCCTGTCACCTCGAACCGAGACTGACCGATTCCGCTGCTTCGGCATCGACGAGATCAAGAAGCGCGAGTACAAGCTCGATGGCTTCAAATGGATCAAGGACGAGTCGCTGGATGACGCTGACGATCTTGGCGAGCCCGAGGAGATCATCACGGAAGCGGTGACCCAGCTCAGCGCAGCGATTGACGAACTGAACCAAGTCCTCAAGCTCCTGGAGAAGCCCCAGAAGGTGGAGGCATGAGCGAGTTACGACTTTTCACTCTGAAAGGCGGGAAGACCACTGAGAGTCGGCCCAACCCCTACAAGCTCGAACGGGAGGTCCAAAGCCTGTTTGAGGCCAATCTCGAAGACTTGCTTGGAGTCAGGTTTGTCGCGTCAGAGTTCTCAACCAACCAGGGCGGTCGAATTGATACCCTCGGCATAGACGAAAACGGATTTCCGGTCGTCATCGAGTACAAGCTCGACAAAAACCGCACCGTGATCAACCAAGGCATGTCTTACATGGCATGGCTTCGCAGTCACAAGGCCGAGTTCTGGAAAGTCGTCTTCCAAAAACTAGGCCAGGAAGTAGCCGACTCGATTGACCACAGTTCCATCCGATTGATCTGCATCGCCACCGATTTCACCCGCGATGACCTGGGCGCATATGAGCTGATGCCGAACAACATCGACCTTGTCCGCTATCGCCGATTTGGAGATGATCAGTTGCTTCTGGAGCGCATCACGTCGTCTGAGACTGCAAGCCCAACGCCATCCGCAGGGGGGACGGCTGCGAAGTCAAGCAACGATAAGACCATCACTCAGGTTCTAGCCGAGAACGAATCGACGGCTCAGCAGCTCTACGAAAGCATCCGGCAAGCGATTCTCAGCCAGGGTGAGGACGTGACTGAGAAAACGACCAAGCTCTACTTCGCGTTCAAGCGCACTCGGAACTTCGCGTCTGTGGTCAACGGAAAGAAGGGCGAGTGGCTTCTTCAACTTCACTTGGATCCCGATTCGGTCGAAATGAAACCCAATTGGCGAGATGTGCGCGGAATTGGCATCTGGGGAACGGGTCAGCTGCAAATCAGAATCGCACGACTGAGCGAGCTTGAAGAAGCAGAACCTTTTATCCGGCTTGCGTACGAGGGGCAATCATGAACGAGATCATCCTCTACACCTCCCCGGACGGCGCGACCAAGGTCGAAGTCCATTTCGAGGGTGAAACATTTTGGTTGACCCAGCGGCGGATCGCTGAGCTTTTCGGTGTCGAAGTTCAGACCATCAATTATCACTTGAAGGAGGTTTTTGAATCCGGCGAACTCGAACTCGGGGCAACTATTCGAAAAATTCGAAGAGTTCAAATCGAAGGCGGACGCGAAGTCGAGCGTGACCTCGATCACTACAGCCTCGACGCCATCATCGCCGTCGGCTACCGGGTGAACTCCAAGCAAGCAACTCAGTTCCGAATCTGGGCGACCAATACGCTCAAGGAGTACGTCATTAAAGGCTTTGTCCTCGATGACGAGCGACTCAAGCTGAATAAGCGGTTTGGCAAGGACTACTTCGACGAGCTCATCGAGCGGATCCGCGAGATTCGGGCCAGCGAACGCCGGTTCTATCTCAAGATCACCGACCTCTACGAGCAGGCAAGCATCGACTACGATCCCAAAGCCGAGATCACCAAGACCTTTTTTGCTACCGTCCAAAACAAGCTGCATTGGGCAGTGAGCGGCAAGACCGCCGCCGAGATCATCGCCGAGCGAGCCGACGCCAACAAGCCGAGCATGGGCCTCACCACGTGGAAGAATGCACCCCACGGCAAGGTACTCAAGGGCGACATCACAACTGCCAAAAACTACCTGATCGAGAAGGAGATCAAGGATCTGGAGCGAATCGTCACGATGTACCTCGATTACGCCGAGCTCCAAGCCTCCCGGCAGGTTCCGATGAAGATGGCCGACTGGGCAGAGCGGCTGAACGCCTTCCTCCAGTTCAACGGCTTTGAAGTGCTCGACAACCCCGGCAAGGTCTCGGCAGAAGTGGCTAAGAAGCTCGCCGAGGAGCAGTACGAGAAGTTCCGGGTGAAGCAGGATGAAGCGTTCGAGAGCGACTTCGAGCGTGAAGCGAAGCGACTGGAAGGAGGTAGAGCGTGAACTTACCAAGCTTTCGGTCCGAGCAACGAACGATATCACCCCTTACTAGGAAGAATGTTCTCGACTTGTTCAGGGCTGGCGTCAGTTACCATGGCGATGTCAGCGAAATTGACTTTCTCGGAAGACTGTATGATTTGGAGCAGATGCCTTCACATGATTACAGATTCAAATCTGCGTCAGGAGACATCTTTCAGCACACCGTCAACAATGATGATTGGGAACCTAATTGGGTTTTTACGGACAGCCGATTTGGCTTGTCAGGAGGCTCAGATGAACTCCTGTTGGCGTTTCTTTCAGAGACCGTACATCCACTCGTGCGGCCCCATGAAGAAGCTGAAAAGCTAGTTGAGCAGTTTAACCGTCATCTGAGGATGGATGGTTGGCAAATCTTGCCGACGAGCGAGATGTCTGGCCGACCCATCTACGGTTTTCTGCCCTTCTCTTCCGAAGGCGCATTGATTTTTGGTCCAGCCCGTGACATCTCCCAACGGCTGAACTCAGCATATTTGGGACAGCAAGTAACCCGGCTACAAGCGTCCATCGTCTCAGACCCCGAGCTAGCGATAGGAACCGCAAAGGAATTTCTTGAATCAATCACGAAAACGCTCCTGAAGGCAAAAGGTCTGAGCTGGGCGACGTCAGATTCGTTTCCGCAATTAGTCAAGAAACTAGTAAAGGCACTTCCCGTCGTGCCGGACGGTCTTGAAAGATCGTCGGAAACTCAGGCGGCGATCACGGTTATTGTGAACAATATCGGATCGATCGTTGATAAGCTTGCCGAGATCAGAAATTGGCATGGCACAGGACACGGAAAGCCAACCGACACTGAATCCCTTCTGCTTCAGCACCAAGCTCGCTTCGCCGTCGGTATCTCGGTTCAAGTAGCTCACTTTTTGTTCGAGTGCTATTCCGCTGAGAATAAGCTAAGCCCAGTTGTTGTTGAAGCGAGCGCAGATGCTGACTTCGATCCGTTTGAGGACCTATGAGCGCAATCCTGTCACCTCAACGTTTGTCAGTTTGGCCGACAGTTTCGCTGGGGGATGTCTGTCTAGTCAATCCTGGGAAGCCCAGAGTGGACAGGCTTGCAAAAGACGCACCAGTTTCCTTTGTGCCCATGGCATCTGTGAACGAAGTGAGCGGATCAATTGTTGCCCCCGAGATTCGCGAGTACGCCAAGGTGCGCGGTTCTTACACTGCTTTCCAAGAAGGAGATGTCCTCTTCGCAAAGATCACTCCGTGCATGGAAAATGGAAAAGCCGCAATCGCGCGTGACCTTGTGAATGGTCTGGGATTTGGCTCTTCTGAGTTTCACGTCCTCAGGCCAACCGACAAAGTGCTACCGGAGTTCATCTACCAACTCATCCGCCAGAAGTCGTTCCGAGCTGAGGCTAGAGACAACATGACAGGGTCAGTCGGCCAAGCTCGTGTGCCCACCGAGTGGCTGAAGAACTTTGAGTTTGAGTTACCCCCTATTGAGACTCAGCAAGAGATCGTCGGAATAGTGTCTCAGCTACAGAAGCAGATGGAGTCAACCAGCGACCGCCTCGCCACGATCCCTGCGCTCCTCAAGAAGTTCCGCCAATCCGTCCTCGCCGCCGCCTGCTCCGGCCAACTCACCGCCGACTGGCGCGAGGACCACATGGCAGACGAGCCAGCAGAGCACTTACTGGAGCGAATTCGGCAACATCGAAAGGTCAAGCCACTTACTTCTGCTGCGGAAGCGGATGAAGACATTCCTCGTGACTGGGCGCTAACAAGAGTTGGGCAAGTATGCGCGGTTGCCACCGGAGCAACCCCGCTGCGCACCCGATCCGCTTACTTTGGCGGTGACATTCCGTGGATCACAAGTTCGGCGGCAAATGACGGAACGGTGACCCGTGCCACTCAGTTCATCACCGAGCTGGCCGTAAAGGAAACGAATGCGAAGGTTTTTCCGCCCGGCACACTGATTGTGGCAATGTACGGCGAAGGGCAGACCCGTGGCCGAGTAGCTGAGCTCGGAATCGCGACTGCAACAAATCAGGCGTTGGCAGCCCTCCTGTTCGACGATGTCAATGAAAACTGTAGAGCTTTCGTGAAGCTGCATTTCTTGAAGAACTACGGGGAGATGAGGAACCTCGCGGCAGGAGGCGTTCAGCCGAACCTCAGCCTGGGCCTCATACGCGACTCAGAACTTCTTCTTCCGCCTCTCGATGAACAAGCCGAAATCGTTCGCCGCGTCGAATCCCTCTTCGCCCTGGCCGACTCCATCGAATCCCGCCTCGCCGAAGTCACCGCCCAAGTCGAGCGCACCACCCAAGCAATCCTCGCTAAGGCACTTCGCGGCGAGCTAACTTCGGAGGTTGCCTCATGAAGAACTGGTGGACAGCTTGGCGGGCGACGCAAAAGGCAAAGTTGCTCACGACGCTCTTCCTCGGACTCGTGTTCGCCGTGGTCATGCCATTCGTAGCAAGAGCAGTGACGGGTCAAGCCGAACTGACCTTTCTCAGTCTGTCGATGAAGCCGACAGGCGACCTCTCGATGGTGCTCAGTCCATGGGCCGTAGCTGTGATCATTCTTTGGGTTCTGGCCGGGTACTTCATCCTTTGGCCCAGAGATACAAGGTGGGAGGCAAGTGAAGTCAACATTGAAGTCGCAAAGATTGGCAAAATCGTCATGAAGCCAAACCAGGAGGTCGCTGGTTTAGCTCACAGAGCATGGACTGAGATCGTGACTCGAAAGGCTGGAATAACGTTTGACGAAGAGCATGATGTCATCGAGGAGGTTTACGACTCATGGTATCAGCTATTCGGCGAAGTCCGGACTCTGATAAAATCAATCCCAGTGGATAAACTCAGAGCAAATGAAGACGCACAGAAGCTTGTAGCTCTTCTGCTGACTCTCCTGAATGATGTTCTTCGTCCTCATCTTACGGAGCATCAGGCCAAGTTCAGAACCTGGATCGGCAGGAACAAGGAGGCTCAGGGCGACGCAACGCCACAAGAGATACAACGCAAGTACCCTGGCTACTCAAAGTTAGTTGAAAACATGAAGCAGACAAGTGCTGATTGTCTCGACATTTCAAAAGCTCTCAAGATCATTTCACAAGGTAAAGAATAACATGGCAGTACGACACAAATGCTTCATCAGTTATCATCACGACGACCAGGCCGAGGTGAATGACTTCATCAGGACATTCGCGGATGAAAGGAACGTGTTCATTGCTCGCGCGGTCGGAGTGATGGCGCAGGACATCATCGACAGCGATGACAAGGACTACATCATGAGACGAATCCGCGAGGATCATCTAACGGACTCGACGGTCACCATCGTGCTCATCGGGAAATGTACGAAGCACCGAAAGTATGTGGACTGGGAGATTGCCTCGACTCTACGCAACGATCCAAACAACAAGCGTAGCGGGCTAATGGCAATCAACCTCCCTTCAATGGGAACGACTGGGAATCTTCCGGACCGTTTAGACGACAATCGTGTCTATAAGGATGGTGTTGAGTCTGGATACGCACGGTACTATTCCTATCCCACTCGAAAGGACACTCTAGCGAACTGGATACAGGATGCATTTGACGCTCGAACCACGCGCTCTCACCTGATTGACAATACGCGGGCACTGCGGAAGAACAACGGGGCTTGCTGACCTTCACTCCGAGAATTCAATCAATGCCTGGTGAGCGCATTGGCGCTCACCAGGCTGTACGCGTGCCGCGTCCTGTTATCTCGAAATATGATGCCTCACATGGCTGTATCAAGTAGCTTCTTCCGCCTCGACTCATTGCTTCAGTTTCAAAGTCTAGCCAGATGAATCGCTCGACAAAGGTGGAAGCTTCCCCTCAAGCAACTTTTCGGCGTCCTGTTCAATCGCCATAATGACCTTCTCGAACTCTGCAAAGTCTCGGAATTCGAGGAGGTCGGAGAGCTCGGGATTTCTTAGCGATTTCGAGAGAAAGGCGGCATCCTTCTTCATCTGCTCATCCTTGAGCACGGTGGCCGTGTCGGATGCAATCTTCACCATGGCGTCAACGGCCTTCCAGTGGTCCTCTGCATTCGAGAGCAATCGGATGTCCTGCATCCCAACCCGCTCGAATTCTTTGATCACGTCAAGTTGAGTGGCTTCGGACGTCATCAAGCTAGGCTCCATTTCGAGCCGTTGGAAGTATCGAGTCGTGAACGACGGTGACCACTGGCCAGAGAGCAGGCTTGCCATCTCCCGACCGGCGAGATCGGACTGGATCAGATACTCGGGAATGCGCAGGTTTGTCGTTGCCTTCTTCGCAAAGCGCTCTAAGGGACTCGTGCCAAACCACTCCAAACGCGGAGCGAGCTTGAAGACTAGATAGATGGGAGGTAACAGCATCAGGAGCCCGAGAACATCCAGGAAATCGAGGTGGCTCATCTGGGAGTTCACCGCGAATAGCCAACCTGCGATGTAGCCCACCAAGGGCGCGAAGACCGCCGAGAGTCCAATCTTCTCGTACGCCGAAGGGTGCACGGTGCAGAAGTAGTTGCCGTTCTGCTCCTTGATCTCAAAGGTTCCAGGGGCCCTGGTGAGCATCGTGGCCCGCACCGTCAAGAAGATGATTGCGAGAACGGCGGCTACTCCTGCAACAGCGAACAGGAGCAGATAGAACTGCCAAAGCACGATCAGGAAGAAGAGAAAGATGATGCCGAGAACCCACCACATGAGCTGCTCCGTTAGTCTTCCTCTCCAGGAGTGGGTGCGTTCTCACGCATGAACTCTTCGTAGCGAGCGTTGTTCTCGGCGATCTGCTTGCTGACACGGTTCCATCCCTCAGTGCATTCTGGGTTGGCGTGGGCTCGGAGCCTGCGCAATCGCTCCTTCCACTGAAGAGGTTCTCCACAGTAGCTACACTGGAAACGGTGAGTCATAAGCTCATGCAATTGATCCGTGTAGGTCTTCATGATCTTGGCTCGTTCTACGTCGAAAACCGAATCGGTAATGATGAGCATTCCCTGTGCAAGGCGAAGCGGCAAGAGGTCATCCTTTACCGTAGTTAGTCGCTCTCGGAGAAGGACGAGCTTTCTCTGTTGTTCTTCCTGGTCTTTTCTCTCATGTTCCATTTGCCTAGACAGCCTTTCTCGCTCTTCAGCTTCCTCGGCATTCCGATGCTGGACGATGAGTTCCTCGTATTCCCGAAGAGTAACTTGCCCTGAGCTGTTGCAGGTTGAGCAGTCCCAACTTTGTGTGCCTTTTCCCTCACAAATTTCACAAGTTACTTGGCAAGTGCCACGACAATACTTGCAGATATCGTCGTAAATATAGCCACGCTTGCAATACCCGCAGGGAATCTTGCCCCGATCACAATATGGGCAGGATTCAGTGCAGATGCCTGTTCCGCGGCAGTCAGGACAGTTTCGAAGCGCAATCACCCCTTCCGGCGTGACAGCCGTGATCGGAAAGCCACAATTCGGGCACATCGGCGCTAGCTCACTCACTTGATGAGAGCACTCGGGGCATGAAATCAGAGCCATTCTCGAAGTCCTGTTCGAGATTGTACAGGCTATTACGTCGGAACGTGTTCGTTCACCTCAGAATCGGGTTCCCGAGCGGGGTAGACCTGATCGTTGTTCCAGGCCGTGGAGAAACTCATTTAGTTGGGTGGCCGTGATTCGACGAGACCGACCAATCGATACTGATCCAAGCTGCCCGAGGTCGAGCAGTCTGTAGACGTGAGCGCGGCTGAGGGAAAGCAGCTCCGCTGCCTCCTCAACCGTGTATGCCAGCTTTTGATAGTTGGTCTCGCTCACGGGTTGATGGTGATAGAGCCGCAGAATTCGGGGAGAGAGTCAAGCCCAGATATTGAGCCGTAGCTCAACCGAGTTGCACAAACGGCGACCAAGATGACGTCTTGCTCTGGCTCGCCTAGGTTGGACAGCGAGATGAACCTTACCGATTCGAAGTTCTTGCTGGGGCGTCTGGTTGCAACGAGTAAAGCAGCCTCTCAGCTCTCCCCGGAAGATGTGGCCGTAGCGATCCGTCGCCACGCTTCGGGAGACTGGGGCGAGGTTTGCGAGGATGATCGAGCTTCTAATGAGGAGGCATTGGTCGAGGGTCTCAGGCTTATGTCGGTCTACATGAGTTCGAACGGCCTCACTTTCTGGATCATCACCGAATGGGATCGCTCCATCACCACTGTTCTCCTTCCCGAGGATTACTAGCTCCAGCGACCTCAGGCGAGGTCGCGTTTTTTGTGCAATGATTCTTGCCCTGCCTTGCTGAACCTTGCCTTAGCCATGCCATAATCACGTTCATCGGGCGATCAGCTCAGCGGAGGAGCCAATGTTTCAACCCTAAGGGGTCACAAAACAACATGAAGCCAAACTGGTGGAAGTGATCCTTGCCGAGCATCGAAGCTTCGTGTGAAACCCCAGGACAAGCTTTTGAAAGATTACCACCTCTACGAACTTGATCCTGGCACGTTCGAACTCATTGTATTGAAGGTGTCATCAACACTCCTTGGAATCGGAGTCACCGGGTTTTCGAGCGGCCCTGACGGTGGCCGTGACGGCAGATTTTCTGGGACTGCCATCGCGTATCCCAGCACGGTTACTCCGTGGAGCGGCACTTGGATAATTCAGGCCAAACACACCGAGAGCCCGATTTCAACATGCAGTGACCATAAATTTCTCGCTTCGTTTGAGACCGCCGAAGTACCAAGGATTCGTAGACTGGTTGCGGCTGGCGAGGCGGAAAATTACATTCTTTTCACAAATCGCAGAAAATCTGGCAACGCTCATGCCAAGCTCGAAACACTCCTTAGGGCTGCCCTGGGACATGAAAACGTGGGAATAGTCGGAGTCGAAGATATTTCGAGATATCTCGATTCACTGCCAGACATTGTGAAGCAGCACATTCCTTCAAGTCACCGAGGTCCTTTGTTGTTCTCACCACAGGAACTCGCTGCGTTGATCGTCGCGTTTGCAGATCAAGCCGCACCTTCCCTTACCAACACGGCAACCACAGATTTTACATATCTGCCACTCGCTTCAAAGAACTTGCTCAATAACGTTTCCGAAGAGCTCGCCGACTCGATCACTGACGATTCTGAACCCTATTTCGCGAAGATTGAGGAATTCCTTGCGAAACCTCAGAACGAGGCTCTGCGCCTCAGTTACCAGGCCCTTGCAAACGAACTCAAACAAAAACTCATTGCGGAAGAGGCGACCCAGTTAGGTTTTGCGACTGCACTTGCCGATATTTACGACGTCGTAACGACACGCCACCCCGATCTCTCGTACAATCGCCGACTCGTCACCGTCTTTCTTCACTACATGTACGCTACTTGCGACATCGGGAGAAAGAGATGATCTTAGCGGCCAAACACATTGACCTCAACACCTGCACTTTTAACGTGGCGGGGATCATCTTGGAGCGGTTGCTTACCGATCAAGCGGCAACTATTGATGACTTGATGGGTGTAGTCGAGCGTAATCTAGGACCAGATGCTCGATTCAATGTAGTGCCGGCACTGACTTTCCTGTACGCCGCAAGAATGATCAAATACGTTTCAGCGAGTGATGCTGTGTTGTTGGAGGAAGTGTCCGCCTGATGAGATTTGTGCACTTATATTCTAACAAGTCAGACGTCTTTGTCCCCATTGTTTTCAATCGCGGGCTCAATGTGATTGTTGGACGAATCACAAAACCCAAGGATTCAGGAAAAGATTCGCACAATCTCGGTAAGTCCTTGTTCGCAAAGCTCATCGACTTTTGCCTGCTAAAGGAGATCAATAAGCACCACTTCCTCAAGAAGCACCTTGATCGGTTCAAAGATTTTGAGTTTTACTTGGAAATTGAATTGAATTCAGGCAAGTTTCTGACTGTAAGGCGGCCAGTGACCGCTAACACAAAGATTGCTATGTGGCTTGCTGATTCTCCGCAAGGCAATCTGTCGGGTCTACCTCTCGATCAATGGCCAATCAAGCCTGCATCGATTACAGCTGCCAAGGAACAACTGAATAACTTGCTTGGCTTTGACTGCATCGATCATTACGATTATAGAAAAGGTGTCTCATACTTCTTGAGAAGTCAGGACGATTATCGGAATGTTTTTCAACTTGAAAAGTTCTCCGGTGGTCGTCATTCGGAGTGGAAGCCATTCATGGCGATGCTACTCGGCTACAGCGAGTCTATTGTCCGTAAAAAATATGAGGTCGATGATGCCATAGAAACTGAACAGGCATTTGCTGCGAGGTATGCTGCTCAATCTGGCACTCGGGCTGATTCTTTTGACAAGATTCGTGGACTGTTGAATATCAAGCGTCAGGAACTGTCTCAGCTAGAAGAAGCACTGTCTGCATTCGATATCCACAGGAGGGACTCAGGCCTTAATGAAGAGCTTGTAAGCGATCTGGAGCGTCGCACTTCAGAGATTAATGACCGTCTGTATTCGATTGATTATGAATTGTCGGAAATAGAGCATGCCCTTGAAAAGCGTCTTGCTTTTGATTTGGAGAAGCTAAAACGAGTTTTTGAAGAGGCCCGCTTAGTTCTTCCTACGACGAT
>ERZ761610.1736-NODE-1736-length-11341-cov-15.563707_pt1 | contig 11341 bp, 9 predicted proteins | sample MGYA00512164_ERZ761610 | MGnify/ENA primary metagenome ERZ761610 (study PRJEB28899, sample SAMN02850038) | bioreactor sludge metagenome | biome: EBPR Sludge; feature: EBPR Bioreactor; material: flocular biomat | place: Australia: Thorneside Wastwater Treatment... | reverse complement strand
AAATGCAACCAGTCAGTGCGCGGCAGCTCGCGGACGCCATCGCCGGTATCCAGCAGAATTTTCGCGTCCGCGGCGTAGATATCGATACGGCGCATGCGCACGGCGCCGCTGTGGGCTTTGCCGAGCGGCATGCTGGCGAAGGTGGTGGATTCGCCGATCGCGACTTGCCGTGCCTGCGCCCAATCATCCGTCGAAAGTTTCGCCTGCGCCGTGACCAGAGCAGGTGTGCCGAGCATCAGCGCCCCCAGAAGTACACTGAACACCATGGCCTGTCTGCGCATGTGCCGTCTCCGGATAGCCCAGACGGACGGCGAAACCCGCGCTGCTGCGGGTGACAAGGGGACCCTGCGCGGGGGTATCCGGCAGGGTGACGGGCGGCTGTCCAATGCACTCATCGCTGGGCTCACATCGGAGCAACTGAAGGACAGGCGCCGTGAACCGTCGCGCCTTGACAGCGCGGCGTCCGCTCACCGGAAAGTGATCAACCGGAAGCTCAGATTGCTGAAGCTGACCGCGTTGCTGCCGTGGTTGCAGACGCGGACTTCGACCACGTTGTTCGCGTTCACGCGCAGCGCAGTCACCGACAGGTTGTTGGGCAGACTGGCGTTCGAGGCCATGGTCAGCAAGGGGATGTCGTTGGCTTGAACGTCGCCGCCCGGCGTGATGTCGGCATCGATGCAGGTATTGCCTGGGGAGCTGAAACTCAGCGCATAAGTGGCGAAGTCGCCCGCCAGCCTGCTCGGCAGAATGCTGCCGCTGGCGACCTTCGCATTGGTCACTGCACTATTGACCAATTCGTCGGTATCGACCGACGCATCGGCCATTTTTGCCAGGGAGATCGCGTTGCTCGCGATTTGCGCGTTGCGCACGGCGCCATCGGCAATCTTGGTGACCGTCACGGCTTCGTCGGCGATCTTGGCGGAGGTCACCGAACCGTCGACGAGGTCGGACGTAAAGACCGAATTGCTGGCGACATTGGTGGCCAGTTCCGCCGTCTCGGCGAGGCGGGCGACTTGCGCGTACGGGGCCGGGTGCAGCGGCGTATTTGGCGTCAGCACGGTGAACGATCCGGTCGAGATACCCGGACGAACCCCAACCTGAAGGACGCGCTCGATACCGCTCAACACGCCCGTGCCGAAGTCGAGTTGCACCGTGAAGACGCCGCTCACCACCGGAACGTTGTCGAGCAGCAGCGTTGGCCCGAACTGCTGGCTGTTTGGGTTCATCAGCCGAAACTGGAGGTCGTAATCCCCCTGGGCGGGCGCGCCTCCATCCTCCAGGCTGCCCTGGAACGTGAACGCGGTGCCCATCGAAAAGGCGGGCGACGAGGCGAGCGCTGCGACGAATAAAGCGATGAGTTTGCGCATGGCAGTTCCTTCAGGGACAGGGTGTGGCTTCAAAGCCGTTGCAAAGAAGCCGATCCGACGCGTCTCGGGGCGCGTGGAATCCGCTGGTCAACCGATAGGCGCCGCCCGTTTGAACGGCGCCAACAAGGGTCGCGGTGGCGGTCAGGCGGTAGCTGCCCCCCTGCGCCACGACGCCGCCGGCCACCACGGATTTGCGCAGCGTGAAGTTGCCGCTGGATTGCCCCAGCGCGATGGCTGGCAGTGCCAACGCCAGCATGACGGCGAGTGGCGAGATCGGTGTGCGCATGGTCGCTGCTCCTTGGGTCTCCCAGCTGTTTACGCAAGTTCGAGAGAAACAGGGCCGCGGCAAGCGCTTCTGTCTCATGACGGGCCAGTTCGCGACCGCCGTGAGGGGCGCAGCTTGATCCACCGCAAGGCGCGCCGTTTGCATCGGGGTACGCTGGAACGGCCTGAGTCACCCGGCGATTGCCACCGCTCTCGAGCGCGTGGCCACTCCATGGTGAGGACGGCGACACTCCGCGCGTGCAGAGGGGCCCCATGTCCGACTTCGAAATCGTCACCCGCCAGGATTTCTCCGACGTCACTTGTCTGCTGGAGATCCGCCATCCGCTGATGGCGAAAGCCGCGAAGCCGGGACAGTTCGTGATCGTCATGGAACACGAACACGGCGAGCGCATCCCGCTGACCATCGCCGATTTCGATCGCGACAAGGGCACCATCACGCTGGTGATCCAGGCGGTCGGCAAGACCACGCGCGAGATGCAGCAGAACTGCCGCGTCGGCACGCGCCTCTTTGCCATGGTTGGGCCGATGGGCATTCCAAGCCATCTCGGCAAGGCGAAGAAGGTGATCTGCGTTGGCGGAGGGCTTGGCGTGGCGCCGGTCTACCCGCAGGCGCGCGCCTGGAAGCAGGCCGGCGCCTACGTCATCGGCGTGCTCGGCTTCCGCAACCAGGGCCTGATGTTCTGGGAGGACAAGTTCCGCGCCGTCTGCGATGAACTGATCGTGTGCACCGACGATGGTTCGGCCGGCATCAAGGGCCTGGTCACCGAGGGTATCCGTCTGGCCATCGAGAAGCACCCGGACATCGACGAAGTGGTCGCGATCGGACCGCCGATCATGATGAAGGGGTGTTCGGACGCGACCCGCGCGCACGGCATCAAGACGATGGTCAGTCTCAACCCGGTGATGGTCGATGGCACCGGCATGTGCGGCGGCTGCCGCGTCAAGATCGGCGAGACGATCAAGTTTGCCTGTGTCGACGGGCCGGATTTCGACGGCCATCAGGTCGACTTCGACGATCTGATGAAGCGCCTCGGTCGCTACAAACCGACCGAGAAGGCCGCGCTGGAGGTGTTCAACGAGAGCTGCCGCATCCGCAACGCCGCGCCGGCGGTCGAACCTGCCGCGCCGCACACCCACGAACACTGATCCGCTTGCCGGAGCCGCTCCATGGCCAAGAAGAAAACCATCCGCAGCATCCCGCAGGCGCGCACGCCGATGCCGGAGCAGGCGCCGGAAGTGCGGGTGCACAACTTCGACGAAGTCGCTTGCGGCTACCGGCTCGAAGACGCGCTGAACGAGGCGCAGCGTTGCCTCGATTGCGCCGACCAGCCGTGCGTGCGTGGCTGCCCGGTCAGCATCAACATCCCCGGCTTCATCATGAAGATCGCCGCGAACAACTTCCACGGCGCCTACGACACCATCACCGACACCAACCTGCTGCCCTCGGTGTGCGGCCGCGTGTGCCCGCAGGAGAATCAGTGCGAGGGCGTGTGCACCGTCGGCGAGTCGCTGGAACCGGTGGCGATCGGACGTCTCGAACGTTTCATCGGCGACATGGCGATCGCGCAGGGCTGGGCCAACATCCCTTACATCGAACGCCACCGCTTCAAGGTCGGAATTGTCGGCTCCGGCCCGGCCGGCATGGCCTGCGCCGCCGACATGGCCAAGGCCGGTTGCGAGGTCACCGTGTTCGAGGCCTTCCACGAGCCCGGCGGCGTGCTCAAGTACGGCATTCCCGATTTCCGCCTGCCCAACAGCGTGGTCGACGTCGAGATCGAGAAACTCACGCGGCTCGGCATCAAGTTCGAATGCAACACCCTGGTCGGACGCCTGTTCACCATCGAGCAGATGCTCGCCGAGATGGGCTTCCACGCGGTGTTTGTCGGCACCGGCGCCGGTTATCCGAGCTTCATGGGAATTCCCGGCGAATCGCTCGGCGGCGTGCTCTCGGCCAACGAGTGGCTGACCCGCTGCAACCTGATGCGCGGGCGCGATTTCCCCAACTTCGACACGCCGCTGCAACCGGGCAAGCGTGTCGCCGTGATCGGCGCCGGCAATACCGCGATGGACGCGATGCGCGTGGCGCTGCGCGTCGGTGCCGAAAAGGTGCACTGCGTCTACCGCCGCAGCGCCGCCGAGGCCCCGGCGCGCGCAGAAGAAATCCACCACGCGCAGCAGGAAGGCATCGATTTCCAGTGGCTGACCGCGCCGCTGGAACTGATCGGCGACGACGCCAACAATGTGCGCGCGATGCGCTGCATCCGCATGCAGCTCGGCGAGCCCGACGCCTCCGGCCGCCGCCGCCCGGAACCGATGCCCGGCAGCGAATTCGAACTGGAAACCGACATGGTGGTGTTCGCGATCGGCACCAACGCCAACCCGATCCTCGGCCAGACCTCCGGCCTGAAGCTCGACAAGCGCGGCTACATCGCCACCGACGAAAACCTGCAGACGTCGATTGCCGGCGTGTTCGCCGGCGGCGACATCGTCACCGGCGCCGCCACCGTGATCCAGGCCATGGGCGCCGGCCGCAAGGCCGCACGCGGCATGAAAGCCTGGCTCGGCCTGCGTGACAGCGATTCGGTGTACCAACCCACCAGCGACGACCCCGCCAGCCGCCTGTTCGGCATCGACCGCCGCGAACGCAATTACGCGCGGGTGCAACTTGCCCGTGCGTGACCTGGCGGCCAACAGCACTTGTCCGCAAAGGACGCAAAGGACGCAAAGGGAGCAACAGCAAGTGGAAATGGATTCGATCGTGCGGAGGGCCCTCGCAAGACGCTTTTCCTTTGCGTTCTTAGCGTCCTTTGCGGACAAAAAGGCTCTCTTTTCCAAATCCTCATTCGACAGCGTGCCATGACCCACTCCGCCACTCTTGCAGCACCTGAAGTCATCCTGCCCGCGCCGCGGCCGGCGACGGCTATACCTGAGGCCATCGTCGAGGTGATCAGCGACTCGGGCGAGGGCGCGCAGCGTTGCGGGCAGTCGCTGGGGGCGATTGCCGCCCGCATGGGCAATGGCATCTGGACCACCGAGATCATCCCGGCGGAGATCCAGCCGCCTGCCCGCAGCGTGGCCGGCGCCAGTGGCATCCGCATCCGCATGGGCTCCGGGCGCATCACCAATGGCGGTGACCAGACCGAGCTGGTGGTGGCGTTCAACGAACAGGTGCTGATCGGCCGCGTGCAGGCCGGTGAACTCAAGCCGGGCGCGAAGATCCTGCTCGAATGCATGTGGAAGACGCATCGCGACCCGGCAGTGGTGATCTCGTACATGAAGACCGTCGAGGCGCTGCTTAAGGACGGTTTCGAGGTCTACGAAGTGCCGCTGGAGGATCGCTGCCGCGAGCTGGTGTCCGATCCGCGCAAGGGCAAGAACATGTTCGTGCTCGGCATCCTGTGCAATGTGTACGGGCTCGACGACGACCTCGCGCGCGAGCAGATCGCGCGCATATTCGGCAAGAAGGACGCCAAGGTGGTCGCCAGCAACATCAAGCTCTATGAGGCCGGCGCCGCCTGGGCCGAGGCGAACCTCGACTTCAAATACTGCATCCCGGCCGTGAAATCGACGGTGCCGCAGATCGTCGTCAACGGCAACACCGCCATCGCGCTCGGCGTCATGGCCTCTGGCATGGACATCTGCGCGATGTACCCGATCACGCCAGCGACCTCGGCCTCGCATTACCTCAGCGAAGTGTTCGAGAAGATCGGCGGGCTGGTGCACCAGGCCGAGGACGAGATCGCCGCCTGCGCCTTTGCGGTTGGCGCCTCCTACGCGGGCAAGTGCGCGGTGACCATCACCTCGGGCCCCGGTTATTCGCTGAAGCAGGAAGTCATTGGCCTCGCGGTGATGGCCGAGATTCCGCTGGTGGTGGTCAATGTGCAGCGCGGTGGGCCGAGCACCGGCCAGCCGACCAAGGTCGAGCAGGGCGACGCGCTGTCGGCCATATTTGGCAGCCACGGAGACGCGCCCAAGGTGGTGATGGCGCCGAACAGCATCGAAGACTGTTTCTACTCGGTGATCACCGCGCGCAAGATCGCCGAAACCTTCGGCATGGTGGTCGTGGTGCTGTCCGATGCCAGCCTGTCGACTGCGCAGCAGCCGTTCCCGAGGCCGGTATTCAGCGAAGCCTGGCTGGCGCCGCCGGTGGATATGACGCCGGTGCCGGTCGGCAGCAAGGCCTACGACTGGGATCCAATGACCGGCTTGTCGCGCCGCCTGCAACCCGGCCGCGCCGGCGGCATGCACACGGTGACCGGCCTGGCGCACGATCGCAACAGCAAGGTCGCCTACGACCCGGCGATCAACGAGGAAGGCCTGCGCGCGCGCAGCCTGAAGCTCGCCGCGCTGCAGAAGACGCTCAAGGCGCCCCCCGTTTTCGGCGGCGACAGCGGCGACCTCTTGCTGATCGGCTGGGGCAGCACGATGGGCGCCATCGAGGAGTCGGTCACGCGCCTGCGTGCCGAGGGCCAGGCGGTGTCGTCGATGCACCTGCGCTTCCTGCAGCCGATGCCGTCCGGTATCCGCGAGATCCTGGCGCGCTTCAAACACGCGATGACCATCGAGGGCAACTGGTCCGACAAACCCGAGGACGAGCTGATCGACGAGGACAACCGTCGCTATTCGGCGCTGGCGATGCTGCTGCGCTCGCGTTTCCTGGTCGACATCGACTGCTGGAGCGAGGCGCGCGGCCAGCCGATCAAGCCGGGCGACATCTGTCGCGTTGCGCGGGAAGCCCTCAAGCGTCGTGGAGCCCTGTCATGAGCCAGTCCCTCAGTTCTTGCGTCATCAAGCTGCACCAGGAACACCACGCGCTGGAGGACTACCAGGGCGGCGTGCCGCGCTGGTGCAACGGCTGCGGCGACAACGCCATCCTCGCGGCGATGCAGCGCCTGTGCGCCGACGAGAACCTGGCGCCCGAGAACACCGTGTTCGTGTCCGGCATCGGCTGCTCAAGCCGTTTGCCGCACTACATGAAGACCTACGGCTTCCACAGCCTGCATGGTCGCGCGTTCCCGGTCGCCGAAGGCATCAAGATGGCGCGGCCGGACTTGAACGTGTTCGTCAGCACCGGCGACGGCGATTGCTGCAGCATCGGCGCCGCGCATTGGATTCACGCGCTGCGCTACAACATGAACATCACCGTGGTGCTGCACGACAATCACGTCTACGGCCTGACCAAGAAACAGGCCTCGCCGACCTCGCCGCGCGGCCTGAAGAGCAATACCACGCCCTATGGTGCGACGCTGGAGCCGATGAATCCGCTGACCGTTTCGCTCGGCGTGCAGGGCGCCTCGTTCATCGCGCAGGGCGTCGACTGGATACCCGAGGTGCTCTACGACATCCTGCGCGCCGCCTACCTGCATCGCGGTTTCTCCTTCGTGCGCATCATCCAGCGCTGCCCGGAGTTCATGCCCAAGGTCTTCGACCCCTGGCTGCACGATCCGCAGCGCACCATGCTGCTCACCCACAAGGACGGCCTTACCTTGAGCCCGGGCATCGCCAGCGCCTACCGCAACCAGCGCGAGCACGACCCGATCAACATCGACCGCGCGCGCGAGATCGCCTCGCTCGACGACCCGATCCCGGTCGGCATCCTCTATCGCAATCCCGACGCGCCCTGTTACGAAGACCTGCGCCACGCCGGCCAGCTGCGCTCCCCCGAGTACATCCGCGCCGGGTTGGATCGTGAGTTCGACAAGTACACCGTGTGGCCGGAAGGGCACGCCGAGGCGTGATGCATCCGACCGTAGGTTGGGCTAAGCGCAGCGTGCCCAACAGGTTCGCCCGGTGTTGGGCACGCTGCGCTTAGCCCAACCTACGTCAACAGACGCTTCTTGTTCGCTGCCCCAATCGAGTACCGACGATGGACATGAAAGCCCGCCCCCCCGAACAGCAGATCTTCCACCTGACCGGCAGGCGCCAGGGCGATTCGCTGCGCGCCATCGATGGCCTTGGCCTGCGCCCGGCGCTGCTGGCGCCGTATCGCGATCTGGGCGCGCTGCGCCACGACTTCCCGCTGGTACTGGTGGACGGCAGCGATGCAACGGATTTCGTGCGCCCGCTGTCGCGGCTGGTGGACGAATTGCTGCAGGATGTCGCGCCGCGTGGCGTCGAAGGCGAGCGCCTGCGCCGCCACGGGTTGCAACTCGAACGCAATATCCGCCGCGAGGTGGATGCCGGTGCCGGCGGTACGCTGGCCGAGCTGTGGGAGACCGCCGCTGCGGGCCTCGGCGCGCGCGAAGGTGAGACGCTGGAGCAGGTCCTCAACTACGCGGCCGGCTCGTTGCGCGCTGATGGTGAGGTCCTGGGTTGCACGCCGAAGATGCCGGCGCGGCTGATCACACATGCGTGGCGCGCGACGCGCAACGCGCGAGCTCGCCAGTTTCGCGTCGAAGTTGGCAGGCTGACGCTCAAGTTGTCCGACATCTTGCGTGCGGCGTTCAGTCATTCTCAGGCCGGTTGTCAGCCTGCCAGCCTGAAGGCGGCAATTGGCGGTTCGCACCAGGATGCCTTCGACTTCGACGCCCTGTCCCGCATCGTCGGCAAAGGCGCGCCGCACGACGAACTGCCGCCCGCGCGCCGCGCGCGGCTGGAGCACACGCTCGTCGTGCTGCAGTCGCAACGCTTCTTCGCAACTCACGAAGATGCGGTCGACGAAGAGAACTACAGTTTCGAGTTCGACAACTGCGCCGCCGCAATCCAGGCCTGGCGCGATCGCATCGACGAGGTCGTGGCGCTGGTCAAGGCGATCTCCATTGCCGAACTGGAGATCCATGGCCGTTATGTCGAGGCCGAGCACAATCTGCTGTTCGCGACCTTCGACGCCAGCTCGCTGAGTGCCGACGATCTGGCGCGCTTTCCGGACTATCTGGTGTGCATCCCGCCCGAGCGCAACGACGCGCCGGAGAACGCCAGCCTGATGGACATGCTGTCGAGCGGGTTGCCGGTCAAGGTGCTGGTGCAGACCAGCGACCTGCTGGAGGACACCTCGATCGGCACCGGTCACTTCGCGTTCGGCGTACGCAGTGCGCGGCTGGCCACCGCGGCGATGGGCCTTGGTGGCATGTACGTGCTGCAGTCGACCAGTTCCAACCTGCCTGCGCTGCACTTCGAGATCGCGCGCGGGCTGGAATGCCGCGGTCCGGCGTTGTTCAGTGTGTACTCCGGCAGCGCCGCCGGCGCGACGTTGCCGCCCTATCTGAATGCGGCCGCTGCGATGCATGCGCGGGCTTTTCCGGCATTCACCTACCATGCTTCTGCAGGCGGCAACTGGGCGACGCGTTTTTCGCTGCAGAACAACCCGCAGCCCGAGGACGACTGGCCGGTGGAGACACTGACCTGGTGCGACGACGCGCAGCAGCGGATCGAACAAGCCTGCGCCTTCACCTTTGCCGATTTCGTGCTGTGCGACCCACGCCATGCCGCGCATTTCGCGCTGGTACCGCGCGCGCAGTGGAGCGAGGCCATGCTGCCGGTCGCCGAATGGCTGGCCCTGGACGAAGGCAGCGCCGCGCAGCACGTGCCCTACCTGCTGGTGGTGGACGCCGACGACCTGCTGCAGCGGGTGATCGTCGACGCGAAAGTGATGCAGGCCACCCGCCGTTGCCTGCTGCTGTGGCATCGATTGCAGGAACATGGCGGTGTGCACGATTCGCACGCCGAGCGCCTGCTCGCACGCGAGAGGGCGGCTTGGGCGGCGACGCAGCAGGCGATCGCTGCGGCATCCGCTGCAGTGCCGGCAGCGCCCGCCGCCGCGACTCCGGCCGAAACCGAAGTCGCCGCGCCCGCGCGCTCGCGCGATGAGGCCTGGATCGAAACTGCGCGCTGCCCCAGCTGCAACGAATGCCAGTTGATCAACGATCGCATGTTTGGCTACGACGAACGCAAACAGGCCTACATCAAGGACTTGAGCGCCGGCAGCTACCGTCAGCTGGTGGAGGCCGCCGAAAGTTGCCAGGTGGCGATCATCCACCCCGGCAAGCCGCGCGATCCGAACGAGCCGGGCCTGGAAGACCTGCTGGTTAGGGCAGAGCCATTCCGCTGACTGCAGTCTGGCCAGCTGACCAAGCGCCGCGCGCACGGCACAATGTGCGCATGGGCAATGGACCGATCACGCAACTGCTGCGTCAGCGCGCTGCCGGCGACAAGGCGGCCGACGCTGCGCTGGCGCCGCTGATCTACGCCGAGTTGCACGCACTGGCGGAGCGTCAGATGCGCGGCGAGCGCGTGGGCCATTCGCTGACACCGACAGCCTTGATCCACGAGGCCTGGCTGCGGCTGGCCGCGGAAAATGCGCCCGAGGTCGGCGATCGTCGCGAGTTCTATGCGCTGGCGGCGCGGCGCATGCGCCAGGTGCTGGTCGATCACGCGCGCAAGCGAGCGGCCGACAAGCGCGGCGGCGGCGCCGCGGCACTGTCGCTGTCCGGGCTGGCGGTGTCCTCCGGCGGTGGCAACGAGATCGATGCGCTGGCGCTGGAACAGGCGCTGCAGCAACTCGAGGCGATGGACCCACGCAAGGCGCGGGTGGTCGAGCTGCGCTATTTCGCCGGCTTGGAAATGGGCGAGATCGCCGAGCTGCTCGAGGTGTCGCGGATGACCGCGCATCGCGACTGGGAAGTCGCGCGTACCTTCTTGCGCGTGCAACTGGGCTGATGGATGCGCGTGCGCTGGTGCTGTTCGAGCAGGCACTGACTCGGCCACCATCGGAGCGCGAGGCCTTCCTGCGCCATGCGGCACCCGCCGGCCAGTTGCTCGACGATGCGCTGCGTCTGCTGCGTGCGCATGCGGTCGACGACCACTTGCTGGAACCGAACGCCGCGCGCCTGGCTCCCGAACGTCTGGGCGACTGGCGCCTGATGCGGCAGTTGGGTGCCGGTGGCATGGGCGAGGTGTTCGCCGCCGAGCGCGATGCCGATGGTTTCACCCAGCGCGCGGCGATCAAGCTGATGGCTCCCGGCCTCGGCGGCGCCGACGCGCTGGCGCGCTTCCATGCCGAACGCAAGTTTCTGGCACTGCTGGAACACCCCAACATCGCGCGGATCATCGACGGCGGTACCGCGCCGGACGGTCGGCCATACGTGGCCATCGAGTTCGTCGAAGGCGAGCCGATCGATCAATGGTGCCTGCGTCGCAGTGTCGGGCTGCACGGTCGCGTGCACTTGTTCCTGCAGGTGCTGGAGGCCGTCGACGCCGCGCACCGGGCATTGGTGCTGCATCGCGACATCAAGCCGGCCAATGTGATGGTGACCGCCGAAGGCCGGGTCAAACTGCTCGATTTCGGCATCGCCAAATCGCTGACCGACGGCGGCGCGGCGCTGACCTGCACCGGCATCGGGCCGCTGACGCCGCAGTACGCCAGTCCCGAGCAACTGGCCGGCAAACCACTGACCATTGCCTCGGATGTCTATTCGCTCGGCCTGCTGCTGCACCAGTTGCTGACCGGCAGGTTGCCGTTCGAGTTCGGATCGCGATCGCTGATCGAGATGGAAGCATTGCTGCGCACTCAGGTGCCCACGCGTCCGAGCCGGGCGCTGGACGCGACGCTGCTGGCTTTGCCGCCGCGCGAACTTGGCGCCTGGCGGCGCCGTCTGCATGGCGATCTCGATCGCGTGCTGCTGAAGGCAATCGCGGCCGACATCGACCGGCGTTACCTGAGCGCGCGCGAGTTCGCCGACGACTTGCAGCGC
>ERZ761610.1732-NODE-1732-length-11368-cov-52.201626_pt1 | contig 11368 bp, 8 predicted proteins | sample MGYA00512164_ERZ761610 | MGnify/ENA primary metagenome ERZ761610 (study PRJEB28899, sample SAMN02850038) | bioreactor sludge metagenome | biome: EBPR Sludge; feature: EBPR Bioreactor; material: flocular biomat | place: Australia: Thorneside Wastwater Treatment... | reverse complement strand
AAGCCAATGACGGCGAAATTGCATTGGCTATTTTAAATGAACATACTCCCGATGCGATTTTATTGGATATCAAGCTTCCGGGAATTAGTGGTTTGGGAATCCTTGAATTAATTAAACATATGCCCCATCTACGTCACGTTCCCGTTCATATGATTTCGGCGCTGGAATATCAGCACAATGCACTTCGTATGGGTGCCTTGGGATATTTAACTAAACCGGTAACAATCGAAAAAGTTCGGTCGGCACTAGGTCGTATTGAAAACATGATTTCAACTAATCTAAGGCGTGTTTTATTGATCGAAGATGATGAGCGCCAAAGCAAAGCCATTTCTGAATTAATTTCTGGCGATGAAATAGAAGTTATATCGGTTAAAACGGGGCGCTCAGCCATGGAACAATTGAAACAAACAGGTTTTGATTGTATTATTTTAGATCTCACTTTGCCCGATGTTTCTGGACTAGAAATTTTGGCGGAACTAAGCCAATTAGAAATTTCGGTTCCGCCAGTGGTAATTTACACAGGCAAAGACCTGTCAGAGACTGAAGAAAACGCCCTAAGAAAGTATTCCGAAAGTATCGTGATTAAGGGCGCACGCTCTCCCGAACGCCTTTTAGATGAAGTGAACTTATTCTTACATCGAGTGGAATCTTTGCTGCCAAATGATAAACGCGAGATGTTGAGCCAATTGAGATCGCAAGTAAAATCATTCGAAGGAAAAACGGTCCTTGTTGTTGATGATGATATTCGAAATGTATTTGCATTAACAAGCGCTCTGGAGGCGAAGGGATTACAAGTGCGCGTTGCCCGTAATGGTATCGAAGCTTTAGATTCGTTAGAACGCCACAGCGACGTCGATTTAGTATTGATGGATATCATGATGCCTAAAATGGATGGCTTCGAAGCGATGAAACGTATTCGCCAAAGCCAAGACAAACGTATCCGCGAATTGCCGGTCGTGGCTTTGACTGCAAAAGCAATGCGTGAAGACCACGAAAAATGTATGGAGGCGGGCGCAAGTGATTATCTACCCAAACCAGTGAACCTAAACAACCTGACAACTGTCCTGAAAGTTTGGTTAACTACAAAAGGCTTCATGGCATGACCCCACTAGATCCTGTTGAAAGACATTTATTCTTAGAAGGAATATTCATGCGCTACGGATACGATTTCCGTCAGTACGCCGAAGCGTCTTTAGATCGTCGATTAGCATCTTTGTTGGCTCAAAATAATATGACTAGCCTGGTGGAGCTTCTAAAACATGTACTTGAATCTACCGACGCTTTCCGAGAGATTCTTCCGAGTCTAACGATTAATACTACTGAATTTTTTCGTGACCCAACATTTTTCCGCGCCTTGCGTGAAACCGTCTTTCCAATTTTAAAGACCTACCCACGAATTGTAGTATGGGCCGCCGGGTGCAGTACAGGCGAAGAAGTATTAAGTTTGACTATCGCTTTAAAAGAAGAAAATTTATTAAATCGCGCAACTATTCATGCAACCGATATTAATCCGAGAGTTCTTAAGAAAGCTAAAGAAGGCATCTACGATATTTCTTTGATTTCTTCTTTTAACAAAAACTATGTTTCCGCAGGTGGCGTCAATAGTCCCTCGGAATACTATACGGCAGAGTATGGTTTGGCTCGGTTCAATCCGAAGTTATTGGAAAATATTGTATTCTCTGAGCATAATTTAGTTACCGATGCGCCATTTATCGAGGCTCATTTAATTTTATGCCGTAATGTTTTGATTTACTTCAACAGAGAACTGCAGGAACGCGCGTTCAATTTATTTGCCCGGTCATTAGTGTTCCGCGGCTTTCTTGGTATTGGATCCAAAGAATCTATTAGGTTTTCTAATTCATCTGGGCTGTTTGATACGGTCGATTTAAATCAGAATATTTATAGTTTAAAAGCGCAACCCATTATCAATAAATCTACTTTATCCACAAGGAAATACACATGAGAAAAAACATCAGTGCTATTTTCATTGGAGCGTCAGCCGGCGGAATTTCCGCAGTTCAACGGTTACTTATGCAGATAGTAAACAACCGACAAGTTCCAATTGTCGTAGTACAGCATCTGCCTCAGTATGCGAAACTGAATCCGTCTTTGATCTACGGGCAAGATAGCCAGAATGTAGTCTTTACCGAAGCTAATGATAAAATGCACCTTGAATGCGGGCACGTGTATTTTGCTCCACCGGGTTACCACTTATTAGTTGAGAAAGATTATAGTTTTTCATTGTCACAGGACGACCCCGTTAATTTTGCTCGCCCCTCAATCGATGTTCTTTTTGAGTCCGCCGCTATTGCCTATAGAGAGCGTGCATGCGGAATTTTGTTAACTGGAACAAATAATGACGGCGCTTTGGGATTGCAAACTATCCATCTGTTAAAGGGACTCACCATTGTTCAAGACCCAGCCAGTGCTGAGTTTCCGTCAATGCCACAATCCGCAATAGACTTATTTAAACCCAATTATGTAGCTAGCATTCCCAAAATCCCAGCAATTCTTGAAGGGTTCGACAAAGGCGAGGCTCTATGAACAAGACTAAAATTTTAATTGTTGATGACTATCGAGAAAATATCCGCGCACTTTCTGAATTGATAGCTGCACCAGATATCGAAATTTATTCGGCGATGAACGCTGATCAAGCGCTGGAGCATATTGCTCACAATGAGTTTGGATTAGTTCTTTTAGATGTCCAAATGCCGGGAACATCGGGACTGGAATTGGCTAAGATCATCCGCAGTGTAAAAAAATATGTCAGCTTACCGATTATTTTCGTAACGGCCCATCATCGTGATAGCGATGTGATTTTTCAAAGTTATCAAACAGGTGCTGTAGATCTTCTATTTAAACCTCTTGATGCCTATATGGTGCGTGCAAAAGTCCAAATGTTCGTCGAACTGGCTCGCCAAAAAGAGTTACTCCAACAACACGTCGCCGAACTAGAGCATCTACGTATCGAAGCAGATGCTGCGAACGTTATCAAGAGTCAGTTCCTAGCTAATATGTCTCACGAAATTCGCACACCTCTTGCAGCGGTTCTGGGTTTTTCGGAATTGATCTCCAAAATAAACCCCGAAAACAAAGAAACTAAAGAACTAAGTTCCGGCATCGAAAGAAATGGCAAACTGCTTTTGCGCCTGATTGACGACATTCTAGATTTGTCGCGTATCGAGGCTAACCGACTAGAGCTTGAAAACACTCAATTTGATTTGGCTGATTTAATACGCGACGTGGAGTCAACCCTTTCTTTCCGTGCGAAAGAGAAAGGGTTAACTTTGAAGTTCAACGCTCCTAAGAAATTCCAGAATCACTATATTTCGGATTCAACTCGAATTAAGCAGATTCTTCTTAATATTGTCGGAAATGCAATTAAGTTTACGTCTCATGGTGGAGTTGATGTCGATATCACTATTGAAAATAATTCTAACGAAAACAAAAAAGATAACTTTTTAATCAAAGTCAATGATCAGGGTATTGGTCTGACTGAAGAACAACAACAACGCCTGTTCCAACCTTTCGGCCAAGCCGATCCTTCTACTCGACGTCAATTTGGTGGTTCCGGTTTAGGCCTTGTTATTTCCCGGCAGCTAGCCAAAGCATTGGGAGGTGAGATCAATTTATTGAATTCTACACCCGGTGTCGGATCTACATTCTTGATTTCGCTACCCCTTGAGCGCGCAACCGATAGCAATATTAATAAAGAACCGGCAAAGAAAATGGTAGAGAACCTACAGCAACTGGAAAATTTGAAACTAACGGATAAACGTATCTTGGCGGTGGATGACTCTCCGGACAACTTGACTCTTATCTCCTTTTTCTTAAAAAACTCTGGCGCTGAAGTTCACTTCGCTGAAAACGGAATCGATGCCATCGATGAAGTTAAGAAGAACGATTTCGATCTAATTTTAATTGACGTACAAATGCCAGGAATGGATGGCCACGAAGCAACAGATAAAATTCGAAAAATGGGATTTACTAAGCCAATTTTGGCTTTGACGGCACATGCGATTCGCACCGAATATGACGATGAGTATGAAAAGGTCGGATACAATAAAATTTTAACAAAGCCGATTTCTAGAACAGCCTTACTGAAAGAGCTTTACGGTTACTTAGGTTAAATTATAGTCCACTGCCTGACTGATCGATACGATAGGTGCCCGTAGTATTCTTGATAACATCGGCGGGCGTGTACCAGGCAAAACCGTTGTTGCCAAATGATGGACCCCAACTATTCATAGCTTTAAATCTAACCACTTCATTGGCTTGATTGACTTCATAGCCAACAACCAACATAGAGTGTCCATCGTTACGCCATTTTAAATCAATGATCACCGGCAGGCCATTGTCGATATATGTACGGATATTTGTAATCATTCTATCACCAACACTATCAAACGTTCGATAGCGCCCACCTTCGCTAGTAAAGGCTTGTCTTAAAACCATAGCGTGATTATCCGGAAGTGCGTACTCACCTGAGTTATGCAGTAAAAATGTAGCTAATCTTGGAATTCCGTAACGACGCTCAAAAGCGATCGGTGTATAATTTTGGCCCTTATATTCAAATACCTCGGGCAGCGGTCCAGAAAATTCTAAAACAATATCTTTTAATTCGTTGAAGACGCGTTCTTGAGCGTCTTTCACTTCTTTTGCCTGCCACGAACCATGCTGCTCGACTAATTTTAGAATATCTTTATGAGCTTCCGGAACTTTCTTACCTAAATTTTGATAAATTTTGCGCGTATTCCACTCATCAAAAGGAATTTTTGGTTCCCATGCACCTTTAGGAACAAGACCAACTTTTCGAGTTAAATGAAATGCCTCATAAGGAAACCCGCCCTCTAGGTCATGAATCAACTCAGGGCTTTCAACGCCCAAGCGAAGGGCTTCTTTGATATGCTCTAAAAATTTATGAGCTACTAAGAACGGCTCTGATACCAGTGGAGCCGACGATGTTTTCTGATTTACATTAAATACATTTATAAAGTTAATGACTGAAAATAAATAGCATTCGGTCGTTTGGCATTGGTTACTGACCTCGGGTTCTTTTAACTCAACTACTTTTCCCTTTGGGACATACTTTGGCTCAAAACCATCACCGATTGCTTCGGGTTCATGCAAATACCAAACACGACGACCATTTGGTAATAACTTACTCGGCTGGTAAACACTCAGACACGCGTTTCTGGAGTCAATCGCCTGGGCACTAGATTCGGAAAGATAGGCCGTAGAAACAATGAGAATTGCAATGATAAAATTCAATAGAAATTTCATGTCTCCTCCGAACCCCAGCGCGGCAGTATACATGAATTACTCTATTTTTTAAAATGGAAAAATCTGTCTAATGTTTTGACAACTAAAGAGATAAGAACAATTTAAGTAGGCCCGCGACAACCATGATGGGGCCACCCACTTTAAAAATAGGTCCAATGTTCGTAAGCCAAGTCGTCTGTTTTTCAGAATTTTTACTGACTGGCAATCGACCGGTTCCTTGTAAGAACACGGACGTTCCACCCAAAATCATAAGTAGCCCACTCAGTATTCCTGGCGATGCTAAATCCATCATTCCCCCAAATCTAGTCTTAATCGGAAATCGGAGGTTTGCCAATAGCATAAATACGGCTTTTGAAGCAGCTAAAACGCCCTAGGCCGCTCTCTTTTCAAAATCGGGAAAGAAACCTTTAATTATCTGCCCAAGCCTAGAAAACTCTTCTTTATTCAAAGAAAGCTCGGCTCCCACTTCGGCGCATTTACGCGAAATCTGATCATTTATCAATGATGAGAAAATCAGAACTGGTACAGTTTTATCTAATGACTTTATCTTCTTGCAACAAGCAAAGCCATCTACTTGAGGCATCTCAAGATCTGTCATTACAAGTCCTACTTTAACGCCACTGGCGTGGAGCTCTTCAAAGCGTTTATATAGTAGCGCGCCATTTTCAAAAATTTCAACATCACGCGCTTCGATCTTTTCTAAAAACCATTTAATTTTTTTACGGATCATCAACGAATCATCAGCAACTAAAATTTTAAAATTTGGAGGAAAGCCGATTGGTTTTTCCTGATTAATATCCCCGGAAATTCCAAAAATCGATAGAACAATAGACTCTAAATCTAACATAGAAATTTCGCGATCACCCACAATAGCTATGCCCGTTATTGTATTTGTATTCAAAATCGCATTAGGTGATTGCACATTTTCCCAACCTACACGTTGAATTCCTAAAATTTCATCCACAACAAAACCAAGAACTTGGCGATTAAATTCGGCTAAAATCATGATTTCACGTTTACTATTTGATTTTGTCTCGATGTTTAGAACTTTTCTTAAATCGATAATTTTAATAACTTCATCACGCTCAACAATAGTTCCAAGCATCCCATTTGGCATCATGGGTAACTGATGAACTTGCTCCGGTTGAAACTTAGCGACATGTTTAATTTTTAAAGCATTTAAACCAAAACATTGCGCACCCATCAAGAACTCAAAAATTTCGATTTCGTTTGTACCTGATTGCAATAAAATTTCACTTTGCTTGCTCATAATCACCTTTATTGTTGATGAATACTTCTCGTCACATTTGCTATTTTTCTGAAAAGACCTAGGCCCCGAATCGCTAAAATAAAGATTTCTTGAACGCGCCAAGGTCGGAACACTATTAATCTAACCTTTGACGAGTTTACCGGTTTTTAACAGTCTCTTGAGTTGTCTTAGTTGGAGAATAGTCGACGCAACCGTCACCGCCATGGTCGACGGAGGTCCTGTAGGCATTTTCGGCAGCTTCGTAGTAAAGTGCATTTTTTGAAAAACAGCCGGGGAAAATCATGGCGTTCCATTGCTTTTCATCAACCACAGATTCACGTTCAGATTCTAGCATGGGAGTTATCTGCTGAATCACCATCTTATTCATCCAAAAATCCTTCGGCAGCTCATCGGGCAAGTCTAAACCAATTTCTCCAAAACCTAGCGACGCTTTGGCTTCATCGGTAATTGCATTTGTTTTCGAATATTTAGGATATAATACAAAACCGTCAGGACATTCGGATGGAATTCTCTTAAGTTCGTCAGGAAGCTCAACTATCCCACCTGCATTTTCCTTCAAGTAGGGAGCCATTTTCTTTTGTCGTTCTTCAAAATATGAGTCGCACTTTTTAGCATCATTGCCACACTCACATAATCTTGTAGTACTTTTCCATGTTCCGAATACTCGGTTCCATTTTTCTTGATGCGAATGCATTACAGAATGTTTTTCACCTATAATACGACAGTCATAAGCTAGTTTTTCTGGGTTCTCATCCACTTTTTTATATCGTCCCGTCTTTGGATCAACAGAATATCCTTCGAGCTTTTCATCATACTCGTCTACTAACCCAGCCACATGCAAAAGTTCATGTAGTACAGTAGAGCACGGCATATCCTTAATCCACGCGCGAGAATCCGCCCGCCCCGTTTCTTTTAATTTAACTCTAATTTTTGGCACTTTGCTTTTTGGGTTATTTTCTTCAATTTCCAAAGTTAGCGTTTCACCAGTAGGACCTTTTATTTTATCACGAACCTTAGCTAAACATTCATTTGCAATTGATCGCCACACCTGGGAATACGCTCTTGATCGGGTGGAATCCATTTTTCCTTTTTCGCCATCTACAAATGTAATATTGAAACGGATCTTATATTCTTTTTCTCCAACTCGCTCTAGTTGGTATTTATGTGGCACCGTCGTTGGACTGTCTTTGCGGTCCACACTGAAGTTTCTTTTTTGCCCTATCTTTAAGGGCTCACAGAAATTTAATTCTGGGTGGCCTAAAAATTTAAAAATTGTAGGAACCGCGAATGTATTTTTATTAAGACCCGGCAAGCACCGATCATTGCCGGATGCATATATAGAAATCAGTAAAAGCGAAAATAGTATCTTCACTCTTTTATTTTACTTTGTTTTTTCTATCTAAGAAGCCATTCGGAATAAGAAACGGACAATAGCCTGGTCGGGAAAATGTTTAAGGAGCGGCTCCACCGTACACTGTGCCGCTACTATATGGACCAGGTAGAACATCTGTACCGGACGCACCGACTTTTAGAGATCCTGAATTTAAATAGATTCCCCCACCAGAGGCAATCGAAAGGGTTCCCGGAACAGTTAAGGTATAACCACCTAAATCAATATTTCCTGAGGTTAATGTTAAACTTTGCGCGGTAAAAAGTGAGTAGTTTCCTATCAGGCTCAATTTTGAACCCGCCGTTTTATTCACTGTAACCAGTCCCCTAGGCACCGCAACGCCCACCGTATTGTCGATGGTTTGTGTTCCCGTTCCTGAAAAAGTCAGCTGCGCCGATTCAGGCCCCATGTAACCGCCGTAGTTAGCTTCAAAAATTAAGTTCCCTTTCAAATCCCAGGCTCCTTTAAGAGCGCTAGAACCCAAAGTGAAGGTACCGTCCACCGTTGGCGTAACCGTCGAACCTACCGAGGACAAAACCATATCATCGGTACACGACGTACATTTTAGGAGTACATTATTAAAAGAATTTCCAGAGGCCACATTAACCAATCCCGTAGGATAGTTGCTGGATCCAAAGTTAAACCAAATGGAGCCACCGTTGTGGATGAATGCACTGGCAGCGCTGACTACGAGTGCGTTTCCAGTATTGTATCCAACAGCGGGATTGATAATTTGCAGAGTACCCGTAGTAGAAGTGAATGTTCCACCCGTAATTGTTAAAGCGGCACCATTGATAACTATTCCCGCCGATCCTCCAGAAAAAGTACCACCGGCCATCGTAAAACCCTTCGAGCCCACGTTAAGCGCGAAAGTCGTTTGAGATATTGTGCCCGAATAGGTTGATAGAATATTGACTCCGGACACCGACGCCACCGCATTGATAGCCACATTACAATTTGTCGTGCAGGAACTATCAAATGTTACAACGTCCGTATTTACAGGCACTGCATTCTTTGACCAATTAGATGGAGTTGACCACTTACCATCGCCAGAAGTTCCAAGCCAAATAACGTCGTTATCAGTTATGGAAATAGTTGCCGTACCCGACGCGATCGTCGCATTCGTCGGACTGCTTAGAGTAATCGTAAACGTTTCTGTGGACTCACTGGCCGAATCATCAATGACCGGAATTGAAATTGTGGTCGTAGTTGATCCTGCGGCGATGGTGCCCGTACCCGAAGAGTTAGTATAGTCTGCCGGGCTAGTTGCTGTGCCATCTGAGGTCGCCCAACTGAATGTCACGGCTTGTCCACTGGCCGCACTTAACGTAACCGTTCGTGAAGTCGTTCCGACGGCCTCATTAACCGTTGCGTTTGAAATACTTAAAGTTGGCGGTGTATCATCATCAGTGATCGTACCCGTTCCTATTAATGTTGAGCCACTAGAGGTGATGTTGCTCAGACCACTTAACGTTACTGTAAAAGTCTCGGAACTTTCACTAAGGGCCTCGCGAGTAATTATGACTGCAATCGTTTTACTAGTTTCACCAGGTGCAAATGTCAGCGTACCACTGACTGCTGTGAAATCCGTTCCCGAAACGGCTGTGCCGCCTGCCGATGCATAGTTTGCCGTGATCGTTTGACCACTGATCGCACTTAACGACACTGTAAAAGAAAGAGTCGTCGTTCCAACACCAGTACCTTCTGCAATAGATTGCGAGTTAATAGAAATAGTTGGGGCAGCGTCGTTATCTGTGACGGTTACAACCGTGTTCGTAGTGGAACCGAAGGACGCGTCGCCTGTGATGATTCCTAGAGATATATTAAACGCCTCGGATGCTTCATTAAGATTATCATTCACTATCGTGTACGGAATTGTTTTTGAAACTTCACCAGGCGCAAACGTCACGGTGCCAGCTGTTGCACTGTAATCTGTACCAGAACCTACAGCGCTTACATCCGCGAAGCTATATCCTACGGACACTGATTTCTGGGAAGCTCGATTCAGTTGAACTGTTACCGAACTAGATCCGACACTTTCTGCAACGCTAGCCGTGGCTGATGCCATCGATATCATCGGAGGCAAATCATTGTCTATTAGTTTGACCGGAAGAGTTTGCTTCTCAACACCTAGACCAGTTGTTAAGGGAGTAAAGACTAAATCAAACATCTCGTCACCATCAAACAGTCCGTCACTCAAGGCCTGAATACTAAATGTAAAACCTGCAAATCCGGCGGGAATCGTGACGGTACCAGAGGTGCTCAAAAAATCTGACACTTGATCATTACGAGAGGACACTAATTCATATTTTAAAAGTAGATCCTGAGTGAGTGGGCGACTTAAAGTGAAGTTAACATTCGTTGTAAGTCCTTCTGTTAGTACTACGGTTTGAATACTACCTTCGACCTTTACAACTATCGACTCGCTCATCTCGGTCGATACGTCACTTAAACTCGTGATGCGTGAATCCACCACACAACCCGACGTCAAAAATGCCATCGCAGTTAAGAAATAAACAAAAAATCCTTTAATGTTCATGTATAACTGTTCGGCAGTTTGTGAAGATTTATAAATTGTCTTGTGGCAATTATCGAATTGAAACGAAAATATGTGTCAGAATAATACCTTTTAGTAGAGGTTACTTCTCAAGCTGAAATTCTATTCGAGCGCGTTCCAAATTTGAGACACGCGTCTGTTCTGGCCAACTTAGCTCGGTCGCCATGATCTGACTTACACGCTCTAAAATGGCGTTCGTGGCCATTTTATCTAAGGTAGCGACTCGTACTCTTCGCGCCAGTACGTCAGTTATAGAGCGTGCCGCTTCGAAATGAACAGCGTAGTACACCTCAGCCCAAATGAAGGGTAAATCTATCGCCATTCTTTGGTGTAAATTAGGATATAGATCTAAAAGCTTAGTCGCAAGCCCTGCATAAATCCGATTCAAGTAGATAGCAACGTCTTCTGGTAACTTATATTTTTCCATCAATGTTTTGTAGTTTTCGAATTGCCATTCCTTAGTGCCTTGCAATTTCAAATTTTCAGTTTTAGATGCCTCTTTTTTTGGATCACGTCCTAGTTGCACCATCACTTGATCGATGGCGTGCTCACCCATTACTCGGTAGGTTGTCCACTTGCCACCCGTTAACGTTATTAATCCCGTTTTTTCATTTCTATTAATAACATGATCTCTGGCTAACTGTGCCGTATCCGCCGCATTGGGATCTGAAACCAACGGACGAATTCCAGTCCAATAGGATTTCACATCCGCGCGGGAAATCGGCTGACTCAAATATTGAGCAACTTCTTTAATCAAATAATTGATGTCGTCTTCGGTAGTTTTAGGCTTTTCGACGACGTCTGTTTTACTATCGGTAGTTCCAATTAATGTTTTTCCTTCCCAAGGAAGAACAAATAGCACCCGGCC
>ERZ761610.1731-NODE-1731-length-11369-cov-16.748984_pt1 | contig 11369 bp, 10 predicted proteins | sample MGYA00512164_ERZ761610 | MGnify/ENA primary metagenome ERZ761610 (study PRJEB28899, sample SAMN02850038) | bioreactor sludge metagenome | biome: EBPR Sludge; feature: EBPR Bioreactor; material: flocular biomat | place: Australia: Thorneside Wastwater Treatment... | reverse complement strand
ATTAATGTTAAATGAGAATACTTAATGATTAAATATCTGCTTTGTTTGTTCGGTATAATTTAATAATTCTTTAATTTTATTTTTTTGGAGGCATCATGGTTGAACAACAACCTGAACAAGCAGGGGATGTAAGGAATATTCGTCGGTTCGTTGCGTTTGTGGGGGTGTTTCTTTTGTTGCTCAGTCAGTTTTTGGTTTTTTCAAAAGAAGTGATTTATGGTAATTTGTTGTTCCCACCTTATTTTGTGCTAGCAATTATTGGGGTGGTAATTTTAGTTTTAAGCCAACGAATTCCCCCTAATGCTTTTTGGAAAAAGTTATCTCAACAGGCTGTATTTGGAGATACGGCTTTTTGGATTCTTGTAGCAGTTTTACTTTCTGTTGTAACAGCTTCTGCGGTTGACGCTTTTATGGCATTCCGCCGTATCAATTATATTCCTGTAATCACAGTTTGGCTGTTAAGTGGGGTGTGTTATGTGTACGCATTTATCAATTCAAGAACTGGTTTTGACTCAATAAAAATTATAGATTGGTTTAAAACAAACCGCAACGAAATCTTGTCTGTCCTTTTAATTATGGCACTTGCGGCAGTGATACGCATTTATCTACTTGGAGATCTACCGCGTGTGTTGGATGGTGATGAAGGAAATGTGGGCAATTTTGCTCGTTCAAGTATTGAAGGTGTATTAGCCAATCCTTTTGCGTTGTGGGAAAACTTTGGCGCATTGTATTTACATCTCATTAATTTATCAATGAAGTTTTTTGGCTACAACTCTTTTGGTTTGAGATTAATGCCTGCAATTGGTGGTGTGATTGCTGTACCTGCTGTTTATCTTTTTGCACGTTGGCTTGGCGGGCGTAGAGTTGCTTTCATTGCTGCTTTTATGATTGCTTCTTCACATTCACATATCCACTTTAGCCGTATTTCATCTGTGGCTTATATTCAAGATACTTGGTTGATTCCTTTTGAATTGTATTTCTTGATTAGTGGATTAGAAAAACGTCAATCATGGCGAACTGCATTAGGTGGAACTATCCTTGCACTTCATTATTGTTTTTATCTCACCTCACAAATTATCACCGCACTGATTTTGGTTTACATGCTCATCTTGTTTATTTTTTATCGAGCTTGGTTTAAAGAAAGGTTTTCTCAAGCACTAGCATTTTGGGGAGGGTTTTTGGTTATGATACCTCCCTCTTTTGTCTATTCATATCAAAACCCAAATGAATTTGTAGGGCGACTCGGTAGTGCTGGCACATTCCAAACAGGATGGTTAGAGATAACAATGGAATCGACAGGGCAAAGTGCATTTGAGCTACTTTTGGGTCGGGTCGTAAATGCATTTTTATCTTTATTTTATTACCCTGCAATTGATTTTTACGGATCCCCATCCCCGATGATAAGTATGATTTCTAGCGTGCTATTCTTTGCTGGTATGGGAATTGTGTTATGGAAGATTCGTAACCCCGGAAATTTGTTACTACTTGGATACTTCTGGGGGGCTACAGTTGCAATAGGAATATTTGCACTTCCACCCTCAGCAGATTCTTACCGCATGTTAATGGCATTACCTGCCGTAGTGATTATGGCTGCGATTGGATTTGACCAAATTTTAGAAATTATGGGTATCGGTTGGAGTCAATTCCGGTTTGCTTATACTGCTACCGTTTCTGTTATCTTAACAAGTTTACTAGCATTTAATTTATGGACGTATTACACAGAGTTTGCTGGGCGATGCCGATTTGCTACAGACCTGCCTGGCAGGTTTGGTACATACCTTGGCGTTGAATTACAACAAACCCAACATGAAAACCGCATATATTTGCTAAGCAATAATATATATTTTTATGGAAGCCATCCTGCAACATTTTTCTTGAGTTTACGCCCTGTCATTAATTTTTCAGACCCAATAGATTCTCTTGATGTAATAACTGGTGAAACGATTATTGCTCCGCCAGACCGCATTGAAGAATTAGAAGAATGGATTCGTAAACATCCTGGTGGATTGCTTCATTATGAATATGATTGTGATACAACCATATTACTTTCTTATCAAGTCCCATAAAGTGTTATCTTGGAACCTAATGAATATGAAATCATGTATCATGTTGAAGACCATCACTGGTGGTATCGCGGCATGGAAGCCATCACGCGAAAGTTAATCAATCAACATATTCAAACAAAAACAAAAATCAAAATTTTGGATGCAGGTTGCGGAACAGGTGCCGCAATGACAACGTATCTAAAAGATTACGGTGAAGTAACAGGCATAGATTTATATCCTCAAGCCTTAGATTTTTGCCGCAAACGCAATGCCAAACATCTAGCCCGCGCCTCAGTACTTGACCTTCCACTTGCTACTGCTTCGTTTGACATGGTCACATCTTTTGACGTTTTATACGAAAAAGGTGTCATGCACGAAATGAAAGCCTTGAAAGAATTTTTTCGTGTATTAACTCCACAAGGTAAATTGTTGATGCGTTTACCTGCTTACGATTGGCTTCGTGGCGAACATGATGAACGAGTTCACACCAATCGAAGATACACAAAAAACTTAGTAAAGAAACTCCTTGAACAAAGTGGCTTCATTGTTGAACATCTATCCTATGCCAACACAATTCTTTTTCCATTAGCAGTGATAAAACGCCTGACAGAAAAAATATTGCCATCCAAATCACAATCAGACCTGACGCTTGAAACAGGAAAATTTAACGAACTCTTAAAACGCATTCTCGCCAGTGAAGCGTTTTTTGTTTCTAAATTCGGCTTGCCTTATGGATTAAGCATCTTTGCTGTGGCGCGAAAATGATGAATGCAAAAAAACTTTCTAGTCTGAGTATCATTTTCCCAGCCTATAACGACGGCGGGACAATTGCCAGCATGATTGCCACTGGAAAAATCGCCGCTGAACAAGTGACCGATGATTTTGAAATCATCGTCGTCAATGATGCTAGTTCAGATTACACAACCGATGTCTTAGTAGAAATGCAAAAAAGATATTCTGAGTTACGAGTCATTCACCATGAAATCAATCGTGGATATGGTGGCGCACTCATCAGCGGATTTTCCGCCGCAAAAAAAGATTGGACTTTTTATACCGATGGTGACGCGCAATACAATCCATTGGAATTGACCAAACTCGTAGATGCATTAAGCATAGGCGTGGATGCTGTCAACGGTTATAAAGCAGGTCGAAGCGATAGTCTGATGCGGATTTTTATCGGCAGGCTTTATCATCACTTCGTCAAAATTTTATTTGGCTTTCGCATCCGCGATGTAGATTGCGATTTTCGATTAATTCCCACAAAAATTATGCAAGAGATTCAATTGAAAAGTTTTAGTGGTTCAATTTGTTTAGAGATGGTTAAAAAAATTGAAGATGTTGGTTATATCTTTGCCGAAGTTCCAGTTAGTCATTATGAGCGAAAATATGGTGTTTCACAATTTTTTAATTTCAAAAGAATTTTGCAGACTTTACAACAACTTATAAATTTATATTGGACATTGGTCATCAAAAAGGAACATATAAAAACATCTCATGAGCATTGAAGAAAAATATTCAGGGCAAAAAGTTTTAATCACAGGCGGGCTTGGGTTTATCGGTAGTAACCTCGCGCGCAAGTTGATTGAAGTAGGTGCGCTAGTAACAATCATTGATAACCTTGAGTCAGATTCGGGTGCAAATTTATGTAATGTAGAAGATATAAAGAATCAAATCGAAATTATACAAAGTGATATTGGGAATGAAAACGAATTAACTTCTGTTCTGAAAGATAAAAAATATTTGTTTAATTTAGCAGGACAAAATAGCCATATAGGTAGCATGAATGACCCATACAAAGATTTAACTGTGAATGCAGATAGTCAATTAAAAATTTTAGAAGTTTGTCGTTTATATAATCCTGAAATAAAAATTGTATTTGCAGGCACGCGACAAGTATATGGACGTGCCAAATATTTACCTGTGGATGAAAAACATTTAATTACGCCATTGGATAACAATGGCGTTAGCAAACGTGCAGGTGAGATGTATCATATTGTTTATAACCGTGTGTATGATATGGCAACTTGTGTTTTAAGAATGACAAATGTGTATGGCGAGCGCATGAGAATTAAAGATGATAAGTTAACATTCGTGGGTTGGTGGATTCGACAATTGTTAGAAGGTCAAACGATTCAAATTTATGGTGATGGAAGTCAGATACGAGATTTCAATTATGTTGATGATGTCGTTTACGCTTTATTATTGTGTGCAAGCAATCCGTTTGCTTATGGAAAAATTTATAATTTAGGCGGCGAGCCAATCACGTTGCTTGAGCTTGCTCAATTGATGATTCAAATTCACGGCACAGGAAATTATGAACTCATCACCTATCCTGCCAATAGAAAACGCATTGACATTGGTGATTATTATGGCAACTATAGTTTCATCAATACTGAATTGGGCTGGCAACCGCAAATCAGTTTACAAGATGGTATGAAAAAAACAATTGAGTTTTATAAACAACACAAAGATAATTATTTTTAAGATGAATGAAATTCCAATTATTGATTTGAAAAAACAATACGAGTCCATTCAAGCCGAATTGGATGAAGCATTGAAGCGTGTTTTCGCAAAAGGGATTTACATTCTTGGGGATGAAGTCTCTGCATTTGAAGATGAATTTGCAAAGTATTGCAACGCCTCATACGGGGTGGGAGTTGCTTCTGGCACCGACGCATTGACTTTATCTTTATTAAGCTGTGACGTGAAAACGGGTGACGAAGTTATTGCCCCATCTCACACAGCCGTAGCGACCATCTCTGCAATTGAAATGACAGGCGCAAAACCTGTTTTAGTAGATATTGATATTCAAAGATACACGCTTGACCCAAGTCAAGTTGAGAAAGCAATTTCAAAGAATACTAAAGCAATCATTCCAGTGCATTTATACGGTTGCCCAGCGGATTTGAATCCAATCCTTGAAATGGCACGCCAGAAAAAAATATTTGTGATTGAAGACTGTGCTCAGGCGCATGGCGCAAAGTATCAGGGTCAGCGAGCAGGCTCACACGCAGATATTGCGGCGTTTAGTTTTTATCCCACAAAAAATTTAGGCGCGTTTGGTGATGGCGGAATGATTATCACAAATGATTCATCTTTAGCGGAAAGGGCAAAATTATTGCGTCAGTATGGTTGGAAGAATCGTTATGTCAGCCAAATCAAAGGCATGAATAGCAGGTTAGATGAATTACATGCGGCGATGTTGCGTGTGAAATTAAAATATTTAGATGCATGGAATCAACGCCGTAGAGGTGTAGCAAATTTATATTTGAAATTATTATCTGAAACAGAATTGATTTTGCCGATGCAACCACAAGATTGCGAGCATATTTTTCATCAATTTGTGATTTGCCATCCAAAGCGTGATGCCTTGAAAGATTTTTTATATCAAAAAGGGATTCATACGCTGATTCATTATCCCGTGCCAGTGCATTTGCAACCTGCTTATAAAAATCTTGGTTATGCAAAAGGCTCTTTGCCAAACACAGAAAAAGTTGCTGATAAAATTTTGTCTTTACCGATGTATCCCGAATTGACAGAAGAGCAAGTTGAGTTTGTTGCGAATACTATCATGTCATTCTGAACCACTTTCATTTTTATAAACTTCCCACATAAAAATCGAAGCGGCATTGGCGACATTGAGTGAATTGACATTTCCTGAAATTGGAATGCTGACAATCACATCACATAAATTTTTCAATGCAACGCTCATGCCTTTGGCTTCATTACCAAGCACAAGCGCAATTGGTTTTTCTAATTTGTAATCAGGTAGTGAAACACTTCCAGTTGAGTCAGTACCAATGACTTGTAAATTATTTTTACCTTTTTGAGTTTTTATCCAAGCCTCTAAAGTTTTCATAGATTCAATATGAACAATTTTCGCGTGAAAAATTCCACCGAGGCTGGCGCGAATCACTTTCGGGTCATACACATCAATCCCATGACCAATTACAAATATTGCGTCTACATTGAATGAATTGGCAGAACGAAGTATTGAGCCGAAGTTTCCATAATCGCTGGGGCGGTCGAAAATTAAGATAAAAGGCTTTTCAGGTAAAGATAAATCTGCAAGTGAAATTGGATTTATTTTTGCAGTGACCAAAACTTCTGATGGCTCTTCACGGTCACATAATTCTTTGTATAAATCAAAACGCATCTGAATTGACTTTGACTTGTTTTTTGCTATTAGACTTTTTCCCCAATCTGACAATTCCTTTTCATCGTGGATGATGACTCTGGTAACCTCAATATTTGCATTGAGCAATTGCTTAATAGATTCAATTCCCTCAACAAACACCTCATGCGTTTGACTACGCTTGACGCGATTCGTTTTGAGGGCTTGAATGATTTGGTATTCGGCGTTTTTGACACTGATGAGTTTCATTATTTTGAAAACACCACATTATTCTTAGAAATGATTTTCTTTCACGGTTTCCAGTTTTTTTATGAAATTGATTGGCGCATTGGTAATTTGTAATTTATTAAAATCATCTTTGGGCATGTACTTTTCTAAAATCGGAAGACACTCTTCTAAATCATTTGTTCTGCCGCCAATGATTGGGTCTGATAATAGTTTAAAACCAAAGTCAGAATATAACTTGATGGCTCTATAACTGGTGGGTTGGGTATGCAGATAGACAGGATAATCGTCTTCTTTCAATTCTTTCATAATTATAGAAAGTAAGGCTCTGCCGATGCCTTTGCCTTCGTATTCTTTCAGAACTTTATACCAGTGAACTGTATTAAATTCGCTATAGACTTTCCATATAAAGGCTGTGGCAATGGGCTTATCATTTTTGTCACAGACAAACAGACATTTTTCATAAAACAAATATTCTTTATCTGCATAGACTTGATTAAAGAAATCTGTCATAAATCCATGATACTCTTTCGCTGTCTGAGGGTCGTCAAAAGGAAAGGCTTTCCAGATATCTAACTCGTCTTTTCTACAGGTTCTTGTATGATATTCATCTGAAAGAATACTGAGTGCATTGATATTCAGTTTTTCGCACATCATAAATATATTTTTGTCTGGGATTTCTTCCATATTAGTATTCTATTGGATTATTTTTGGAATAAGTAAAGACACAAAATAATGTGCACTCGCTACTGCTTTTTGCGAATCAGTATATGGAGCATGTGATAAGGTTCTGATTGTAAAAACACCATTATGTGTTTGCAGTTTTATAAAGACAAAAAAACCTGGAACAGAAACACCTTTGATTTCAGATATATATGCACTAGATCTCTCGACACTATTGACATTGTAATCAACCCTTGAAGGAGAAATTGACTCGGTAATATTAAACCAGTCTTCAGTTTTGCTTGAAATCCAACTTTCATTTATCAAATCATAATAGGATGTAGCAAGGTCGTTATTTTTATAAAGTGATGATGTATATAAAACTAAATAAGGGTCTCCTGACTTATTATCAGGATTATTTGGATAGTCATTTGTGTAAACTATTTGGTTGTAATTACCATTTTGGTCACTTGTGCTTCCTGAGCTAGGAAGATAAATCTTGTAACTCGGAGGCATTTCTTGCTCTGTTGGTAGTAAATCATTAGCACTAAGATTAAACCTTAGTGTAGGCGTTGAAGCAATACTTATGTCAGTGGGTAATTTTGTAACTGTTGGAGTTTGTGTGTGGGTAGATTGAGGGGTGTTAGTTCTAAAAGGTGGGTTCGTTGATTGTATTCTGGTCATTGTAGGTAATACTGGTTGACTATCAAAAGATTCATTGTAAATTAAATACCCAATTGAGCCTGTAATTGTAGATACACCACAACATGCCATAACAACAAGTATCAGAACTTGTATATGAGACATTCCAAATATTTTTCTCGATTTTCTAGTTTTCATTTATCTTATTCCATTAACTCGAAAGTAACTTATGTGTAGAGGCTGATTACGCCCAAAATGATGCCTACTGCTCCTAATAAAACACTGATTACTGCTAACCAATAAGCAACTCTTACGATTATCTGAGGGTGATAAATACAAACTAACATTTTCCCTATGAGGTTATCTGCTGTGGATATTTCAATTTCATGTTCAGATTTAGTAGACAAATCGCCTAAAAGTTTTCTATACCACTCATTTATTACTAACGAAGGAATATCTTTTTTTAGTTTCAACCGCCCTTTATCTTTAGCGTTGTAAATTTTTATAAAGTTCTTATCAATTTGTAAGACTTCACAATAAACTTTCTTTTTGGCTTGGGGATTATGAATACAAACTACTGAACGTTGTCTAAAATTTGGAGTATTAAGCCAAATCCACCCTGAATTGATATCTTCGTTCAAGGCGACATAAATTTTGTATTTCATAATTAATCCTCAATTCTTTGTTAAATATTCTATTATTGATTACAAAACACCAAATATACATTATACATTTACAAGAATAAAATTTAATTTTCTAATCCATCCCATTTCTAATTCCCTAATCCCGACAAGAGTATAATCTCCCAAATGAACACAAATAACCTCGAATCCATTGCAAGAAAAATTACTGGAATACTATTCGCCCAACAATCACTTGCCTCCGCAGGGTTTATTGCCGCGGCGACGTTGAACTCAATTGTCGGCAAAGAATTAAGTCAAAATGCGAGTTGGGCAGGAGTTCCAACAGCAGTTTATCTTTTAGCAGGTGCATTCTCCGCGTTTATGTGGGGGTACGTCTATGATGCGATCGGAAGAAGAAAAGGTTTAACAACAGGATTAATTTCTGGTGTGATTGGTTCGGGAGTCACATTTTATGCCATTGCGATTCATTCGTTTGCATTGTTCATGGTTGGAATGATTCTAACGGGCATTGCAAACGCGGCTGTGCAATTAGGTCGCTTTGCCGCGGCAGAAGTGAATAAACCTGAACATCGCGGACGGGCAATATCAAATGTAGTCATTGGCGGAACAGTCGGCTCAGTGATTGGTCCCTTTGTGGCAGGTCCAGCAGGCAATTTAGTGAACACATGGGAAATTGACCCATTAGCAGGTGCGTATTTAATCGCCGCGATTTTGTTTGCAATTGCGGCAGTTGTTGTATTTATTGGGTTACGTCCAGACCCGCGAGAAATCGGAAAAGAAGTAGCAGAAAAATATCCTGAAACAATAATCAGAAAGGCGCAAGCAAGCGGCGCGTTGAGTTCATCGAAACGAAGCGTGTTTGAGATTCTTCGTCAGCCCGCCGCAATGGTTGCAGTCATCAGCATGGTCTTAGGTCAAATGGTGATGGTGTTGGTGATGGTGATTACGTCGCTTCATATGCACGACCATCAACATGGGCTAACGGATATTTCGGCTGTGATTGCCTCGCACACGTTTGGGATGTTTGCGTTTTCAATTATTTCTGGCAGGCTTGCTGATTCATGGGGACGTGAAAAAGTTATTTTGAGCGGCGCAATAACTTTAGTGATTGCATGTATCGCCGCAACCATTTCACCCGATGTTCTGCCATTAGGTGTTGCATTATTTTTGCTTGGGCTCGGCTGGAATTTTTGTTTCGTCGGCGGCTCCACTTTATTAGCAGATCAACTTTCACCAGCCGAACGCGCCCGCACACAAGGCTTCAACGATTTACTAGTCGGGCTCGCTTCTGCGTTCGGAAGTTTAGAAAGCGGTTTTATTTTCGCATCACTCGGCTATAACATGATGGCATACGTCAGCGCGGGCTTTGCATTGATTCCGATTATCGTTGTGATTGTTTGGATGATAAGAAAATCAAAACTACAAATTGCATGATAAAAAAAGTTTTGGGTATTCATTACAAATCATTTCTGTTTTTCTTCGTGCTTGGTGCTAGCATCACATTTGCATTGGGGCATTCTATGCAATTTCATTCCACAGGCAACGACTTTTGGAATATTTTATATTACGGAAGAAACATGACTCTATCTGAGCCTGAGTCTTTGTATAACGGATTTTATCCATTTGGATATGCTTTCATCATTGGACAAATGCCGTTTACATATATTCTTCCGATTGCATACATTATCAATTCGCTTCTTGCTGGACTTTTCACTGCCTCAACCGCGACGCTTTCTCTTTACGCCCGAAATGTTTTTGCAGTGCTAATTGCAACCTTTGGCTCTATTGCCGCCCCATTCGTTTTCCAAAGCACACACACCATCGGACCAGACATTGGCGCGGCGGCATTTGTTGCCTTTGCAGTTTTTCTGCTTTGGAAGAATCATTTTGAAGAACAATTCCCTTTTCCCAAATTGGGAGAGGGGTTAGGGGTGAGAGAATTAACCGATTTGCACTCAATATTAATTGGTGCATCACTTGGCTTAGGTTTTTTAACACGCACACATGTTATTGTCTCTGTTATTGCAATATTCATCGGCTATTTTTTGTTATTCGGCATTCGCCCATTTCGTTCCAGACTCATCATGATTGGCGCGTTTTTTTGTTTTGTATTAATGCAAATCATAGTCAATCTGGTGTCTGGTCATGGAGCTTTAGAAACTGCTCAGGCATTTAATATGTATAAGTTTTTATATGGATTTAATCCGACTTATCCACCTACACCTAATGAAATTGAAAAGTTTTCATTTATTAAAGTTATTTTTGAAAATCCCAAGTTATTTTTCTATTCTTATTGGGGTCAATTTCGTTTTATCTCTTCTTTTTCATGGACAAGCATTATCTGTTTTCTTTTGTCTCCCAGAGGGCAGTTTGCAAAACTTGCTTTATTTTCTTTTATAACGTCTATTTTATATTCAATCCCAATTGTGGTTGGGGATAGCCCTCGTGCACCTCTAATGGTAATGAGTGCTTATGTTGTCTGTATGGGATTAATTCCAGTAGTTTTTACTCAACAAATCGAAAGATATTACCCCAAAAGCCAATGGCTAAATATTGCTGTTGCTATTTTTTTCTTTATGATTTATTTCAATACTTTTCGAGGCTGGATTCTTTATGATACTAATTTTGTTTACGTGAATCAAACCGAACAGAAGAACTTACGAGTTATTGAAAATACTTTACTTTCTAATGGCATGAACTCTCCCAGTGAAGTCTATTCAGACCGTTATGATTTTTATACTCCCAACACGATGCCATATCGTTCACGTCAAATTGGCAATTGGAATATAGATTGGGTTTGGGGATACAGCGTAGAATTTCCAATATTGCCTAGTGACAATTTAGAATCATTTCTCAACGCTTGCAAAGAGCAAGGTGTTCGATTCCTTGCACTTTCACCTAATAGTCATTTTCGTGGTGAAATTTTCTCTCAAATTTATAATGAAGAAGTTGATATTGAGTTATTAGGATTAAAGTTTATTGGTCAGCGCGGAAATATCCGCCTTTACGAAATTA
>ERZ761610.1725-NODE-1725-length-11445-cov-16.928973_pt1 | contig 11445 bp, 5 predicted proteins | sample MGYA00512164_ERZ761610 | MGnify/ENA primary metagenome ERZ761610 (study PRJEB28899, sample SAMN02850038) | bioreactor sludge metagenome | biome: EBPR Sludge; feature: EBPR Bioreactor; material: flocular biomat | place: Australia: Thorneside Wastwater Treatment... | reverse complement strand
GCTCTTCTTCAAAAGTTTCATTAAGAGCTTCGGAACTCTTAAGAAAATTTGAAAAAGGAGGGCATTTGGTACAGAGGTTTTCTGCACTAATAATATAACCCTCGTATGCCTTTAACTTCTTCTCAAGAGCCTCGTTTTTTTGAACGAGCTCTTGATTCTCCCCGGTAAGCTTTAGTATAGCTCCAGCACCAACATTTCTGTTGAACTGGATAACTATGACAACCACTAAAAAAACTGTCAATAAGACAGTTAAGGTGTTGTCTAGCTTACCGCTTGTTGAAGCGGCTATGTACGCAGAGATTACCGTGCAAACGGTAACCAAGCAAATGCCTACAACAACCCATTCGGGCTCTTGCAGCATTGCTGTAATTGCGGTGATCATCAGGCCTATAAAGGCTACGATGACACCGCCGTTCTGCGTTTTGTTTTTCTCTTCTGCCATATCCTTTGTTTTAGGAAATGGTTAGGAGAAAAGCACTAAATTCCTTCACTTTGTGGCGTATTGTACTTTCTTCTTTCTCGTCTCTTTAAGGATAGTGAAATGCTTTAGCATTAACCTATCGCACATGAGCTGAGGAGTAATTACCCTTCGAAGATTTCCATTCCTTATTAAGGTGCTTTCTAATTCGTCATAGTTCCGAATCAGATTTTTTCGTAAAACAATTTCTTGCTCAACTTCCTTATTTCTTCTTCCACAAAGCTATTAAAAAGTAGTGGATGCAGTGCCCGAGGTTGCATCGTTATTGACGGGCAAATAGCTTATGAGTCAAAAAAAATCTCAAAGACACATAAGCATAAAAAAACAAAAAAATTTTGTATAAAATAATAAAAAGATAGTTTCATTGTATAACACAAAGGTAAACAAATGGTTAACATTGGTTAAAATGACACGGTAATTTAGAGAAAATGAGTAACTTGTTGATTTAGAGATTGAAACTCCTTAATCCTCCCCTGCTAGCGGGGGAGGATTAAGGAGGGGGTGTCGTGAGTTAGACCTGTAATCAGCCTACAAAGCACTTCATGTCACCCCCATCTAAGTCCTCGCCCGCCAAGCAGGGGGAGAACTACAGAGCAAACTTTTCCTTATATATCAATATGTTAGTTTTTTCTTATCCATAACTGAGGTTCATTGTAGCCTTCCTGCCAGTGTTTATGAAAATTAAATGAGCTAAACCTGTATTATTCTATAAATACCTTGTAATTAATCTGGCTGAAATTAGTCTTCATAGCGTTATAAGCGCTTATAATTAAATATTATTTATGCAACTAAGTAGCCTTACGGAATCAAAGTTAAAACAAAATTTTGTTGAAACATTAAAAGAGTCTTTGAAGACATCTATCTTCCACCTGTTCATTTTCAGTGCGGCAACTAATCTGGTGATGTTGATTTCACCTATCTACTCCCTTCAGGTTTTTGACAGGGTGATGAGTAGCGGCAGCGTGGAAACCCTTCTGGCACTTTCTGTAATAGCGGCCTTCCTGTTTATAATGTATGGAATATTTAACGTGGTTAGGGAGCTTGTGCTTATCAAGCTTTCTTCATGGATAGATAAAAAAGTTTCTGAAAATGTTTTCAAACTTTCAATTAACCACTCTGGCTTAACTGGCGAGAAGATAGGTATCCAGTTCTTTAATGATGCTCAAACGGTAAAAAGTTTTATTACCAGCCCAACGGTCTTTTCAGTTTTTGACCTGCCATGGAGCTTTATATTTATTTTCGTTATCTATCTTATAAGCCCGCCTATTGCTATTCTGGTTACTGCCAGTTCGTTATTCCTGTTCTTGCTTACTTATATCAAGGAGTTCCGCAATAAAGAAATGATAAAGGAAACTGGTGAGCTGAACAATATGAACATGAAACGGGCTGATGAGTATGTTCGTATGAGTGAAACAGTTGATGCTATGGGTATGCTGAAAAATGTATTTTCCATCTGGGAAAAGGACAATAACGCAATCAAGGAAAGAGTTGAGGATACTGCAACATTTTCAAGCAAACTTAACTCAATAAGTAAGTCTTTGCGTATGCTGGTGCAAACGGCAATTACTGGTTTTGGTGTTTACCTTGCCTTGAAAAATGAAATGACCTTCGGTGGAATTATTGCCTGCTCAACCCTTGCGGGCAGGGCAATGGCACCTTTTGATGCTATAATGAGCGTGTGGAGTAATATTTCAAATGTGCGTGACTCCTATAACCGCCTGAACATGTTCTTCAGTAACGCAAAAGAGCGCCCCGAGACCATGAGCCTTGAAAAGCCGCTGGGCAATATACAAATGGAGAAAGCAGTGTTCGCAAAGCCAGGGCCGATACCAGGAACAGTGATACCAATTATAAAAGGGGTGGATATTGAAATTAAGGCTGGTGAGGTTGTAGGGGTTATCGGGCCATCGGCTGCGGGGAAATCAACTTTAATTAAAATGCTTGCGGGAATATATAAGCCATATTCAGGCGTTGTTAAGCTTGATGGTGGGGATATATTCCAGCGTAACAGGGAAGATATAGGGCGTTATGTTGGCTACCTGTCGCAGACCATTGACCTGATGCGTGGTACAGTGCGCGATAATATCTGCCGTTTTGACCCCGACGCAAAAGATGAAGACGTAATAATAGCCGCAAAGAAAACTGGCGTACATGACTTGGTGCTTAGCTTCGGTGAAGGTTATAATACCGTAATAGGTGATGGTAAGGTTGAGCTTTCAGGCGGTCAACGCCAGCGTGTTGCACTGGCGCGTGCATTCTACGGTGACCCAAGAATAATAATACTTGATGAGCCAAACGCCAATCTTGATGATATAGGTGAGAGAATGCTGTTGCAGGCAATTGTAACTGCAAAAAAGGAAGGGCGAACACTAGTGATGATAAGCCATAAGCCAGCTATCATTAACATAACAGACAAGCTGATAGTTATCAAAGATGGCGCATTAATGGATTTTGGTGCAACCAAGGAGATAATGGGTAAATTTGCTAGAACTTCCAGCCAGCAGCAGGCTCTTAATAATACATTAAACGAGATAAGGTAAGTTATGTATCAGACAGAAAAAGTAAGGGAGTTTTCAAAGGAGGTGCGAGAAATAATAAAAGCGCCAGTAAGGTTTGGTATGTTTTTATTTCTAGTGGTGTTTATTGGTGTTGGCGGCTGGGCAGCAACCGCAACTCTTGAGAAGGCCGCTATTGCATCGGGAGAGATAATCGTCAGTGGAAGTAATAAAGTGGTGCAGCACCTTGAAGGTGGTATCATTGAAAAACTTAATGTGCGTGAAGGTGATGAGGTGAAGGAGGGGGATATTCTTATTGCCTTAAGTAAAACTGCGGCTGGTTCAAGCGCACAGATAGTGGAAGACGCACTGGCAGCCTTCACAGCCGAATATCACAGACTTTCAGCGGAGCGGGATAATTTGGTTTCGGTAAAATATCCTGATGAGTGGCTGAAAAAAGAAAATGCAGAAAAATATAAGCAGTATATTGACGCACAAAACCAGATATTTGAAGAGCGCACAAGGGCATATAAAGGTAAGGTAAGTATATTAGGTGAGCGTATTAATCAGCTTACATCACAAATATCAGGGTTGAGAGCGCAAGTCGCTTCAGCAAAAGATCAGTTAAGTTATATAAACCGTGAAATACAACAGGTAGAAAGGCTGCTTGCACAGGGTAATACCACTATGTCTCGCTTACTTAACCTACGTTCCAGAAAGTCAGAGATTGACGGCAGGCTGGGGGAGTTGACCTCTGAAATATCAAAAACCCAGCAGGCAATTTCTGAAAATAAATTAAGTATAATAAATATAAAAAATGAAACTCTCAACGAAGTTGCGGAGAAAATAAAAGAGGTTCAGACAAAAATTAATGAATTCAAGGAGCGTGGAACTGCCACTTCTGATACCTTAAAAAGAACGGACATAATAGCCCCAATAGCAGGGACTGTAAAAGATATAAAGTTCAAAACTATCGGTGGTATCATCAGGCCGGGTGAGGACATTTTGACTATAGTACCAAAATCAAATGACCTGATAGCTGAAGTTAAAATATCCCCCAGAGATATTGATTCCATAGCCGTGGGGCAGAAGGCCAGAGTAAAACTTGTTAGTTATAATGCCCGCCATGTGGGTGATATAAATGGTGAGCTAACCTACATATCAGCAGACGTTTTCAAGGATGAAAGGCTACAGGAGAATTTTTATACTGGTAAGGTAAAAATTGATCTCAAATCCGCTGAACAATATATCCATAAGGAAATAACCAAGATACTTTACCCTGGTATGCCAGTGGAGGTTTTTATAACCTCTGGCGCACGCTCACCGCTTATGTACTTGGTAGAGCCTATAACTAACACCTTCAGCCGCTCAATGCGGGAGGAATAAAAGCCTTTTAAAAAATAAAAAAATCATAAAATATATGAAAAAAAATATTGTTCTTATCTCAATCCTGGTTGCAAGCGTTTCAATAGCTGCAATAGCGGAAAATGCTGATGGCCAGAAAACCAAATCCATTACTATTTATGGCAACAGCCCACAGAGCTGGAGCTACAACTGGTATAGTAATTATAATAGCAATGTACCAGGCTTTGCGGTTATCACTAATTCCATTGAAGCTGAGTTAAATCAGGGCAATAACGAGATCAGTATAGATAACCTACCCGATGAAATAGAGCCTTCAAGCATACAGTTAAAAAAACTTTCAGATGACCTGCAAATTATAGAGCAGCAAATATCTTTAAAGCGCTCTATACAGGTTGACCTACTGCAAAATAATATTGGTAGGGAGGTTGAAGTAGTTGCCAATGAGGGCAGTGGAGCGCAGGTGTATAAAGGAGTTCTGTTGGAAACAAACCCAAGGTTGGTAATAAAAGAAGATGAGAACAGGGTTCGTGTTATTAATAATTATGCCAGTATATCAGCTTTCAATGCTGGCGCAAAACCTCAGTCATCCAGTGTTAAGTGGCTGTTATTCAGCAAAGAAGGAGACCCGCTCAACGCCGAATATAATTTCAAAACATCTGGTATTAACTGGTCAGCTCAATATGGGGTATTCATCAATGACGAAAAAGACGATAATAAAATAAAAGCAACGCTGGAAGGCTGGGCAAATATAGTTAACGCCACAAGTTTTGATGTAGAAAACTCTAAGCTGAAACTGGTTGCTGGCAATATAAATCAGGAAGTTGACCAGCTGCAAAGACCAATGATGCGTGGAGTTGGCAGCGCAGAAATGGCAATGGACAGTATGGTTGCCGCTCCAAAATCATTTTCAATGAATCAGCAGAAACTTTCAGATTACTATAGTTTCAGCATTGAAAGAGATGTTTCTTTACCAGCAAATTCATTTAAAAAGATCAAGCTTTTTGATGATAAGAAAAACATTCTTCTGAAAAAGAAATATGTGTTTAACGGCATGTCTGGTAGTAACCGTGTTGATATTGTTCTTACCCTTGAAAATACCATGGAAAAAGGCTTGGGGCTTGCTTTGGCTGGCGGTAAATATATCGCCTACACAAAAGACAGTAAAGGCGGCTATGAAACTATAGGTGAAGCAATAACTGAAGGGAAAAAAGAAAAAGATATAATTGATCTTACCATAGGCAGTGCGTTTGATGTTAGCGCAAGGCGCACGCAAACCAACGAAAAATATGACAATAACCGCAGGCAGGGTTCATACTCTGTAGTGGTTGAGCTTGAAAATTCGAAGGATAAGGAGGTTGTTGTAAATGTTGCGGAGCAGATGAATAACCAGAACTGGAAAATAGTGGATCAGACCAAAATCTATGAAAAACTTACCGAGAACCTCATATCATTCCCAATGAAAATCCCTGCAAAATCAAAAGAGCGCCTGCAATTCACCGTTGAGTATAGCTGGTAGTTATGACAGCAATTGTACATACCTCTGTAGAGCAAGATAATTATTTATGACCATAAAAAATAAAGTTATTGAGATATGCAAAAAAGCAAAACTTGCTGCAACTGAACTTGCAACTTTGCCTGCTGCAAAGAAAAATAAGGCATTGCTTGAAGCTGCAAAGCAGATAAGGAAAAACTCTAAAAAAATAATTGCAGCTAATGCTAAGGATGTAAAATCTGCCGCAGCAAAAGGTCAAACCAAGGCTTTTTTAGACAGGCTGATGCTTGATGAAAAGCGCATTGAGGCAATCGCCAAAGGGCTGGAAGAAGTCGCCAGACTGCCTGATCCCGTCGGCAGAGTACTGGAAAAATGGCAACGCCCCAACGGTCTTGAAATAAACCGTATATCAACACCTCTGGGGGTTATTGGTATTATATTTGAGTCTCGCCCGAATGTTACGGCAGATGCTGGTGCTTTGTGTTTGAAGTCTGGTAATGCGGCAATACTGCGTTGTGGCTCGGAAAGTATAAATTCATCACTGGCGATAGCAGATTGTTTAAAGGCGGGTTTGAAAGCTGCTGGAATAAATAAAGACGTAATAACCCTGATACCTTTTTCAGACAGGGAGGCAGTGGATGTGATGTTGAATGCGGTGGAATATATTGATGTGATAGTTCCTCGTGGTGGCAAAGGGCTGGTAAAAAAAGTTATTGAAGGCTCTAAAATACCAATGTTTCAGCATTTAGAGGGTAATAACCACACTTACATACACTCCTCAGCGGATGTAAAAATGACGGTTGATATAGTGGTGAATGCTAAAATGCGCCGCACTGGTGTTTGCGGTGCTACGGAAACGATAGTGATAGACGAAAAAATATTAAAGACTCATCTACCAAAAATTGCAGAAAAACTAATTGAAAAAGGCTGCGAGATAAGGGCGGATGAAAAAGCAATTAAACTTGATAAACGCTTCAAAAAAGCCAAAGCAGCAGACTGGGAGACGGAATATCTTGATTCTATAGTTGCAGTTAAGGTGGTAAAGAATTTTGAAGAGGGGCTTAAATTTGTAAAAAAATACAGCTCACACCATACGGACGCAATAATTGCCAATGATAAAAAGCTGGCGGAGCGCTTTTTGAATGAAGTTGACAGTGCAATAGTTATCCATAATTCTTCCACCCAGTTTGCAGATGGCGGTGAATTCGGCTTTGGTGGTGAAATTGGTATAGCAACTGGTAAAATGCACGCCCGTGGCCCTGTTGGCCCTGCACAATTATGCACGTTTAAGTATATAGTTAAGGGTAAAGGGCAGGTTAGGGGGGGCTAAAGGTGCCCGCCGAAAGCTGCATCTTCAAGGCTGGTGGCAAGCCATTTTCTAAGTTTGGCTTCAAGTTCGTTTAATCGCACTGGCTTACCCAGATAATCATCCATACCTGAGGCAAGGCATTTCTCGGCATCACCAGCTATGGTGTTAGCGGTCAGTGCAACTATTGGGGTGCGTGGTTGACGGTTGGCAAATTCTATTTCACGGATAACTTTAGTTGCCTCATAGCCGTCCATGTTGGGCATTTGGCAGTCCATAAATATCAGGTCAAATTTTTTGCGCTTTATTTTTCCAACCGCTTCTCCGCCGTCATTGGCTATGGTTGTTTTTACTCCGAATTTATCAAGCATTTTAACTACAACAAGCTGGTTAACGCTGTTATCTTCCACTACCAATATCTCTTTTCCTTTTAGGTTAACTTCATCAGCGATATTTTTTTGATCATTGCCAGAGTTGTTTTCTTTTACTGAAGTTACATTTGCCCTTGTTATGAAAACAGGTGGCTGGTTATTTTTTATACGCTCAAAAATTGTGGTAATGCCAAGCTTAAGCGCATCAAGGCTTAATGGTTTTGTAAAATAGCCAATATAGCCCGTTCTTTCAGCAAGTTCAGACTCACTTTGTTCACACAATGAAGATATAAGTATAAAGGGTATTTTTTTATTGGATATTTGCAGCATTTTAAAAATTTCTTCTGCATTATTTGAAGGCTGCATTCCCAGTGAAACTATTATCAGGTCAAAATTATCCCCTTTGCTAAGTATATCCAGTGATGAAGAAATACTTGATGATTGTGCGTAAGCAGCTCCCCAGCTTTCTATATTTTCAACCAGTATATTCTGTGAAGTAACAACATCATCAAATATAAGTATCCTTTTCCCTGTTAGTGGTTGTTTATTTTGTGTTAAATTCTTATCTGCTTCAATGTCATTATCCAGCCTGACCTTCAGTGTAAACCAGAAATTAGAGCCAGCACCAGGGGTAGAATAAACGCCAATTTCACCGCCCATCATATGGGTCAATTCACGGCAAATGGCAAGTCCAAGCCCCGTACCGCCATATTTTCTGGTGGTGGAATTATCCGCCTGATCAAACTTATTGAATATTAAGCCCTGCTTGTCTTTTGAAATGCCAATTCCAGTATCTTTAACACTACAGCGCAGCATTGCATGCCCTTGTTTTATATCCTGCAACCGTACATCAATGGCAATATGCCCTTCATGGGTAAATTTAACGGAATTAGAGATAAGATTCATAAATATCTGCCTTATGCGTGAGGGGTCACCTATGAAATAACGTGGCGTAAGCGGGGAATATCTGATAAGTAGCTCCAGTTTCTTATCACGTGTCTTTACTGAAATAAGGTCTGCCACATCTTCAACCAGCCTTTGCATATCAAATGAAACATTTTCCAGTTCAATTTTACCAGCTTCAATTTTTGAAAAATCTAAAATATCATTAACTATCTCCAGAAGGTTTTCTGAAGCGCCTATCATAGTTTTAACATAAGACTTTGACTCATGGTCAAGATTTTCATTTTTTGAAAGCAGGGTTGCCATACCTACAATTGCGTTCATTGGCGTTCTTATTTCGTGGCTCATATTCGCCAGAAATTCTGACTTTAAACGGTTGGCAACTTCTGCCTGCTCTTTTGATTTTTGTAACTCAGAAGACTGCAATTCAAGCCTAATGGCGTTTTCCAGTAATTGCGTTTCCTTTATTTTTATTTCCGTTACATCCGTGTGTGAGCCAATAGCACGAACTGCAATATTATCTTTCATTATAACTTTTGCTCGGCATAGTATAAAACGCTCTGAGCCGTTTTTATGGATGAACTTTGAAAGTTTTTCATAATCCCTGCCAGTTTTTTTGCATTCTTCCATAAGCTTATTGCTTGGCTCAATATCTTCCTTAGAGATAAGCCTTTCAAATGTGGAGATATCATTGGGTAATTCTTCGTCAGTATAGCCAAGCATTTCCTTGAAATAAGGTGTATACCAGATGGTGTTATCAATAAAATTCCAGTCCCATAATGCTACTTTGCTTACATCAATTCCTGTCTGAATAAACTCATTTCTTTTCTTTAGTTCTTTATCTGCTTCCAGTAGTTGGTATTCATATTGGTCATTTGCTTCAAACATCTGGTTGAACATACAGGAGAGGTCGTATAGTTCATCCTTTCCTTCAATTTCCAATATTCTGTTTCGTTCCCCAAGCGAGCGTTTATATAAAAAATCTTTAAATTTGTGGATCTTGGAAATTATATGGCGGTTTATAAGATAGCAGGTGGCAAAAGATATAAGAAGTAACTCTGTGATAAGTATTACGAGCAAGGTGCTTAAATCTTCACCCTTCGGGGAATTACCTGCAATAAAAAATGTAAAAAAACTTATTGATATGCCAAGTAATACAAGCGGTATCAATATCTTGAGTGTGATTGTGCCAAAAATCTTTTTCATTCTTACTTATTAATGCAGGTAAAGGCAGCAATATAATATGAAAACTAATTTGTGGTGAACTTATGGTTCATTTGCCATAAGTATTACTGAATTTGGCAATATAACTGTTACAGTTGTGCCTACATTCTTTTTAGATTTTATGATCAGCTCACCGCCATGCAGCTCAACAAATATTTTACATAATGGCAAGCCTAGCCCAGTTCCGCCCTTTGTGCTGTCTTTATGAACCTGCCCGAAGGCTGAAAGGGCTTTTGGAATATCAAGCTCATCCATACCAGCGCCAGTATCACGCACAGATATTACCACCTCCTTCTTATCACTTATTTCCGTTCTTATTTCAACCAGCCCAGAGCGTTCAGTAAATTTAAGCGAGTTCGAAATAAGGTTGATCAGAACCTGTTTTATTTTCCTTTTATCAATAAAAATAACAGGTACATCATCCGCAACACTTACTACCATAGTTACGCCTTGAATCTCTGCCCTATCTTCAAATATCCTGACAGTTTCGTCAATAAGCCTTTTCATGGTTACCATTTCAGGGTTTATCTCCATCTTTCCAGCCTGCCCCTTTGAAAACTCAAGTACATCATTAATAACCGAAAGTAGGTGGTTGCCGCAACTATGAATATCTTTCAGGCGCTCTTTCTGCTTGGCGTTCACTTCGCCGAAATATTGCTCAAAAAGCATTTCGGAAAACCCTATTATAGCGTTTAAAGGTGTTCTTAGTTCATGGCTCATATTCGCCAGAAAGTCTGACTTTGCCTTGCTGGCAGCCAGTGCGCGTGCCTCTGATATGCGTAATTTATGAACTTTTTTTGCTAGCTCAATTGAAAAGAATGCAACAATAACCACAAATAAAAGGAATATTACATAAAACACTAAGTCAGAAAAACGCTCACTTTTCCATGCGTTCAATATGTCCGTTCCAAAAAATATCAGGGATATCTGAAGTGGCATATTGGAAAGTTCGTAAAACGAATATATTCGCAATTTTCCATCATAAGCCTTATCTATCTTCCTGATGTAAACCTTATCCTTTCTATTCTCTGATGCAGAAAATATATCTCTTAAACCATTTGATATTTCTATTTTCTCGTTTTTGGGGTTAAGCTCTTTTGGGGTAATTAAAAAATTACCATCACTATGCCTTAATATCAGCTTGGTTTGTTTATTCTGTTCCAGTGATTCAAAAAATGTTGAAACATAATCAACATTGACTGCAGCCATGATAACCCCATCAAAGCTGCCATCAAGCTTGTTCAGCCTTCTGCTTAATATAACAAATCCTGAATTATCCCGCAGGAAAGACTTCTGGTAGCCAATAAATATGTCATCAATTTCGTCAACATGTTTGGTAAAAAAGGCTTGAGTATCAACATTGTCATAACCTTCCATCCATGTTTTAAATCCTGGCTTACGATATATTTCAGTTACTTGCCCATTCTCATCAGTCATCAGCATAGCTGAGATCTGGGGTGTTTCATTTACCCAGGAAATTATATTATTATGGGTGTCCTGCCTTAAGCTGTTTCCGAATAATAGGTTGGAATGGTGCTTCTCAACAGCTCTTTTCAGTAGTACGTCAACAGCGATAAAGGTCAATTCAATGTGGTCTGAGATATTTCTGGTGAACCTGTCTATGTCTAGTTTTGCATCTTCAATTATTCGGTAGTAACTCTGGTAGCCCCTGAAGGCTAGGATAATAGTATTTGCCGCAACTATTATCAGGCTGAATATTATCACGAATTTTACAACCGTGATTTTCAGCGCATTAATTTTGTTGTTAACTTGTTCCATAACTTCGTGGAATATATGGTTTTTTAAAATTT
>ERZ761610.1724-NODE-1724-length-11450-cov-15.217288_pt1 | contig 11450 bp, 10 predicted proteins | sample MGYA00512164_ERZ761610 | MGnify/ENA primary metagenome ERZ761610 (study PRJEB28899, sample SAMN02850038) | bioreactor sludge metagenome | biome: EBPR Sludge; feature: EBPR Bioreactor; material: flocular biomat | place: Australia: Thorneside Wastwater Treatment... | reverse complement strand
GCGACCACCGAGATCTACACTCTTTCCCTACACGACGCTCTTCCGATCTTTAACTCGTTTGCTTATCTATCAAAGCCCAACTTCACGGTTTTCTTTATCCAAAAATGCTATTGAAACATTACCGCCACAATATTGCTTAACCGAATCTGCTAATTCATGAATTGCTTTTTCCACAATATCACGAGAAACTGGCGGCAAAGACTCAATGACTAAGAAAGCATTTTTTGTTTCTTGGGTTAATTTTGTTCTATCCGCTTCTTTCCAATTCCAACGTCTGCAAATTGCACCAACTTCATCTTTATAAATGATTTCACCTGCACGCGGAGCACGTGCTTCTTTTTCACCTAAAAGAAAAACAGCAGGCTCATCATCCCCAGCTTTTGTTAAGTAGACATCCTCAACAATTTTATCTAAATCTTCTCCACCAACAGGTAGGATGTGTCTTAACGAAATCGTATTGTATAAAGAGACAAGGCTATTGATATATCCAAGCTTTGTTCCATTCAATACTCTTCTAGTTAAATTCTCAACCGAAGAAGGATAATCTTTCGGCTTTGCTCCAAATTTTCGATACGCCTCTCTCCAAGTTGCAATGTGTGGATGCTCAATGACAGGAACGCCACCAAACTTGCCTGAAAGCTCTGCTTCGGCTTGCCTGAGCATTTCGGTAATCTCTGGTTTGTTTTGTGAGTTATCAATATCATGCAAAATGACAACACCCAAAACTAAATCAGGGAATTCGTTAAAGATTGTATCTGTGACAATAAGTTTCATTCTTCTAAATTACCTATCTATCCATATTTAGTTTGAATGTTTAAACGTTCAAACTTTTCAACTTGTAAACTTTTTAACTGATTTGCTTATTCATCAACTCAGCCAGACCTTCATCTAGTAGATTCAAGCCTTCATCTAATTGCTCTTCCGTAATCACCAACGGCGGGACAATGAACAAAATATTCTTGAAATTAAAAACATAGACTCCATTTGAAATCATAAAGTTTTTCAAGGCAGTAATATCCATTGGCTCTTTTGTCTCTCTATTTTTCACTAACTCAATTGCAGAGAACATGCCGATATAACGAGCATCTCCAATAGACGGATGTTTCGATTTCAATTCTTCGAGTCGTTTACCCAAATGTTTTCCAACTTTTTTAGCATTTTCAAAAATCTTGTCTTCTTCGTATGCTTCAATCGTTGCAAGCGCGGCGGCACAAGCGAGGGCATGTCCGTTATAGGTTAATCCAGCGGATAACATGTGACTATCAAAATATTTTGCAATATGCTCACGCACAATCACTGCACCCAACGGAACATATCCAGAAGTAATTCCTTTTGCCGTTGTAATAATATCTGGCGTTACCTTCCAATTGTCCACTGCAAACCATTCGCCCGTTCTGCCCCAGCCACTCATCACTTCGTCTGAGATTAACAAGATTCCATACTTATCACAGATTTCTCTCATGCGGGGCCAATATTCATCAGGCGGGATGATTAATCCATTTGTACCTGTGACTCCTTCTAAAATAATCGCCGCAATCTGGTCTGGACCTTCATGTTGAATCACTTCTTCAACATGGTCAATACACTGACGCTTACAAGTATCTTTCGTCCAACCAAATGGACAGCGATAACAATATGGGTCAAGAAAATGAACCACTCCAGAAATTGCAGGCTCCGCAGGTAAACGACGATAGTCACCCGTTAAGGCAATCGCTCCATGTGTTGCGCCATGATAGGAACGATAACGAGCAAGGATTTTATGTCTGCCAGTAAATTGACGCGCAATCTTGATGGCATTCTCATTCGCTTCGGCTCCTCCTAAGGTGAAGAATGTTTTTTTCAAGTCACCAGAAGTAATCTCTGACAGTTTTTTTCCAAGCAAACCTCTTGGTTCCGTTGCCATGCCTGGCGATGCAAAAGTTAATTTTTCTGCCTGCTCTTGAATCGCCTTCACAACTTTAGGATGTTGATGCCCAACATTTGTATTCACAAGTTGTGAAGCAAAATCTAAATATTTTTTTCCATCGGCATCCCAAAAATATACACCTTCTGCTTTCGTTACAGGGATTGGATTCACTTGTCCCTGATTAGACCAAGAGAAAAAAGTGTATTCTTTGTTGAGGTCAGTGATTTCTTTTGATGTTAGTTTTGTCATATATATCCTCGGTGGTCGAGTAGTCGCGCTCTTGTTCTTTGCGACATATCGAGACCACAAGTTTTGAATCAATATTTATTTACAATTTACTTCTGGTCTCGATACGTTCCTCGCTTTGCTCGGAACTACTCGACCAGCGGTTTATCATTTTATTTCTTCACTTCTTTAACAATCTCGGCATATACATTCAACGTCTCATCAACATCTGCATCGGAATGTGAATAAGACATAAACCATGGCTCACGGGCATCATGGTCTGGCATAACACCTTTGGCAATGGCTTTCTCTGTTAATTCAAGATAAAGATTATGGTCACTCTTCGCCCAGTCTCGTTGACTTTTGACTTCATCAATATTCAATGAAAATGAAAACATAGCGGGATAACCTGTCATGACAACAGGAATATCGTTTTCTTCAAAAATGTCTTTCAAACCATCCATCAATCGTTGCCCCCGTTCCGCAATGGTTTTGAGAATCGGTTTTGTTTTGAGTAATGTCAATGTAGCATACGCACCTGCAATGCCGGGCTTGTTATTTGTATAAGTGCCACCTTGTGCCACACCATGACCAATAATAGACATAATTTCTTTTTTACCGCCGAAGGCTGCCACAGGGTAACCATTGCCGAGGGCTTTGGCATATGTGACAAGGTCAGGGTTGAGGCGGTAGTATTCTTGTGCGCCGCCGTTCGCGATTCTGAATCCAGTTTTGACTTCATCCAAAATAAAAACGCATCCATATTCTTCCGTCTTTTTACGAATCAATTCTAAAAATCCATCTTGCGGATTAATCGCCGCACAATTTCCCTGACATGGCTCTGTGATGACTGCCCCAATTTGCTCGCCATAAGATTTCATCACACGTTCAAAACCTTCTGCATCATTAAACGGCAAAGTGATAATAAACTCGCGCATTGATTTTGGAATGCCCGATGATGCTGGCACAGGGATTGGACTACGAGCATTTCCGTATGCTTCAACAGGCGCGTACGTTGACCATAAAGTATGATCGTGAAAACCGTGATAATTGCCTTCAAACTTTAAAATTAAATCGCGCCCCGTATAGGCGCGAGCAGTTCGAATAGCGTGCATAGTGGCTTCAGTTCCCGAACACGCCATGCGAACCATTTCAATGGCAGGTGACATTTCCACAATCATTTCAGCAACAGAAACTTCAAGTTCGCCTGTCATTGCAAACAGAATTCCTTTTTGAATTTCTTCAATTACTTTAGCATCAACTTCATCATAAGCATGACCCAAAATAATGGGACCAAATGCCATACGATAATCAATATATTTTTTATCATCTACATCCCAAAGGTAAGCACCTTTGGCTTTTTGAACATATGGTGTAATCTCATCACCCCAAAAACGAAAATTAGAATTCACCCCCAATGGCAGAATTTTTTGTGCGCGTTTCTGTAATGCCTGCGTCTTTGAACCAAACATAAAATCTCCTCATCATCATTATGTCATTGCGAGCCACGCTCTTGCTTTATGTGGCGAAGCAATCTCGTCAAATAGAAGATTGCTTCGTCGCGCTAAAGCACTCCGTCGCAACGACATGCTTTATATAATTTCCTTCTCCGTAAACTCGTTAGCGATTCGTTCTGGCACTCGCCACTGATACACATCTTTCAAAATAATTGGCACAATCGAAGTTGTCGTCTTCCGCACACCGGGAACTTTTCGTATCACTTCTGTTACAAAATAATACACTTCCGATGTATCTTTCGCCACCACTTGAATACTGATGTCATTCTGCCCAATGCTACACGCCACATACGTCACATTTTCAAACGCCGCCATTTTTTTAGCAACTTCTAAAACTTTATCGGCTTCCACTTCCAACCACACATCCGCCTTGATATTAAGACCTAATGCTTCAGGACTAACCACCGCACTAATCTGAATCACACCCTCCTCAATCATTCGGTCAATACGGTAACGAATCGCCCGTTCAGAAATATCTCCCATACGACGAGACATCTCCGAAGCAGACATTCTGCCATCTTCCAACAACAAATTGACGATTTTTATATCTGTTTTGTCGAATTCATACATAGGATATATCTCAGCCTTCCGAAAGTTACGCGAATATACCTGATAGTGATTGTATCGTCAAGATGGATACCCCGCCTCCCTCTTCGGGGATCATTGATTCATAATCCTCAACTTTTATGTCACCCTGAGCGTTGGTCGAGTAGTTGCGAAGCAACATATCGAGACCACGGCGAAGGGTCTCTTAGATTATCGTAAAGATTCTTCGCCACAAAAAACAAGAACGTGGCTCAGAATGACAAAGTAATAAGATAAAATATTTTCTTATGACAAAAATCAAATCACCAGAAATCAACAAATCACAAATTATCAAAGCAAAGAGTATTCAAATTGAATTGCCATCGCAACCTGTGAAATATTATCGCCATGGATGGCAGTCATGGTCTATGGCGGCGTGGACAGATGTAAAACTTTTGCAGATTCAAAAACCTGCTATTTTTCATCCATTACAAATTGATGTCGAATATGCGTATGAAGAAAACCCGCATGGCTCATGGTTGGGTGCAGTGGAATTTGCGGATGGAAAGATTCTTTTGTTGGGAGCATTGTCTACGGATACGCATGTGTTTCAAATTCAGAATCAACTTGAAGGGAAGAGTGAAGCGGATGAAGCTGAATGGTTCATCATGTTTGGGGATGAGAATCAAGCGTTTGATGAATACATCAAGCAATTAAAGAATCGCTTTGGTCATGTTGAAAAAAATCATGTGCCGCGTGTGTGGTGTTCGTGGTATAGCCTGTACACAATGATTGATGAAGAAATTTTATATAAGACGTTTGATGCGTTAGGCGATTTGCCATTTGAAGTGTTGCAAGTGGATGATGGTTGGCAAGTTGCCATTGGTGATTGGGAAGTGAATGCAAAATTTCCATCAGGCATGAAAGCGTTAGCAGACAAAATAAAATCAACAGGCAGAACGGCTGGACTATGGTTGGCGCCATTGATTGCAAGCAAATCATCAAAATTATTTCGCCTGCATAAAGATTGGTTTTTGAAAGATGAACATGGAAAATTTGTTTCGGCAGGATTCAATTGGGGTGAATATTTATTTGCATTAGATACAACGCATCCCGAAGTGCAAAATTGGTTAGTGGCATTGATGAAACAAGTGCGTGAATGGGGTTTCGATTATTTCAAGTTAGATTTTTTATATGCGGGTGCATTGAAAGGAAAAAGATATAACGATATGCCGCGTGAAGTTGCGTATCGTGAATGTTTAAAATACATGTATGAAGCGATGGGAGAAAATGCATTTTTCTTAACGTGTGGCACGCCAATACTGCCTGCCATTGGTGTATGTGACGCGATTCGCATTGGACCTGATGTTTCGCATGAATGGGAAAATTATCGCAATGAAGTTTTGTTATACAACCCTTCAACACCTGGCACAAAAAATGCAGTCAGAACGGTTGTGAATCGTTTGTGGTTAAAAGATTTAGTTCACATTGACCCCGATATAGAATATTTTGTATCCAAAGAAAATACGTTAGAAGAAGAACATAAAATTCAATTGCAAGATTTAGCCTTGATTTGTGACTTCAAAGCCACATCCGATTTGCCACAATGGATGACACCTGATGAACGAGAACAAGTGCGAAAGTTTTTATTGGCTGAACCGAAAGTAAAACGATTGAGTCGTTATGTATATCAATTGGGTGATAGAGTTGTAGATTTTTCATCGGCAGTGGCATTGCCTGATGAACCCAAAGGTTTGACAAAACTTTGGGGAAATTTCTTGGGTTGGCTGGGAGATTTTCCGTCTGTGTTACATGTTTTCAAATGGCTAGATGATAATAGGTTGAAAAAGATAAGGAAAAGTTTGAAGTAACTTGTCACCCTTCGCTATCGCTCAGAATGATATAAAGGAAAACCACATGAAAATCCCTGATAGTGTAAAAAATTTAATCGCTTCTGCCCCACTCGCCCATTTGACCACACTCAACGCGGACGGAAGTCCGCAAGTGACTGTGGTTTGGGTTGGGATTGAAAATGACGAATTCGTGTGCGGACATATGAGTGCGTATCAAAAAGTGAAAAATATTCAAAAAGATTCGCGTGTGGTGTTATCTATGCTTGGACATGGAAAAAATGCGATCGGCTTACAAGAATATTTGGTTGTGTATGGAAATGCCTACTTGACCGAAGGCGGCGCGGCTGATTTACTTCAACGCTTAGCGTATGTGTATTTGGGTGCAGATGTTGATTTCCCGCCTGAGTCTGTCAGAAATCAAACAGGTTTTATTACTCACATTGTCCCAGAGCGGTTTACGGGGAATGGTGAGTGGAAGGATTAATAAAAAATATTTTAGTATTTTGTTAATCCTTATCTTTTTCATAATCTTTTCTGATGGAAATTTTCCCATCAGAATAAACATTCAACCTTATTAACTTCGGTGGCAATTCATAATTTTCTGTTTTAGCTTTTATATTAATATCAATTGCTAAAGGTATATGAGAATTTGTCAATTCTCTTCTTTTATCGGTTCTCACAAAAAAAACTGGGAACCCGCTTTCACGAGTTGTTATTGCAAATGTTTCGCTTTTTGATGTATCAAGTACTTTTGATACATCAAAAGACAATATTTCTGCTCTCTCATTTAAGTAACCAAAAATCTCTTTATTGTTCAATATTTGCCAATCTTGCCCTTCTCTAACACCATGAAGCCAAATAGAAACTTCTTCTAATGGAATATGCTTGTTATTCGTTACTTTTACTCCCCATCCATCTAAACCTAATATATCAAATGGTACTGGTTCAATTTCAACTCTACTCCAATCATACTTTTCAAGTTGGTATATATGATGCCGATAAATTTCTACAGGTGTAATTATCAGTTTATAAACAGAATATAAAAGTGCCAATGTAAACGGAAAAGCAAGAATGGATAAAAGAAAGTCTCCAATATTAGCTACTACTGCTACCCATCCGTTCGTTTGTACAAATAACCATCCCCCAATTATTCCGGATAAAACTTCAGCACTATATGACTTCCAATCAATGCCAGATTTCCACAAATTAAGGAATGTTATCCAGTATAGTTTATAGTATTCCTTGAACATAAATTACACTCCCTCATAATTTTACCCTACTACTTTTTATTCCTAATATATTACCCAATCAACTCATCCGTCTTCGCCGCCATGATGAAATCATTTTGGTGCAAACCCTTGACCACATGCGTCCACCACTGCACGGTGACTTTTCCCCATTCCAACACAATCAACGGATGATGGTCTTCTTTTTCGGCAATTAATGCAATTTTATTGGTCAACGTCACGGCATCCACATAGTTTTTCATTTTGAAAATTCGTTGTAAGCGTTTGATTCCATCCAATTCAATGATTTGCCATTCAGGCACTTGCGGATGCAACTCCGCGATTTCGGCGTCGGTTAACATCGGGTCACCACCACGGCATGCAACACATTTGAGGGAAGAAAGTTCGGTCATTTCTTTAATCCTATCATGGCTTCGGCATCTTTAATGTAATCTTCTGCATTTTCAAATGTAGGTAAGTCGTTTTGAGCATTATCGCGGTCAAACTGCCAGTTCATGGGGTTATATTCAATATATTTTGTAATTAATTCAAGTTCTTTTTCATTTCGAATCACATGTTCGTAATAATTTCTTTGCCAAATAACAGAGCCACGAGAGTTTTCCAGTTTATTAATAGAATAAGTTACAGCGGATTTATAAGCGCGAATAATTGTTGGTATCGAACCAGAAACTGGCTTGCCAAATTTCTCCGTAGGGACACGGCGACGCCGTGTCCCTACATCTTTTAACCAAACATTTCCATGAATATGATTTGGCATCACAATAAATTGCTCTTTATATAATTCAACATTTGAACGCAATTCAGCAGTCTTAAACCATTCGTTATATGCAACTTCACCCCAAGAATTTAATTTCATTTCCCCATTTACAATTTCTCCAAATATATTTTCTCTTTGACACGAACAAATCGTTATAAAATATGCACCCGCCTGAGTGTAATCATAATCTTTCAATCTTATTGAGCGACGATGATGAATTTGAGAGTTGTACTTCATATACATCCCGTAGGGACACAGCGTTGCTGTGTCCCATGATAAGGCACGGCATCGCCGTGCCACTACATTATTTTTTTCAAATCATCCAAACTTGATAAACGAATCCTTACGGCTTTTCTACCAGCCGCGATTAACGCCTCGTAATCGCCTAAGGCTTGGGCGCGGATTAATGTTTCAAAACTCAAACCTTGATTTGGAATTTCAAAATCATCTTTGGCATCATACACCACTTGAATAAACAAACCTGTATTCGGTCCGCCTTTGTGAAATTGACCCGTCGAATGTTGAAAACGTGGACCAAACCCCGCCGTCACTGCACATTTTGTTTTTTCACGAATCGCCACGCGCAAATTTTGAATCGCAGAAATCATTTCTTTATTGCGCGGCACATACGCATTGATAGCAACATAAGAATTTTCTTTTGCATTCGATAACAAATCATTCAAAACTTTTTTAGCATCTTTGGCATCGGTCAAATCAACTTCGGCTAACTTGCCTGTTTGCTGAAAATCTTTTATCTTCGCAATCGTTCGCAATTTACTATCTTGCACATCGGGTTGGTCAAACGCATTGATTCCCAACAAATGACACGCCACAGAAATTGCAATTTCCCATTTAAAAAATTCTGCGCCAACGTCATATAAATTTGTAATGGGTAACTCAATCACTGGGAATTTATTTTTCAACGCATTCACTTGATTTTCTAATTCGCCATTACTTTTCAAATACACAAAAATTCTGTCATCGCCATACACATCAGGCGAGCCAATCGGTTCTAAGACAACAGGCAAAATTCCTTTTTGATTTTTTCCACTAGACTCGGCTACGACTTGTTCAATCCAATTTGCAAATGCGGATACAGACGCATCAGCGACTACGGTCAACTTGTCTCTGCCACTTCGAGCGGATTCTGCCATTACACTTCCCAACGCAAAACCCGCGCTATAAACTGATTGTGATGCGTTTTTTATTTTCTCAGCAGATGCAAGCAATTGTTCAATATCCATGCCAAGCAATGCGGCTGGGACTAAACCGAAATCAGTGAGTGCAGAAAAACGTCCGCCAACATTTGAATCGGCATTAAATACTTTTCTAAATTTCTTTTCTTCAGCAAGTTTTTGTAAGGATGTATCTTTATCTGTAATGGCGATAAAGCGTGAACCGTTTTCATTACTTAATTTCCATAAATAATCAAACGCCGCCATGAGTTCCGCAGTGCCCCCTGATTTACTAGCGATAATGTATAACGCTTTATCTGGCGGATAATGTTCAGATGCAAGTTTCACTTGCTGAGGGTCAGTAGAATCTAAAATGGCTAAAGATAATTTTGCTTCAATTCCAAAGTTTGCCATCAGTGAACTTAATACTTCGGCAGTCAATGACGAGCCACCCATGCCGATAACTAAAACTCTATCAATTTTTTCATCGTGGATTTGTTTGGCAAACGATGTATAACTTTCTAATCGTTGTCGAGCATCTTCTATTGAATGTAACCAACCGAGTCTAATTTTGATTTCTTCTTGACTCGCTAAATCATTCGTCCATAAAGTTGGGTCGTGTGCCCATAAACGTTGGGGAACAGAATCCATTTCAAGTTGAGATAATGTCTCTGAAACAGAATCAGCTAGACCCTTAAGAGAAGAAGCGGCGGTTTGTCTACGTTCTTCAATCGCGCCAATTAAGGTCGCATACGCATCCGCAAAGGCTTTGACTCCTTCATCTTCTAATTCTTGAGTGACATCACTCATTGAAATTCCTTGCGCTTTGAGTTGCACAAAAATATTTTGTGATTCTTCCAAACCTTGCGTGATAGTTAATGATGCTTTGCCATGCTCACGAAACGCATCGAGGGTTGCAGGCGGAACGGTGTTGACGGTATCGGGTCCGATGAGTTCATCAACGTAAAGTGTGTCTGGATATTTTGGATTTTTCGTGCCAGTGGAAGCCCACAACGGACGTTGCACACGCGCACGAAAACGCGCTTTGAGTGTTGCAAAACGCGGCGATGTAAAAATAGATTCAAAGGCTTCGTAGGCAAGTTTTGCATTAGCGATGGCGGCTTTACCAAGCAAAGGAGAATCTGCTGGAAGTTTCGGGTCAATTTTTGAATCAACACGCGAGACGAAAAACGAAGCGACAGATGCAACATGTTGAACGGGTAAATCTTTTTCAACACGTTCTTCAATACCTGCAAGGTAAGCATTCATTACATCCATGTAACGTGATAATGAAAAAATTAAAGTGACGTTGATATTAATTCCAGAAGCAATAGATTCTTTGATAGCAGGAATGCCTTCTTTTGTAGCAGGGATTTTCACCATTAGATTGGGACGATTAACACGCTCCCATAATTCTTTGGCTTGTTTGATTGTGCCTGCGGTATCTTTTGCAAGTAAAGGGCTGACTTCTAAACTTACATATCCATCGCCCCCATCAGTTTCATTATATAACGGACTAAATAAATCACACGCTTCTTGAATATCTTCAATGGCGAGTTGCCAAAATATTTTTTCAGAATCCCAACCTGCCCACGCCAATGGAATCAATGCGGAGTCGTAATCATTTGTTTTTGCAATTGCATTTTGAAAAATGGTTGGGTTGGATGTGACTCCACGAATATCGCCGCGTTCTATCATGGCTTTGAGTTCGCCATTGATTAATAATTTTCTTTGGATGTTGTCGTACCAAAGGGATTGTTTGAGGGATGTTAATTTTTTAATAGGAGTTGTCATAAATTAGTTTCCAAGTTTAAAGGTTTGAAAGTTTAAAAGTTAAACTTCGTATACTGCAGAATCTTCTTTGATGCGATGAGAATCAGGGTGTGTTTCGAGATAAGCGATAAAACGAGAAAGTTGTCGTGAGGCTTTTTCTGCCATTTGAAATAAAGTTGTAAATTGTTGCTCGGTTAAGTATTTTACATCTTGAGCCACATAAAGTTGAGAACGAACTTCGCCTGCCGAAGCTTTTGCAATTGCAAGATAACGAATAAACAATGCTTGTGTTTTGCTTTCAAAGCCTTCGGCAATATTACTCATAATAGAAACTGAAGCCCGACGAATTTGGTCTTTCAATCCAAAATCTTTTGAAATTTTTCCTTCATCGGTTATGGAGTAAATCATTTTGGTTAATTCTCTGGCTGTTTTCCATGCTTCAATTTCTTCAAATCGAGTAATGGTAGGCACC